>JAEEGL010177162.1_pt1 | contig 86262 bp, 58 predicted proteins | sample 9134231 | NCBI WGS metagenome assembly JAEEGL01 (sample SAMN16246548, study PRJNA631951) | gut metagenome | biome: gut microbiome; feature: rumen; material: fiber-attached | host: Bos | place: Iran: Karaj | collected 2018-10
GCTTGCCTGGCGGCGTCGTCCGCAACGTGTACTACAAGAGCGAGACTACCCTGCCCTACAAGGCCCATCTTGACCCGATGAACGATTACATCATCGGCAGCATGGAGACCGATGAAGCGCTGGAAAATGGCCTGCGCTTCCACGTCGATTGGCTCAAGGGCCAGAAGACGGGCTTCTTTGTCGATCAACGCGAGAACCGCCGACTGCTGGAACATTACAGCAAGGGACGACGGGTGCTCAACATGTTCTGCTACACGGGAGGCTTCTCGGTCTATGCCCTGCGCGGTGGCGCTCAACTCGTTCATTCGGTGGACAGTTCGGCCAAGGCTGTGCGTCTTACCGACGACAACGTGGCTCTGAATTACGCCCCTGAGGATGGCCACCACAAGTCCTTTGCCGAGGATGCGTTTAAGTTTCTCGACAACATGGAAAAGGAGGCCTACGACCTCATCATCCTTGACCCGCCCGCCTTTGCCAAACACAAGAGTGCATTGCGTAATGCCTTGATTGGTTATCGCCGCCTCAATGCCAAGGCGCTGGAGAAAATGCCTCATGGCAGCATACTATTTACCTTCTCTTGCTCCCAAGCGGTAAACAAGGAACAATTCCGTCTGGCAGTGTTCAGTGCAGCGGCCCAGACGCGCCGCAAGGTGCGCATCCTGCACCAGCTCACCCAGCCCGCCGACCATCCCATCAACATCTACCATCCCGAGGGCGAGTACCTCAAGGGACTTGTACTATATGTGGAATAAACACTAATAACTCTATAAATATCATTAAAAAATGAAGAAATTAACTCTTATTTTTGCAACCATAGCTTTGATGGCTATGACTGCATGTAACGAGAAGCCTGCCAAGACTGAAAACGCCGAGGCTCCCGCCAAGGAGCAGGTGGATACGGCCAAGCAGGGCGCTCAACCCAAAGTAAACGTTGAGAAAGCCGCTCCCACCGAGGACGGCAAAGATCACACCGTAGCAGAATTTAACACCAAGGATTATCAGGTGAGACTCGAGAACCTCGCTGACGGCACTTATCGCCTGAGCATGTGGAAAGCAGGTCAGGACAAGAGCGAGAAACCTGAGCGCTTGGTTGAGACTAAGAAATGTGTGCTCCAGGGTGGCAACTACCTGATGAAGGATGACAAGGGTCAGAATTACATCATCAAGGGCGCTGCCGGTAGTGAGGAAATTACCATCATGACCTCGAAGGAAATCGTTTATCATGGTGCTAACGGCAAGTAATCAATATTAACAACCATAGGAAACAGAAACAAGTTTATGAAGAAAACTATTCTTGCCGCTATTGCGACAGCGGCACTCTCAACTACTGCTATGGCACAGAACAACAATGACTTCAATTACTCGGTGGATCGTTTTGCCGACATCGAGGTGTTACGTTATCAAGTGCCCGGTTTTGAGGATCTCTCCCTCCAGCAGAAGGAATTGGTCTATTACCTCACCGAGGCTGCGCTCAATGGCCGTGACATCTTGTTCGACCAGAACTGCAAGTACAACCTGATGGTTCGTCAAACCCTTGAGGACATTTACCGCAACTACAAGGGTGACAAGAACGACAAGAATTATCTTGCATTCCTCAAGTACTTGAAGCAAGTGTGGTTTGGTAACGGCATCCATCACCACTACTCGATGGACAAGTTCATTCCCGAGTTCTCTAAGGACTTCTTTGACAAGCAGTTTGCAGCTCTGCCCAGTGCCGACAAGCGCGCTGGCGAGAAGAAAGTGCTTGACCGCGTCATCTTTGACCCCGAATTCATGGCTAAGCGCGTCAACCAGGCCGATGGTCAGGACCTGATCCTTACCTCTGCTTGCAACATGTATGAGGGCGTAACCCAGCAGGAAGTCGAGGATTACTATAACAACCTCAAGGACACCACCGATCTTACCCCCATCTCATGGGGCCTGAACTGCAAGGTGGTGAAGCGCGACGGCAAGATCGTTGAGGAACCTTATATGGTGGGCGGCCTTTACAGCAAGGCCATCGAGAAGATTGTCTATTGGCTCCAGAAGGCTGCTACCGTGGCCGAGAACGAGGGCCAGCGTGCCTATATCAACGAGCTGATCAAGTTCTATCAGACCGGTTCGTTGAAGACCTTTGACGACTACAGCATCATGTGGGCCGAGGAGACCCAGAGCGATGTGGACTTCATCAACGGCTTTATCGAGAGCTATGGCGACCCCCTGGGCATGACTGGATCCTGGGAAGGTATGGTCAACTTCAAGGACAAGGCCGCTTCGCGCCGTTCCAAGCTCATCAGCGATAACGCTCAATACTTCGAGAGCAACTCGCCTGTTGATAACCGCTTCAAGAAGAAAAATGTGAAGGGCGTGAGCGCCAAGGTCATCACCGCTGCCATCCTGGCTGGTGACAGCTACCCCTCAACCCCCATCGGCATCAACCTGCCCAACAGCAACTGGATTCGTGCTGCCCACGGCTCCAAGTCGGTGTCTATCGACAACATTACCGATGCCTATAACAAGGTGGCTGCCGGTACCGGTTTCAACGAGGAGTTTGCCTACAGCAACGTCGAGGTGGAACTGATGAAGAAGTATCTCGACATGGCTGACGCTTTGCATACTGACCTGCACGAGTGCCTCGGTCACGCTTCGGGCCAACTGCTGCCCGGTGTTGACCCTGATGCCCTCAAGGCCTATGGCTCATCGCTCGAGGAAGGCCGTGCCGACCTGTTCGCCCTGTATTACCTGGCCGATCCCAAGCTCGTTGAACTGGGCATCTTCCCCAACAACGATGTCTATAAGGCCGAGTACTACAAGTACATCATGAATGGTCTGATGACCCAGCTGACCCGCATCGTGCCGGGTAAGGACATCGAGGAGGCCCACATGCGCAACCGCAAGTTCATCAGCGAGTGGTGCTACCAGCAGGGCAAGAAGGACAACGTCATCGAGTATGTGAAGCGCGACGGCAAGACCTATGTCCGCGTCAACGACTATGAGAAGCTGCGTGACCTGTTCGCCCAGCTGCTGGCCGAGGTGCAGCGCATCAAGAGCGAAGGTGACTATGAGGCTGGACGCCAGCTCGTCGAGACCTACGGCGTGAAGGTTGATCCCGAGATTCACAAGGAAGTGCTAGCCCGCTACGAGGGTCTGAACATAGCTCCTTACAAGGGCTTTGTCAATCCCATCTACACGCCCGTGTATGACAAGAACGGCAAGCTGATTGATGTGAAGGTAACCTATACCGAGGGCTACATCGACCAGATGCTGCGCTACGGTCAGGACTATTCTCCCCTCACGCACTAATCTGCCGAGAGGGAGGAAATTATTGATTTAACATGAGGGTTGGGCAATGCTCAGCCCTCTTTGTTTTGCAATGATATAGATGTTGGCCCAAAACCCTGCGGGGCTAATGCTAATTACGCGAATATGACCAATTTAATGCGAATTTTTATTATTTTTCGTGATATTGACTTCGCAATGGTTCGTTTATTTAGCGTAATTCGCATTAAAAATACTTTCAGGGTAAACTGCTATATCGTTACCGTTTGTTTTGAATGGCGTGCATGCGCGGACGAAACGGACGAAAAAAACGAAATGAAATCATGCACAAAAAGAACATTATTAGTATATTTGCAGAAACTAACCATTTCGTCATTATGAAAATACAACAAATCATTTTTTGCCTACTGACGGCATCGATGCTTGCCTCGGCGGCAATGGCACAGGGCAATCGTGCCGACTATCGCGTTGTGCCCCTGCCCGACAGGATTGACGGTATCAAGAGCGCTGATTTCAAGTTGACAGAACAATGCTTGGTGAATTATCCCACCGGGAACCGCGATATGGAGCGTAATGCAACCATGCTGAGCGAGTACATCGAGGATTTGTCCGGTTTGCACTTGAGCACTCGTCCCACATTAAATGAAAAGGACCGTGCGGGCAACATCACGCTACACCTTGACCCGAAAATGGAGAGTGATGAGGGCTATCGCATCACTGTGACGGCAAGAAGTGTCGAAATTTGTGGCAAGACTGCCGCGGGCGTCTTCCATGGCATTCAGACCCTGCGCAAATCAATTCCTGTGGGTCAGGCAACAGCAATCAACTTGCCCGCGGCTCAGGTGGTTTCAAATCCGCGTTTCTCCTATCGCGGGATGCACTTGGACTGTGTGCGTCACTTCTTCCCTGTCTCGACGGTAAAGCGCTATATTGACCTGTTGGCTTTGCATGGCATGAACCGTCTGCACTGGCACCTGACCGATGACCAGGGTTGGCGTGTGGAAATCAAGAAATATCCCCGCTTGACCGAGGTGGGAGGCTGGCGCAACGGCACTACCCTGGGTCACAATTCTCCGGTAAACGACGGTATCCGCTATGGCGGATTCTACACGCAAGAGGAAATTCGTGACATCGTCCGCTATGCTGCCGATCGCTATATCACCATTATCCCTGAAATTGACATGCCCGGCCACATGGTGGCAGCCATGACCGCCTATCCCGAGCTGGGATGCACAGGAGGTCCTTATGAGGTGTGGACCCTGTGGGGTGTGACCGATGATATCCTGTGCGTGGGTAAAGACCATACGCTCCAGTTTGTCAAGGATGTCCTCGACGAGGTGATGCAACTCTTCCCCAGTGAGTATATCCACATCGGCGGTGACGAATCGCCTCGTGTGCGCTGGCAGGAATGTCCGCTGTGCCAGCAACGCATCCGTGACCTGGGTCTCAAGGCTAATGACAAGCAGAGTGCCGAGGCGCTCTTGCAAGGCTGGTTCACGACGCAAGTGCAGCAATACCTCACCGAACACGGGCGACGCATCATCGGTTGGGATGAACTGTTGGGCTGCGACGTGAACACTTCGGCGACCATCATGTCGTGGAGAGGTGCAGAACCTGGTGCCGAAGGTGCCAAACTGGGGCATGACGTGATCATGACACCTGTTGGACCCTTATACTTTGACTACTACCAGACCAGCAAGACTTGGAATGAACCGATGGCCTTTGGCGGTTGTAATACGCTCAAAAAGGTCTATGACTTTGAGCCTGTCGCCGCCGACCTTCCTGCCGACAAGCGTAGCCACATCATCGGCGTGCAAGCCAATGTGTGGACCGAATACATCACTTGCGAGCCACAAATACAGTATCAGGTGCTGCCCCGCATGGCCGCTCTCGCCGAAGTGCAATGGTTGCCATCTGAGCAGAAGGATTACCAAGATTTCAAAGCACGCCTGCCGCGTTTAGCTGAAATCTATAAGCATTACGGCTGGACCTATCGTGCTAAAAGCCTCGTGCATGAAGAAGATGAGGACCAGCCTAATCAATGATATAAACTGTCCTCGGTAGAGTAAAAACACAAAATCCCGTCACATCGTTTGCGGCGGGATTTTGTTTGTCTTAATAAGTCGGGGATTGCTAACCTCCCACTTGCATGAAGAACGGCAACAGGCTCTCCAGATAGATAATGGCGATGCCGGCGATATAACCGATAAGGGCAAGCCAAGTGATGTTCTTGAGATACCAGAAGAACTGGATTTTCTCGATACCCATAGCCACAACACCGGCAGCCGAGCCGATAATCAGCAGTGAACCACCCACACCGGCGCAGAAGGTGAGCAAGTGCCAGAAAAGGCCATCCTCAACAAATGTGAGCAGATAGGGGTCAACGGTTCCCGCGGGTGCCATGTTCTCGAACATCTTAATGCAAGCCGAAACCAGAGGCACGTTATCAACGATGGACGACAGGGCGCCAATGATAGAGGTCATGAGCACAGGCTCATGCAGATTCTCGTTCATGCCCTGGGCCAGTTCGGACAAAATGCCCACTTGCGAAAGCGCCGACACTGCCATGAGGATGCCCAAGAAGAAAAGAATGGTGGGCATATCAATGGTGTGCAAAGCCGATGAAACGCGTCCACCCATCTTGGAGTCAATCTTGAAATGTTTAACCCAGAATTCGGTGACACCCCAAATCACACCCAGCGACACCAGGATGCCCATGAAAGGAGGCAGCCCGGTAACGGTTTTGAAAATGGGAACGAACAACAGACCAGCGACACCGATGATAAGCATCGCCTTGCTCAAGTGAGGATGACGTTCGTGCAAATCGGGATTCCTGTCAGCAAGACGGGTGATGACTTGCAGTCGGCCCTCCTTGAGGAAATACTGTGCGATAAACACTGGAATCACCATCGCCACAATGCTGGGCAGAAGCAGATTGATAATAAGGCCGACCGAAGACACTTTCTCGTCCATCCACAACATGATGGTGGTGACGTCACCAATGGGCGAGAAGGCACCACCGGCATTGGCCGCGATAACAATCATGCCAGCGAACAACCAACGATCTTTCTGGTCGCTGAGGAGGCGACGCAACATCATCACCATGATGATGGTGGTCGTCATGTTGTCGAGCACGGCCGACATGACAAACGAGAGCGAACAGATAATCCACAGCAAGTGCCTCTTGCTCTTGGCATTGATGTGCTCGGTGATGAACGAGAAGCCCCCATAGCGGTCAATAATCTCTACAATGGTCATGGCACCGATTAGGAACACCACAATCTCGCAAGCGTCACCCAACTGCATGACGATTGCCTCGTGCATGTCAGGATCGTGGCCCATGAGAGCGTAGATAGTCCACAATATACCACATGTGAGCAAAGCAAAAGTGGCTTTGTTCATGTGAAGAGGATGCTCAAGTGTGATCAGTACATAACCGAGCACAAATATGATGATCATTGCAGGAATCATCGCGATATCGAAGTAAGGTGTCCGTTTTTAAGCCGCAAAAACTGCGACTCGGTTGATTGATTGCGAAATAATCTTTTGGTTTACCTGAGGCGGTCTGAATCACGCAGGGCTTTCTTGTCGCGTGACATGGCCTTGTGGGCTAGCATCAGGAAAATGATGGAAAACAACGGGAACAGCAGAGCCCAATGAGGCATCATGTTGTTGATGCCCACACGGCCCTGAATGATAAAGGCCACAACGGCAATGGCAATGAGCATGGCGAGACCGATGATGATGGTTGCGAAGCAGAAAGTCATCTGTCGCTGCAGGTTCTTGAACAAGAAGATGTCAATCAAGGCGAACACAGCGATGAGGATAGTGAGCGTGAGCATCAAGGGGTCAATGTGAGTAACACCCACCTTGCCAGCCTCGAGGGCGCCATAAACAAAATCTTTGTCTCCAAAAGTGAAGGTCAATGCGGGGAAAAATGCGAATATTGCCATCAAGATAACGGCAATCAGCAAGTAAACAGATTGAATGCGTTGGATAACCATAATGTTATACGTTTTTCTTGTGATTAATAATTTGCGGCAAAATTAAGGAAATATTTCTATAATCAATACAAAACTTAATAGAAAATTCGGTTGAGAGGATAAAAAAAGCTATATTTGCACCATATTTGCTATAAGAAAAGCAAACACAATCAAGACACCCGATGACATTACAAGAAATTGACAAAATACACAAACTGGCTACCGATTGCATCAACAGTGCTGAAGTGAGCGACGCTTTTGGCCATATCACCAAGCTGGTAACTGAATTGGGACGAGGCGACCTGAACGATGAAATCGAAAGGCTGCGCATGTCCTATTCCTTCATGCTCAAGTATCTGGAGCAAGGCGTGATGGACCCGCAGCGTGACGAGATCCTGACAGGTATCCGCCAATCGCTCTACACGCTCAATGACCAGTGCTATATCGGTCTGCTGGAAGCCACGAGTCCCGAGGTATTCTATGTGCGCCGCCGGGAACTCAACAATGTGACATTATTGAGCATCATTGAGGAATACCGCGAGGCGTTGAAACTGCTGTCACTGGTCCAAACGTCACCCGAGCAAAGTGACAGTCATGCCATTTTGTCACACCTGCATAAAACCGAGGAGATAGAAACTCGCTTGTTCAATCGTGTGTGGTCTTCTTTCCCGCTGTCTCAAGAGGACGGAAAGAACTTGAGGCTTTGCATCAGCGGCGACATACTGCCGTTGCACACACGTTGCCTGCTGATTGCTGCGTTGTTCTTGGGGTTGATGAAATTCTATGATGAAAGCAAAATGCTCATTCTGCTGGAGGCTTATCAACTGTCAGACGAGCCGCAAGTGCAACTCAGGGCATTGATATGTGCCATGTTGGGCATGATTGCTCACCGCAAACGCACGGCACCCTCCAAAGCCATACAGACTCGTTTGGCAGCAATGATTGACTCTCCCGAGTTTGACCGCGATGTGTGGAATATCCAGGTGCAATTAGCTCGCAGCCGCAATACCGAGAATATCAAGCAACGAGTTCGCAATGATTTGATTCCCAATATCATGAACATGCGACCTGACATCATTGACAAACTCAAGGATAAGGAGTCGCAAATCATTGACCTGAGTGACATCGAAGCAAATCCTGATTGGCAGGAATGGCTTGACCAGAGCGGCATCACACGTCGCATCGAGGAGTTCAATGCCATGCAACTCGAGGGTAGCGATGTGTTTATTGCCACATTTGCTCATCTCAAGACTTTCCCGTTTTTCAAGACCCTGAGCAACTGGTTCTTGCCCTTCTTTGCAGCCCATTCGGCTGTTGTCGAGAACCTGGGAGCCGGAAAAATCGGTTTGGCCGAGGTGATACAACACGCGCCCTACCTGTGCAACAGCGACAAGTATTCGTTCTGCCTTTCTCTTGGCGCTTTGCCCGAGTCTCAACGCTCGATCATGTCGGCTCAACTCGAAGAGCAGAACGCTGCACTCAACGAGGCTCGTCAGGCCGAAATGCCCGATGAGCGCAAGGCTCGCGTGGGCATCATCAACTCATTTATTCAGGACCTGTATAGGTTTTTCAAGCTGTTCACACGTCGACGTGAGTTTATTGCCGTGATGGATGACCCTGGCATCGACATGACTGACTGCTTGCCACTGGCCGATGTCACACGCGATGCAAAAGTACTGGAACTGCTTGGCGCGCTGTATTTCAAGAATGGTTTCAATGAGGACGCGATCAAGTGCTTCACGCGTCTCGAAAGCATGGATAACGCTACCGATGACCATATCTATCAAAAAATCGGTTTCGCCTACCAGAATGCAGGCAATGCTGCGATGGCGCTCAATTATTATAAACGTTATGAGTTGCTGCACGAGGATGATGTTTGGAACATCCGTCACATGGCAGCCTGCTACCGTGATCTTGACAAGCCCGAGGAAGCACTTGACTATTACCGACGAGCCGAATCTTTGGCCCCGGACAACGTCTCGCTGGCGCTTACCATTGGCCATGTGTTGCTCCAGATGAACCGTACCCGTGATGCCTTGCAACAGTATTTCAAGGCCGACTTGATGGAAGGGGCAAGGCACCGCGCATGGCGTCCCATCGCATGGTGCTCGTTTGTGCTGGGTGACTATGATCGTGCGATTGACTATTATGACCGTATAGCCCAAGATGACAAGCCCACAGCACAAGACCTGCTCAATCGCGGACATGTGCTCCTGTGTCAGGGCGAGACTCGAGAGGCCGTTGAAACCTATCGTGAGTCGTTGCGTCTCATGGACGGCGATATCACAAAATTTCGCGATGCGTTCAAGGGTGATGCGATGGAACTGCGGCTTCACGGCATCTCGGCGGTGGACCAGTCTCTTATTCCCGATGTTGTTTGTTCACAAAATCTTGATGAGCGATGATTGACCATAATACCGTACAGCAAATCATCGATGCTGCCGACATTGTGGATGTCGTGAGCGATTTTGTGGCGCTCAAACATCGTGGGGCTAACTGGATTGGGCTGTGCCCATTCCACAATGACCGTCGTCCATCGTTTTATGTCTCTCGAGCTAAGGGCATATGCAAGTGTTTTGCGTGCGGTGAGGGTGGCAGCGCTGTTAACTTTATCATGAAGCATGAGCAACTCAGTTACCCCGAAGCGCTGCGTTACTTGGCCAAGAAATACCACATTGAAATCCATGAGAAGGAGCTCACCGACGAGGAGAAGCAGGCGCAGACCGAGCGCGAGGCTATGCTCATGCTCAACGAGTGGGCTTGCGCCTATTTCGAGCGCCAACTGCACGAGACTCAGACTGGTCAAGATATCGGTCTGTCTTATTTCAAGCAGCGCGGTTTCAACGATGCTACCATCCGCACCTTCCGCTTGGGTTACTCTCAAGAGGGTCGTGACGATTTATATCGGGCTGCAGTCGCCCAGGGCTTCAATCCCCAGCTCTTGTTTGATGTTGGGTTATGTATTCCTGACGAGCACGGTGGCCATGACCGTTTCCGTGGACGCGTGATGTTTCCCATCATGAACCTTGCCGGAAAGGTTATTGCTTTTGGAGGCAGAACCTTGCGCAAGGAGAAGGATATCGCCAAGTATGTCAATTCTCCCGAGTCCACTATTTATTACAAGCGTGATGCCATCTATGGCCTCTATCAAGCCAAACGTGATATCAGCAAATTAGACAGTTGTTTCATTGTCGAAGGTTATGCCGATGTTATCTCTATGCATCAGGCTGGCTTTACCAATGTCATTGCCTCGTCAGGTACTGCGTTGACCACGGGGCACATCCATGCCATCCGCCGTTTCACCGAAAATGTTACCGAGATGTTTGACGGTGATGAGGCAGGCATCAAGGCCGCCATCCGCGGCGTGGACCTGTTGCTGCGCGAGGGCATGAAGCTTAAAGTCTTGCCCCTGCCGCCCGATGATGACCCTGACACCTTTGTGAGGGCTCACAGCCATACCGAAGTCGAGGATTATATCAAGCAGAACGAGCAAGACTTCATCAGTTTCAAATCGGGCGTTGTGCTCAAGGATGCGAAGAACGACCCCATCAAGCGCACCGCCGCAATCACCGATGTGGTCAAATCAATCGCACTCATCCCCGATGAGATTGCGCGCATGGTTTATGGCAAGGACTGCAGCACCTTGTTCGACATGGACGAGAAGGCCATACTGAGGCAAATCAAGCATTACCGCAATCAATATCTTGAGCAGCGGGACAAGGAGCGGAAGCAAGAGCGTGAGCGTCAACAACGTCAGCAACAACGTCAAGAAGGCGGTGGACCTAACGAGCAATTTGAAACTCCCCCACCCCCTAATCTCGACATTCCAGCTGTAGTATCTACGCCTAAAACATCTATTTCTGAATCATCAGCTGCTAATAGTGTTGAAGTTCAGGAACGGGAAGTCATCAAGCTCATCATCAATCACGGCATGTGTTACCTGTGTGAGACGCCCATCGACGAGCATGGCAACACACGTCATACCACTGTCTTGGAGTATGTGCGCAACGAGTTGGCACTGGATCAGATGTCATTCAGCAATCAGCTATATGCACGCACATTTGAACATGCGCTGGCTTGCCTGCAAGATTATTATGATGAGTTCGAGCAACTCAAACAACAAATTAATCAGCAGTTGCCTCAGGAAATAGAACAAGAAATGGCTGCTGACGATGATATTGACCCCGACGCCTTGGACAGCGCGGCACTCATCACTGCTCATGAGCGCAAGCTGAAGGAGGTGACAGCTCGTGTCACACTCCAGGGACAACAACAGTTACAGCAGTTTAGCGGCGACTATCTGCAACGCGTGCTGTGCTCCATTGACGACGATGAGGTGAGACAACTGGCTTGCGACATGGCGACCGAGAACTTGCCGCAACTCAGCAAGATCCACTCCCAGTTCGCGGTTATTGTTGATGATCGCGACCGCCTTTCCACCCTGGTCCCCGAACGCATCTTCAACTGGAAGAACGCCCTTCTGTTACTTAAAATCAATGAACTGAAGGCACAGATTGCTAAAGCTGAACCCGCACAGCAACTCTCCCTCATTAAACAGCTACAGCAGCTCTATGACACCCGTCATGCACTGGCCGCTGTCATCGGTGACCGCGTCGTCAATCCCAAATGAAGCGCTATTTTTTAGCTGCATACTTGGTTGGTATAGACATTTTTTATACATTTGCGGTGTCATTTGCGGTGTGTGCTCATCGCAATGGCAAATGAACTAAACAAACCATTGATTATGAACATCAAGCATATTCTGGCATTAGCAGCCTTTGCCTTTGTTGTGCAGTTGTCGCTGGCACAGTCAAACCTTCCCACCACAGTACTTGGCGGGCAATCGTTTTACTATTATGAGATTCAAGCTGGTGAAAGCATCTATGACATCGCCTCCAAACTTGGCGTAACCAAAGATGAAATCATCCGCAACAACCCGTCAGCTGCCGACGGTGTCGAGGCAGGCATGAAGCTCTATTTCCCTGCTCCCGCAGGAATAACTTCAGCCGTGTCTGCATCCCAAACACACACGGTGGAACAGGGTGAGACGCTCTATGGTCTGGCTAAACGCTATGGCGTTACCGTGGATGAACTCATTGCCGCCAACCCAGGCAGTGATGCAGGCATCAAGGTCGGACAGCGCTTGACTATACCCACGGCCGCTGTGACCGCAGAAGTCAACGCCAGTGAACAAGTGCGTCGCGCCTTCGCAGGCAGCGAGGTGACCATGCCATCAGGAGATATCACTCCAGTCTATCACACGATGCTTGATGGAGAGAGCATCTACTCGCTTGCTAAACAATACAACAGCAGCATTGAGGGGCTGCTGATTTCAAACCCGGGACTGAAACCCGAAGAATATCAGGCTGGCACTACCGTGAAAGTGATGCCGGGTACTGCCCTACCCTTTAACTACATGCGTGAAGGACGCCGCAACGATCACTATGAGGTGAAACGCGGTGATTCCTATTCTTCGGTAGCCAAAGCACATGGCATCAGCGAGGAGGAGCTCAAGGCAGCGAACCCTGATATGAAACGCCTCAAAAAAGGCAAAACCATTGTATTGCCCAGACCCATCAACGAACAAGTGACGGGTGAGATAGCCACCATCCCAATGGAAGAGTTGCGCGCCTGGTATGAACCTCGTCTGAATGAACTGTATGACCAGCTCGTGGCATCGCAAGCAGGCAACGAGGTGAGCATTGCCATGGTGCTCCCATTCCAGTTGCACAAGAGCGCTCCGCCCAAACAGGCCTATCTCTATACCGATTTCTACAAGGGTTTCTTGCTGGCCATGGACAGCGCCAAGAATGTCACCGACAAGCACATCAACTTGAAGGTGTATGACACCCAGCACAATCTCAATGTCACCGACAGCATCCTCAATTTGCCCGAGTTGCGCACCATGGACATGATCATCGCGCCCAGTGAGCCGCAGCAGCTGGCAAGAATCACCGCCTACGGTCAGCTCAACCGCATCGGCGTGATGAACTGCTTCACCACCAAGAATGAGGACTATCGAGATAATCCCTATGTCTATCAGGTAAACACTCCGACCGACGAAATGATGTATAGTGTGACACGATGGATAGACGAACGATTCAAGGGCTATAACATTATTTACTTGACAGCGTCGAGCCAGGAAGACAAAGAAATGTTTGAGCAAATGCGCAAGCACATCACCGCCAAGCGTTACAACACCCAATCGATCGCTGTGAACGGCGACTTGAATTACAATGACATTTCTAATCTGATGGATCCCGGATCCAAATATCTGTTCATTCCTTCGTCGGGCGATAAGACCTTGCTCAAGCGCTTTATCAAGGCTTTGAAGGAGGTGAAGAAAGAACGTTTTGACTGTGATCTTGCCCTTGTAGCCTACCCCGAGTATGTGCTCTACCTCAAGGACCACCAGACCGACTTACAGGACGTGGACACCTGGATGTTCACTCGTTTCTTCAACGCTAAGGGCTTTCGTACCCGCGACCTGGAAGCTGCCTACAAGACCAACTTTGGTGGTGAACCGCTGCAAGCAATTCCGCACATGGCAATCTTTGGCTATGACATGGGCATGTATCTGCTCAAGTCGCTGTGTGTTGATGGCCGCATCGACGAGGAAACGCCCATGTATAAAGGCATCCAAAACAGCTTTGAGTGGCAGCGAACCAACAACTGGAGTGGCTATACCAACCAGGCAATAGAATTTGTTCATTTCTCAACCGACCACCAGATCACTGTCACTGTGAGATGAGGCGACTGGCTTTCTTTACCTTGGTGATGATGGTAGCGATGCTTGTTAATGCCCAAGCACCGCAAGAACACATCATGGCCGTGGGAGGAAAAGCAGGAATGACGCTCTCACGTCTCAACTTCAGTCCAACTGTACCCCAGACGATGTCGCCTGGCGTGACGGCTGGCGTGATGTTCCGTTACATAGCCGAAAAGAACTTCGGGCTTGTCGGTGAACTCAATGTCGTTCAACGCGGATGGAAAGAGGTTTTCGAGGAGTCGGACTATCAATACAGCCGCAAATTCACCTATCTTGAATTGCCCATATTGACGCACATCTACTTTGGTGGTAAAATGATTAAAGGTTTTTTCAATCTGGGACCTGAACTGAATGTGATGCTGGCAGACGGCATATCCTCAAATTTTAATTACCGTGAGGCTCCCGGTTTGGAGTATTTCAATTACAACACGCGGCGCATCGAGCAGTTGACAATGGACGTGAATAACCGACTGGATTACGGCATCTGCATCGGTGCGGGAATGGAACTCAACCTGAATGTTAAGCATTCACTGTTGCTTGAAGGACGTTTTTATTATGGCCTCACCGATGTGTTCCCAAATCACAAAATCGACGTATTCTCGGCTTCTAATCCGATGTCGGTAATAGTTACCTTGGGTTATTTTTGCAACCTTACCCATTAATACTTTAAACTGTTTTTTCTGCGCTGATGGGCAATCATTGTGATTTTGCCCATTTTTCACACTGATGGCACAGTGTTTGCAAAATAATCATGACAGACACAAAACATTATTTACACAAGAAATAGAAACTATAATAATGATACACAACCAGCACGACAACCAACAACAGTACTGGCGTCGGGACTTTGGCCTGCCCATCGCGGGTGCCGACTTCCCAGACGAGGACGAAGATGACAGCGATGAACTGCCAGGTGGCGGTGATTATGGAGGCGACAGCGAAGGCGCAAATCCATCCTACCGCGAGACACGACAGCGACGAAATGTCAGTCGGGGTGACAATTCTGCCACTCCGGTGATTGACAAATATGGAAAAGACATCACCCGTGAAGCTGCCGAGGGCCGCTTGGACCCTGTGGTGGGCCGAGAGGTGGAAATTGAGCGCTTGGCACAGATTCTGAGCCGCCGCAAGAAAAACAACCCAGTGATGATCGGAGAGCCCGGTGTGGGTAAAAGTGCGATTATCGAAGGGCTTGCCAAACGCATTGTGGAACGAAAAGTGGCACGCACCCTGCTCGACAAGCGCATCGTCTCGCTCGACATGGCTGCAATCGTGGCCGGTACCAAGTACCGTGGACAGTTCGAGGAACGCCTCAAAGCGGTCATTGACGAGGTGAGCGCTAACAAGAACGTCATCATGTTCATCGATGAAATCCACAACATCGTGGGCGCCGGCAATGCCAGCGGCTCGATGGATGCAGCCAACTTGCTCAAGCCTGCACTGGCACGCGGCGAGTTCCAATGCATCGGAGCCACCACGCTTGACGAATATCGCAAGAGCATCGAGAAGGATGGCGCTCTTGAACGACGCTTCCAGAAGGTGCTGATCGAGCCCACCACGCCCGAGCAGACACTTGAAATCCTGCACAACATCAAGGAGATGTATGAAAAGCATCACGGTGTGAATTATACCGATGAGGCGCTGAAGGCATGTGTCACATTGACCGAACGCTACATCAGCGACCGCTTCTTCCCAGACAAGGCTATCGATGCCATGGATGAGGCAGGTTCTCGTGTTCACATCACTAAAGTAGACACGCCCAAGGAAATCGAGGAATTGGAGAAGCGCATCGCCGAAGCACAGGAGAATAAATTCAAGGCTGTGCAGGACCAGAACTTTGAGAGTGCCGCCAACTATCGCGACCAGCAAGAAAAGCTGAAAGCTGAATTGCAAGAAGCCAAAGCGAAATGGGAAGCAGAGTTGGACAAGCGCCGTGTGACCGTTAATGAGGGGCATATTGCAGAAGTTGTCGCCATGATGACCGGTGTTCCCGTTCAGCGCATTGCCCAGAGTGAAGGTATCAGACTGTTGGGTATGACCGATGAATTGAAAAAGCAGGTCATCGGGCAGGACGAAGCCATTGACAAGATTGCACGCAGCATCCGCCGCAACCGCGCGGGTCTGCGTGACCCCAAGCGTCCCATCGGCTCATTCATGTTCCTGGGACCGACCGGTGTGGGCAAGACCTTGCTGGCAAAGAAACTTGCCGAGTTCCTGTTCAACAGTGATGAAGCCCTTATCCGCGTGGACATGAGCGAATATATGGAGAAGTTCAATGTGTCCCGACTCGTGGGTGCGCCTCCGGGCTATGTGGGCTACGAGGAGGGCGGCCAGTTGACCGAGAAAGTGCGTCGTCACCCTTACAGTGTAGTGCTGCTCGACGAGATTGAAAAAGCCCATCCCGACGTATTTAACATGCTGTTGCAGGTGCTTGATGAGGGATGTTTGACCGATGGTCTTGGCCGTAAAGTGGACTTCAAGAACACCATTATCATCATGACCAGCAACATCGGAACGAGGGAGTTGAAAGACTTTGGCGCAGGCGTCGGTTTCAACACTAGCGAACTGACCAAGGAGCGCAGCGACTCGGTTATCCGCAAAGCCCTTAACCGCCAGTTCTCGCCCGAATTCTTGAATCGTGTGGATGACATCGTTACCTTCGGGTCACTCAACCATGATGCCATCCTCAAGATTGTGGACATTGAGCTTGCTTCATTCTACAAACGCGTGGAGGAAAACGGCATGAAACTTGAAATCACTGCTGCTGCCAAGAGTCTGGTCGCTGACCGTGGATTTGACATCCAATATGGTGCCCGTCCGTTGAAACGCGCCATTCAGAGCGAGATTGAAGATCCGCTGAGCGAAATGCTGTTGCGTGAAGAAGCCAAAGCCGGTGACACTATCGTCATTGATACTGAAGACGGAAAGATTCAAGTGCATTTATCGTAAATACGAGGTGAATAAAGCCAGAGTGAGGTGTTGCATATGTGGCAACACCTCACTCTTATTTTTCACATGCGCATCAGAACGGGTAGCCTATTGCCAAATGGAAAGCCAGGCCGTCCTTGAACTTTGGAATGTTGTAGTAACCTCTTTTTTCTGTGTCATAGGGGGCGTGAATGCCTATACCCAAATCGGCGCGCACTACAAGCATCGACATGTCGTAGCGCAGTCCCACTCCCGTGCCCAATGCCAACTCATCAAAAAAACGCTTCATCGACAGTTGACCTTTGGGACGGGTTTCATCATTCTCAAGCAGCCAGATGTTGCCGGCATCAAGAAAGACAGCCCCTTTGAAATATCCCAAAATGGGGAAACGATACTCGACGTTTGCCTCGAACTTGAACGTACCCGTCTGGTCATAATAGGTGTACCGGTTGCGGAAATCGGGATGATAACCACCAGGGCCAATAGTGCGAACAGCAAAAGCGCGGACCGAGTTGGAACCTCCCACATAGAATTGTTCCCTGTAGGGCAACGGTATCGTGTCGCTGTTTCCATAGGCATGAGCGGCTCCTATCATCACGCGTGTTGCCAATTCTCCCTCAATGCCCAAATTGCGGATCCACACCACCTGAGCTTGCGCTTTAACAAACTGTGAGAACGGCGTGCCGAACAGTTTTTTGGTGCCTTTACTCCCGCACAGCGCCCAAATACCCGAGAAAATATTGCCTGCCTCGGCAATGCTTGCCGTAAGAGTAATATGGTCCATGTGGGTGATTTGACGGTCAAAGATGTAGGTATATTCAATCTTGGGAATGAAGACATCCTTGAAACTCTGAGCTAAAGCAGGATTAACGTTCATTGCCGAATCAAACTCTTCGGAACGTGACAACACTTTGTTGTAAGTGAGTTTGAACGGCGTGAGGACATGACTGGAGTAACGGTTACTGTGCCACTCCCACATTGTCGCCATGCTGAGCTGTGCAATCTTGAAAAAACCAGGGCGATTCAACAAATCTGCACTGAGCGAAAAGCGCGTCCAGGGTGTGTAACGACGTGAAGGATACAAGAACTTGGGTGCCAGCAAACGAGGAATATCGAGTTTACCTTCAATACCGAATTCATAGGAGTCCAAATCACTGCCTTTATACTTTCCGCCTCCCGTTTGCCACTCATATTCGCCGTACAAGTTTACCGAAAACTTCTCCCCTGCCCCAAAAGCGTTCTTGTGGGTGGCTCCGATTTCCAAACCTGGGCCAATAAAACTGTTGCTCTTGGATGTGCCCTGCATCTCAAGGGTCACTTCCCATGGCTTGTCAAGTTGACAATAGATGGCTAGGTCAAGAAGTCCGTCGCCCTCGGGAGTGACGCTGTCGATGGGTATTACCTGGATATCCACATTGCTGAAGAATCCCAAACTGGACAAGGCTGCTTGAGTGCGGTCGATGCTGTTCACACGGAACACCCTACCCTTGCGGGCCCTGATGCAAGACGGGATAACACGATCCTTGATGTAAACCGGTTCATAGCGGATGAGAGTGCAGTTTTTGGTGACGACGGTATCGGGTTGGCCTTTACCGCTGTCGTTGACAACGGTCGCTGTGATGTCATTAGTGAGGTAACGCACTTTTGCATTGTTGGGAATGTCCCCCGATGGGATCATATGCATGTGAATCACGCCCTTATCCTGAACACTATCGGCCAGATATTGGATGTATTCAGGCCTGAAGAAGTAGTATCCGCGATTGCGGACAAAATTGGTGATATCAATACGTACGGCGCTCAACGAGTCAAGACAATAACGGTTGCCGGTGCGCAGATAACGGTTTGCCCTGGCCAACGAGTCCACAAGTTGCAAGACCGGTTCATTGCTGCCCGTGTATTCCACGTTTCCGATGGTATAGGGCGCATGGATGTCCACATCGTAGGAAATCTTGGCCTTCTTGGGGTTGCTGGAGGGGTTTAAAGTATAGCTAGCCGACGAAGTGAAATAGCCGTTGTTGCGCAGGATCGTATTTATCATATCCACACGCGCTTGGGGGTTGACACGTTTAATCAGCACCGGCTTGGAAGCAAAATGTTTATAGAGCCATCCCTTAAAGCCTGTAGCGTTCTCGTCAATGTGGTTATAGATCAGCAACCCGATGGGGAATGGCGTGCGATAATAAGGAGAGTAAAGCGGATTGTTGGGACGTACGTTGATGGCGGTGAAGATGTCGGTTTTCACGCCTTCATCCACCTTGACACTGTCCTCGTGATATTTAAGTCGCTTCACGCCAGTATACAGTATATCGTTCTCACCCAATTTGGCAGTTGTTGAGCAAGAAGCCAGCAGCAAGGTTGCTAGGGCCGTTAAGAGAATACCGGCATATTTAGGGTTCACTCTCATCTTTTTTGCGGTTTACTGTTGGTTTATCAATCGCATCATTGGCAGAATCGTCCTGGCCGTCAAGCGGGACAATGAACGGCTCTACATTTTCGCCCATTGCGTCAATGGCATTCTCCTGCAGCTTGAGTTCGGCCTTGCGGGCTTTTTCCAACGAGTCACGAATCAGGTATTCGCGCGAGTGTTTGAATTTGAACAGATCCTTGAGATTGTTGAGTTTGTGCTTAAGCACATAGGCCAGTCCCGTCTCGGTCACAGGCCCCTCAAGCACGTTCTCATAGCTGGCGTGGCGGAACAATTTCAGATATCTGTTGCCCTTGTTATTCAAGTAATATTCCAGTGAGATGTCATTGAACAGGCTGCTTGCGATGTCTTCTTGTTCCCTGGCATCGGTGCTGTATTCACCTCCGACAACAATTTTGAAACGGTCATTGAACAATGACTTGGCCAAACGATAACTATAGCTTGTCTCGGTGCCACCACTGTGCTGGCCTTCATATTGGTTGATGCCGAACGAGAGGTCGATGCCGGGCAAAGCTTGTGCCGCCCATGTGTTGAGCTGCGACTGCAGGAACGAGAACAATGCCGAGGAAGCCGTTAGGTTATTGATGTTACCGGCGCTGTTGGTTCCGGAATAAGTGTTATACAGCAACAGATTGATGGCAGCCTGTGAACGCTGGTTGTCACTCATCGTCTGCAACTCGTTCTGCACCGTCATATCGCTTTCGCATTTCAAGTCAAACTTCAGGTCAATATTGCTGAGTGTGCCACCCACATTGGCATCGATGAGGAATTCAACCGGTCTGGTTCCCTCTTCCTCACTTGTGACACTCGTCTTGATGCGTTCGGTGCCCTTCAGGTTCAACTGGGGATTCAGCATGTCTCCCGTCCATGAGATCGTGCTGCCACTGGCGATGTTGAAGTTCTTCTGCGAGATCAGCGGCGGTGTGTAACGCACATTGCCGCTCTCGATAGTGTAAGTTCCAGACAGATTGTTGCGTCCGGCAAAATCCATCCAGTATTTCAGGCGGCCGCTGCCATCGATGGTGGCGCGGTTCTGGCCGTCTTCGGACAAGAATGCGTTGATTTTTGCACCCTTCTCGACATTCAGGTTGACAATAATGCTATTGGCACTGCTGCCGCGTCCGGTCACCAAAATCGTCTTCCCGGGCTCGGCCTGATTAAAATTGGTGAACGTCACCATATTCTCATCCACGGTCGACGAGAGTTGTGAGATATCATTTTTCATCACATAGGTGATGTTGGACCCTTGCAACAGTGTGGCATCGGCTCTCACAGTCATGATGTTGCCGTTTGACTTGACAGTAGCGTCGATGTCGGCAAATCCCTTGCCGAAGATCTGGGTCACGTCGTCCTGCTTGCTGTCCATGAATTGCACCTCACGGCCTGTGGCATGCAGGTCAATCACCATGTTGTCAAGGTCACGCAAATCAATCTCACCATTCAGCACAACGGGACTGCGGTTTGACCCTACCAGTTTATAGTTGTTGATGCTGATGACATTGTTCTTAACGGGAATGCGGTCGCCGGTGAGCTTGAGCGAACTGCCATAACGCGGCAGATTAACCGTAGCCGAGTCGGCTGTGAAGTAGCCGTTTATTTGCGGGTTATCGGCCGAGCCTGTCACCGTCAAATCGCCCACGGCATATCCCTCCAACCAAACGTAATCGCCCGGGATGAATGCGTTGGCGCGCACTAGCGGGAATCGCGTGAAGCTAGCCTGCAAGTTCAGCGGTGTGGCTGCTTCAATGTCGTTGAGGGTGCCCCGCAGCACAACAGATTCCTTGCCGTCAAGCATCAAGTTGGCTGTCAACCGCGTGGTCGAGGTTTTCGGGTCAAGGTCAAAGTCGGCATTCAGCACAACGTCTCCCTCGGGCTTACCGTTATAGACAAAGTCCTGGATGTCGACTGTGCCTTCGCCGTCGGCATTGGCACCGTCCCAATTGATGTCGATGTTGGCGTTGACTGTGCCGCTGGTGCGTGCCAGCATGGGCATGATGCGGGTCCATTCCTCTAACTGCAGGTTATCGATTTTGAGTTGCACATTCTCGCTGCTCTCACCCGGCAAGCGAGTCGTGAGCAGTTCCAGACTGCTGCTGTCACTCTTGAGTCTGAGATTAGCATCCAGCATGCGGGTGCGATAATCCAGATTCAGATAGTTGTCCTCATTAAAGGTCCAGTGCCGGTAACCGATGACGGGATCCTTACCGAACAGCCTCATTTTCACCTCGTCATCGGCAAGTCGGGCATTGCAGCCAAAGCGGTAACCTGTCTCATGCTTAATGTTCTGCTGATGCAGCATGAAGTCTATCGCCGAACCCTTGATGCCGCCCTCGATGTCCACCGTGGCGAACTCATCCCATGTGCCGGGACGGTTACCCATGTGAGCATTAAAGGCCAGATATTTGTTGTTCAATTCGTTGGCATGCACTCTCACGCTGTCGATATTGGTCTCTTTATAACTGATGCCCAATGCCCGTGCGTCAAGATAGAGGCCGGTGTCACGCACGGCTTCGCAGCTGATGTGACGGAAGTCGATTTCGTACTGTTGCAAATAGCGTTGTACAATACCGTCGGTGCCCATGTGCATGTCAAACTGGAAACGGGGCATGGGCTTTTTCAACTGTTCGATGTCAATCCATCGGTCCTGATATTGCCGGTTGAATTCTTGAGCTGTCTTCTGGAAATCCTCTATCAAGGGCATCACGCCGCAAGGAGCGTTGATGTGCGCATAATTGTCCTCATTCTCAAAGGTGAAACAGGTCAACCAAGGCTTGCTGTGCAGCGTGGCTCTAGCATCATCGGCTACAAGCAGACTGCTGTCCAGCCGCCAGTCAATATCGTGAAGCGTGAGGTCGGCATCCCATTCTTGCGTGCGCAGGTTGATGTCACCTCGGGCATGGAATTTTGTCTTACCGTTGCAGGTACCGTCATACATGCCCAAACGATTCAAATCCAAATCACGCACGTTGCCATCGGCAGTGAACACATAATGGTCATTACAGATGGTGCCATGAGCATTAGCGTCCAGGTCACAGCCCTTGTTGGCGCTTGAAGCATACACATCGGCCTGGCCTCCGCGCAATTTGCCGCGGGCTCTGATATTGCCATAGTGGGTGCCGTTATAGCGCACACTCGCCAGATTAACCGTAGCGTCGGTCCAAGTGCCCGAGCCGCAATCGGTGAAGTCAAAGCCGTGGCCGCGCGCGTTCACGCTGCCAGTAAGATTTTTCACATCATAGTCGGGTAGGAATGACTTGACAGGGAAATTATTGAATGACGCATCAACGTCATAGTTCTCGTTGCACACATCGTAGTAGCCGTCACCACGCATCGAGCCGCCGCCTGTCGAAACACGCAGATTGCGAGCCACCCACTTACAGCCCTCTTTATTGATTTTTCCACTCATCTTCATGGGTGGCAGTTTCACGTCGTCAAGTCCGAGCATCTTGTTGAGCACACTGGGATCGCGCAAGTCAACTTCGGTGTCCAGATCGGCCTTCATGCGGTCCATGTCGGTGGGGTTATAGATAGTGCCCTTGCCTTTCACGCGACCAACGCCAGGCACATCTGCATCCAGTGAATGAATGTCCACCCGCTTGTCATTACCACGCGCTTTGGCCTTAATCTTCACAGGCTTGTTGTGAGGAATATCCTTGAGAGCTTTGCGTGCCTCAGGCACCAATTTCTCCACCTCGTTAAGATCAATTTTGCTGTCGGTGTCGATTGTGGCTTTACCGTTGGGCTTGCCGTCTAACATGTCCTGATCCACATGTGCATCAAGTTTGATGTCGCTGCCCTTGGTCTTGAGCTTCATGTCATTCAGGTCCAGGCCGTTTTTGTTCTTGTTGACGGTGCCGCTTGCGTCCTTCACTTCCAAGCCGCTGCGCTCCTTGCCCGACAGATGCTTGACAGGTACATTCATGTTCTCTCCATCATACTCAAAGTCATCGACTTCGGCATTCACATCCTCAACTTCAATATTGTCAGGATCTAGGGTGGTTCCGGGCTTATTAGGCTTCTTGCCTGTCTGGGAATACTTACCCTTGCTGTCCTTAACACGCACTTTGCCGGCTTTTACCTTCCATGGCTTGTCATCGCCATTGGCTTGGTTTGCATCCTCAGGCATGGGATGGTCTTTTTTGTACTGCTTAGCATCCTTTTCGCTCGGGTGCTGATAGTTCACATCGGCCTCCTCAATGTCAAGCTCGCCCACATCCACGGTTTGGTCACCAGTGTCGACTTTCACGTTCTTGGCTTCGGCATGTTTCACCTTGGCATCCAGATTGTCGATGGTGGGTTTCATGTCCATCTTGTAGTCTAAGTCATCGGCGGTAACCTTATTGGCATTCACCTTCCAAGGCTTGCTAGGCTCCTTTTTCGGGTCGGTTTTTTTCTTTTCGGGCTTATAGCTCATCTTGGCCTTGCCACCCTTGAGCGACGCGTTGCCCACATCCACCTTATTGTTGTTCAAGTCAACTTTGGCCCGGTCTACTTTGGCCTCTTTCAAATCCACATCCAGGTCAGTAGAACCGTCATCGGTCTTGATCTGGCTCTTGGCACCCTTCAGCGACACGTTATCAGCTTCCACCTTTTTATCCAACAACGGTTTAGGCTTAACGTTAGCCTTTACTTCGTCGGCCTTGAATAGGGTGTCTCCGTTCTGGTCGATGACCTGAATGTCGCTGGCGGTGACGTCGAGCGGGAATTTTACCCTAACATCACCCACACTGATATCCATGCCGGTCTTCTCGCTGGCATAGTCGGCGGCAAGATCGGCAGCCTTGTTCTGCACCCAAGGGATATAGGCAGCAAACGGCAGCGCCGCCACCATGCCCAACAGTCCGCTACCCACCCAGGCGGCGATCTTGGAGAACATATTTCCCTTCTTGCCAAACATTCTTTATCAGTTCCTGAAAGATGCTGTTAATCTGCAAATTTACAAAAGAATTGGAAACAACACCACAAACCGACCACCTTTTTCAATAAATCTCCCTAATTCTTGCCGCAAAAATGCGAGAAAAACATTACAATATGACAAAAAACATGCACTGCCCAAGCGAGCAGTGCATGTGATGAAGAGAGTGTTCACTACAGATCAGAACCACTTCAGGTAGGCGAAATCCTGACGGTGGGGCAGATTCTCGTTCCACGGATAAGCACGGAAGGCATAGCGGAACAATCCGTTCTCGTGGAACGGCACCTTGCAGTTATAGGTGAGGATATCGCCATCCTGGGCAATCACATCGAGCTCAGCCTTGCGGTAATAATTGGTTTGGCCGTCTTCCACCTTATAAACGATGAGTTCGAGTTTCACGTCACGGCCCAAAGTAGCCGTGTCAAGTCGCATGGTGACCTCGATATCGGCGCTGCCGCTGGCAATGGCCTCGCGGTTGCCCATAATGTCGCCCACCAGGTGCACGTCGTCCCAATGTGCTGCCACGTTCTCCTTCCAAGCCACGATCTGCTTGGCCAAAGCGTAACCCTTAGCCCTGAGGCGGTTGGCACGCTCGGTCTGGGGACGGTAGAATTTGTCGAAGTAGTCACGAATCATGCGCGACATGGTGTAGTTGGGGGCGATGTGGCAGATGGAGTTCTTGATGAACTGTATCCACTCGGGAGAATAACCCTTGCTGTTCTTAGCGAAATAAAGCGGGATGATCTCATTCTCGAGCATCGAGTAGATGGTAGCCGAGTCGAGTTTGTCCTGTTGGGACTGATCGGTGTAGGTGCGGTGGCTGGTCAATGCCCAACCGGCACCCTCACGGTAACCCTCATACCACCAACCGTCAAGCACCGAGAAGTTGAGCAGACCGTTCATCTCGGCCTTCTCGCCCGAAGTGCCCGAAGCTTCCAGAGGACGGGTTGGGGTGTTCAACCACACGTCAACACCGGTGATGAGACGTTTAGAGAGCGTCATGTCATAGTTCTCAAGGAAAATGATCTTGCCCAAGAACTCGGGCATCTTGCTGATCTCGATGATGCGCTTGATGAGGCCCTGACCGGCACCATCGGCAGGATGGGCCTTACCTGCAAAGATGAACTGAACGGGATAGCGCTCATCATTGACAATCTTCTTCAAGCGGTCCAGATCATTGAAGATGAGGTGAGCGCGCTTGTAGGTAGCAAAGCGACGAGCAAAACCAATCAGAAGTGCGTCGGGGTTGATCTTATCCACGATATTGGCAATGCGGGTGGGATCGCCCTGATTTTTGAGCCAGCTCTCCTTGAAGTCGCGCTTGACGAAGCGGATGAACTTTTGCTTCAAGAGCTTGCGCATCTCCCAGATTTTCTCGTCAGGAACATTCATCAGGGGAGCCCAAGTGGATTCCAGCTCCTGATTCTCCATGAAGTCGTCACCCAACACCTGCTTGTAGAACACTTTCCACTCGCTGGCGGCCCAAGTGGGCATGTGGACACCGTTGGTGACATAACCCACATGTGACTCCTCGGGGGCAAATCCCTTCCACAAGCCGGCAAACATCTTCTTGGACACCTCGCCGTGTAACCAACTCACACCGTTGCTCTCCTGGGTTGTGTTCAAGGCGAAAGTACTCATGCAGAAGCGCTCATCGCTGCCCGGGTTTTCACGTCCCATGTCCATGAGGTCCTGCCATGAGATGCCCAGGCGTGCGGGATATTCACCCATGTACTTACCGAACAGTTCTTCGTCGAAGTAGTCATGACCGGCAGGAACAGGCGTGTGAACAGTGTAGAGCGATGTTGCACGCACAATCTCAAGTGCCTCGTGGAAGCTCAGACCGTCCTCCTGCACCATGTCAACCAGACGCTGCAAGTTGAGCAAAGCGGCATGACCCTCATTGCAATGATAGATATCAGCTTTGATACCCAATCGTTTAAGCAGCAGCACACCGCCGATGCCCAACAGATATTCCTGCTTGATGCGATTCTCCCAGTCGCCACCATAGAGTTTGTGGGTGATCTCGCGGTCATACTCGCTATTGAGGTCGATGTCGGTGTCAAGCAGATAGAGTGTCACACGGCCCACATTGGCTTTCCACACATTGGCATAGATAATGCGGCCGGGATAAGGCACCTCATGAACCAACTGATTGCCGTTCTCATCAAGAACAGGCTCGATGGGGAGCTGGTCGAAGTTCTGCGCCTCGTAGTTGGCGATCTGCTGACCGTCCATCGAGAGCGTCTGAGTGAAATAACCGTAACGGTACAAGAAGCCCACCGAGGTCATGTTGACGCAACGGTCACTCGCCTCTTTCACATAGTCGCCCGCAAGAATACCCAGGCCACCCGAATAGATCTTGAGCGCATTGCACAAGCCATATTCCATGCAGAAATAGGCTACCGAAGGCAAGTCCTTGCGCAATGGCTTCTTCATGTATTCTTGATACAGCTCATAGGTGCTGTCGATGCGAGCCATCATTGCTGAATCGTTCAAGATGGCATCAATCTTCTCGTTGGTGAGACGCTGGAGCATCTTCACGGGATTCTCGCTGGTAGCACGCCAGGTGTCACGGTCCAGGTCATGGAAAAGGGTCTTGCCCTCGGTATTCCATGCCCACCACAGGTTGCGTGAAAGCACGTTGAGTTTCTGGAGATTACCAGGGAGTTCAGAATTCACAGTGATATTGCGCCACTGTGGTTCGTTGCTGTTGCTGAATTTGATTTTCATAATTCGATATTATATTGTTTTTATTCTTCTTGAATATTGCGCAGTCTGGCCACGTCGAGTGCTTGGCTGTACGCATTATCGTAATAGTTGATGAAGTTGTCCCATGAAGCAGCCTTGCTGGTCTTGCGGGCGCCGTTGCGCACGGTCTTCATCATCTTCGGCTCCATCATGTAGAGGTTGATGAGACCCGAAACGACAGTCTGGACCGTGTCGGCATAGTTGCCGTCGGTGCGGTGAACCACCTTCACACCGCTCATGTCGCTGTCATCACCGAAGTTGTCCAACACCCACTGGCCGAAACCAGCAAGGTCGGTCGTGATGGTGGGCACTCCGAAGGCGGCACTCTCCAGCGGGGTGTAACCCCACGGCTCATAATATGATGGGAAGACGGCAGCATCAAGACCCGAGAGCAAGTTGTAGTAACTCATGTTGAAAACGCCGTCATTGCCATTCAGATAGGAAGGCACGTCAATGACCGACACCAAATCCTGCGGCTCGTTGTGGATGCCCAAAGCATTGATCCGGTTATAAACCGGGTCGCTGTCAGCGTTATACAAGTTGTGGGTGATCACGGGGTCAAACAAGCGGTGAGGCTTGCGTGCGGCCAGATTCTCCACAAGGTCAACACGAGGTGACTTCATCCATGCAGGCACAAGCACAAAAGCAACCACCTTGCGGTGCAGACTGGTCACACGACCCAGAGCATCACGCAACGAAGAAAGCGCGTCAAGATAAACGTCAATACCCTTGTTGCGCATTTCCAATCGACCTGAGGTGGCGACTATCATCGTGTCATCGGGGTAATGCTCACCAGTAAGTGCGCTGGCTACCTTCAACATTCGCTTGCGAGCAGCTTGCCGCAAAGCGGTGAAAGCCGCACCCTTTGGAACATAGTTCTGTTCAAATGCGTTGGGAGTCACCAGCGGTCGACGCTCCAGCAGTTGCTCACACTCGCGAGCAGTGACCTCGCTCACTGTCGTGAAGGCGTCGGCAGCATGGGCCGCAGCCTTCTCAAGGGAGTGCTTGGACTGCATGTTCAGTTCGCCCGCCATCTGGTCACCGAAGTAACCGGGCATATAGTCATACAGCGGCTTGCCGTTGCCACAAATGCTGCGGCCGATGCTCGTGGCATGAGTGGTAAAGACTGTGGCCACCTGAGGCAGATTGGCCTTGACGTGCAGCAGTCCCATGCCCGTGGTCCATTCATCGAAATGAGCCACCACGTTCAAGCCGGGATTATCCTTCCATTTAACAATGCTCTCAATGACGAGTGCAGCGGCATAGGCGAACATACAAGACTCGTCATAATCGCCATAGGCATGCAACGAGTCCACGCCATAGCGGTTCCACATCTCGGCATAAAGCTCATTCTTGTAAGGATACAACGCATCATAGGTCACTAGCACGGCCACAGGTTTTCCAGGCACGTCCCAGCGCCCTACCCTCACCTTAACACCACTGGGCAACTTCGTGTCATGCTGCCACACTGCCAGCGATGTTTTTCCCTCAATGAACGAGGGCGAAGGGTTCTCGGCCGACCATAGGTCGGGACCGATGAAGATGAGATTGTCTTTATATCGTTTCTGGAGGGTTTTTGCTTTGGTGGAAAGCACCGCATAGATGCCGCCCACCTTATTGCAAACTTCCCAACTGGTTTCAAACAGTAAGTCCAACATTATCATTTAGTTTAATACTGGAAATTTGGGTGCAAAGGTACAAAAAAATCATTAATTTTCAATCAATTATCATCAATAATGAGCAATTAAAGTAAGTCAAATTAATAAAAGAGGCTGATAATCAGTCGTTTGTGTGATTTGCTTTTAAACAATAATAATATCTTTATTTTGTTGTGATTCAGGATTTTATACTTGATGTAATCGTTTACTCACGCTAATGCTTGAATTTAATCGAAGAACATAAAAATTGGCGCACTGTCATCACAACAGTGCGCCAAACAGGTTATACAATAGTTGTTATTGCTCTATTTGTTATTTCACCTCTTCATAGGTGGTATCCTCGACGTTGTCGCCGCCCTGGCCGGGGTTGCCGCCCTGCTGGGGACCGCCCTGGAAGCCACCCATGTTATTGGGGTCAAAGCCTGCGCCAGGCTGACCTTGAGCGCCACCAGCCTGTTGATACATCTTCTCGAACAGAGAATTCAGCTCGGCTGTTGCTGTGTCGATTGCAGCGAGATCCTGGTTCTTATGTGCCTCTTTCAGCTTTGCCAGAGCACCATCAATCTGACTCTTGATGTCAGCGGGCAACTTGTCACCGCTATCCTTCAGCACCTTCTCGGTTTGGAAGATGAGGGCGTCAGCTCCGTTGATCTTATCGATGCGTTCCTTCTCGGCAGCATCAGCTGCAGCGTTGGCAGTAGCCTCATCCTTCATGCGCTGGATTTCAGCGTCACTCAAACCGCTCGAAGCCTCGATGCGGATGCTCTGCTCCTTACCGGTAGCCTTATCCTTGGCGCTCACGTTCATGATACCGTTGGCATCAACCTCAAAGGTCACCTCGATCTGCGGGATGCCACGGGGTGCGGGAGCAATGCCATCCAGGTGGAAGCGGCCCAAAGTCTTGCAGTCTTTAGCCATGGGGCGTTCACCCTGCAACACATGGATCTCCACCTCGGGCTGATTGTCGGCAGCGGTCGAGAAGACCTGGCTGCGACGAGCGGGGATTGTAGTGTTGGCCTCGATGAGCTTGGTCATCACGCCACCCAGCGTCTCGATACCCACCGACAGGGGCACTACATCAAGCAGCAGGACGTCCTTGACATCACCAGTGAGCACACCACCTTGAATGGCGGCACCCACAGCAACTACTTCGTCGGGGTTGACACCCTTGGACGGAGCCTTGCCAAAGAACTGCTCCACAATCTGCTGAACAGCGGGGATACGGGTTGAGCCACCCACGAGGATTACCTCGTTGATATCGCTAGTGCTTAAACCGGCATCGGCAAGCGCCTTGCGGCAAGGCTCGATGGTGCTCTGAATCAGGTCATCGCACAGTTGCTCAAATTTAGCACGTGACAAGGTCTTCACCAAATGCTTGGGCATACCGTCAAGCTGAGTGATGTAAGGCAGGTTAATCTCGGTGCTGGTTGAGCTGGACAACTCAATCTTGGCCTTCTCGGCAGCTTCTTTCAGACGCTGCAGTGCCATGGGATCCTTGCGCAGGTCCATGTTGTTCTCCTGCTGGAACTCATCGGCGAGCCAAGTGATGATGCGTTGGTCAAAGTCATCACCACCCAGGTGAGTATCACCATTTGTGGCTTTCACCTCAAACACGCCGTCGCCCAATTCCAGGATAGAAATATCAAATGTACCACCACCTAAGTCAAACACAGCGATGCGCTTGTCACTGTTGTCCTTGTCCAGACCGTAAGCCAATGCGGCAGCGGTGGGCTCGTTGACGATGCGCTGCACCTTCAAGCCAGCGATTTCGCCGGCCTCCTTGGTGGCCTTGCGCTGTGAGTCGTTGAAGTAAGCCGGCACAGTGATGACAGCCTCGTCAACGGTGGTTCCCAGATAATCCTCGGCGGTCTTCTTCATCTTTTGCAGAATCATCGCCGAAATCTCTTGGGGAGTGTACTGGCGGCCATCAATCTCAACACGGGGCTGATTGCTGCCATTGTTGATCACCTTGTAAGGCATGCGTTCAACATCCTTGGTGACGTGATCAAACGTCTCACCCATGAAACGTTTGATTGAAAACACTGTACCCGTGGGGTTCATGATAGCTTGGCGTTTAGCGGGATCGCCCACGATGCGCTCGCCACCATCTTTGAATGCCACTACCGAAGGAGTGGTGTTGCGGCCCTCGCTGTTGGGAATCACAACAGGCTTAGTGCCTTCCAGAACCGATACACACGAGTTCGTTGTTCCTAAATCGATACCAATAATCTTTGCCATAATTAAGTCTCTCTTTCTTTTATTTTAATTTGTTTTTAATGTTTCAATGTTTTGTTGTGAACCGCCGATGCCATAGTGCCGAGACTGTTCACACGCATTATTTTATGCAAACGGTGTGCCAAAACTGGCAGGCTGACACATTGTCAGCAAAAGTGACAGGTCAAAATGAGTAAATCACGTGGAAAAATGCTAACTTTGCGCCAAATAATCATTTACAAGATGCGAAAACTTTTCTATTTAACGTTAGCTGCCTGCATGACTGTGACAGCCATGGCACAGAATAAAGGGCCCGAATGGCTGTCTCATGCGGTCATTTATCAAATATATCCGTCATCATTCATGGACAGTGATGACGACGGCATTGGTGACATTACCGGCATGATAGAGCGTCTGGACTATGTTCAACGGTTAGGTGCCAACACGATTTGGTTGTGCCCTATGTTCTGCTCGGAATGGCAGGACGGAGGATATGACGTGACTGATTTCTACCATATCGATCCACGTTTCGGCACCGATGATGACATGAAACGCCTGATTAATGAGATTCATGTTCGCGGCATGCGCGTGTGTCTTGACCTGGTAGCAGGACACACAAGTGACCAGCATCCATGGTTCAAAGCCTCGGGACAACTTGAGCGCAACACCTATACCGACTACTACATGTGGACCGACAGCATTCCGCCCGACGAGTATCGCACATTGGAACGCCGCCACCGCACCCATGATCCCGCCATTGCCACATGGGGCAGTTATGGCATGTGTGATGCTCCGCGTGCCAAGTATTATAGAAAGAATTATTTCGAGTTTCAACCGGCACTCAACTATGGTTACGCCAATCCCGACTTGAATGACCCTGTCCAACAATCTATAGACTCCCCAGGTCCTCAAGCTGTGCGTCAAGAGCTGCGCAATATCATATCTCATTGGTTTGACATGGGCGTTGACGGTTTCAGGGTTGACATGGCTTCTTCATTAATCAAGAATGACCCTGACAAACGAGAAAACATCAAACTGTGGCAACAAATGCGCCGTTGGATTGATGAGAGATATCCGCGCCATGTGCTCATTGCCGAGTGGAGCCAACCAGAGCAGTCATTAGAAGCAGGGTTCCACATTGATTTCATGATTCATTTTGGATTAAGAGGATATGATGCCCTCTTTTTTCCAAAAGGTACGCCTGATTGTGGTCCCTATGATTACTGCTACTTTGATGCCAGTGGTCTGGGTGATGCAACACCCTTCATTACTAATTTCACCCAAGCCTATCAGGCCACTCGCGACAAGGGCTACATCTCAATCCCCACCAGTAACCATGACATTATCCGCTCTAATTACGGCGCGCGCAATACCGTTGAACAACTCAAGGTCAAGATGCTGTTCCACTTGACAATGCCTGGTGTGCCGTGTATATATTATGGTGACGAGATAGGCATGAAGTACCAGCCCGGCCTGCCTGATAAAGAAGGCTCGGGACATCGCGCCGGCTCACGCACTCCAATGCAGTGGAGCGAAGGGTGGAACGCAGGGTATTCCATGTGTGATCCTCGAATGCTGTATCTGCCCATCGACTATGAAGGGGGAGCAATCAGTGTCGAAGCGCAAGAACAAGACAAGAACTCGCTGCTCCATTTCACCCGAGACCTGATCAAGTTGCGACACCAGATCCCCGCACTGGACAATGACGGATCGTGGCAGATGTTGAGTGACCCCTCCTCTCCCTATCCCATGGTTTATCAACGCGAGAAAGACGGTCAACGTGTTGTTGTCGTCATCAATCCAAGCGGCAAAAAAGCCAGTGCCGATATTCCTTCTTGTAGCATCGATGGCAAACCGGTTATCAAGAGTGGCTCGGTGAGTTATCATGGCGGCAATCAAGGTGACCACGTTGTGGCACATGCTTTCTCGGCTGCAGTTTTCCAGTGATTGTTTACAATAGAAATTGCCGACAGGATGGGGCTTTTGTGTTATTTTTCATTTTTTTCGTTCAAATAGGTCCATGATTGTCGGTTTTTTTGCTACCTTTGCGTGATTGCAAAATGCCTTAGATGCATTGAGCTAGATTAATGGACCTTTAGAATCAAGTTAATGTTATGATTATCATCGGTATTGCTGGCGGCACCGGCTCAGGAAAAACCACTGTGGTGCGCAAAATTATGGAACGTCTTCCCGAAGGCGAGGTGGGTGTAATATCTCAAGACTCCTATTACAAGGACTCAAGTCATGTTCCCCCCGAAGAGCGTCAGAACATCAACTTTGACGAACCAGCCGCCTTTGACTGGAACCTCCTTCTTGATCATGTGAAAACGCTCAAGAGAGGTGAATCCATCGAAATGCCCACTTACAGTTATCTGACTTGCTCGCGTCAAAAAGAAACGGTCCCCATGGGACCGCATGATGTTGTGATTATCGAAGGAATCATGGCACTTGTTGATGCTCGTCTGCGCAAGATGATGGATATTAAGGTGTTTGTCGATGCCGACGGTGATGACCGTCTGATTCGTGTCATCTCTCGTGATTGCATCGAGCGTGGCCGCACTGCCGAGGCTGTTATTGAGCGCTATCAGCGAGTGCTCAAGCCCATGCATCAGCTTCATATCGAACCGACCAAGAAATTTGCGAATATCATTATTCCCGAGGGTGGCAACAACGAAGTAGCCATTAACCTCATCACCGATTACATCAAGGGGCGCTTGACCACCAACAAGAAGAAATGAAACTGCCCTGGCAACACAACGGCAAATCGGACAAGAGTGATCAGCAGCAAGCTGTAAAGCCAGGTGACAAGGCAACTGCAGCGCGCCTGAACGCCTCGGGCGAAGCAGGCACACTTGTGTTGAGCACCGAAAATCTGGTAAAAAAATACCGCCAACGCACAGTGGTCAACCACGTTTCGATTAATGTGCACCAAGGCGAAATCGTAGGACTGTTAGGTCCTAACGGTGCCGGCAAGACCACCACTTTCTATATGACGACTGGCTTGGTGACACCTAACGAGGGACGTGTCTTCCTCAATGATGTGGATATCACCACCCTACCCGTTTACCGTCGTGCTCAACTGGGTGTCGGATACTTGCCGCAAGAAGCGTCAGTCTTCCGCACCTTGAGTGTCGAAGACAACATCCGTACTATCCTTGAAATGACCGACCTCACACCAGCCGAGCAGAAAGACCGCCTGGAACAGCTCATCAGCGAGTTTCACTTGCAGAAGGTGCGCAAGAATCTGGGTAACCGTCTTTCGGGTGGTGAACGTCGCCGCACCGAGATTGCCCGCGGCCTGGCCATCAACCCACGCTTCATCATGCTTGATGAGCCTTTTGCCGGTGTGGATCCTATCGCCGTGGAGGATATTCAGAGCATCGTCTATAGCCTAAAGAGCAAGAACATCGGCATCCTCATCACCGACCACAACGCTCCCGAGACGTTGAGTATCACCGACAGGGCCTATTTGCTGTTTGAAGGCAAAATCCTGTTCCAGGGTACCAGTGAAGAACTTGCCGAGAATCCCACGGTGCGCGATAAGTACCTGGGACACAATTTCATTTTCCGTCGCAAGAAATTTGATTAAAGCGACGATTTCTTGTCAAAATAACGGATACTCAAGTTGTGAATTGAACAATTTCTCGTCTCCGATTGTGGATTTCTTGCCATGACCGGGTAGAATAACTGTGTCGTCGGGCAACAGATGTGTGATGTAGTCCAGACTGTTGACGATGTCTATCTCGCTGCCAAACGGGAGATTGGTCCTGCCAATATCACGACAGAACAACGTGTCTCCCGAAAAAGCAATCCCAGCCTTTTCGCAATAGAAGAATACCGACCCAGGGGAATGTCCAGGCGTGTGTATCACCTTCAAGACATGATTACCAAACTGAATGATTTCTCCGTCGGTGAGGTAATGTTCGGGCATGGGAATGGGATAAGGATAGTGATGATTGTAGAACTCATCGATGCGTAACAACAGATGTCCTGTCATGAGAGGACGGTCAGCCTCGTGGACCTCGGGCAACAAGCCGAAACGCTCATAGACTAAATCGTTGCCGCAAACATGATCATGATGGGCATGCGTCAACAGCAATCTCACGGGGCGCAAGTTGTTTTGTTCAATGAAATTGAGGAATCGGCGTCTCTCGTTCTCGTAATAAACTCCGCAATCGATGATCACCGCCTCACGCGAGTCGGTATCATAGAGGATGTGGGTACATTCCTCACACTGGTTAACCTGATACTTTTCAACCTTGATGTTATCTAATAATGTGTTCATGATCACCTCTTTTTTAGGATGAAACTGAAGCCAGTCGGAACTCTTATCATGGAATTCCGACTGGCTTATGGTTAAATCTGTTCCGTCAGAATCCTTGATTTACGGAATCAAAGAGACGACAATTTGCTTGACGTCATCACCCAGCTGCTGAGCTTCCTGCATAGTGTGAGCCTCGCTATAGATGCGGATAATGGGTTCGGTGTTGCTCTTGCGCAGATGTACCCATCCGTCGGCAAAATCAATTTTCACACCATCGATTGTGGTCATCTGTTCTCCTTGATAATGCTTCTCAACAGCTTTGAGAATTGCATCAACATCCATGCCGGGCTTGAGCTCCAGTTTGGTCTTGGCAATGCTGTACTGCGGGTAGGTCTGCTTGAGTTGACTCACCGTCTTGCCACTTTTAGCCAACAGTGAGAGGAACAAGGCGACTCCGACGAGCGCATCACGACCGTAGTGACTGGCAGGATAAATGACGCCGCCATTGCCCTCACCGCCGATGACAGCACCAGTACGGCGCATCTCGGTAGTGACGTTCACCTCACCCACGGCGGCAGCAGTATAGGAGCAACCATGGTTGTTGGTCACATCGCGCAGTGCACGTGATGACGACAAATTGCTCACTGTCGAACCGGGAGTGTGAGCAAGTACATAGTCAGCAACAGCCACGAGGGTGTATTCCTCAACAAAGAACTCACCATTCTCCATGACAATGGCCAGACGGTCAACATCAGGATCCACAACAAAACCCACGTCGGCCTTACCCTGACGCATAAACTCGCTGATTGCAGTCAGATTTTCAGGTATGGGCTCGGGAGTGTGGCCAAAGTTGCCAGTAGGGTCACAGAAAAGTTTTTCTACCTTCTTGACACCTAACTCCTCAAGCAATCGGGGGATTGCAATACCACCCACCGAGTTCACCGCGTCAACAGCTACTGTGAAATCTGCTTTACGGATGGCATCCACATCCACCAGGTCAAGTGCCAACACATGGTCAATGTGACGGCGCAGCCAAGTGTAGTTCTTCTGCTCACGTCCCAAGTGGTCCACGTCGGCATAGTCAAAATCTTCAGCTTCGGCCAAACGCAACACCTCTTTGCCCTCGGCATCGGTCAAGAACTCTCCATTGTGATTCAACAGCTTGAGGGCATTCCACTGCTTGGGATTGTGCGATGCCGTGATAATGATACCACCACAGGCATGCTCACCCACCACAGCCAGCTCGGTAGTGGGCGTTGTTGCTAAACCGATGTTGACCACGTCAAAGCCCATGCCCATGAGTGTGCCCACAACATTATTGAGCACCATGCGGCCCGAAAGTCGAGCGTCACGCCCAACAACGATAACATTGGACTTGACCGGCGAGTTGCGGCGCATGAACGTTGCATAAGCCGAAGTGAATTTCACGATGTCTAACGGTGTGAGGCCATCACCGGCGTTACCACCGATAGTGCCACGAATACCAGATATTGATTTGATGAGTGACATATGCTTTATTTATTGTTAGTCTTTAGATATTAGATCATGCTGTGATAGTAACGGACATGATAGAAGAACGGCGTGACATAGGAAATCTCGCTCGTGAAGCCATACTGTGACTTGATGATCAGGTTCACCTCGCATTCCACACCCAAGAAAATCATTGGATACTGCAAGCCATAACCCCATTGTGAAGATGAGGGCAAGGTGTAGTCTGAATAGTTGAAAGAGCATGACACGGCATCCATCGTGTTCTCATTGCCGCTGGTGACATTCCATGTGCCGTCGGCATACCAGGTCAAAAGGTTGTATCGCGCATAGCGGAAGTAAATAGGTTCGCTCTTCTTGGCACGATCATTCACCCTATCACCAGCGTTGAGCACCTGCATATAAACGTTGCCGTCTGGGTCAATGCGATAGAATGGCGCATTGGGTCCCACCTCAAAGATGCTATCTTCGGGTATCGACATCACAACTCGATGGTTAGCAAGATAGGCATTCACCGCGTTGCGCTCCTCGTTCAAGCGGTCGGCATAACTCTGGTCATTGTTGCACGCGGTGAGCAACGTGAGGGCAGCAAGCCCCATCCACACACAATGATATACAATTCTTCTCATTATTCTTGTTCTATTGTTTGTTGTTCTTCTTTATCTTTGTTTGGGAACAAGTCGGTGAGGACTTTGTAGAAAACCTTCTCGGCTTCGGCTAGGGTCCCGAAAAATTCTCCTCCTGCCGCATTGGCATGACCGCCACCGTTGAAGTAGCGAGCACAGATGTCACTGACCGAGAAATCTCCCTGGGAACGACAGGAAACCTTGATGCGGTCGGTATCCTCGCGCAGGAAGACACTCCAATACACTTCGGGGATAGCGAGCGGCTTATTCACCAGCGTCTCGGTGTCGCCACGCTGGTAATTGAATCGCTCCAACTCCTCTTTGCTCAGGGTGATGAGCGACGCGCCTTGTTCGGGGAAGAGTTGCATCTTTTGGCTCAATGCATATCCCTGAAGACGAATGCTTTCGGCACTGAAGGTGTTCATGGCCTTGTTGTATAACCAGATGCGGTCAATGCGACGACGCATGATTGAAGCCAAAATCTCATAGAATTCTGGATTCTCGCAACTGTAGGCAAACCCGCCCGTATCGGTAGTGAGTCCCACATACAGGCAACTGGCAGCCTTGCGGTCCATGTACCGTAAGAGTCCCATCTGCATGAAGACCCTGAATACCAATTCACAGGTGGATGAAGCCTCGGGATGCGAAATGCACACGTCAAAGTCCCCTTCAGGATCCAAGTGATGATCGATGAGTACTCGTGGCGTGTTCAGCGGCTCTATCACTTCGGCCAGGCGGTCCACACGTTTCAGCGCATTATAGTCCAAACAAAAGATGATTTGAGCTTCCTGTAAAAGTTTTTGCGCCCGTGCTTCCTGCTTGGTCATCACAACAATGTTGAACACGCCAGGCACAAACTCCAATGCTTTTGGAGCCATGTCGGGTGTGACGATATTCACTTCTTTACCGAGTCGTTGCAGCACATGACACAGTGCTAACGACGAGCCCAGGGCATCACCGTCAGGAGATTTGTGGCAAGTGATCACCATGCGGGTTGCTCCATTAATGAGCGCACGCAACCGTTCAATTGCCGATTCATCTATGATTGGACTGATCATATTTTCAAATCACAATAATCTGCAAAATTAGCATATTTTCGGCACAACAGCCCATAACTGCATGATTAATTAAAGTTAATAACCGCTTTTCATGCTAACCACAGTTTCATGAGTGGCTATCGAATACGGATAAAGACAGGATAATGATCCGACGGCAGACGGCGTGTGTATTTGCTGAAATTGATTTGTTGAGGGGCATCATGTCCTTTGATTGTGTCGCTTGATTCAATGTTGGGCTGCCAATAGCCGTCGGTGAGTACACCATAAGAATACACGTCGGTTTCAGGTGAAACGAAGATATGATCGATGCGGCTTTCGGTGTAAAGGTCAGGATTGAAGGAATTGAACGTGCCGTTCTCGGCAAAACGCTGTCGTGTGGCCAGATAAGAGTCTTTCAAGAAGCCCGACTCGGTGAAAATGACGTAAATCTCATCATTTTGGTCCACATTGAAGTCACCCGTGAGAATGACAGGCGCTCCTTGAGCTATCTCTCGTATTTTGCTGACAATGAGTTTTGCCGCTTCGCGTCGTGCAATCACGCCAACATGGTCCATGTGAGTGTTGAAGAAATAGAAGGCTTCATCATCGGTCGCAGTCTGTCCAGCGAAGCGCCCCCAAGTACAGATGCGCACACATGCCGCATCCCATCCAAGACCAGGAGCATCAGGCGTCTCACTGAGCCAGAAGTTGCCATAATCAAGCAATCTGAGGCGGTCAGTGCGATAGAAGATGGCAGCATACTCACCTGCCGCAGCGCCGTCATCACGGCCCACTCCGATGTAGTCATAGCCATTGAGACATGCAAGCATGTCAATGAGTTGCTCATGCAGCACCTCTTGTGCGCCGAAAATGTCGGGTGACATGAAATTCACCTGGTCACACATGACTTGACAGCGTTTGGGCCACAGGTCACCGTTGATGCTGTCGCCGCTGTTCTTGTAACGGATATTATAGGACCCCACGAGCATTTGTGCTGACAGCTGCATCGTGAAAGAGATGAATAATAGAGCAAATAATACTGAACGTCTCATTATGTCTTGATAATTGATTCTGGTTTGATGATGCAAATATACTTGATTTTGGATGAAACGGTTGCAGGAATTGCTCAAAAACGCTAACTTTGCACATAAATCAAATTGAAGTATTATGTTTGAAAACATTTATAACAACATCACCAGCCCCGATGTGAACCTCGTGGGGGCAATAGTCAAACTGGTGCTGAGTATGTTGCTGGGGGCGACCATCGGATTTGAGCGCCGCCGCAAGGGGCAAATTGCCGGAATGCGCACCTTTGCCCTCATCTCGATGGGTGCGACTTTGGTCATGCTCGTCTCCATCTATATTCCTCAAGTGTATCTGGGCCTAAAGAACGGTGACCCTGGTCGCATCGCAGCCCAAGTGGTGAGCGGTGTGGGTTTCCTGGGTGCCGGTGCCATCATCCAGATGAAAGGCTCGGTGCGCGGTTTGACAACGGCCGCTGGCATTTGGATGGCAGCATGCATCGGTCTTGCCGTGGGTGCGGGAATGTATCTCGTGAGCATCATCGCCACCTTGCTCATCATTTTCATCCTTGTGAACATCGAACGCATTGAACAACGGCACAATTTCCTATGGGAATCCAAGATTCTGCGCGTGAAGGTGTATGGCATTCTTGATGACATCCAGTCAGTGAGGGATATCATTGAATCCAACGATGTTCACATCAGTGACGAGTTCATGAAGTTTGATTATGAGGACGGACAGACGATCATCAATTTCATGGTGCGCAGTAAGAGTAGTGTTGACGTTCCCAAAATGTTCAGCGCCATCAAGGAGAAAATCAATGCCATCTCCATCACGATCACCAATGAGATGAACATGTAAACAGTTTACACGGTTTTAGGCCTAAACGGACAACCGTCACCTAAGACCTAATGCCTAAAAACCTAAAGCCTAATATGGAATCATTAGATATCAACAGTCTGATCAGTGACTTGGCGCTTATTCTGGTGCTGGGAGCGATTGCCACCGTTGTGTTCAAGATGCTTAAACAGCCTGTTGTTTTGGGATATATTGTAGCGGGATTCCTCGCGAGTCCTCATTTTTCCTTGTTGCCTTCGGTAGCAGTGGAGAGCAACATCGAGTTCTGGGCACAAATCGGCATCATTGTGCTGCTGTTCTCGTTAGGGTTGGAGTTCAGCTTCAAGAAGCTAATTGACGTGGGCGGATCGGCCATTCTCACGGCCCTCATCATTGTCTTGGGCATGATGAGTCTGGGTTTTGTCGTGGGCAAGTATTTGGGCTACGGGTTGGTGAACAGTATCTTTTTGGGCGGCATGATTTCAATGTCGTCAACCACCATCATCCTCAAAGCATTGACCGACCTGAATATGCGGCACCGGCGCTTTGTGCCCATGACCTTCGCAGTACTCATTGTCGAAGACCTGTTTGCGGTAGTGATGATGGTGATACTTTCCTCCATTGCCTTGAACAACAGCGTCAAGGGTCACGAAATGGTGGGTAGCATCCTCAAGTTGTCTTTCTTCCTGATCATGTGGTTCACTGTGGGTATTTTCATGATTCCCACGTTGTTCAAGCGTTTCAAGCGATATATTAGTGACGAGCAAATGCTGATCATCTCCATGGGCTTGTGTTTCGCCATGGTGTTGTTCTCGATCAATTCGGGCTTTTCGGCCGCATTGGGTGCCTTTGTCATGGGGTCTATCCTTGCTGGCACTATTGAGGCCGAACGCATTGAGCGTCTCATCTCACCAGTCAAGGACTTGTTCGGTGCCGTATTCTTCATCTCGGTGGGCATGATGGTTAACCCAACTGTGATGACCCGTCACTGGAGCGTGATTGCATTACTGGCTACGGTTGTGATTGTGGGTATGATCGTGTTCGGCACCTTCGGTATGTTGGCCACAGGCCAACCACTCAAGTTGGCAATGGAGTCGGGCTTCTCTTTGACACAGATCGGTGAATTCTCATTCATCATCGCTACCTTGGGCACGAGCCTTGGTGTGTTGGATAAGAGCATCTACCCCATCATTGTTGCGGTATCGGTCATCACAACATTCACGACCCCATTCTTCATCAAGCAGGCCGTGCCATGCTATAATGTTTTATATAAGATACTGCCCAAAAGTTGGACCCGCTTGCTCAATGGCTACAGCCGTGAAGCCAACGAGAGCGAGGGCTGCGAAACCCGTGTCTTGTGGAAAACTATTGTATCTCGCTATTTGATTCGCCTGCTTATATACTCGGTAGTAATCATTGCCTTGATTGTGGTATGCCGCACTTATCTGATGCCTCCGATGCGAGATTGGTTGGGTGACGGAAGCTGGGCCAGATTGACTTGTGTAGCGGTTTCTCTTACCATTGTGGGCCCCTTTATCGCCGCGATTATCATGCCCACAGTTAAGCGTTCAGAGCAACACCGCCTGGTCGAGGCCTCAGGGTCGGTTTCCTTTGTCCCCTTTGTCGTCATGACCATCATCAGTCTGGTGCTCTCAAGCATCTATGTGGCATTATTGCTGCAGGCAGTATATCACAGTGCTGCGGCTATCATCTTTGCTGTCTTGCTGACACTCACAGCTTTACTGGTTGTTGGCCTGTTGCCGACACCTCTTCGCAAACGGATGACCAACATTGAACGTCGTTTTATCAGCAATATCAACGAGCGTGAGAATCGCCGCACTGGCCGAGAGAATAACTTGGTTAGCGACCTTCACCTTGCATATATGACAGTTGGCCATGACTGCCCGTTTGTTGGTGACAGACTTAGAAACTTGAACTTGCGCACCCGTCATGGCGTGAACCTAGTGAACATCCAACGTGCGGGAAAAGTGTATCCAGTGCCTTCGGGTGACATGCGCATTTTTCCTGGCGATGTGCTGGGAGTCATCGGCACCGAGGAACAAATTCAGGCCATGTTGCCACTTGTAGAGGCCGAATTTAATAGAGCCGAAGTCTCCCATCCTGATGTGAAATTTGTGCATTTTGCAATCGGTAAAGGATCTCCACTGGTAGGCGTTTCTTTGGAAAACACTCGCTTGCGTGAGGACTATGGGGCATTGCTCGTTGCCGTTCAACGAAATGAAGACGAATACCTATCACCCACACTAGACCTGGTGTTCCGACCTGGCGATATCCTTTGGATTGTAGGTGAGCCAAAGCAGCTTGCCTCCCTTAAGTAATAAACATCTCACATCGTTCACTGTAGTGGCACCAAGTGCGAGCATGCAAAAATGAGGGCGCTCATTCTTTCTTGAGCACCCTCATTAATTATTTATGTTAGACTGAAGTGAATCAGTCATCCCACGCTCCGTTCAACAAGAAATTGATCAAAGCGGTTAAGTCATCCATGTTAACCTCGGTTGTATCCTCGATGCTGCTGCAGGAAGCAGAGTTGGGTACATTAATAAGACTATAATCTCCTGTCAACATGAAGTTGATCAATTGGGTCAAATCGTCCATGTTCACATGGCCCTCACCGTCCACGTCACCACGAATAAATGCGGGTTCTGAGCCTGGCAGGGTGACCTCCTGAACATTAGAAGGAATGTCTACAGTAGGAGCGCCCCAGTGGTGCTTGCCCACTACATAGTATTGATAGGTATGACCCGGTGTAAGACCCTCAACCAGATAGGTGCGGCCAGGAATAGCCTCGTCATAGCCCCAATCCGGATTGGGTTGAGTCCATGCAGGAATATCGGCAATCAAAGTCGTGTCACCAGTGGCCTTGTCAATGACATAAAGGTCATAGCCAACAAAACCAGCATGCTGAACATTATTCGCGGGACTGGTCCAGTCGGCAACAAATGAGGTGGAAGTGATTTCGGTGGCCGGTTTCATCTTGGGGAAGACCTCAAGATAGATAATGTCGGACGAAGCCTTCACGCCATCAACCGTGTAGTGCACCTGAGCACCGATTCTCCATGTGAAGAAAGGATTTTCGGTAGCATTGATAGCCAAACGATTGTGGAAATAAATCGTAATGGATTCATCAATGGTTCCCATGTCTAAAACGCCACCAGTCCTAAAGCCGTATGGAAGTTCCGTAGTCGGGGCATCAATGTCGGCAAACTCCTCGGGCGTAAAAGTGAACAGTTGGTCATCATCGGTATAGATGCTCCAAGTTACCTTGTCCGGGTCAAGTGTGGTCCAAGTGCCACCAGTGAACTCAGCTTCGACCGTGTAATCATCGGCTACAAGATTACCATCCCAATCTTCAGTAAGATTGAAATAAAACTGAGCATCAGGATTCCAAGCTTCTTCCCAAGAGTTGATGATAGGATTGTGTGGTTTGGGCACGGTGCTTTGTGCCATTGCGCTTACACAGAATGCCAGCATCACAATAAAAAGTAATGATAATTTTTTCATAAGGCGTAAATTATTTAAAACATAGATATGTAATTAATCCTTTAGTTTGCAAATATATAGCAAATTTCACATTTGGCAAAACATACTCATAAAAATCGATTATAAATCACATCAATTCGAGCGATTTGATCAACGATTCCTGGTGATGCGCCAAATGGTGCCCTCGATGAGTGAGCAATAGATGTCGCCATTACTGTCCACCTCAAATCCATTGACCTCGCTGGTGCCCAATTGATAGGTGAACACCAGTTCATGTGTATCGGCATTGACGACCGCTAACATACCACGACGGGATCCACAATAGATATATCCGTCATGTTCCAGGACAATGCAAGGAGCATGCTCATAGCCGAATCCCAAATCCACTGTCCACAAGTGTTGATATTCTGCTCCAGTGCTCATGGCAACAAGAGTGCCGTCCATGGTTTTGGCATAAGCGACCTTGCCGTCAGCACTTCGGCCCAAGCTCTCGCGCACCTTATTCTCGTTTTTCTCACGCCACAACTGTGTGCCATCTTTACGATTGACAGCAGTCGTCATGCGATCAGGAGCAACGACAACGACACGCTCGGGTGTAACGACCGGCACAACATTGCCGGGACTGTAGAGGTTGACACTCCTGCCATTGTTCCATTGCCAGCGCAATGCTCCCGTGCGGCGATTAAGGCAACGCAGATAGGTGTCCCATGCGCCGAAGACAACGTCATTGCCATCGACCACAGGAGCAGCTTGACAGTAATTGTTAATCGAGTCATATTGCCATAGCAGGCGATGCCGTTTCACGTCCCAAGCCTGAAAGGTCTTGAAACCACCCTGATAAAGGACGCCGTCGCGCACGACACCGTCGGCAACATAAGGCCCTGCAGCATCATACTGCCACTGGGGCTTGCCAGTTTTCTTGTCCAACCACACAAGACGCTTGTCACTGGTGGGCAAGACGATGTACTTGTCACTCACCGCAGGACGGGAGAAAAGCATGGCATCGGTCTTGTACTGCCACAACATGGTACCAGTCTTTTTATCCACAGCCTTGCAGTAACCCAACGAGTTGCCGAAGTAAAGATTCTTATTATCAAGTCCTACACGCGTAAAGATTGAAGCATTGTCTGCCACCAAACGCTGGACATCAAATCCAGCAGGAACAGCAAAATGCTCTTGCGTCGAGATGGGCGTATAATAGTCCAAATTGATGTGATAGGCATACATCTGTTCGGGTTGCTTGCCAATCACCTTATTATAAACATATATCCAGTTTCGGTCCAAGTCAATGGTCATCAAGGTGTAACCGTAGTTGCCGCCTCCCATATCGAGGGCGCGCACCATCAGACCGTTGATGCCGTCGGTCTCATAGAGACGCCAACTGTGGTAGTGACCACACTGGTGAGTAATGACAGGATACTTCTTGAGTATATCGACATAGGCGCGATAGTTGTCCAGATCATCAAGGATGGGATAATGATTCACGCTCAACACCCTCATGCCGGGTTTAACCATTGTTGTCAGTGTGCTGTCGAGCCACAAGAGGTCTTCCTGCTTGATGTGTCCGTCACCCATTTTCATGAACGGGCCACAGTTCATACCCACCACGACCAAATCATCCACTGTGAAGACGAATCGGTCGCTCCCCCACAAGTTATTAAACGTCTTGCAGGCACTTTGGCTCCAGTTGTTCTCGTGGTTGCCAGGGATAATGTAAAACGGGTGGACAATACCATCCAAGATGCCTTTGATGTTGTGCAGCTGCTCATCACTGCCCTCGTTGGTGAGATCTCCTGTGAGCATCACAGCATCCACATCGGCAAGGTTGATTTCGGCCACCGCCTCACGCAATTTGCCCTCATTGGCATTACCTGGTGTCACATGCACATCGCTCAAGATGGCCAACTTCACCACTCCGGCCTGACCAGCAATAGCCAGCAGGCACATTAAAAATGAAAAGAAAAATCGTTTTGTCATGTCACTTGAATCTGATTTTTCCACAAAGTTAAGACAAAAACGGCGAGTAAAATCAATCAACTGATTTTTTTTATCTAATTTTGCCAAATTAATGAATCATGAACTGTACATAGCACGCCGCATGAGGCTTGACAGTGACGGGCAACGCAAAGGCTCTCCCAGCCTGACGGTTGCTCTTATCGGCATCGTGCTCGCTGTTGTTGTGATGATTCTGTCAATCGCCATCGTCATGGGATTCAAAGGCGAGATCTCGGGTAAAATCATGCATCTGGACGCTCATCTGCGAGTAACCAATGCCGCTTTGGGATTAGATGATAACTATGCCACAGTCAATGGTCGTGAAGTGCGCGAAGCCATAGCCACGGACAGCGCTTTCGCTCCACTTGTAGAGAGCATTAGCCTTATCGCCGACAAGAGTGCCATCCTCAAGACCGACGAGGATTTCATGGGCATTATTTTCAGGGGAGTTGATGAGGGATACGATTTCCGTTACCTGGAAAGCAAGATGGTTGAAGGAGTCATCCCCGTTGTGAGTGACACGGCTGCAGCTCAACAAATCACCATCAGTAAAACTGTTGCCGAACGGCTCAAGCTTCATGCCGGAGACAAAATACTCACCTATTTTATCGACAACAACATCAAGGTGAGGAACCTGATGATCAGCGGTGTGTTTGAGACCGATCTGGAAGCCTTTGACAATGCCTATGTCGTGAGTGGCATCGGCATTGTTCAAAACGTTAACGGATGGAATGGGGACACCGGAACCCAAGTGTCTGTCAACATGAGCAATACTAACAATCTGGAGAATGATTGCTATCACTTGTACTCTATGCTGGCTGAGAATTCCATGAAAAAGGAAAGCAAAAACATGTTTTTTGTCACGACGACCCATCAGAACAACATGCCGTTTTTTGCATGGCTACAGATGCTTGACATGAATGTGGTCATTATTCTCACACTGATGATGGTGGTGGCTGCGTTCACCTTGATTTCGGCCATGTTGATGATTGTGTTGGAGCGCATCCGTGTCATCGGCAATTTCAAAGCCTTGGGAGCGACCAACGGCAGCATTCGCCGCATCTTCATCTATTTGACGGGCAAACTCATTCTGAAGGCACTCATCATCGGCAACATCATCGGCATAGGCCTGTGCCTGGCTCAGCGTTATTTCCACATTGTGAGACTTGACCCCACGGCCTATTACATGCCCTATGTGCCCATCTCACTCTCTATTCCCGCACTCATTGCGCTCAACGTGGGCATTATTGTGGTTTCCTATTTGACGCTTCTGCTTGCCAGCCACATTATTTCGACCATCAAGCCTACAGCCACGATGAGGTTTGAGTAAAAGAATTTAGTTAGGATTGAGGCGTGAGAAGTTAGGAGTTATTCTTTCTAACGGCTTTCTTGGATTTTATGTGATTACGGTCGCTCGTGCCACTGGAAACGGGCGCGAACGTGGTCGGTGCCATCAATGGTGACGCTCATGCGAGAATCCATGGGGTCACTGTCATCGATGATGAACTGCGCCGTTTCACCATAGTGGGTTTCCTTGATGAACGCAATCTCCATGCGCCTGATAAAATAGTGGTCATAGCAATCCATGTCAAACAGATTCATCAAGTGAGCAAGGTAACGCACAGTGTTGGCATGGCGATTGAAATCACAGTCCATATAGCCGAATGTGTAGTCTATCGCGTGGCCTTGCTGGATGGGACGCAGATGGGATTGAGGTTCAATTGGGCACGGCAAATCAGATATGTTTTCACAGATGTAACTCAATTGTGAGATGTCCACGCTGGCACGGGTGTTCATGTCAATGACCATCCAAATGGTGCGCACATAACCCAATGGATTGCCCTGTGCATCGTCAAGACGCATGTTGCGCTGCGAGAAGTGGCGGTTATAATCTTCGATCCACGTTGTAAGGGTGTATTCCTGATTCACGCGAGGCATGGAGGTGACCTCGATGGTCACGCGTGAAAGCACCCACACTTGATTGTCTTGAATGAGACGTGCATAACCCACGCCCCATGAATTGGCATGCCATGTGGCAATTTCAATGATGCGTGTCATCAACAGCGTCAGAGGCATTTCGCCTTGCGGGTTGCATTCACCGGCAGCGAGGTAATATGTCTTTGAGAATTCTTTCATTACAAATGGTTGGTCTTTTTGATCAAGTAGTTATCTAAAATCACCAATGCCGCCATCGCTTCAACAACAGGAAGTGCACGATGCAACACACAAACGTCATGGCGACCACGCGGATGGAGTGTCACAGGATTGCCGTCATGATCTACAGAGGGCACATCACGCATGAGTGTGGGGACAGGCTTGAAAGCGATGCGCATGGTAATGTCATCGCCATTACTGATGCCGCCTTGAATGCCGCCCGAGTGGTTGGTTAACGTGCCGATACTGCCATCCTCGCGTTTGATGAACCGATCCATCACTTCGCTGCCACGACGAGTTGACATATTAAAGCCGTCACCATACTCAAATCCATGTACCGACGGAATGCTCATCATCGCAGCCGCCAGTTGAGCATGCAATTTGCAGAACACAGGCTCACCAATCCCTGCAGGAACGCCCTTGATCGTGCAAGAAATCACGCCACCCAGGGTATCACCATCACTTTGTGCATCGGCAATCGCTTTCGCCACAACGTTTTCATCACTCTCCTTGCCTACTTGAGAGACATGAGTCTCAACGGTGATGCCGAGTGTAGACAAAGCCTGTAAGGCGATGCCCCCTGCCACCACACGTGCCACGGTCTCACGAGCTGATGACCGTCCACCGCCTCTTGAGTCATATATTCCATATTTCTCCTGCCAGGTGAAATCGGCATGATTTGGACGATAGCACTTGGTAATCTGATCATAATCCTCGCTGCGGGCATCGGTGTTGCGCACGATGAAACCGATGGGAGTGCCCAACGTCTTACCGTGCAAAATGCCGGACAAAACTTCCACGACATCCTGCTCGTTGCGGGTACTCGTGCCAATGGTCTGTCCTGGTCTACGTCGGTCCACAAACTGTTGCAAAAGGTCCATGTCGACAGTCACACCGGCAGGCATACCATCCAGCACGCCACCCATTGCAGGTCCATGCGACTCACCAAAGGAAGTGAGCATCAATATTTTGCCTATTGTATTCATTCTATTCTCTCAGCAATCAGGTCAACCAACTGGGCTTCCACAAAGTCGGCTAGTGTTTGCGGCTCAATCTTGAACTGGAGTCCACGCACTCCAGCGCTGACGTAGATGTAGTCGTACAGGATGCAGGACTCGTCGATGAATGTGGGAAACGGCTTTCTCATGCCCACAGGTGAGCAACCACCACGGATGTAACCTGTAGTGGGCAAGAGTTCCTTCATGGGAATAAGATCCACCTTCTTGTTACCCGACACACGCGCTGCTTTTTTCAGGTCCACTTCCTCAGCTCCGGGGATGACGCAAACGAGGTGTCCCGTCTTGTCACCTTGCAGGATAAGAGTTTTGAACACCTGACCGATGTCTTCACCCAACTGGTCAGCGATGTGCTGCGCTCCCAAATCGGTCTCATCTACCTCATAGGGAATGAGTTCATACTGTATCGAGGCTGCATCCAGCAGTCGTGCCGCATTGGTTTTGGCAATTTTTTTCATTTATAGTGACTTTAATTCCGCAAAGTTACTTAATTTTGCACATTATATAGAATTAAAACAGACAGAAAAGAATGAAAAAGTTCATTTTAGCCGCCGTTGCAGTTCTTGCTGCATGGTCCTGCGGACTGGCACAATCGTTGCCCGCACCCGAGAGATTCAATGACTTTATCGAGAAGATGTCACAAATGCCTCAGCGCAATGCCGAATTCTTGATGAAAGCAACAATGGAATCATTAGCCAAGGATCCTAAGCTCTATCGCCAGATGATGGATCTTGCCGAACGTCGTTTCAGTGACGCTGCCGACCCCATCCATAACGAGGGCATCTATATGGTCGTGCTTAAACACGCTGTTGAGAACTATGTCCTTAGTGGTAATGAGCGTGAGAAACAACGCTTGTTGCTTGAGGGCGCTAAAAAGAACATGCAAGGAACTGTCGCCACCGACTTTGACTATGTCACCCCTGGAGACAAGACTGTCCACCATCTGAAGGACCTTAAGGCCGACAATATCCTTGTCTATTTCAATAACCCCGACTGCGAGTCTTGCGAGGTCGTCAAGGAGCGCCTTGAAGCCAACGAACTCATTAACAAACTCGTTAATGACAAGAAGCTTATTGTGCTTGCGGTTTACCCCTACGATGACCAGAAGTTGTGGAAGAAAGCAAAATATCCCAAGATGATGATCAACGGATGGAACCAGAGCCGTTCGATAGAGCATGGAGAGCTGTATGACCTCCCCACCCTGCCCTGTTTCTATCTGCTGGACAAAGACTACACGGTGCTGATCAAAAACGAGGGCAGCTTGAATAAGGTGGAAGCCATGCTCAAAGCACTGACCACAGCCCCCTGATTTGTTGCAAACTGTTCTTTAATCACATTCTATCTCATGGCGTTCGTTTTTCGGGCGCCATGATTGATTTTACACGATTGTTGAAGTCGTGGGCGGCGATGAGTTCTTCCAGCGAAATGGCAAGGCGCTGTGGCGACTTGACCACACGAGGGAGAAAAGCGCCGTCAATGAGCAACCAGTCACGCAGTGGAATCAGCGCTAAACTGCCTGCGTCTCGCAATCGTTGCTCGATGAAACGCTGATTGACCCAAGGCTCCTTGGGGTCAATATTCTTCACATGGCGTGGTGCCGTCATGTCACAAAGCAGCGACACTTTTTTACCACGAGCATAACGTGCCATTGTCAGTAATTGCTGCCTCAATTGGTACTGCATGAAGTAGACGAATGTTGCCTCGCGATGACGAGCCTTGAGAAAGCGTTCTATCTGCTCGGGGGCGTAACGGCTGTAATTGCCCCAGCTGGTGCAATCCCGTGAGTCATTCAGGCGTTGCAGGATGGATTGAGCGGCATAAGGATGCAGCCAAGACGCATTCTCTCGCACAAATTTGCGGTAGGACGCCGACCTGGTCACGGCAGCCCCTTTTTCAGCAAACACCGCTTGAGCATAATCCGTTTTCAGGATGCGTACTTCGTCAAGTTGAGCCGCATCCAACCGATTCAGAGTCATCCCTATTTGCTGATACTTCGCCAGAAGTCTTTTGTCATTAAAAGACCCCAATGCTTCGGTACTGATATAAGCGGGATTAATGGCATTGGCCATCACTCTTTTGCGCACTTCAACCGGCATCCAGCCGTCAACAACAGCCGTGTCGGTGATCGAATTGATCACAACTGCATTTTGCCCTGTTGCAGCAACCCACTGGATGACTTTTTTGAGGTCGCCCAGATCACCGATGCCCATGTCACGATCACTGCGGAGTGTTTCCAATTCCACAAAAGTGGCCACCATGGGTTTCAACTCACCATCATACCTGAAACAAAGTCCCCTCACCATGGCTACTTCGTTGCTGTGAGGACTCTGACGCAACCATCGGTTATCGCCAGATTCCCACAATACATCATCTTTCTTGCCCACTGCGATCAACTTGAACTGTGTCGGCAGTTGGTCGGCAGGAATGTTGAGGTCTATTCTCCACAACGAATCCCCGCATGATTGCATCGCTACTGAACGGCGGACGTTCCATGCTCCCAATGCTGGAGCTTCTCCTGCAATCGCGGGTTTCATGGCTTGGAGATGAAGCGGTATCATCGCCTCAACAACAATGGAAGCGGGCTGATAGTGTACTGTTTCAGTGCCATCGCTTTCACCCATCAAACGAGCGATGAAATCATCTGAGGCATCCCAATCTCCAATGTCATCCCAACTGTCTTCCACGCGATAGTGGGCTATGCCAGCATCCAAGAACAATGTGTGACACGAGCATTGTTCTACACGAGTAACCTCGCCACCTTCCTTGACCATGTAACGGTAGCGCAATTGGCTTGTCTCGTCACTCACGTCAAGCGTCACTGTCCAGATGTCGCCAGGTGTGTAATACATCTTCAAGGCACTGTAACGGTCGTTGCCCAGCATGAGGAAAAGCTCTTCTCCCCAATGCGTATGATACTCAATGCTGAAAGTGATTTTCATCGTCCTGTTGTTTTTAGATTAAGGTGTGTTCCATCTCACACAGACAGAACACACCCGATACAACTTATTTTGCCGTACAAATAGTTATTTACACATTAGCCGCAGCGCGAAGTGCCGCAATTGGTGCAGATGAGGCATCCTTCCTGATAGACCAGCGTGTTCTGGCCACAGTTCGGACATTTCTCGGCAGCTGCCTCACCATTGTGGATGTAGCGTTTGAGGGCGCGTTCAACACCCATCTTCCATGTGTTGATTGACTTGCTGTCCAATTCCAAGCTGCTCACAAGCTTGAGTACTTGCGGGATGGGCATACCATAGCGCAGCACACCTGAAATGAGCTTGGCATAGTTCCAGAACTCGGGATTGAACTTTTCACTCAGGCCCTCGATGGTGGTCTTGAATCCGCGCTTGTTGATGAACTGGAAGTCATAGCGCTTCACACCATCCTCGCCCACAGCTTTAATGATTTTGCCCTTGGTGACCGACTTGGGACAGAAGATACCCTCGTCGTCGTCGGCGATACCGGTGAAAATCTCATAAGGACGTCCATCAATCAAACCAATGAAAGCAATCCATTTCTCTTTCTTGTTCTGGAAACGTACGACATCGGCCTCAAGTTCCACAGGGCGCTTGAGGATATGTTCCTCCTCGGCGATGTAGCGAGATGGACTTGCTTCAGCGCCTTTCTCCTTCTCTTTTTCCTTCTTCTTGTCGTTGTCACTCAAAGCCACAAGCACACCCGTGCGGGAACCGTCGCGATAGACAGTGCAACCTTTACAGCCGCTGCGCCATGCCTCGACATAGAGTTTGCCGACCATTTCCTCGCTGATGTCATTGGGCAAATTAATGGTCACGCTGATTGAGTGATCCACCCACTTCTGCACCTCACCCTGCATGCGCACCTTGTTGACCCAATCCACATCATTGGCAGTGGCTTTATAATAAGGTGAACGAGCAACGATTTCATTGAGTTCTTCTTGGGTGTAGTCACGACGAACGGGAATGTTGTTGATGTTCATCCAGGTCACCAGTTTGTGGTGATAGACGATGAACTCCTCGAAGGAATCGCCGTTCTCGTCCACCAGGTCAACATGCACGTCCTTGTCGCTAGGATTCACCTTGCGGCGACGCTTATACACCGGCATGAATACAGGTTCAATGCCCGAGGTGGTCTGCGTCAGCAGACTTGTGGTTCCAGTCGGAGCGATGGTCAGGCAAGCGATGTTGCGGCGACCATATTTCACCATTTCATCATAGAGTTTCGGATCAGCTTCACGGATGCGGTTAATGTAAGGATTGTTCTCCTCGCGTTTAGCATCATAGATTTCAAATGCGCCACGTTCCTTAGCCATCTGTACCGATGAGCCGTAGGCAGCCAGAGCCAATGCCTTGTGAACGCTTACTGAGAATTCAGTAGCCTCGGGGGTGCCGTAACGCAGGCCCATGGCGGCAATCATGTCGCCTTCGCCAGTGGTGCCCACACCTGTGCGACGCCCCTTGAGGGTCTTGGTGCGAATCTTGTTCCAGAGGTTAAGCTCGGTGGTCTTCACCTCGGTCGTCTCGGGGTCAGAGTTGATTTTTTCGAGAATCTTCTCGATCTTCTCCATTTCCAAGTCGATGATATCATCCATCATGCGCTGGGCACATGCCACATGTTCTGCAAAAAGGTCAAAATCAAAATAAGCCTCGGGAGTGAAAGGATTCTTCACATAGCTGTAGAGGTTGATGGCAATCAAGCGGCAGCTGTCATAGGGGCACAAGGGTATCTCACCGCAGGGGTTGGTGGAGATGGTCTTGAAGCCCAGGTCAGCATAGCAGTCGGGCACCGACTCACGCGTGATAGTATCCCAGAACAGGATGCCCGGCTCGGCACTCTTCCACGCATTGTGAACAATTTTAGCCCAAAGCCTGGAGGCGTCGGTGTCTTGTTCATAAATTGGTTTGTCACTATCAATAGGATACTGCTGATGGTAAGGTTTCCCGTCAACGGCTGCCTGCATGAAAGCGTCATCGATGCGCACCGACACGTTGGCGCCAGTCACTTTGCCTTCTTCCATCTTTGCGTCGATAAACGACTCGGCATCAGGGTGCTTGATGCTTACCGTGAGCATCAGGGCGCCACGACGACCATCCTGTGCCACCTCGCGCGTACTATTACTATAACGCACCATGAAGGGAACCAAACCTGTTGAGGTCAAGGCGCTGTTCTTCACGGGAGAACCTTTGGGACGGATGTGTGAAAGGTCATGTCCAACACCGCCACGGCGCTTCATCAGCTGGACCTGTTCCTCGTCAATCTTGAGGATGCCACCGTAGCTGTCAGGCTCACCGTCTAGTCCCACAACAAAGCAGTTGCTCAACGAGCCCACTTGAAAGTTGTTGCCGATGCCGGCCATGGGACTTCCCTGGGGCACGATATAACGGAAATGGCTCATCAAGTCAAACAGACGGTCTTCACTCAAGGGGTTTGGATACTTATTCTCGATGCGGGCAATCTCACGAGCGATGCGGCGATGCATATCGTCGGGCGTCAACTCATAGAGGTGTCCGAATGAATCCTTCAAGGCATACTTCGTTGCCCATACCCTGGCAGCCAGTTCGTCGCCGTCAAAGTACTTCAACGATGCCTCATAGGCTTGTTGATAATTGTAGGTCTTTTCCATTGCTATTTTGTTGAAATTCTGTTGTTTTTAAGGATTAAAAATAAAACGGGGTTTTGTCATTGCGGCAAAATCCTCGCAAAGGTAATATGATATTTTTTAATTACAAAATAATTTGAAGATTTTCTAAAGTTTTTCAAAAATAATTATAAACAACTGATTTTCAATATATTATTTTTTTAGTGTTGCGAAAAAGTTTTCCAAAACTTCAACTGAAAGAAAACTCAAGTTGCTATAAACAAACGACTTGAGCACAAAAATGGCTCCTCTGAAACAGAGAAGCCATTTTTTGAATTCTTACCGAAAACGGAGATTACTGGAGTGTGCCGTCCTGAGCAGCCTTGATCATGTCTTCGTTAGCGGTGATGTAGATCTCAACGCGGCGGTTCTGAGCACGGCCTGCCTCGGTGTCATTGCTGGCAACAGGATAGTCATAAGCCAAACCCTTACTGGTCATGCGAGCTTTGGGAACACCTGCGTTAGTCAAGTAGCTCTTCACCTCATTAGCACGCGCATTGGAAACCTTCTCATTTGCAGCACGAGTGCCGATGTTGTCGGTGTGACCGTAGATCTGTACATCGGTCTGGGGGTTGGTAATCAGCGAAGCAGCAAACTTGTCAAGCGAATTCTTAGCCTCGTTGCCAAGCTGCGAGCTGTTGAAGCCGAAGAGGATACCGTTGTCGAAGGTCACCTTGATGCCCTCGAAGCCGTTCACGTCGGTGCAGGTGTCAACCTGAGCGCCGGGAATCTGGGCCAACTCACGAGCCTGCTTGTCCATCTTCTTGCCGATGAGTGTGCCAGCAACACCGCCAGCAACAGCGCCGATAGCACCACCGATAGCGGCACCCTTGCCCTTACCGATGAGAGCTCCGATACCTGCTCCGATAGCAGCACCACCGCCACCACCGATCAAACCACCCTTGGTGGCGTTGTTCATTGAACCACAGCCCGAGATACCGAGCATGAGCATTACGCTCAACAAAACACATAAACTCTTTTTCATTTTATTAAAAATTTAGATATGAATAATGTGATTTTTATGTCTAACAACTTGCAAATATAATGAATTATTTAATACTGCAACTTTTTTTTCAAATAAAATGTGCTGTAGTGCATCAAAACAACCAATAAACGGGACTCACATGGAAACACCATATAGATATTCCGGTTGAATCAGAAATGATGATGCTTTAGACGCTTTTCACAAGCGACCATTGCCGAAACCAAGAATTTAATAATTATTTTGAATTATTATTTTTAGGTATGGAGAAAATGGCTTACTTTTGTGGGACTTTAGAGAGACATGATGAAATATCTGAGTCTGCCTGACAATGCGACACGAATCCTCCCGTTTTATCTAGCGATGGAGGAGTTTGCTGCACGCATTATTGGAGAAGAAGACATCTTTTTCATGTGGCAGGTTGACCCAACGGTCATTTTTGGACGCAATCAGCTGATTGCTAACGAGGTGAATGTGGATTATTGTCGTGAACACGGCATTGCTTTTTATCGCCGTCGCAGTGGTGGCGGTTGTGTGTATGCCGACCACGACAACATCATGTTTAGCTATATCACTCGCAGTGACGAAGTGCAGACGACCTTCAGTGCCTACACCAACGCCGTTGCAGCGATGTTGCGTGATTTGGGATTGGACGCCAGAGCGAGCGACCGTAACGACGTGCTCATCGGCAGCCGAAAGGTGAGTGGGAACGCGTTCTACCACATCCCGGGCCGTAGCATCGTGCACGGTACCATGTTGTTTGACACCAACATGACACACATGCTGAATGCCATCACGCCATCGCATGAAAAGTTGTCGAGCAAGGGGGTGGAATCGGTGCGCAGCCACATCACAACGCTGAGTGAGCACTTGACAATGGATATCGAGACATTCAAGCATCATGTGCGCCAGACGTTGTGTGATGGAGAAATCAACCTCACTGCCGAGGATGTTGCCGAGATTGAGCAGCTCACCCTGCCCTATCTGGAACCATCGTTCTTGTGGGGCAACGACCCGAAATGTGAAGTTGAACGCGGTAAGCGCATCGAGGGCGTGGGAAGCATCCATGTGAAAATGGAGCTAAAGCACGATGTCATTCATGACCTGCACCTGGCAGGAGACTTCCTGCCGCTGTGTGACGCCCGAGAAGCAATGCTTGGCAAACTGCGCGGAGTGAAACTCGAAACTGCAGCCCTGCAAGCTGCCCTCAACGGCTGTGACGCAGGAAAATGGATAATGAATTTAACGAACGAACAATTAATAACTCTTTTAAAACCATTAAACAGTGACTGAAGAAATTAAAGTAACCTGTCTGCATGACAGGCACGTGGCGCAAGGCGCCCTCATGTCCCCCTTTGCTGGTTACGACATGCCCATCCAGTATGTAGATATCACCACCGAGCACAATGCAGTGCGTCAAAAGGTGGGTGTTTTTGACGTGTCTCACATGGGTGAGGTGGAAATCACTGGTCCCGACGCCGCCAAATTCACCAACTACATTTTCACCAACGACATCAACGCCATCAAGGCTGGCCAGATCCTGTACGGCATGATGCTGTACCCCGACGGTGGCACCGTTGACGACCTGCTGGTTTACCGTGTTGAAGACAATGATTATTTCCTGGTCATCAACGCAGCCAACATCGACAAGGACGTTGCTTGGATCATGGAACAGGCCAAGAACTTTGACGTGAAAGTTGATCACCAGAGCGAACAGTATGGCCAAATCGCTGTTCAGGGCCCCGATGCCGAGAAGACCATGGGCGCTGTGCTGAACATCGACACCACCGACCTGACGTTCTATACTTTCAAGAAGATGGAGTATGACGGTAAAACCATTATCGTAAGCCGCACCGGTTATACCGGCGAGGACGGTTTTGAGGTATATGCCGATCCCGCTATCATCTGCAAGATGTGGGACATGCTCATGGACGCTGGCGTACAGCCCTGCGGTCTGGGTTGCCGCGACACCCTGCGCTTTGAGGCTGGTCTGCCCCTGTACGGCGACGAGCTGACTGCCGAGATTTCACCCATTGCCGCTACCTTCGGCATGTTTGTGAAGCTCGACAAGGAAGGTGGTTTCATCGGACGCGATGCTTGCGCCCAGCAGAAGGCCGAAGGCACCCCCAAGAAACTGGTGGGCCTGGAGCTTGAAGGCAAGGCTATTCCCCGCCACGGCTACGAAGTGCTCGATGGTGAGAATGTTGTGGGTTATATCACCACAGGTTACCACAGCATCACGCTGGACAAGAGCGTGGCATTCGCCCTGGTTGACCGTGCAGTTAGCGCCCTGGGCAACACCTTGAACGTGCGCATCCGCAAGAAAGTGTTCCCCGCTACCGTGGTAAAGAAACGCTTCTACACTCCCAACTACAAAAAATAACTGAGTAAAAACAATAAAGTATTAACACATTTAATTCAATAACAAAATGAGTAAGATTATCGACGGACTCTACTACATGGAGTCACATGAGTATGTAAAGGTAGAAGGCGACTTCGGTTTCATTGGCATCACCGACTTTGCACAGCATGAGCTGGGTAACGTGGTTTACGTTGACATGCCCGAGGTTGACGATGAGGTAACTGCAGGTGAAGAGTTCGGCGCTGTTGAGAGCGTGAAGGCTGCCAGCGACCTGATGTCACCCGTCAGCGGTACCGTTGTCGAGGTAAACGAAGCCCTCGAGGACGAGCCTGGCCTGATCAACAAGGACGCCTTTGAGAACTGGATCATCAAGGTTGAGTTGAGCGACAAGAGCGAACTTGACAACCTCATGGACGCCGCTGCCTACAAGGCCATGATCGGCGAGTAATCACAAGTTAACCATCAGAATTCTCTGTTCTAGATTGTCTAGATTATCTAGATAGCCTAGAACAGAGTATTTGAAAATTGAAAACCGAGAACTGAAAATAATGAGTTATAAGTTTTATCCGCACACCGACGATGAGTTGCAAGCCATGCTCAAAACAGCTGGCGTCAAGTCGTTGGATGACCTCTATCAGGACGTGCCTCAGGAGCTCCAGCTCAAGAAGGAGTATGAGCTTCCCGAGTCCATGAGCGAGATTGAGGTGCGCCGTTTCTTCGATCAACTGGGCATGGGTAACATCACCATGCGCACCTTCTTGGGCGCAGGTTTCTATGACCACTACAGCCCCGCTGTTGTCCAAGACATCGTGAAGCGCAGCGAGTTCCTCACCGCTTACACCCCCTATCAAGCCGAGATTTCACAAGGCACCCTGCAGTACATCTTTGAGTACCAGAGCATGATGACCGAGTTGACCGGTATGGAGGTAAGCAACGCCTCGATGTATGACGGCACAACCGCCACTGCCGAGGCCATGATGATGGCTGTCTCCAATGCCAAGAAACGCAACCGCGTGCTGGTGAGCGAGACCGTCAGCCCCTATGTGCTGCGCGTGCTCAAGACCTACGCCAAGTACCAAGGCATCCAGATTGACATGATTCCCGCTGTGGGTGGTGTAATGGACCATAATGCCCTGAAGGTTGAACTCGAGAAGGACGATGTGGCTGGCGTCATCGTTGCCACTCCCAACTTCTATGGTATCCTTGAGGACTTCACCGGAGTTGCCGACCTTTGCCACGAGCACAAGGCATTGCTCATCATGAACTGTGTAGCCACAGCCCTGAGTGTTGTCAAGACGCCTGCTGAATGGGGCGCTGATATCGCTGTGGGTGACGGCCAGAGCCTGGGTATTCCCTTGAACTATGGCGGTCCCTATGTGGGTTTCCTGTGCACAACCAAAAAGCTCATCCGCAAGATGCCGGGCCGCATCGTTGGTGCTACCAAGGATGTTGACGGCAAACGTGCATTCGTACTCACCCTGCAAGCTCGTGAGCAGCACATCCGCCGCGAGAAAGCGACGAGCAACATCTGCTCCAACCAGAGCTTGATGGCACTGTATGTGACCGTTTATATGGGACTCATGGGAACCAAGGGACTGCGCGAGGTGAACGAGATCAGCTACAGCAACGCTCACTATCTGGCCGACAGCCTGGTGAAGACGGGTCTGTTTGAACTGGCTTATCCCGACAAGCCCTTCCTCAATGAGTTTGCAGTGAAGACTAAACTCAATATCGACGAACTGCAGGAATTCTGCAACGAGGAATATTTGCAGTGTGGTCTCAAGATCGCTGACGACACGTTGTTGATCGCCGTGACCGAGACCTACAGCCGTGAGGATTGTGATGACCTGGTTGACGCATGTGTAACCTTTAAAGAAGAAAAGGAGGGCAAGCAATGAACAACACTTTCTACGGAAAACTCATATTTGAGTTGTCACAAAGCGGACGTCAGGGATATTCCCTGCCCGAGAACAGGTGCGCCGAGTATAAGATGAGCGATCTGCCCAAGGGTCTGATGCGTGAGAATGCACCGTTGCTGCCCGAGGTTGATGAGTTGAGCGTTGTGCGTCACTACACCAACATGAGCAACAACAACTTCGGTGTGGACACGGGCTTCTATCCCCTGGGCTCCTGCACCATGAAGTATAATCCCAAAATCAACGAGGAAATCGCTGCCCATCGCGAGTTCACGGGTCTGCACCCGTTGCAGAACCCCGAGACCACACAGGGAGCCCTCGCCGTTTACTACTTCCTGCAGACCAGCCTTGCCGAGATTTCGGGTTTGAAGGAGTTCACCCTGAACCCCTATGCTGGTGCTCACGGTGAGTTGACCGGCTTGATGATCATGCGTGGCTACCACCTGGAGCGTGGCGATGTGAAGCGCACCAAAGTCATCATTCCCGACAGTGCTCATGGTACAAACCCCGCCAGCTCAGCAGTTTGCGGACTTGACGTGGTTACCGTGAAGAGCCGTCCCGACGGCACCGTCGATGTGGACGACTTGCGTCCCTTGCTTGACGACACCGTGGCCGGTATGATGATGACCAACCCCAACACGCTGGGTATCTTTGAGCAGAACATCGGTGTGATCGCCAAGGCTGTTCATGAGGCCGGCGGCCTGATGTACTATGACGGCGCCAACCTGAACCCCATGCTGGGCAAGGTGCGTCCTGGTGACATCGGCTTCGACATCATGCACATCAACCTGCACAAGACCTTCTCGACACCTCACGGTGGCGGAGGTCCCGGCAGTGGTCCCGTTGGTGTGCGCGAGGGTCTGGAACATCTGCTTCCCAATCCTCGTGTCGTGAAAATTGAGACACCTGACTATGACTACTTCAAGGTAGAGTGCAGCGACAAATCCATCGGTAGTATCAGCGGCCATCTTGGCAACTTCGGCGTGATGATGCGCGCGCTTGCTTATATCTTGACTCTGGGACGCGACCAACTCAAGTGGGTCGGCCCGTTGGCTACGCTCAACGCCAACTATATCAAGGAGTCGTTGAAGGATGTATATGAGCTGCCCATCAGCGGTGTGTGCAAGCACGAATTCGTCTATGACGGCTTGAAAGACAAGTCAACTGGCGTGACCACCCTCGATGTGGCAAAACGCCTGCTGGATTATGGCTTCCATGCTCCCACCATCTATTTCCCCTTGCTGTTCCACGAGGCGCTCATGGTAGAACCCACCGAGAACGAGAGCAAGCAGACCCTTGACGAATTCATTCGCATCATGCGCGTGATTGCTCAAGAGGCCAAGGATGATCCCGAGATGGTGAAGACCGCTCCGCACAACACGCCCGTTCGTCGTCTTGACGACACCCAGGCTGCGTTGCATCCCATCGTGACCTGGCGCGAGCTTGTTGCTGACAACCAGTAATCTCTTTCAGAAGACAAGAAAGACAAGAAAGACATAAAAATTTGTCTTATTTGTCTTTCTTGTCTTTAGCATTACACTCTTTATCAAAAATAGACATTATGTTTGACATTATTATAATAGGTGCAGGTCCCGGCGGCTACGAGACCGCTGCCGATGCAGCCACTCATGGACTGAACGTCGCTATTGTTGAGCGCGACCTGATGGGTGGCACTTGCCTGAATCGTGGTTGTATCCCCACCAAGGCACTGTGTCGCAATGCCGAGGTCATCAACCTCATGCGTGAGGCCGAAGTCTGGGGCATGAAGACCGGTGAGATGACCTTTGATTATGCACCCGTGTTCGAACGCAAAGAAGCTGTTGTTAAGCAATTGCGTGAGGGTGTGGAAATGCTCATGGGCGCTCCCGGCATCACAGCTATCAAGGGTGAAGCCAGCCTCAAAGACGCGAACACCGTTGTGGTGAACGGTGAGGAATATCAGGCCAAGAACATCATCATCGCTACCGGTTCAGCACCTCGCGGTCTGCCCATCGAGGGTGCCGACCTGGCAATGACCAGCGATGACATCTTGGCGATGGAGACTCTGCCCAAGAGCCTGTGCATCGTGGGTGGCGGTGTCATCGGCATGGAATTTGCCGCCGTGTTCAGCACATTCGGTGTTGAAGTGACCGTTATCGAGTACTGCAAAGAAATCCTACCTCCGTTTGACAAAGATGTGGCCAAACGCCTCAAGACCGTCTTGAGTAAGCGTGGCATCAAGATCATCACCAGCGCTGCAGTGAACGGTATCACTCAGGGCGAAGATGGCATGACTGTCACCTATGAGCTCAAGGGCAAGCCCCAAAGCGTGACCTGTGAGAAGGTGCTCATGTCGGTAGGACGCCAGCCCGTGCTTCCCCAGGGACTTGATGCTGTTGGCATCACCGTGGGCCGCCGTGGCATAGAAGTGGACGATAACATGATGACTAACGTCAAGGGCGTATATGCCATCGGTGATGTGAACGGTCGCATGATGCTCGCCCATGCCGCTAGCGCACAGGGTCTGCGTGCCTTGCACGCCATTCTTGGCAAGGCCGATGAAATAAAGCTCGACATCGTGCCCAGTGCCGTATTCACCGTGCCCGAATTGGCAATGGTGGGCTTAACCGAGGATCAATGTGCCGAGCAAGGTCTTGATGTAACGGTAAAGAAAGCTTTCTTCCGCAGCAACGGCAAGGCTGTCGCCATGAACGAGACCGACGGTCTGTTGAAGATGATTGTCGATAACGCTACACGCCAGATTGTGGGTTGCCACATCTGCGGAGCCCATGCTGCAGACCTTATCCAAGAGGTTGTCACTGCCATGAACGCTGGTGCCACTGTCGACCTGTTGGCTCGCAGCATCCACGGCCACCCCACCCTGAGCGAGGTGGTTCTTGCCGCAGTTCGCCAATTCTAAATCAAATCACACCACATTAAAAGAGCGCTCGCCAAGAATGGATCGAGCGCTCTTTATTCTTATGCTCCTTAAAAGGCAATCATCGCAGTGTGATGCGTTGCAACATGATCACGATGGTGCCTTTGTTGTCGAGCAAGGCCATTTCTTGTTGGTTGATGCGTTTGCATGATACGGTATTCTCCAACGCCAACAGCAGAGCCGTTTCATTTTCAATGGTTTCACAATCATGATCATCGGAGTGCAAATCCTCAAACTGGATGGCCATGTCCTTGGTTGGGTCCAGCGATATGATACCATTGATGATGTTACAGCCAGTGTCCCCGTGAATGGTCTGCATCACAGCATCGATGACAAGGCGCATATTAAGTTCTGAGACATTTTCGCTGTCAATCTCTTTGACCAACCATGCACCGTTCATCGCGTCCAAGTTGTGTCGCTTGAGTACCATCACAATGTTTCCCTTGGAATTCATCAGGTTCATGTATTGCGCATTATACTGGGACTGGACATTGAAACGACGCACATCGGCAAGGGCATGCATGATGGTTTTTTCGCCGGTCACGTTGTGACAAGAATTTTCGGTTGAGATGAAATCGCTGAACTTGAGGTTCTCACCACTCAACTGAAATGTGCCGTTGATGGTATTGCAACCATTGTTGCCATACACCTTGTTACCACCTGCAAAATCAAGGTAGAGATAAGCTCGCTCAATGGTATAAACCTTTTTGTTATTTCGTAACTCGATGATATCCCACTCGCCATAAAGCTGCTGGGCAGGATTGGTGATGGTGACATTGCGCATCGGTTGATCTACGTCGGCAATGACGTTTTCCACTTCAACGCTGCGCTTGTTCATTTTCTTTTCCTTCTTCTTGCGCGCATCCATGCTGGCGGGAGCCAGCAACACGGCAATCAGGAGTGTTAATACTATGTATCTTCTCATTATATTGTGCTCATTATCATTCAAAAGTTCAAAGTTACAGAAACTCTCGGATATGGCAAAATGAATGATGTGGTTTTAATTTTTTTTATTAATGTGACAATACAGATTGGAACACAAACTGTGGTGATAAAAACATAATTTGGATTAATTTTGCTTAATAATCGGGCGATTAAAGTATAGTGAGAGGTTGTTTTTTGGTGGACGTGAAATTTTGCGTTACTTTTGCCGTTAATTATTCGCAGTGGTGAAAACGATTAAAAGGACATATCAACAGGTTGCTCTGCTAATTATCATGTTAGCAGCGGCTATGGGTGTTCATGCGCAGATTAATACCGATCAAGTGGTGAACATCGGTCGCAATGCGCTTTATTTCGAGGACTACATCCTAGCCATTCAGTATTTCAACCAAGCGATTAAAGCGAAACCCTTCCTGGCAGAGCCCTATTTTTACCGTTCGGTGGCAAAAATCAGCCTGGAGGACTATCAGGGTGCCGAGCAGGATGCCGGAATGGCGATTGAGCGCAACCCGTTTATTGTTGACGCTTACCAGGTGCGTGGTGTATCCCGTCAAAACCTAGGTAACTTTGCGGGCGCTGTTGAGGACTATGATGCAGGTCTGCAACTGATGCCCGAGGACAAGAACTTGCTGCTCAACCGAGCCGTCTGTGAGACAGCATTGAAGAACTATGACGAGGCAAAGCAGACCTTTGACCGACTTCTTCAGCTTGACCGGCGCAACGACCGTGCTTACATCGGCTTGGCCCAGATGTCTCTTGCCAAAAAGGACACCACTGCCGCTCTTGAGAATCTGAATCGCGGTATCGCCTTGAGCAAAAACAATGCAACCGCCTATGTCATGCGAGCCGAGATTGCATCTCGCTCACACCAAGACTTCAAGAGCGCCGTTGCCGACATGGACAGCGCCATCCTGCTGGAGCCTCGTTATGCAGGCTACTTCATTAACCGTGCATACATGAAGTACAATCTTGACGATTATTTCGGAGCCATGGCCGACTATGACTATGCCATCGGCCTGGAACCGACAAGCCAAGAGGCACATTTCAACCGAGGTCTGTTGCGAGCCGAGGTCGGTGACAACAACAAAGCCATCAACGACTTCAGCTATGTGCTGAAAGTCAATCCATCGAATTTCATGGCACTCTATAACCGCGCGTTGTTGCACATGCGCACGGGACAATTCCGTGAAGCCGTTCAGGACTTCACCGCAATCCTGAAGAAGTATCCTGAATTTGAAGCCGGGTATATGGCTCGAGGCGAGGCAAAACGTCGGATGGGTGACTATCGTGGAGGCGATGCCGACTATGAACGCGCTATGGCGATATTCCGTCGCAACAAGACACACGAATCCACCTTCAATCCTGCTGAAATTGAGGCAACCGCTGCCATCAAAAAAGCAGAACAACGTGCTCTGACAGGTGAAGACGAACCTGAGACTGCCGAGGACATCATGAACCGCTTCAACACACTGCTCATGGTGACCGATAACGATCCAGTCAAACCCGAATATGCCAACCGCCAACGTGGTCATATCCAGAATGACAATATCGAGGTTGAGCCATTGCCCATGTTCTCCCTGTCCTACTATGCACAAGACAACAGGCTCAACAACGACACCTATTATATCCGTGAGATTGAAGATGCCAATGACTCACGCCTGCTGCCTGCCAAACTCACGCTCATTAATGGTGACCCGCAGTTAAATGAAGAAGAAATCAAGCTTCATTTTGCCGACATCGAGTATTACAACTCGCTGATTGCAAGCACAAAGCCCCGCAGCATCGACTACTTTGCACGCGGTCTTGACCATCTGCTGGTCAAGAATCCCGAAGCAGCCATCAGCGATGCCACTGCCGCCATTGACTTGAGTCCTTCACTCACATTGGCCTACATGCTTCGTGCCAATGCGCACTATATGCAATACCGCATGGCACAGGCTCTTGACGCCAATGATGAGGCCTTACTTGCCGAGGCACCCGATGCCAAGTCCATGGCCATGCTGCGTCAACGCCAAGATGTTACCACTCTCGACCTCATGTTCGCTGACCTAGACGAGGTGATCAAGCTTTCTCCCAAAAACGTATATGCTCATTATAATAAAGGCAATGCCTATATGCTACAGGGTGATTACACCAGCGCTATCAGTTGCTACAGCCATGCGATAGAACTGAAACCTGATCTCGCCCAGGCTTACTATAACCGTGGCTTGATGTACCTGCGCTTGGGCAACAAGACGCTCGGTGTCGCCGACTTGAGCAAGGCAGGAGAACTGGGTGTCTTGCCCAGCTACAACATCCTGAAGCGCATGACACGATAAACCTCACAAAGAAAAACCATCCATCCATTAAGCTGAAAAGCAGAAAAAGCACTACTTTTGCACCATATTTCATATGGGACAATCAAAAAGCGATTTCTGGTATCATGTGGCTGCAGCAGCCATGATAATTGTGTGGGGCATTTCGTTCCTCAATACCCGTGTGCTGTTAAATGCAGGCTTAAACCCCACCGAGATTTTTGTCGCCAGATTCACCATTGCTTATCTGGCATTGCTTGTGGCCACTCGGTTCAAGATGCAGTTCAACAGTCTCAAGGATGAACTGCTTTTCTTGATATGTGGCATAATGGGTGGCTCGGCCTATTTCATTGCCGAGAACACAGCCATCAAGTTGACGCTTATCAGCGATGTTTCCATCATCATTTGCATCGCCCCCTTGCTCACCGCCCTTCTAGGTGCCATCTTTTACCGTGACGAACTCATCACGCCACTCATGGGACTGGGCATGGTCATCGCCTTTATTGGTTCAACAGTTCTTGCGTTGCGAGACGGTTTAGTGTGGGGTGATAGCATTCTTGGAGACCTTTTAGCGATGCTTGCAGCCCTGGTTTGGGCCATTTATTGCATGGTGCTCAAGAAATTGAACCGCAGTTACACCACACTGTTTATCACTCGCAAATCGTTTTTCTATGGTCTGTTGACAGCGATACCTTTCTTGTTCCTGCAACCATCCGAGATAGACTGGTCGGCCATGTGCCAACCAGTTGTATGGGGTAATTTGATCTATTTGGGACTGATATGCTCAATGGCAGCCTATTATGTTTGGGGCATTACCGTTAAACGCATTGGCGCCGTCAGGGCCAGCAACTACATCTACTGGAGCCCAGTTGTCTCGATTATCGCAGCAGCCATTTGGTTTGGTGAGCACCCCACCCTTATCGCTTATCTTGGATGCGCACTCATCATGGCTGGTGTCATTATCGCCGAGAAATTCAAACGCAAATAACATATAACATCTATTCTAAATCAAAAAAGCACCTCAGGGCAAAGCCTTGAGGTGCTTTTTCATGTGTTGAATAAAGGTAATTATTTCACGATTCTCTTGACTGCGGTGCTTGAGCCGTCACTGTGTGTGGTGACGACGATGTTCACACCATTTTGCGGCTTTTCACTCATCACACCAGTGGGGCTGACGTATTTCACATCAACAACCTGCTTGCCCTCGATGATTTCGTCAACAGAAGAGGTCGAAAGTATCGCCAACGGATAGAGCGTGTAGTTGGTGTAATAATCCTCGTCGGTCACGTGAATGCGACTCATGGGTGCCTCAACTGTGTTTTCTTCCCACGCCTCGTCAATTGTGAAGGCACAAAGCAAACCATACTTGAAGCCTTCATTCTCGGCCATCTGGGTCTCCAATTCAGGAGAATAGTCAAAGTTGAGCTTCACAACCACCGTGTCCATGTCGCTGCACAGGCAAGGCTTACCATCGATGTAACGGAAGTAACCGACTGCCTGTCCCACCTCATTACCCAAAGCGGCGATGTAATCAGTGTCCAAATCATACTTGAACATTGTGAGTGTGGGCAATTCGGCATCATCAAGAGCGACGGGGGCACTATTCAGCACCAGACTCGGATTGGTGTTGCGGTCAACCAACTCACCCTTGACAGTGCCAGGTTTAAGCACTTCGGCTTGGGCGAAGGCATTGAAGAATTCTGCATTATTTGAGCAGTCCAACGCAATCCAATCAGGATACCAGTCCATCCACTCGGCAAAGCCCCAATCGATATAGGTGTCATAGTAGATTTCGTCAACATTATCTGTCACAAAAACGAGTTTTGCGGCTTCGGTATTAACTGTAGCTGCCACATAGAGTGTGTCATTCAGTTTGTACTGGTTGCCGTCCTCTCCCTCATAAATCACCTTCCACAAGCGGGTTCCGGGATCGGAGGTGATTGTAATGGGATAAAGCTCCATGATGTCGTTATAAACAACGACCATACCTTCGACTGAATAGACCTCGGTAGGATCCACTTCGGGGTAGTCAATGCCGAATTTGTTGAAGCCAGCCATCGATGCCTCGAATGACATGCCATCTTCATCGGTTTCATTGCTGGTCATCATGAAATTGCCATGCGGGTTAATTTCACTCAAGCGGATGCCATCCATGCGCACTTTGTAGTTCTGCCAGCCTTCATCGGGGTCAGCGATATAACTCAAAAAGCCCGTTACGTCAAAGGCCGAATAATACTCCTCATCAAGGATGGTCTTGGGATTACCGAAATGAGCGGGTTCGGCAGCTTCAACCTGGCCCCTGAAGGTATTTTTCACACCTGTCCATCCAGCAGGAATAACAGCACCCAAGGGATATTGTTTGCCCGTGTCGCCATAGATCATGCCAGCAAAGGCCTCACCCTCTTCATCGAGTTGCATCACCCAAAGGTGGTCATTCCACTGGTAGTTGACATATACATCGCTAGTAAATTGGAAGGGAGTACCGTCCTCTAATGATGCCAAATGTTGGAGTGAATCCAGTTTGAAGATATTCGGGTCGATAGGATCATCGGGGTCGGGATCATCAGGGCCTTCACTACTGGTTGTGACTACAATGCTCGCCACTTGTGCGTTTTTTGTGCCGTAGTGGTTGAATGTCACCGACGAGGCGTTACCTGTCCAAGTGCCGACAGCACCATTCACAGCGTAGTCGCCAACGTCGGCCAACAGGTCAAAGTTTGACGTGTTGGCGGCATTGACAGTGATGCCCGTGATACTGCCCTCAGCTACTGAGAAAGTGATGGTGCCGTCAACGTAGATGCGCAGCGTGAAACTGCCTTGTGAGTTCCAAATTCGCGTCGGTGTGGCACCATCGGTTGCCGACAGTGTCACTCCATTCACAGTCTTGGGACCAGCATCCACAAGGTTGGTTCCTGCACTTTGTTCGGGCACGACATAGCCCATTGCTGTAATACCTTGGGCTGACGAGAAATCAAAGGACACTTCGGCAGCCTGTAATGAGAAAAAGGCCAAAAAGGCCATCAAAAAGATCGGGATAAAACGGTTCATTTGCACACATTAATAATTTATGCTACAAAGTTACTGCCAATAACGGTAACAAAAACAAAAATGGCCCGAAAAAAGTTTTTAACAACTGATTTTTTCGGGCCAATTAGTTTCTGCGTTTTTTACACCTAATTGGTGAACAAGATAGCCGTGCAGTTGATGTATCCGCTGCCGTTTGTGAAAACATTGATGTAAAAATCGTTGAACACCAACAAGGCTTCTCCATTATTGAGCGCAAGCGGCTGGGGTTCCTCGTTGTCATTCCTGTTCTCGTCCCACTTGGCCAGCTGCTTAACGTTAATCTCAAACCGATGAGCGACATGATTGCCGTCATTCACCACAATCGTCAATCTGTCACCATCCACCTTTTCGATACATTCATCGCCACACTTGACAACAGTCATTGAGTTGTAGCCCTGAGGAACGGCCTGGTTCTTGATCATATCATAATTAGCAAAATTCTGACTTACGGGACGCACGTTACCGCTTTCATCCTCTTGTGAAGCGTAGCGGCCAGTAATCGCATCTTTTGCCACAAGGTCTTTCACAGATTGGTAACCGAAGTCTCGATTCAAATAGTATAGTTTGGAATCGATAGCCTTAGCCACCTTTGAGTCGGCCTTCTTAAGCCACTGTTCATACTGATCGCCAGAGAGCGGGAAGGACTTGATACCCGAATAGGCGAAAGCGATTTGGGCCTCTTTCAACAACTGTCGGCGAGTCACATTTGCGATGCTCTGAGGACCCACCGAGATAAGGAACAGAATAAGGGCGAATGAGGCCGGGATAATCCAGATGCGCTTGTTGCGTGTGAAAATGAGCCATAAGCACACTGCATAGCACCACAGATTGAACACCAGCAGATAGAGGCGGCTCACGGTAATGCCATAGTCAGCCAGGCGACGACCAATTGCTACAGTCATCAATGCCAACAGGGGTAACATCACCACGGGTAGCCATCGCGTCACATGTTTGAACAGCTTGTTGCCCTCCTGATGCTGAACAGGATAAGTGATGTAGATGAGCAATACCATGAGCACCATACTGCCAGTGACCAGGTAACTCACGCCACCAACAGGCAGAGACCAGCGCAGCAGAATCATGGCGCCATAGGCATACAACGTGATCATATACAATCCCAACAACGGCAAGAATAGATATTGTACGACACCCTTGGCAAAACCAGAGAATTCTGGGGCTTCGGTGAGGCGCTTGTTCTCGCCTTGAGGTATCAAGTTCATGAACAAAGTGGGCGCCAGAAAAGTCATGCATACTGCAGCGATATCGCCGTAGTTCGTATCACGGATCACCATGTCAAAAAGCAGTTTCAATGACTCAAGTAACGCGAACAACCCCAGTGTCAACACACCACCGATGAACATGGCGACAATCAGCCCAAGAAGCGTGCGTATAGAGAAATTCCAGAATGGCACATCCTGGCCACGGCGGTAAAAACTGATGAGAAATACCGCAAGGCTCATGGCTACTACTGTAGCACAAACTGCAATCAGTTGCGGCAAAGAGAAACGGTCAAAGCGTGCCAAATACAACGAGACGAAAAGCCATATCGAATGTGCTGCCACTTGGGTGACGAAAGCAGCCAGCTTGCTCTTGAACTCTTCGGTCAGCAGTGACAAGGCAATCGCCAACACAGCACCCGTTGCAGGATAGAACACAAGGAAAAAGTCCATATCATGGCCAGTAAACTTGACTCGGCCACCGTGATTAAGATAAACAAGATATCCCGTCAAGAAGATGACGAACAACATTGCTACGGGGAAACGCTTGAAACTCTGACCAAAACGCGCAACTACAGTATTGAATGAAAATCTATCGATTTTTGCCATATCATTTTCGTCTACACAGTATACATTGATAACGTCAAAAACATGTCCATATTGCAAATAACGCATGATTCGTACAATCAATGAGGGCACGAGAAAAGGTAAAAGTGGCAAAACATTTGCACAAACGGGTGAAATCATCTACTTTTGTCGTCCCGAAAGATTTCATAAACAGTATGGCGGCTTGTCGCTCGTTAACATCACATGGTTGCGAGAGGAAAGTCCGGGCAACACAGAGCATCACATTTCTTAACGGGAAGCTGCGGGTGACCGTAGGGTTAAGGTGACAGAAAATGACCGCCGCGCAAGCGGTAAGGGTGAAAAGGCGGGGTAAGAGCCCACCGGGCATTGTGGTGACACAGTGTGCCGCACCACCTGTGAGTTGCAAGTTCATGTATACCGGCATCTAAGGGCTGCTCGTCCATTGTCGGGGGGTAGAACGCTATACCGGCACAGCAATGTGCAGGACAGATAAATGACAGGCACCTGCCTTTGGGCAGGCACATAACCCGGCTTATAGCCATACTGTTTTTTATTATCAACTGGCGCCATGTCAAGGACACGGTGCGCCATTGTCGAGAACCAAACCATCAATACAATCATGCCGAGAAAAGAAGTATTAGCGCGCTCATGGGCGCAATCTTTGGATTATTTGTTCAATCAACGCCCAGCATTTGAGCGCGAGGGAGCAAAAGGCTATAAGCCGGGGCTTGATGTCACTATCGCCCTTGACAAGCTGTATGATTCACCTCATCGGCATTACCGCATCATCCACATCGCGGGCACCAACGGCAAAGGATCCACGGCTCACACATTGGCTGCTGTCCTGCAGCAATGCGGCTATCGCGTGGGCTTGTTCACGTCGCCCCATCTGGTGGACTTCAGAGAGCGCATCAGGGTGAACGGCCACAAAGTGAGTCGCAACTATGTGATGAAATGGGTTGCTGACTACCGCAAGAAGAATATCCAGACGATGGAACCTTCGTTCTTTGAACTGGTCACCATCATGGCGTTTGATTACTTCGCATGGCGCAAAGTTGATGTAGCGGTCATCGAAACCGGATTGGGCGGAAGGCTTGACAGCTCCAACATCATCACCCCCGATTTAAGCATCATCACCAACATCGGACTGGAGCATCAACAGTTCTTGGGAAACACGCTTGAGGAAATCGCTCATGAGAAAGCCGGCATCATCAAGCAAGGACGTCCTGTGGTAGTCGGCCATGCCAACGGCATCGTCAGGGAAGTGATGAACGAAGTGGCCAAGAAGCATTCAGCCGAAATCTGTTTTGCCGAAGACTCGCCCGAAGTCACTACCGCTAAACACTGCATTGACTCATTGCGCTTAACAACCAAGAATTATGGCACACTCGACTATGAGCTCACTGGAGACTATCAGGTTGAGAATGCCAACACCGTGCTAACGGCTATCGATATACTCAGAGACCTTGATTTCCAAATCAGTGACAAAGCAGTGCATGACGGCTTTGCCCATGTCGTTGAGAGCACTGGACTGATGGGAAGATGGATGAGACTCAACGACAAACCCCTAGCCATCTGTGACTCGGCGCATAATCCTCCTGGCATGCAGCAGGCAATGAAACAACTGCAAGCTGGAAATCACAAACGATTGCACATGGTGCTTGGCTTCATGGGTGATAAAGACGTGGCGACGATGCTCAAGATGATGCCCAAGACAGCCAATTACTATTTCACCCAGGCACAAACATCCCGCACGATGACTGTTGAATCATTGCAGCAAATCGCTGCACAAAACGGCATTAAGGGTATTATATATAATAATGTGGCCGACGCCTATGCTGCAGCGTTGTCGAATGCTGCACCCGAAGATATTATCTATGTGGGCGGCAGCATGTATGTCCTGGCTGAGTTGCTCACACACTTGGGCTACGACAATTAACCCCATCACCCTTTTTGAAATACCACTCCCGCATGAGAAATCGCCGCTCTCACGCGGGAGCAATCATTATTTGGGTCATGACAATATGTCATTAAATGTTATCTCATCATTATTCAATGCAAAACAAATTAAAAACAATCGTTGATGCTATTAATTATTTTTAAAAACTAACGCTGAAATATTGCAGTTATCTTTTTTCATTGTATTTTTGGCACACTATTTGAAAAGTTAAATTTAACATTTGAAAAATTAAATATCAATCATAATTTAACAATAAAAGAACACATGAAAAAGAATTTGAAATTAGCAGCAATGCTCGTGGCAGCGTCAATCTTGGGATCGGCAGCTACCATGATGGCAACAAGCGAGTTGCAAAAGAAAGGCGTAATTAACGACACATACGTTCTCACCAAAGAGAGCAACGCATCCAATGACGGATTTGTCAAAACCACGACCAGAACAGTGGACATGAGCCGTGACTTCACCGATGTGGCCGAAAACACCATCAACTGTGTTGTGAGCATCAAGAACTACGGCACACAGAGCTACCAAAACGAATTCATTGACCCGTTTGAATTTTTCTTCGGCCCTGGCTTCGGTGGCGGAAACGGACAGCGCCAACGCAAACAGCAGCAGAAGAGCGAGCCGCAACTCATGGGCTCGGGTTCGGGTGTGATCATCAGCTCCGACGGTTATATCGTGACCAATAACCACGTGATCGCCAATGCCGAGAAGCTTGAGGTGACTCTCAATGACAATCGCCAGTTCAATGCTACAGTTATCGGCACCGACGAGAAGACCGACATTGCACTCATCAAGATCAACGCCAAGGACCTTCATGCCATCACCTTTGGCAACAGCGACGCCGTCAAAGTTGGCCAGTGGTGTGTTGCGGTTGGCAACCCCTTCGGCTTCAACTCAACCGTTACTGCCGGTATCATCAGCGCCAAGGCCCGTGGTTTGAGCGAGAGCAACGGCAATAACAACAATGGCATCAAGGCCTTTATCCAGCACGACGCCGCCGTCAATCCCGGCAACTCGGGTGGAGCATTGGTGAACACTGCTGGAGAGCTCATCGGAATCAACACCATGATCTACTCCCAGACCGGAAACTACAGTGGCTGCTCGTTCGCAGTACCCAGCAACACTGTGAAGAAAGTCATCACCGATATTAAGCAATATGGTACCGTGCAGCGCGCAGTCTTGGGCATCCAATACTCCGAGCTGACTGCTGAGAAAGCCAAGGAAGAGAAAATCACCGCCACCACCGAGGGTATCTATGTTGCCAAGGTTACTGACCGCAGTGCCGCTATGGAGGCAGGCCTGCGTGAGGGTGACGTGATTGTCAAACTCAACGGAGCTCGTGTCAAGGATAGTGGCGAGATGCAAGAGGAGATGAACAAACTGCGCCCTGGCGACAAGGCCGAGGTTGAATACTACCGCGACAACAAGCTGCGCCACACGACTGTCACCTTCAAGAACGATCAGGGCAACACCAAGATGACCAAGCAGAGTGATGTCATGTCACTGGGTTGCGCTTTCACCGAATTGAGCAAGGAAGACAAGGAAGACCTGGCCATCTCCAAGGGTCTGAAAGTTGTCGGCATCAAGACCGGCAAGTTCAAGAATGCAGGCATCCGTGACGGCTTCATCATCACCGACATCAACAACATTCCTGTTGACTCACGCGAAGATGTGGAGAACATTTACAACCAGATCATGCGCAGCAGCGACAGCGACAAGGTGATGTTTATCACGGGCTTCTACCCCACCGGCAAGAAAGTCTACTATGCTGTAGACTTGAGCGACGACGAGGATTAATGACACGGGGCTGACACCCCGCATGACACAATGGCAAAAAAACGGAGGGGACACAATGTCTCCCCGTTTTTTTCAATATAAAAAAAATTGGCACATTTTTTGCAGATAATCTTGGAATATCACAATTATTGTTGTACCTTTGCACGCTTAAACTCTTTTTTTAGTCTATGAGGCAACTAAAGATCACAAAATCCATTACTAACCGCGAGAGTGCTTCGCTTGACAAATACCTTCAGGAAATCGGCCGCAAGGAATTGATTACGGTCGATGAGGAGGTTGAGTTGGCACAGCGCATCCGCCAAGGCGACCAAGCTGCACTTGATAAACTTGTCAGTGCCAACTTGCGTTTTGTCGTTTCTGTCGCAAAGCAGTATCAGAACCAGGGATTGAGTCTTCCCGACTTGATTGACGAAGGTAATCTGGGCCTCATCAAGGCAGCGCAGAAATTCGACGAGACGCGTGGTTTCAAGTTTATCTCCTATGCCGTTTGGTGGATTCGTCAATCCATTCTCCAGGCGCTTGCCGAGCAGTCCCGCATTGTTCGCCTCCCGCTCAACCAGGTGGGCTCGATCAACAAGATCAGCAAGGCCCAGTCCCGTTTTGAGCAGGAGCACGAGCGTCGTCCGTCAGCCGAGGAATTGGCATCACGCCTTGACATTCCCGTTGACAAGATCAGCGACACGATGAAGTATTCAGGCCGTCACGTCTCGGTTGACGCCCCCTTTGTTGAGGGCGAGGACAACAGCCTGCTTGACGTGCTGCCCAACAATGATTCACCCATGGCCGACTCCACCTTAAATCAGGAGTCGCTGTCCAAGGAGGTGAACCGTGCGTTGGACCAGCTCAGTCAACGCGAGCGTGAAATCCTGAAGATGTTCTTCGGTATCGGCTGTCAAGAGATGACGTTGGAGGAGATTGGTGCCAAGTTTGACCTGACACGCGAGCGCGTGCGTCAGATCAAAGAAAAGGCCATTCGCCGCCTGAAGGGTCAAAAGAGCAAACTGCTCAAGGCCTATTTGGGATAAAAGACATTTTAAGCAAAAGGTTTCGGGCTGCCTCACAAGGGCAGCCTTTTTTGTTGCAAAAGCCGTCATTTCAGCGATATATTTTCCAAAAACGGGCAAATTTCTTGCGTGTTTGTAAAATTGATTGTACTTTTACCAAACTATTTAGTTGCGGCAAATACATTTTATCAATAAACATTTAAACAGAAAGACATGAAAAAGATTCTGACTTTAGTATGTGTTATGCTGATGGGCATCGGTTTTGCCCAGGCACAGGTACATCAGGGTGAGACGGCTGCAGGCATCAACCTGGTGTATGGCAGTGAAATCGAGAGCATGGGTATCGGTGCCCGCTTCCAGTATGGAATCCTTGACCAGTTGCGTGCCGAGGTAGGTTTCAACTACTTCTTCGAGCACAACCACTTGTCCTGGTGGGATGTCAATGTCAATGCCCATTATCTGGTGGGTTTATGGAACAACCAGCTCTACATCTATCCCCTTGCCGGCTTGAATTACACGATGGTCAATTACAAGGGCGACCTTGACGTGAAGGGCGAAGAGAACCATGTGGGCCTGAATCTGGGTGCAGGTATTGAGTACGAAATCACCGAGCACTTTGGTGTAAACTTTGAATATCGCCACACTATCGTCCGCAAGGTGGACCAAGGCGTGTTTGGCCTGGGCTTGAACTACAAGTTCTAAAAATCCATCCTTTTCAATATCAAAGAGGGCTGTATCAAGTGATACTGCCCTCTTTATGCTTATGCATTCCTAGTTATTTCAGTACATGGGTTGTAGCTTGTCGATGGCACCTGAGACGAAGGATGAGAGGTCGTTGTCGTCCTCGTTGCCAAAGCGGTCACCCACCTTGATTGCGCACAACGAGCAAAGCATCTCAAGGGTAGCGTTGGCCGAAGTCTGGTTGGTGTAAAAACGTCCCATGCCGTTGAATATATCCTGGAGACCGAAGTCAAAATAGCCGTTGATGCTGTCGGTGCGCGACTGCATGAAAAAGCCGATCATGGCCTGATCAAAGAACTCTTTTACGGGCTTCATCTCGTAGGCATAGCCCTCGGTCTGTTCATAATCAAGCACCTTGAGATAAAGAATGCCGTCGGTAATGCCTACACGAATCATCTTGTTGTCATACTGGTAGATGTATTCCCCGTCATACAATTCAGGAGCTTGTCCCATCGAATTGGCGAAATTGCTGATTTGCTTCACCACCGCCTCGGGATTCTTAGAATGTGTAGCAATCACCATGTTCCACTCTCCTTCAAGATGAGGGTCTCGTGCAAGTCCGACGGCAAATGGGCCGTCAACCGTGGCGAGGATACCAGAGAGGTCGATTTGACCAATGTAGGGAATCTTGCCGAATAACTTCAACAGTTGCTGAATCTGCTTGAGTTTGACAAAACTGTCGCCCTTGACACTCATCGAGAAGATATAGTCCATCGAGTTGGGGATGGCTTTGAGCACATCACCACTAGGCTTGCTCAAGGTGGAATTGAGCAGTTGGGCGTAATCGCTGTTCTCGGCTGCAATGACATTGGTCTTCATGTTGACCTCATCTTTGTCAAGTTCAACGTGACATGCCACCGCATCAATATCGCTCTCGGTGAAAATCTCAATAAGCGGCATTTTTTGAGACAATTCACGATATACATCGCTCTTTCCCAAGATAGTTTTCAGTCCCTTGCCTTGGAGCCAAACGTTGATGGCAGCATCCTTGTCGTGCAGTACATCGATGACATCCTTTTTGTCGGTGATGTTTGTCGCAGTCATGGCAAGCACGCCTTTAGCAGCACGAGCCGCACGCGCTACTTCCATGGCCTTGTTAACCGTGCCGATGAGCAGAATCTTGCCGTCGATAACATAAAGGTTGTCACCCACATACATGCAGTCCAACCCCTCGACCTTGTTGAAGTCGCCGCCAACACGGATGGCCAGCGTCTTGCGAGCCTTGTCAGGGTCATCCAATCGAGCCAACAACACCCGGCCAAAGGTCTTGGTCGAGAAATAGGCATAAGCCTTGCTGTCGGTGTCAAGCCCCAATTGTGGCAAATCGCTCAGAATCACGCACAGCGGAGACTCATCGTTTTCATCGATGGCCTGTTTCAACGATTTGGGCAAAGTGACATTGCCATCTTTCAACATCCCAGCCTGCTTGAGGATTTCAGGCACATCCATTGACACCACACCAGTGGCATCGGCAGGAATCATCTTCTCGAGACTGTCACCGGAACATCCCGCGAGCACAAGCACGAACAATGCCATCCATGCAGTCTTCAACCATCTCTTGAACATTTCAGATTTAATAGTAGGAGGTATAATAATATCAGTCAAGTCTTACACACATCGGCAGCAAAAACAATAACCGAGCAAGTCAATAATGCATTGCTACAAATGATGCACAAAGATACTACAAGTTAGTAATATAGTCATGCAAAAGCACACTTTTTTTATGCATGTTTTTTAGCAAAAACGGAACAAGAATTTGGATGCTCTTCACTAATCTCACTTTATTTAGTAGTAAATGATATTTTTAACTAAAGTTTACCTATCAATCCAAAAAAAGGTATTATATTTGAACATTCAAACAAGAACAAATAGTATAACCATCGGGGCGAATGCAATGGCGCCCACGGCAAAAAGGATTGAAGAACAACATGAACGATATTTCTGATCTGCTGAGAGAGCTCCTGGACCGCTACAGCAACACGCTGGAACTTGACCAGGAATTTGAGCGCATGAGGCGCGAAGAGGAAGGATTTGAAGAGGAGTATGCCAACTGGTGCGAAGAGAACGGATACAGCCTCAAGGATGGTTACCGTGACTTCATCAACGAGATTGTAGAATCTCAGGACTCCTACTGGGACAGCTACCACGAGTTCGGCAACAACATCTAAATCACATGACCCAAAGATGATTTATTGATGTTCCCTTCCAGAAGAAACCACAGTTTTGCCGCCGAATGGGATGTGCAAGACGCAATTCTTATCGCGTGGCCTCATGCCAGCACCGACTGGGCTTACATGCTCGACGAGGTGACGGCTTGCTATATTGAAATGGCGCGTGCCATCCTGCAGGATGACGAGCGTCTTGTCATTGTTGCCCCCGATAGCGACGAGGTGCGCAGTGCCTTGGGAGCCGATGCAGACTGGAGCCGCATCCACCTGGTGGAGCTGCCCACCAACGACACCTGGGTGCGCGATTACGGCCCCATCACCGTGTGGCGTGACGGAGGCACCGTTCTCACCGACTTCACCTATAATGCCTGGGGCATGAAGTTTGCCGCCGACTGTGACAATCTTGTTACCTCGCGTCTCAACGAGAGAGGCTTGTTCAAGATGCCATTGATCAACTGCCGCGATCTGGTGTTGGAGGGCGGCTCCATCGAGACCGACGGCAACGGCACCGTGATGACCACGACATGTTGCCTGACTGCAGCCAACCGCAATGACGCACTCACACGCGAGCAACTGGAGACAGTACTGCTCGAGCGATTGGGCTGCGTGAAAATGCTGTGGCTTAACCATGGCGAACTCTCGGGCGACGACACCGACGGTCACATCGACACGCTGGCACGCTTTGCACCTGGCGGCATTATCCTCTACACTGGTTGCGATGACCCCAGTGACGAACATTTCGAGCCGCTGATGAAGATGGAGCAAGAGCTCAAACAGTTCACCGATGCCGACGGCAATCATTATCATTTGATCAAATTGCCGTTGCCCGACCCCATCTATGACGAAATCTCACGTCTGCCTGCCACCTATGCCAACTTCTTGGTGATGAACCATCAGGTTCTTGTTCCGCTATACGGTCAGCCCGAGAATGATGTCATGGCTTGCTCACTCATTGGCGAAGCCTTTCCAGGACGCAAGATTGTGGGCATCGACTGCCGCGCGCTCATCTGCCAGCACGGATCGTTGCATTGCGCAACTATGCAGTTGCCATTAAAGGCTTTAGATATTCAGGAAATAGGTATTAGATAACAAGAACATGAAAATTGGAATTATACAACAACGCAATAGTGCAGATGTCGAGGCTAATCGACAGTCGCTCATCAACAAGATCAAGCAACTCGCCAACCAAGGTGCTCAACTCGTTGTGTTGCCCGAATTGCACGACTCGCTCTACTTTTGTCAAGTGGAGAGCGTGGACAACTTTGATCTCGCAGTAGAGATTCCTGGTGAGGTGACCAGAGAATATGCCGCCGTGGCCAAGGAATGTGGCATCGTGCTCGTGACCTCATTGTTTGAGCGCCGTGCGACGGGACTGTACCACAACACCGCTGTGGTGTTTGAGACAGACGGGAGCGTGGCAGGTCAATACCGCAAGATGCACATTCCTGACGATCCTGCCTATTACGAGAAATTCTATTTCACACCAGGCGATCAGGGTTTTATTCCCATCGAGACATCATTAGGTAAACTGGGCGTGATGGTCTGCTGGGATCAATGGTATCCCGAGGGTGCCCGTCTGATGGCCATGCGCGGAGCCCAACTGCTCATCTACCCCACCGCCATCGGCTATGAGAGCAGTGATACGCCCGACGAGCAAGAGCGCCAACGCGAAGCGTGGACCACCGTTCAACGTGGTCATGCCGTTGCCAACGGCTTGCCCGTAATCACTGTGAATCGTGTGGGCCATGAGCCCGACCCGTCTGGGCAAACCAACGGCATCCAGTTCTGGGGCAGCAGCTTTGTTGCCGGGCCGCAGGGCGAACTCATCTACCGTGCCCCCAAAGACAGCGAAGACATGCAAGTGATTGACGTTGACATGGAGCGCAGCGAGCAGGTGCGCCGTTGGTGGCCGTTCTTGCGTGACCGCCGCATCGAGTGTTACGGTGATCTTGACAAACGTTTCCTAGACTGAGATAAAATACAAAACTACGTATTACGCGAATTTAACGAAAGGCATCCACCAAGTCGTTAAATTCGCGTAAATCGTAGTTATTCTCGGGGGAATGTGGATCAGGCTTGACCTTCGGGATTATTGTCCTTGGGGCCAAAAGCATTCTTCAAGAAGTCTTCAACCTTGTTCATCACGCCCTCGGCTGCCTTGCTGGCATCATCAAGTGCGTCTTTAGCCTTATCGATGACACTTTCTTCACCTTCTTTGGGTTCAAAAGCATCTTTGGCTTTCTGACTCAAATCTTGAGCAACCTCGGTGGCAGCGGCACTGCCTTTCTCAACGAAATCTTTTGCCTTATCCATCATCTCACCAGCGGCAGTAGCACCTTCACCGAACATCTCTTTAGCCTTGTCCAGCAAACTGGGCTCACCGTCCTTGGTCTCGAACATCGCCTTGGCTTTCTCCAGGAAATCCTGACTCATCTCTCCGGCAGCTGTGGTGCCCTTGTCAAGCATTTCCTTGAGCTGGTCCAGCATGCCAGGCTCGCCTTCTTTGCCGTCAAACATCTCCTTTGCCTTCTCAAAGATGCTGGGATCGCCTTCTTTTCCTTCGAACATGCCTTTGAGTTTGTCAAAAACACCTGCACCGTCGTTAGCGGCATCGCCAAGCATTTCCTTCACCTGGTCAAAGATGCTACCAGCTTCGTTCTTCATCTCATTACCTGCCTGTTCGGCATTCTTCATTTCCTCATCCATAATAATCCTGTATAAAGGTTATAATACTATCGCCTACTTCCTTTCAAGCGTTTCGGCTTTCTCTGCCCCAAAGTTACACATTATTTGTGAATCCACAACATTTCCGCCCAGTTTTTCACATTTCTCTGCCCATAACTGATGATATCGTTGACTATTCTTCACGAGAACATTACTGTTACAACGCAAGTGCAATGTGGTTCACAGGTCAGTTGCCTGAGCGGAGGCCACCCACCAGGTCGTCGTTCTCGACGGTCGTCTCGGTCTGCTTGACACGGGTGTTGTTGCTGCCAAAGCGGTAGCTCAGCAATAACTGTACATTGCGCTGGTTGAAATGGCCTACCGCATGATTTACATAGTCGCCTTGGATAATATAGCCCTTAGATACTTCATACTTCTGCAACAACGAGTAAGCGTTTATGCGCACAGTAAGGCGGTCATCCTTCAGGAAGGAACGCGACAAGCCCAACATAATCGTCGGGTTGGGTATGGTGCTATAGCCATACACATGATGCAGGTCATACCCGATGCCATACCACATGCAGGTCGCTGTCGCCCTATTTTTCCAAAGCAGTTGCTGGGTCAGTTGGGCATAGAGGTTGCCGCCCCAACCACTGTTTGTAAGGTCCTGGGAGGGATTGCGGTAACGTTTCCAAGCCACCTCTCCATTCATGACCAGAGTAGTCTTTTTTGAGATCATCCATTGCACGAAGCCACCGACACCTGTCATCAAGTAACGGCAGTCATTACTATTGGTCAGATGGACAACGTCGTCTTGGACTGTGCGATAAGTGCCGATGAGATTATTGGTTATGGTCAGGCTTGGCTTGACATTGAAAGTCAAGTGGTTACCCGTATGCTGGAAGTTGATGCTCAGCATGTTGTTGCGGGCGCTTGACAGATTCGGGTTGCCATATTCTATCGTCGTGGTATAATGCCTGACTGCAGGGTTGAGGTATTGAATGCCCGGACGGTTGAGGGTTGTAGCCCACGAGAGGCGCAGGCTATTGAACGGCGACAACTGCCAGTGCACACTCGCCGAGGGCACCAGGTCGTGCAGGTCGCGCCCGAAAGGTTCCCCATCGCCATTGGGGTAACTGGCGCAGAAGTGGCTGTACTCATAGCGTAACCCGCCGTGCAGGGTAAATTCGCCCACCTGGTAGCGCCATGAGGCATAGGCAGCACCCACGTGCATGTCGTGCCTGAAGCGGGTGTCTGTATCCAGTTCAGCATCGCTGTTATACTGCATGCGGTTGTGGCTCTTGTTTAGTCTCAAGATGTACTTGCCGCCAACTTCCAGCAGGTGGTGTTCCCATAATGGCAGTTGGTAGTCGAGTTGCCACGTGTGCTCGATAAATCGTTCCTTGCCCCACTTGCTGTAGGCCGTGTAGTCAAACGGCGGATTGACCAAGTTGATGAGCGAGTCGTATTGCTCCTCAAGTTGGCCCGTGGTCGAGAACATATAGGAGGCAGTGAAGACTTCGTCTTTGCGGCTAGTGCGGTGCTCCCAATCGGCACGGCCGTTCCACGACATGAATCCATACTGCGGCAGGTTAAACGGGTTATCATAGGACGTAATCAACTGTCCTGCTGCGACATGATACTCGATGTGGCTGTCACCGTAGATGTTCAGCCCATAGCGGTAACCGCCGAAGGACGCCGTAATCAGGTTCAGCGAATCGATTTCCAGGCTGGCGTTCAGGTTAAGGTTATATACCCAAGCAGGCTGCTCATTGCGGTAACGGTTATACATCGTGGTGCCCGTGTCTTTATAGGTTGTCCATGTCTCGTCCTCGCCGGCAAACTGGCCATGGGCCTGTTTCTGGTAAAATGCTGTTGTCCCCAATGTGAACTTGCCAACTCTGGCTGCGATATAGGCACTCGCATTGGGCGAGCCGAAGGTGTTAATAGAAGCCGACATGGTGCCGCTCACGCCCTCGATACGTACACCCTCGACGGTGACGATATTTAAAATTGCCGTGGCGCCTTCGGCGTCATAGCGGGCACCTGGCTCGGTGATGACCTCAATGTGCTTGATCATGCTGGCAGGCATGGCCCGCAGCACTTCGCGCGGGTTGGATGACAGGGCCGGGTCGGGGTGGCCGTTCTTGTAAATCTTGAAACTGCTGCTGCCATTCACACGCACATTGTCCTGGCCGTCAACGCTCACCAGCGGCACCTTGCGCAACATGTCGAGCACGGTGCTCGTGCGCGCCTCGGGGTCGGCCTGCACATTGTAACTCAAGCGGTCGTCCAGCGTCTTGACCAGTTGGCGCATCGTCACCACCTCCACATCTTTGAGCGATACGGTGTCGTTGACACTTAAAGTGACACTATCCTGTTTTTCTTCTACTTGCCCGACAGCTCCCTGGGCAAACGCATGGGCTACCGTCATTATGACAGCGACCATCATCACGATAATTCTTGCCATATTCATTTCTTCTTTTTATGATTGATTTCGGTGGCAAAATTACCCCCATCATCCCGTTCCATCGCCCACTCACACCTTACCAAGTCTTAACAAAAAACTTATTTAGTCTTAACGGATTGGGTGGCTGACAGGATTATTGTGTATTTTTGTGGGTGATGAACACGAGGTTGAAATATATTGGAGTGCTGGTGATTGTGGCATTACTTGGTGTCGCTGCTTATCAGGCATACTGGCTCGAGCAACTGCACTTCACCATAGGTGAGCAGATGGATAACGACATTTACGAAGCCATGCGTGTAGCCGACCTCAAGGAGGTCTTTCTGCGCCTCAAGAGCATCGAGGAAAAAGGGCCTCACGGCATGATGGACGTGAGAGCTGGCATTGGGGAGGATGGTAGTATCATTGCCAAAAGCGTCACGACCACCCAGGTCACAATTGACGGCGACACACTGGAACAAAAGACTGGTGTGGTGCTGCGTTCAAGCCCACAGCCCGAGAGCGACACAGTAGCGGATGACAATGCTTTCATGAAGATGCTCGAAGAGCAGATCTCGGTTACCGAACTGGCTGCGATGATTCAACAGGGGCTACACCTGGGCGTAGACCGCTTTGAGGGCACCCGATACGAGAAATATGACACCCTGCTTACGGCAGGGCTGCAGCAACTGGGACTGGATGGAAGGCATCAACTCATCTGTGTGAAACAGGATACCGTCTATAGCAACACGACAGCAGGCTATCAACCCAGCAAAAGCGCGCGTCATTATGTCTATAACTGGACAGATTACGGCCGTTATGAACTCACCATCGAACCACCGACTGGGCTGGTCTTGCGGGAGATGGCAGGTATCTTGACGGCCTCGGGTTTCATCGTGCTGCTTTTGGGACTCGCATTCTATTACTTGATCAAGACTATTCTCAAGCAGCGCACGCTCGATGAGATGAAGACCGACTTCACCAACAATATTACCCACGAGCTGAAGACGCCCATTGCCGTTGCCTATGCCGTCAACGACGCGCTACTCAACTTCGGCAAACAGGCTGATGAAGCCAAACGGCACCATTACCTCACCTTGTGCCGTCAGCAATTGGAACGGTTGAGCGGAATGGTCGAGCAAATCCTCTCGATGAGCATGGAACGGCGGCGGCAGTTCAAACTCAATATCGAGACAATTAATCTTGCCGAACTGCTGCAACCTGTCATCGAGCAGCAACAGTTGAAGGCCAATAAACCTGTTACCATCACGACGCACATCGAGCCTGAAGACATGACCGTTCAGGCCGACCGCGCTCACTTGAGCAACATATTGAATAACCTTATTGACAATGCTATCAAGTATTCTCTCAATGAGGCTCATGTTGAGATTACTGCAACACCATCAGCCATCAGCGTTACAGACCATGGCATAGGTATCGCGGCAGACAAGTTGCCGCACATCTATGACAAATTCTATCGCATTCCCACAGGGGACCTGCACGATGTCAAGGGTTACGGATTAGGCCTGTTTTATGTCAAGACGATGGTCGAGAAACATGGCTGGAGCATCAATGTATCAAGCACTAAGGGAAAAGGCACATCATTTACAATCCTATTTATATGAGCGAAAAGACCATTACCATACTGCTAGCCGAGGACGAACGCAACTTGGCGATGATTATCAAGGATACCCTTGATGGCCAAGGATTCCATGTGGATGTGGCAGGTGACGGAGAGGAAGCTTTGAGGCTGTATGCCACCAATAAGCCCGATGTGCTGGTGGCCGATGTGATGATGCCACGACTAGACGGTTTTGAATTGGTGCGCCGAATCCGCAAGCACGACCAAACTACACCAGTCATCTTTCTCACGGCTCGGTCGGCAGTCATTGATGTAGTGCACGGCTTTGAAATGGGAGCTAACGATTATTTGAAAAAGCCCTTTGGAATGCAGGAACTCATAGTACGCACAAAAGCCCTCTTGGGTCGGGCTTGTACCGTCACTCCTCATCTGTCGTCTGATGAATTCACACGCTTCACTATCGGGGAATACATTTTTGATGCCGTCACACAACGATTGACCCACGTACCCACAAGCTGCAATGCCAGTCTATCTTATAGGGAGAGTGAAATATTGCGGCGACTGTGCCTTCATCCCAGCGAGGTTGTTACAACCCAGTCTCTTCTGCTGGACTTATGGGGCGATGACAGCTTTTTCAACAATAAAAGTCTGCATGTTTTCATTACAAAACTGCGTCACCGCATCTCTCAAGACCCGGCTCTACGCATCATCAACGTGCGTGGCATCGGCTACAAACTCATCACCAGCTCAACATAGCGAAATCACGAAGCCAATAGAGATAGCAAAAAAAATAAAGGGCCGGGGCAATGTAGCCTCGGTCCTCTGTGACATACTATCGTAAGACGACGGGGAATTAAGCCTCGTCCTTCTTGATGATGCGACGCTCCTTGATGCGAGCCTTCTTACCGGTGAGACCACGCAGGTAATACAGCTTGGCACGACGCACCTTACCATGCTTGTTGATAACGATGCTGTCGATAAACGGAGACTCGAGCGGGAAAATACGCTCTACGCCGATGTTGTCACTGATCTTGCGAACGGTGAAACGCTTCTTTTTACCCTCTCCCGTGATCTTGATGACCACGCCGCCGTTCTGCTGAATACCCCCCTTGTTACCCTCTTTGATGCCATAAGCCACGGTGATTGTGTCC
>JAEEGL011131580.1_pt1 | contig 86217 bp, 64 predicted proteins | sample 9134231 | NCBI WGS metagenome assembly JAEEGL01 (sample SAMN16246548, study PRJNA631951) | gut metagenome | biome: gut microbiome; feature: rumen; material: fiber-attached | host: Bos | place: Iran: Karaj | collected 2018-10
AAACCGAGAGCAGAACAAAAAGAAATCTTTCTTTTTTTCTGCCGAGGTGCATCCTACCTCGGACCTTTAGGTCAAAAATAGTGAAAACCGAGAGCAGAACAAAAAGAAATCTTTCTTTTTTTCTGCCGAGGTGCATCCTATCTTGGACCTTTAGGTCAAAAATAGTGAAAACCGAGAGCAATGTGAGAGTAATCTGCTGAAAGAGTCGCCTTGGGCAAGAAAATACAAAGAAAATGATGAGAAGATGATAAGAAAATTGTTTTTTTTACTATTTTTGCATTCAATTCTTAATCATTCATAGTCGGGCAACAGCGAGAATAAGCGTGAAAGAATAAAAGTATTGACGCTTTTTCTGATGCTAGCTGTAGGAGCACTGCCCATCTTATTAGTGAAACTATTTTAAATGACAATAATGATGAAAAAGAAACTATCTCAGATGTTGACCGTCGTCTGTTCATGGGGAGTGTTGCTTCTCACCTGCGGTTTCATGATAACAACAATGACTGCATGTGGCAATAGCGACAATGACGAACCTGCCGGCAATGGTGTTGATGACCTGGCCTACCTACAGAAGCGTATAGCCAATGATGGATCGTTGGTCTATGGCGTGGTTTTGGGTACCGATACGAAAGACATTGTGAGCCGCCCCGTTGCCTCCATAGCCGGAGCACAGGCAGAGTTTTATAAGCTGATTCCTGGAGGCCCGGCCCATCAAGGCCTTAACACTGCCAGCGATGGCACGATCACTTGCCATCTGACCGATAAGAATGGCACGTCTCAGGGCACCATCACCTACCTGCCATCAAAGAGTGAGAAGGTTTATTATTATGCTGAGGTTTCTTTCGGGGCGGTGGCAAAATCAACCACAGGCATCAGCAGCCTGCGGTATATCCTCTACAACCGTTGGCCGGAGGAAGGCAATGGACTTTTGAAGGATATCATGGATATGATAAAGGAGTAAGATGCAAAAGTATTTCGTATGTTTGGTGGCAGTACTGTTGGCTGCGGGCTGCACAAAGGAGGGCGACACCATCTACATGCCTGACCCCAATGAGGAAAAGGCAAGTAATGCCTCGTTGGTAACGGTGATTTACGGCGACAACTCGCTGGGCGACCGTTCATATTGCGACATGATTTACGAGGGTGTGGAACGGACAGCTCAAGAGTTGGGGCTGCGCACGATGCAACTATCACCGGAATCGACGGAAGAGGGAATCCAATATCTAGAACTGATGATGCGACAGATGGAGACGGCCAAGGACTCGGTACGTCGGTTGTTTATCGTCACATCTCCCGTTTACGATGAGTATCTTCGTAAAAATAGCAATCGCTTAGCCCAGAATCCATACGCCGACCTCCTCTATTTCGAGACGAGGACACCGTTGCAAGGCAAGGGTTCCACACTCTATATGCCCTATTACGGGGCGATGTTCGAGGCGGGGGCGATAATGCCTGCCCTGGGTCCACGGGTGATGCTGATAGGAGCCAACCGACGTGAGCAGGCAGTGGTCGATGCCATACAAGGCTTCACCGACGGATGGAATGCCGACATGACTTCTGTCACGGGAAAAGAGAAGAAATACCTGGGCATTACTTACCTCGATGAAACGGGCGATGGCGGTTATAGCGTGGCAGATACTACAGCCATGCGCATGATTCATCAGTGGATAGATGACAGGTTTTATTGCATCGTGCCCATTTGTGGTGGTGCTTTCAACACATTCCGGCGCATGAACGAGATTGAGTTAGGCGATTTGATTATCATGGGTGTCGACAACGAATACCATTCAAACCGCTCTCACCTGTCGGTGGTAAAGCACATCGACCGTGCTATGAATCTCTGCATCCGCCAGTGGCTCTCAGACGAGGGAATGCCCAAGCACCAGTCGTTAGGCCTGGCATCGGGCTATACGGAGGTGGTGCACACCTACAAGGATCTTTTCATTTCATTCGATGTTGAGTTGCGAGAACAGCTTACTGATGAGAAGCTGAAAGAAATACATGAAATGGCTTTAGGAAAGGAGGAAGAGCATGAGAAGTGAAAAGTTCGTTGCCGTTTTGCTTTTAGTGCTGACCTTATTCATCAGCTGTAAGCAGGAAGATGACACCATCGTTTATCAAAAGTCACGCCGATGGGTGGAGAAAACCGTAGCGGTGGTGGCACCGACCAGTAGCGACGCTGCCACGAAGGCACGCTTTGAACGCACGGTGCAATGGTTCCTCGACAACCTGCATAAGGCACAGCTGCACGACACCCTCTGCATTGATTTGAAACTAGAGTGGCACGATGAACTGACAGAAGATCTCACTCGTCTAGGACAGGAACTGGGCGAACGCGAAGACGTGATGGCGGTCATCGGTCCATTCAGCAATGACGGCGTGGCACTGTTGGCACCTGGTTGTCAGTCAACACATAAGCCAGTGATAGCACCGACTGCCACCAGCGAAGAGATTATCCGCCGTTTTGCCGTGGGCACAGCGGGAGTGTCAAACAAGGAGCCTTTCCTCTGGTCACTCACCGAGACGGACATCACCTTCTGCGAGGTGTTGATGAACATTTTTGCATCTTCTTTGAGATCATTCGAACACGAACTCGATAAAAACAAACCTGCTGTCTTGTTCTCACCCGATGACAGTTATGGACGAACATTCTATGATTGGGGACCTTACCAGGCTGAAGAGATGGGCATCCGATTCTCGCACAACGAGTTGTATACCAGTGATGCTGATCTGCGCCAACGTATGAAAGCCTACTATGAGGAATTGGACCAATTGCCGCACCTAGGTAGTGTTTTCACCGGCAATTTCTGCGTGATTGAGACCACCCAGCAGTTGCTTGACATGGCCCGCCTGCGCATGGAGTGGTGGGGAGAAGATCCTGATGAGCCGATACTCGCAGAAGACAAGGATGAAATTCAGGGGATTCTCGAGGGCTGGGCGCGCATCTGGTTCGCTTTCAGCAATTTGACGCAAGAGAGTCTCGATGCACTCGGACCACAAGCTCTTGATGTGCTACAATATTATCAAGGATTCTCACCTTACGCCGACCCGACGACAGGCTTCGAGAAGAGCTACGAGGTGAAATTTGGCAATAAGCCCACATTTGCAGAATGCAAGTTCTATGATGCGCTGATGCTCGCCGCCTTTGCCGCTTCATACGCTGCGCATCATGCCGACGTGACCGACATCAACCAGGCCATCATCGACATCACCACCCCCCAGAGCCAGCGACTGAAAAGTGCGGCGTGGAGTCAGACGTCGATGGAGCTTTATCTAACCGCTTTGGAACAGGGGCAACTAATGGACTTCAAGGGAGCCTCGGGTGAAATTCGCTTCGACAATGAGACCTACACTTCGGCCATCCATACCACCTATGTGCATTGGCAAATACAAGACGGCAAGATTGAGCATCGCAACTACCTGAGCAGTGACGGCAGTCACCGTACAAGTTCCACGATGGCCGCCTGGAGCTGGCTGGTGAAGAATGCAGAAGAAGAATTTGCCAGAAGTGCTGAGAATAAGGATGCTGGCATCAGCTATCCCGCACTTACGGCGCAATATGCTGTTTTGGTACAAGGCAGCAACGGCTGGAACAACTATCGTCATCAGGCCGATGTGCTCAGCATCTACCAGATGCTCAAGAAGAACGGATACGACGATGACCACATCATCCTGATCATCGACAAGGCGCTTGCATCGGATTCCAAAAATCCTGAGCCAGGCGTCATTCGTGCAGAAGACGGCGGTCAAGACTTGATGGCGGGTAGTAGCATGGACTATGACAATGCAACCATCACTCCCGCTGACATCACCAACATCCTCCTTGGCATCAAGACGGACAAGACACCTGTCGTCCTGCCCAAGGATGCTGGACAAAACGTGCTCCTCTTCTGGAGTGGCCATGGACATAACCGCGCCAGCAACGGTGCCGACGAACTGGCTTGGCGCAATGCAGACACCGGCCGGGGCATGACCGCCGACCTGCTGCGGCAGACCATCAGTCAGATGCAGCAGCAGGGGCATTATCGTAAGATGCTTGTCCTTACTGAACCGTGTTTCTCCGAGGTCGTCATTACACCTCTGGTCGGTATACCGGGTGTCTTGGCCATGTCGAGTGCCGGCACCTACGAGCAGTCGTTTGCCGACAACTGGAGTTCTGAACTCGGCGTGTGGCGTTGCGACCGTTTCAGCCGTAATCTCGTCACACACCTGACGGCATCGCCAACCACGACCTACCGCGACCTCTTCCTCTATTGCGCCCAGCGCACCCTTGGCTCGCATGTCCGTATCGTCAACTCGGCCTACTTCGGCAATCTCTACACCACTGGCCCACAAGAGTTCTTCGAGAAATAGAACGAAGGGAGTGGTGCGCCTTTCGCTTTTCGCCATTCGCCTTTCGCTTTTCGCCATTCGGTATTTGCGTTTCGCTATTTGCCTTTTGCCACTCTTGAAGAGAGAATGAAAAATAGTGACCGGTAAGACCAAAATTTGGCCTTACCGGCTTTTTTTCACCTTATCATTTTCACCTTATCATTTTCATCTTTCATTTTTAATTTTTAATTTTTCATTATTTCATCTATTCATTGACTCATGTCAAGAATGTGGCATTTTCTTGCATAAAATACTCATAAAATTTGGCTGTGTGCCCACACAGTGGTAATTTTGCATCGTCAAAACAAAGAAACAAGGTTTTAAAGATTGAATAGTATGGATATGTTTTTAATGGCCGTCCGTTTTCTGGGAGTGATGGCAGAGATGAAAGAAAAGACACAGAAAGTTTTCGGTAAATAAGAGTTTCAACTTTCGCAAGCTCAAGTTGATGGTAATGAAGTTTTCATAAGATTAATGGTTATAGTAGAGTGACCGCAGTTCCCTAAAGGGACTGCGGTTTTTTGTCTATAACCACTGGCGTTTTAAAAAATGTCAAATTATTGGGACTATTATTTTTTTTCTATATATTTGCAATGATTTATGATAGACACCTAAAACCACCTGTTATCTATTATCCATGACCGACTTACAAATGAAATCCATCTCTGTGGAAGAACTCCTGAGGTGTGGAAAAATCAGCAAAAAAACTTATCAGACTCTTGTCAAGGCTCGAATGCGCTCTTTGTCTGACCTTCATAAATACCAAAATAGTCTGAGAAGACTGTTTAGAAAGGAAACTTCAGGCGTGTCGGAAATCAACTCGCTGTTGAGAGATATAGAGCAAAAGAACAAATGGCCACAAGTGATGATGAGTCTCTTTCCTATCTCTGATCCCCAGCTGTCGAAGGCTGAGTCTCTGCTCGGACAACTGGACACTATCAGGATGGGATTGCTGAAAGCGGCCTATCAAGAACAGATACAGCAATGGTATCAGACCTACGGTGCCAATTACACCCGTATGGCCAATGTGCTCAACAATATTGATTGCGAGGATTTTATTCGGTATTTCCTCTTTGAGGATGACCAAAAGATGCTGATGGTAAAAGATGTGGGGCATATGTCGCTGCCTCTGATCTCCCGGATGAAAGAACGGTTGTTGAAAGAGATTGACATCATCAGGCAGGAAGATGAAAACCTTGCATTGCGTCTCTTCAACAAAACACATTCGTCTCTTTTTGTTGGCGATTCTTTTGCCACAGACTATTTCAACCGCCATCAGCACACTCCCTTCTTCTATGCTTTGCAGAAAATGATAGAAAGGCAGATGGACCATGATGAGATGGTCGCTTTCTTGAAGAGGTATGATATCTTTGGGGGACAGGTGGCTATACCCGACAAGACAGTGAGGAAGTCAGATTATACACAGAAGAGTTATAGCAATGCCGTCTATGATGCCTTTTTTGTTCCTGGTGCCGAACGTGATGTCCTGGGTGAGCAAATTGTCAATCTGATGAACGATCCCAACCAGTGGGAGTATCTCAACCAACTGCCCGACACCGCAGTGTTGACCACTCAGTCGGAAGTGATACGACGCTTGGTGGCCGATGAACAACTCTCTCTCACACCTGAGTTTGTCATGGCTGTTCTTGGTGGTCTTTTACTAGAGAAATTTGTACTGATAGGTGGATATCTCAGAAATTTCGGGACGGCGAAAAATAAGATCATCAGGCATTTTTACCTGGTGCCCAAAAAGATGATGGGCAACGCTCCAATCGCTGAGGAGTATTTCTTACTTCGCGACCTGATATATGAAACCAATATACAGAAAAGGCCATTTGACCTCTTGGCGTATGTCGGTAATCGACCCTATGCGACAAACGATGCTGCCAGCGACACACTGATGGCGGAGGTGCTGAAAACACTGCTCCAAGGCGAACTCTCACTGCAAGAAGACGAGCAGGGGAGAGTGATTCTGCCCAAACGTAAAGAGTGTGCCCTGGCTGACAGACTCTATTTCATCTTAGACGCTCATCAGTGCAATCCTGTCTCGATAGAACAACTGACAGAGGAGGTCAACACCGATGGGGGGCGCAAATATGCGCGTGCCACCATCTCGCAGACACTGAAAAAGGATGTGCGATTCGTCAATAATGGAAGAAGAGGGTGTTATGCGCTGCAGGAGTGGCAGCTGCCATATTTTGGAACCAACACAGCCATCTTTAGGCAAGTACTGGAAGCGAGCGACCATCCTATGACTTCTGACGAGGTGATAGAGGTGCTCTCTCGGTATCCTTACAACCAGCATTTGCGCAAAAGCGACTTGTCGGTAGCGGCGTCTATGGCCAAAGACCAGTTTGTGAGGTTAGGCTTCGGGTTGTATGGGCTGAAGGGAAAAGTGTATGAACTCAGCCAACCGGGCACTGATCAGTGACGCCAGAGATCGGCGATTTTAATGGCTCCCATCGATTGGATGTATTCTTCGCGGATGCGGTGGATGTCTGACCATATCCGCGGATTGATTTTAGACTTCAAGTCAATCTCATTGCTGGTATGGCTGTGTGAGTTGAGTTTGTCAATCAACTTGCCCAGCGTGATGTTGGCAATGTCTTCATAGGGCGCATAGGTAGACTCCTCCATGTCGGGCTGGTTTCTCTCCTCTAATATTTTCACTTCGCAGAGGTCGCCGAGGATCTCAATAATCAGACGGACGGGTATGTCTGTCTGTTTCTTGAGCATCATGGCGGTGTAATGCGCTTCACCACGGCTGAAACTTCTGAAGATGAGGCTCAGAAGCAGTGCGCTCAGCAGGTTGCGCTCGTCGTGTGACAGATCGTCTTTGTCCATGCGAAGGACGAAAAAGTCACGGTTCTGGCTGGTGTAATTGAGCTCTGCAAAAAAGAGGATGATATACCAGGAGAACTGAACCCACAGCATAAACAAAGGCAATGCGGCCAGTGAGCCGTAGATGGCATTGTAACTGGAGAGGAAAGTCTGCCCCAAGACGTAGGCCTGTTGGAGCAGTTGCATGAAGATAGCCGTGAGTAAAGCGGGTATGATAGCAGCTTTGACTTGTACCTTGGTGTTGGGGACCGTGACGAAAATGACGGTGAATACAATGGTGGTGACCACGATAGGGATGAGCCGTATCAAGGTCTTGAGCAGTGGAGCCAAAATCTCAAAACTGCTGGCTTCGCTGATGTAGGTGTTGACAGCGATGTTGATACCAGAAACGATGACAATGGTGATAGGCACCATGAAAAACATCGACAGGTAGTTCATCACCTTACGGGTGAACTGCCGGCTCTCTTTCACATTCCATATCGAGTTGAAAACCGTCTCGATATTGTTGATCAAACTGATGACGGAGTAGAGCATCACCACCACGCCAAAGCCGATAATGGCATTGCTCTTGGCGTTAGAAAGATAGGAGTTGGCAAACTGGATGATGTAATGTGCGGCGTCGGGCTGACTGGACAGCAGACTATTGATCATGTCCTCGATGATGCCAGAATAGCCGAAACCACGAGAGATGGCGAAAAACAAGGCCACCAAAGGCACAATAGCCAGCACCGTGTTGAAAGCCAGGGAGGCGGCATAAAAGAGCAGCTCTTTCTGGATAAACAGACTGACAGCTAGATAAATCTTGCTCGACGCATATTTCAGTTGCTTCATCATGCCGCCTGACTCTTTCTCGTCGAGCCAGATGTCCTCATTCAGAAACTTTTGTATGCGCTGAATCAGCCTTTGTAACTTGCTATTTTTTTTCTCCTCTTCCAAAATGTTCGTCTTCGTTTATGATTTTCAACTTAATCCATTCTGGCTTGATTTTCAAGGGCCGCTGATATATCGGCAAAGTTACGAAAAAACGAGAGAAAAGCCAAATTTATTTGGGCTTTTCCGAGTGCCAAGTAAGTTCGGCGAAGCCAGAGTTACGAAAAAACGAGAGAAAAGCCAAATTTATTTGGTCTTTTCCGAGTACCAAGTAAGTTCGGCGAAGCCAGAGTTACGAAAAAACGAGAGAAAAGCCAAATTTATTTGGTCTTTTCCGAGTGCCAAGTAAGTTCGGCAAAGCCAGAGTTACGAAAAAACGAGAGAAAAGTAAAAGGAAAAATATTTTTTCCGTTATGAATAGTGTTTTTTTTTGTACTTTTGCAGGTGAAAAAACTATATCCTATATATATTATGATCAATCTGGCTATTTTTGTGTCGGGTGGAGGCACCAATTGTGAGAATATCATCCGCTATTTTGAGGGTTCTGACCAAGTAAATATTGCCCTCGTCATCAGCAACCGTAGCGACGCCTATGCGCTTGTCAGGGCGGAGCGGCTGAAGGTGAAAAGCATGGTGATCGGCAAACAGAAACTAAATGATGAGGCATTCGTGATGGGGGTGATGCGCGAGCATCAGATAGACTTCATCGTACTGGCCGGTTTCTTGTTGATGGTTCCCAATTTCTTGATTGATGCTTATCCGCGTCGCATCATCAACATCCATCCCGCACTGCTGCCTGAGTTTGGAGGAAAAGGCATGTGGGGACACCATGTGCATGAGGCTGTCAAGGCGGCTGGCAAGACAGAGACAGGCATGACGGTGCATTATGTGAGTGAGGTGTGCGATGGAGGAGAGATCATCGCACAGTTTAGTACCCCCATTTCTCCCAATGATACCCCCGATGACATCGCCGCCAAAGAACATGTACTGGAAATGAAATACTTCCCTCAAGTCATAGAGGAAGTGGTGAGAAAAATAAAAATAGGAGATTGATTCAATCTCCTATTTTTTTATGAATGAAGTTTCGCTTTCGCTTAACCTTTTAAAGCCTACTTACAGGGTGCCCACGGCTTCAATTGTTTGAAGAAGTCGTTGCCCTTGTCATCGACGAGGATGAAGGCGGGGAAGTCTTCCACCACAATCTTCCAGATTGCTTCCATACCCAGTTCGGGATACTCCACACACTCAATCGACTTGATACTCGACTGTGAGAGCACGGCTGCCACACCTCCGATACTGCCGAGATAGAAGCCACCATGCTTCTGGCAGGCGTCGGTTACGGCCTGAGTGCGGTTGCCCTTGGCGATCATCACCAGTGATGCGCCATGATCCTGGAACTCATCTACATAGGGATCCATACGGTTGGCAGTGGTCGGACCCATCGACCCACAGGGATAGCCCTCGGGAGTCTTGGCCGGACCAGCATACAGGATGGGGTGATCCTTGAAGTAAGCGGGCATCTCTTCGCCGGCGTCAAGTCTTGCCTTGAGTTTGGCATGGGCGATGTCGCGGGCCACGATGATGGTGCCTTTCAGGTTGACACGGGTGCTGACAGGATATTTGGTCAGTTCGGCGCGTACAGAGTCGATGCCTTTGTCCAGGTCGATGACAATGCTCTCACCTCCCTCACCGGGCAAACGCATCTCTTCGGGAATAAGCTCGGTGGGGTTGTCGTCCATCTTCTCCAGCCATACACCGTCGGCGTTGATCTTGGCCTTGATGTTGCGGTCGGCGGAACAGCTGACACCCATACCGATGGGGCAGGAAGCACCATGGCGTGGCAGGCGGATCACACGGATGTCGTGAGCCAGGGCTTTGCCGCCAAACTGTGCACCAAGTCCTATCTTGTGTGCTTCGTCGAGCAGTTTGTTCTCTAAGTCGATATCACGGAAGGCGCGGCCAGTCTCATCGCCAGTGGTGGGCATGTTGTCATAGTAGTGGATGGAGGCCATCTTCACAGCCAGGAGGTTCTTCTCTGCGGAGGTGCCACCAATCACAAAGGCGATGTGGTAGGGTGGGCAGGCGGCTGTTCCAAGCGATTTCATCTTCTCCACGAGGAATGGCAGCAGGGTGCCCTCGTTCTGGATGGTAGCCTTGGTCATAGGATAGAAATAGGTCTTGTTGGCTGAGCCACCGCCTTTGGCCACCATGATGAAGCGATACTCGCAGCCCTCTGTGGCCTCGATATCGATTTGTGCGGGCAGGTTGCAGCGGGTGTTCACCTCGTCATACATGTTGAGGGGCGCATTCTGTGAATAGCGAAGGTTGTCTTGTGTGAAAGTGTTGTAGACACCTAAGCTCAGGGCTTCCTCGTCGCAGAAGCCGGTCCATACCTGCTGACCTTTCTCACCGTGTATGATGGCTGTGCCAGTGTCCTGGCAGAAAGGCAGGATGCCTTTGCAGGCTACCTCGGCATTGCGCAGGAACTGCAGGGCCACATATTTGTCGTTCTCGCTGGCCTCTGGGTCGCGCAAGATCTCTGCCACTTGCTCGTTGTGCTTGCGGCGAAGCATGAACTCCACATCATGGAAGGCTTGTTGTGCAAGCAGAGTCAGGGCCTCTTTGGTCACTTTGAGGATGGGTTTGCCCTCAAACTCGCCCACGCTGACACCCTCTTTGGTGAGCAGGCGGTATTCAGTGTCGTCTTTGCCCAACTGAAACATTGGGGCGTACTTGAATTCTGGTGTTTTTGCCATAATGATTTGGATTTAATGTTAAATAGTTAATAACCGAAAATTTCCTCTGTGGTAAGTCTGTGGATGGGACCGATTTTCTCCAGAGCCTTCATGTCAAGCTCTTTTTCATCGCCCAGGACAATGTATTTGTAGGTCTTGCGAGCCATGTTTTTCTGCTCGAAATCAACGATGTCTTGCAGTGTCACCGATGGCAGCGCCTTGTAGATGCGCTCGTTGAGGTCGAAGTCGAAACCGCGTTTCTTGGCTCTGTAGTAGGCGTTGAGGATGCCAAATTTGGTGGTGCGGGCTGTCTGCAGACTCTTGATGGCACTTTGCTTGGCGATGTCGAATGCTGACTGGCTTTGTGGGATGGTGTCAAGTATCTCGTTGAAGACTTTGATGCAGTCCATCATCTTGTCGTTTTGAGAGATGATGTAAGTGTAGCAACCTTCTGGGTGGTTCAGACGGAAGGGGGTAGAGTAGCTGGCGGATGCACTGTAGGCCAGACCACGGCTCTCGCGAAGCTCTTGGAAGACGATGGTGTTCATGCCGCCACCGAAGTATTCGTTGAACATCACGCGCACGGGTGCCTCGTCCAGGTTGAAGTGCTTGCCCTCGTTGTGGTATTGCATCATGTAGATGTTCTTGGCCTCGTAGGGAGCGATGTAGACCTCATTGCGGGGTGTGAGCTGCTCGGTATATTCCTTGCCTGCGGGCACAGGAGACAACCGCTTGGTGGTCTTGTGGGTCTTGGAGATGAGTTTGTCGAGTTCTTTCTCACCCATCGGACCATAATACATCACGGTGTGCTCATAGTTTTTCAGGCCGGAGAGCAGGTCGATGAAGTGCTGTGGGTTGGCGGCACGCAACTGTTGTTCGTTGAGCATATTGCGCACAGAGTTGTAAGGGCCGAATTGCACATAGTTGGTCAGGGCGCTGAAGTTGCTGCGCTGGTTTTTCTTGCTGTCCTCACGGTTTTTCAGGATCAGGTCCACATATTTAGAATAGGTGTCCTGGTCGGCCTTGGCGTTTTGCATGAGGTTTTCAAGCAGGGCAAGTGCCTGGGGCATACTCTCATTGAGGCCCGTGAGGCTGATGGTGGTGTTGAAAGCACCCACGCTGATGCTGTAGTTGCAGGCTAGTTTGTAAAACTCCTGCTTCACCTCGCTCACCGACATCTTGTCAGTGCCGATATACTCCAGATAGCCTGGGCCATAAGAGAGATTGATGTCGCTCTCCTCGCCGAAGTCGTAGACAAAAGCAAGCGTGAAAAGTCCGTCTTCATCGTTGTGCTTGTAGTACAAAGGCAAGCCTTTCTTGGTCTTGCTGATGGTGAGGTCTTTCTCAAAGTCGAGGAAGCGTGGCTCGATGGGTTTCACATATGAGTTTTTGATTTCGTTGAGGAATTGACTGCTCAGGTCGCGGTTGGTGGGGATGGCGGTGATCTCTGGCTTGTCGATTTTCACCTGTGAGGGGTCGTCGCCTGTCTTCTTGTATACACACACGTAGTTGTCGTTGAGGTAACGGTTGGCGAAGTCCACCACGTCTTGTTTGCTGATTTTCGAGATCCGCTCCACGTAGTGCGCCACATCCTCCCATTTCTGTCCGTTGATGAAGGCATTGACCATCATGCTGGCGCGGTTGTTGTTGTTCTGGATGCTGCGGTAGAAGGAGAGTTTGGCATTGTTGATGACTGCTGGTATCAGATCGTCGTCAAACTCGCCCCGCTTCAGTTTGCCCAACTCTTCCAAGAGCAGTGCTTTCACTTCATCAAGGGTCTGGTTGTCTTTGGGATAGCCATAGAGCACGAAGGGCGAGTAGTCGGCCATTTCGTCTGCAAACGCACCGGCGGAGTTGAGCTTCATCTTCTGCTCAAGGTCTATCTCGAAGAGGCCGCACTTGCCGTTGGCAAGCACCTGGCTGATGAGGTTGAGCGTGTCGGTCTGTCCGTTGTTGGCCTGTCCGAAGCGCCAGCCCATAAACAGGTATTCTGCCTCCTTGCCCAACACGGTGGTGTCGACGGGGTGGGTGATGGGTGCCAAGGGTGCAAACTGTGGGAACGACAGGTTGGGGCTGGGTTTCCATGATCCGAAATAACGGTCGATGATGGCGATCACCTGGTCGGGGTCGAAGTCACCGGCCATACAGATGGCCACATTGTTGGGCACATAGTAACGTTTGAAGTAGTTCTTGATATTGGTGATCGATGGGTTCTTCAGGTGCTCCTGTGTGCCGATGGTAGTCTGTGTGCCATAAGGGTGCGTGGGGAACATCTTGGCATACAGCGCCTCCCATATCTTGCGGTTGTCCTGTGCCATGCCAATGTTCTTCTCCTCATAGACGGCTTCCAACTCGGTGTGGAAACCACGTATCACCATGTTTTGGAAACGGTCAGACTGCACTCGTGCCCAGTTTTCTATCTCATTGGAGGGGATGTTCTCCACATAGCATGTCACATCATTGCTGGTATAGGCGTTAGTGCCCTCGCTGCCGATGGCTGACATCAGTTTGTCGTACTCATTGGGGATAAAATAGCGGGCGGCCAACTGCGATACGCTGTCTATCTCGTGATAGGCTTGTTTGCGGGCAGCAGGGTCGGTGAGGGTGCGATACACCTCGTAGCGGGCCTCAATGTCGTCGAGGTAAGGGGCTTCGGCGGCGGGGTCGGTGACACCAAACTGCTTGGTGCCTTTAAACATGAGGTGCTCTAAATAGTGTGCCAGACCAGTGGTCTCAGCAGGGTCATTGCGTGAACCGGTTCGCACGGCGATGTTGGCCTGCAACCGTGGCCTCTCTTTATTGACGGAGAGATAGACGGTCAGTCCGTTTTCCAAATGATAGATACGTGTCTGAGTGAGGTCGCCAGGCACTGTCGTATAATGATAGTCCTTGGCGGCAGCCGTTAGGCTCAGAAGGCACATCAATGTAAAAATGAATGTCTTTTTCATTGCAATCTCCTATAATTCTTTCTTTTCATTTTCAAACTCAATCTCCTTGTCGAGTTGGCTGAGGAATTTCTCCAGCACCTCGATGTCAACGTCGCCCAGGGTGTATTCTTTCTCAGCGTCCTTGCGTATCTCAGCGATCCATTCACGGCGGGCGGTGATATAGTCACGGTGTATGCGTTCGGCATCCTCTTCTGTCAATGTCTCCAGACCATAGTAGTCGAGGATGAGGCGGTAGGCCCATGTCCAGCGGTACTCCTTGTAGTTGTTGTGTATCTCGGTGAAGCGGTCGAGCACTTCGTAGATATCTACGATGGCGCCACTCTTGATGTCGTCTATCAGGCGCAACTCTTCGGTCTCTGGCAGAAGCAGACCAGAGAGGTCGTTCCATTTGCCTGTGCCGATAGGGCTCTTGGGCAGCTCCAGTGCATGGCGTTTGAGCACGGCACCCATGAAGATATGGAGGGCCATGTCATAGAGTTTGATGCCTAGACGCAAGTGGCTGGCCTTGATCACATACTCATGATAGTTGTAAGTGGAGACACGGTCGCCGGATGCTTTGCGCAGCCGCTCCAGTATCTTTTTGCCCTCTAGAACTTCTCCTACAGAGAATGGACTGAGCCAGTCGAAGTTGACTATGCTCTTCTGGCCGTTGCGTGGACGCATGTCACGCTTGGGCCATTTGCGGATGTCTCGATACAACCCCACGGTGGTGAGGTTGCGGCCAGGATTGAGGTACATCGTGTCGCCGTAGGCGATGAGATAGGAGAACGGCAGGTTGCGAGTGTCGGGGTGATACATCAGTTTGCCGAAACAGACAGAGAATGTGCCGATGTGTGCGGGCATAAGAATGTATGCTCCACTGGCCGTCTTCACGCCGCGCTCCAGAATGCCGTAGTGCATGGGCCCCATCTTATAAGCATGGTTACTGAAATTGGTGGCAGAGCCTGCATTATAGAATGAGAACATGCCGCCGATGAGCAGCGAACTCTTGTGGTGGCTGGCGGAGAACGGACCACAGAAAGCGGCGCAGGCCTCACCGTTGGCCATAAAGCTGTTGGCGAAGAAAATACTGCTCTCTGCAGCAAAGCCGTTGGTAATCTGACAAGCTTCGCCCACGAAACAGTTCTCCAGTTTCACACTGTTGAGTATCGAACTGCCGTCGTAGATGATGGAGTTCTCGCAGATGACGCCGGAGCCGATGTAGACACTGGCCTCAGGGATGCTCTTGATGGAACAGTCGCTCAGACGGCAAGCGCCGATGATCTCACAGCAGTCGTTGATATGGGTGTTGGTGATTTCTGAAGTGTTGATGATCTTCACGTTGTTGCCGATAGTGCCACGTTCGGGCACACTGGCCTCAGTCTCTTTCATAATCAGCTCTTTCAGGGCTTTCATCAACTCTTTGTCGCGGTAGTGATTCACCATCAGGGCGGCCAATTGGCTGGTCAGGCCGTCGAAGAGGATGACGTTGCCGTCGCCCACCTCATTGAGCACGGAAATCATGTTGCCCTCGCCGAAGGTGGCTCCCTCGGTGGTCTCTATCGTGTTGACATTGCTGATGTAGCATTCGTCGCCCAACGTGTAATTGTTGATGAAGTTGCCAATGTTCTCAATGAGGCAGTTGTCGCCCATGGTCACATTGCGCAGTGTGGTGCTCTTAATCCCGGAATGCTTAAAAAATCCTTTACTCACCTCAATGGTCTTCTCAAACTTTCCCAGTTTGATCTCACCATAAAATGAGGTGTTGCGTATATAACTCGCATTAAATGCTGGGTGTACTGTCACCAGGTCCCAGTCCTCGGCCTTACATCCTCTCTCTTCCAGGATGTCAATCTCGGCCTCTGTCAGTTGTCTGTATTCTATCATATCTTTGGGTTAATTGATTTAGCGATAGGTGGTTTCTATGTTTTCCGGATTTTCTAGTTTTTCGGGGCTTTCCGGTGTCTTTTAATTACTCTTCCTCCACGTCGTACAGGAAGTCATTGTAGGGATATTTCTGCACATGCAGCTCTCTCACCTTCTTATAGAGGGTCTCTCGCAACTCCTCGATGTTGATTTTCTCTTTGGCAGAGATGAACAGGCAGTTGTCATTCAATTTGGCCATCCAGGTGCGGCGCAGTTCATCGAGGGTCACATTTTCTTTTGTAGGAGGTGTCAGGTCATCGGGCTCTTTGTCTATCCAGTGGTAGGCGTCGATCTTGTTGAAAACAATCATCATCGGCTTGTCGGCACAGCCCAACTCAGCCAAGGTCTTCTCCACCACACTGATCTGCTCCTCGAAGTCAGGATGCGAGATGTCTACTACATGCACAAGCAAGTCGGCCTCGCGGGTCTCGTCGAGTGTCGACTTGAAAGAGTCTACCAGGTCGGTGGGCAACTTCCGTATAAACCCAACCGTGTCAGCCAGCAGGAAGGGGAGATTTTCCACCACCACTTTGCGAACTGTGGTGTCGAGGGTGGCGAAGAGTTTGTTCTCTGCGAAAACCTCACTCTTGGAGAGCAGATTCATGATGGTCGATTTGCCCACATTGGTATAACCCACCAACGCCACTCTGATCAACCGTCCCCGGTTTTTGCGCTGGGTGGTTTTCTGCTTGTCAATCTCCAGCAAGCGTTGCTTGAGCAACGTGATACGATGAAGGATGATACGGCGGTCCATCTCCAACTGCGTCTCACCAGGTCCACGGAGGCCTACAGAGCCTTTCCCGCCGCCAGAGCCTGAGCCGCCTCCCTGACGCTCCAAGTGAGTCCATAGTCGTTGCAGTCGTGGCAACATATAGCGGTATTGTGCCAGCTCCACCTGGGTTTTGGCGTTGGCGGTCTGCGCACGCATGGCGAAAATGTCGAGTATCAGCGAGGTGCGGTCCAGAATTTTGACCTTCAGTTCCGCTTCGATGTTGCGCATCTGCTTGGCTGTCAGCTCATCATCGAAAATCACCATGCCTATCTCCCGCTCCGCGTCTTCTTCTGCCTTGATATAGTCTTTGATCTCTTGCAGCTTGCCTTTGCCTACGTATGTCACAGAACTTGGCCCTGCCACTTTCTGTGTGAATCGTTTTACGGTCACGGCTCCAGCGGTGTCTGCCAGAAATTCAAGCTCGTCTAAGTATTCCTTGGTCTTGGCCTCGTCCTGCTCTTTGGTGACAAGTCCCACCAGTATAGCGGTCTCGGCTTTTACTTCTGTTATAACAAATTCTTTCATAAGGTACAAAGATAAGAAAATCCAAGTTTAGAACAAAATAAATTGGTTCATTTTTTTTCTCAACCGCAAAAGTGAAATTCCTGCCTTTCAAATGTAAAATTAAGATAGAAAACTCAAGGGTTTGATTTTCAGTGTTTTGTATCTTTGGATTCAGTTTTTCCGAAAGATGTCCTGAAAACGTTTACGTTGTTTTTTTAGTTCAAAACGCTAAAAAATTTGATTTATATCAATTTTCTCCATAATTTTGCATCACCAATACGATTTTCAAGAAAAAAATAACTACATAGACAAAACTGCTGAAACATTCAAATCTTGAAAAGCCCCGACGTGAGTCGAGGCTTTTTTCTTTGTCCAACCTAAAAGCTTCTTATTCAGCCCCTTCACAGATGTGCACAAATGCAACCTTTCATATGACACACCTGTGGCATTGCGGTTAAAATTTATTAAATATATAGAAATTTAGAAATTTTCCCTTAACTTTGCAAATTGCGTAGACTGGGTGTCTCTTAATCATCCACTGGCTCCGCAACTGATTGGAAGTTAACAGCGCTATTGCATTGTTCAAGGGATAAAATCTGTCAAATGAATTTAATGAAAACTATCGGTCTGACCGTATTGTCTTTATTTCTGTCACTCTCCTCTGCATCCGCTCAGCAAATCAAGTGGAACGCAGATTTTCAGGCGTATATAGACCAATATAAAGACTTGGCCATAGAGGAGATGGCACAATATCGCATACCGGCAAGTATCACTCTGGCTCAGGGACTGCTCGAGAGCGGTGCCGGCAAGAGTTATCTCTCACGCCATGGCAACAACCACTTCGGCATCAAAAGCCATGGGTGGACAGGACGCACCATCCGGCATGATGACGATTCCAAACAGGAGAAATTTCGTGCTTATGACTCTGTTCGTGAGAGTTATGAGGATCACAGCCGTTTCCTGGCCAACCGTGAGCGCTACAGCCGCCTTTTCTCCTTGAAAACCACCGATTATAAAGGGTGGGCGAGGGGATTGAAAGAGTGTGGCTATGCCACCAACCCACAGTATGCGCAGCGACTGATAGGCATCATCGAGACTTATAAACTCTATGAGTATGATACAGCACGCCCACTGAAGCATGCTGTGGCTTCCGTGGAACCTCAGGAGCCCGTGAAACGTAAGCGCCCAGTGGCATTCCACACCATCAATAGTTATAATCAGAATTTTTATGTCTACACGCGCCCGGGTGACACCTTTGAAAGTATCGCCCATGAGATGGGCCTGTCTGCTTCGGCTTTAGCCAAATACAATGAGCGTGACAGCCGGGAGCCTTTACGTGATGGTGAGGTACTCTATCTGCGCAAAAAGCAAAAGAAAGCTGACCGGCGTTTCAAAAATGTGCCACACGTGGTGAAACAGGGCGAGAGCATGTACACCATCGCACAGACCTATGGCATACGCCTCGCCAGCCTCTACAAGCTCAATCATCTCTCCGCCGACTATCACCCCGCCGTCGGCGACAAGCTGAGGGTGTATTAATACCTCCCCGGCGCATATCTCCCAGTACATACCTCCTAGTACATACCTCCCAGTACATACCTCCCCCAGCCCCTCCAAAGGAGAGGAGGGCCTATGGGCTCTTCGTAATATTTACTTTAGAAACCTCCCCTTGCTCCTCCAAAGGAGGGGAGGTCGTTTCCCTCTTATAGTTTTTTGCTTGTTCCCCTAAGTTTATCCGTATGCTGAAGTTTTACTTCAGCCAGTCACTATAAAACGCACCCGCTCAGAGCTATATGCGCTCTGGGCGGGTGTTTAAAGTCCCCCCTCCTTTGGAGGGGGATAGGGGGAGGTGTCAGATCAGGGTGAGATGTCAGATCTGTGTCATGTCTCTTTAGAAGAATATCGCTGACAGCAGATAGGCGATGAGAGTGGAGACAATCACACTGACAAGACCTGGCATCATAAAGCTGTGGTTGAGCAAGTACTTACCGATCACGGTCGTGCCAGAACGGTCGAAGTTGACCGTAGCGATATCTGACGGATAGTTGGGGATGAAGAAGTAGCCGTAGACACTTGGCAACACACCCAGCAGGATAGGACCAGGGATACCCAGTGAGTAGGCCAATGGCAACATCGTCACCACCACGGCGCCCTGTGAGTTGATCAGCACTGACACCATGAAGAACGCAAATGCGATGGCCCATGGGTAGGCTGTCACTAAGTCGCTTAGCATCAGTTTCATCTCCGGCATATAGTTGTCGAAATAGGTGTTAGCCATCCAGGCGATACCGTAGATAGCCACCACGGCCACCATACCACTCTGCCATACAGCACCACCTACCGCTTTCTTAGGCTCTGCCTTGCAGAAAATGATCATCAGCGCGGCTGCCGATATCATCACTATCTGGATGACCAGGTTCATAGCCAGCGGTTTGTCTTTCTTGGTCGTGGCTTTGTCTATCACCACCTTTGCCTTGGCCAGGTCGTCGGTCTTCACAGTGATGGGCTCGGTATTGGGGGCGGGGATCGTCACATTCTCCGTGACGTGTGTTTCCTCGCCGTTCACCATCTTGGCCACAACACTGGTCGTGTCGATAGACATTGGTGCGATGGTCACCGTCTTGGCATTACCGTCAGACACCACCGAACTGTATTCAGGCAGGAGGTTGACTTTAAACACCTGTGCGAATGAGAAGGTAACAATCACGAGCAGGGCAGCTAAGAAAATATAGACGGCACGCTTTGACTCGGGCTTAATCTCTTTGTCGAGGGTCGTGGCGCTACTGCCATAAATATAAGCATACTGTGCGGGATCCTTGATTTTGGCTTGGAACTCGGGGTCTTTGTCCAGGTCTTTGCCGCGCTTGTAGGAGCAGGCGGCAGCGGCCAGCAAACCGCAGACACAAGCTGGGATCGACACCATCAGCACCTGTGGGATGGTGATGTCAAAGCCATTGGCATTGGAGATGGCAACGAAAGAGACCACAGCGGCAGCGATAGGTGAGCAGGTGATACCCACCTGAGAGGCGATACTGGCCACACCACAGGGGCGCTCAGGACGGATGCCTTTCTTTAGGGCGATGTCGCAGATGATGGGCATCAAGGTATAGACCACATGGCCTGTACCTACCAGCACGGTGAGGAAGAAGGTGCAAAGCGGTGCCAGGAAGGTGATGCGGTCGGGGTGTTTTCGTAGGAGTCGTTCCGCTATCTGTATCAGCCAGTCCATACCTCCCGACGCTTGCAGCACGCCGGCGCAGGTGACTGCTGCCACAATGATGTAAATCACATCTGTTGGAGGACTGCCGGGTTTCAAATGAAAACCAAACACAAGAATAGCTAGACCGATGCCTGAAATGGCACCCAGGGCAAGGCTTCCATATCTGGAACCAACCCAAAGAGCTAATAGTACAATGATTAGCTCAATAATCATTTCAACTGTCATAAGGTAGATGTTTATGAATTAGTATAGTAGATTTCAAGGTTTTCCTCTAATCTATGTCTTTCTTGTGCAAAAATAATAAAAAACAAACAAAACAATTGATTTAAATCAAAAAAAATTGCCGATTGAAGGGATTTATGTGTTTTTTTTGACGATTGACCACTTTTTCTCTTTATATTTGCAACAAAAGTTAGGCATGACGTTTGAATCTTTCAATAGAACACGTTTTTTATAAGGTGAAAAGATTAGTGCTCCGCACAATAAGGACATCGTGGAATTAACATTTGAGAGAGTTGAATTATAGTTCACCGGCAGGATGTAGAGATACATTCTGCCGGTTTTTTAAAAACCTCCCCCGGCCACTCTTTGGAGGGGTCGGGGGAGGTACATGAATTAGTCAATAGATAGAAACCTTCGAAAGAGGGGGGGATAAGCTCACAGAGATTCGTCGTCAGGGCGCTGTGGCTTTCTGCCGAGAGGCGGAAGATGTCTTTTCTTTCGTTCCCAGTTGGCCTTCTGCCGCTCATAGTCCTCGCGCCGTTTCTCTAAATAATTGTCTGCCATATCTTATCTCCTCAAACCTGCCATCTTTCAATCTACCACCTTACTTAAACTTACTATAAATCACACTGATTTGTAGTTTAGTGTTTCCACCCACCAAACGTGTGCTGGTGAGTGACATGTCATTAGATACGTTGGTCAGTATCGACGACTGATTATAAGTAGTATAAGTGGTTTTTACCGGCACAATGAGCACTTTGTTCCAGTTGGGATGCTTCACAGTCCAGTTGGGGTCGCTCTTCATCCCTTCCATTTTCTGATCGTACATCGTAGAGATAAGTGCTGCGATATTGTTGAAAGAATAGTTGTTGGTTGAAGAACTGTAGGTGGTGAGAAATGACTGTTTGTAGTTGGCGAGTTTGCCATTCTCAAAGAAGGAGTTCACACTGTCTTTCTCTATCATCAGCAGGGTTGTGGGAGCAGGCAGGCTGTACACTGACTGATGGTCATTGTTGATGCGTGAGAGCACAATCTTGGCTGTGTTGATAGTATCGTTCTCATGTCCAGCACAGATTTCATCCACCGGAAGCGTCAATTCGGTAAAAATGCCCGAAGGGCTCTTGATATAGGTGCAACTGTTGTCGTTGACCAGTTGCTGGATGGTCGCTTTGTCGTTGGTCACGGTGGTGGTCTGAAGCACCTCCTCGGTGCCGTTGAACAAGGTCAGCCTGCTGGCGATGCTGTCCGTCCCTTTGACGTATAGACGGTAATAGACGTTGAGCTGCGGCGCCGTCACGTATGCCATGCTGCCCAGTCCACCGGTCATCTTGAAGAAGAAACCTGGCAAGACATGGTTTCTAAAGGTCACAGAGTTGTTGAAATACTCTGGGTGGGCATAATAGGTGCGAATGAGATAGGTGCCGAAGTTGTTGTATGTGACGCCGTTTTTGTCGGTATAGGGGTCGTTGAGTCGAACGCAGATATTGTTGATATATTCGCTGCTGGTATTCTTCTCGTCATACTCTGCCATGTTGACAAGCGTATATGACTGGCTTTTCTGAATGCCAAAGCCGTCATGGCGTATCATTCCTTGCTCGATGGGGTCAAAGTCGCTGTAGTAGGAGATGCTCTCTACCATGGGCTTGTCCATCTCGTAGACTTTTAGCTTCATATTGGCCAGTGAGTCACCATAATAGCTGGTGAAAAACAGCCTTACCTCACAGCTGTCTGCTATGACTTTCCCTTCGGCATCGCGGCTGGCCACACTGTCGATATTGGTGAGCGAATAACCCTCCAGACAGTTGAACTGTGTCATGAAGTCGCCCGTGATGTAGGCGCCGGTCTCTGGGTCCTTGATTCGACCCAGATAGCCCGTAGTGGTTCTGGCCACCACTGAGTCGACGGCAACAGAGCGTGAGTTGACATCAAACACGGCAGCGGCTACCTCCAAGTGGTCTACCTGGTCTGTCAGCGAGGCGCCGATCGTCTCTGTCGTCTCGTCACATGCAACAAAGGACATAGCCACGACAAGCGTGGCTATACATCCTGTCAGATATCTGTATTTCATGATCTGAAAATAGTTTTTTCGTTTCTATATCCCTTATCCTATCTCGTCGTAGAATGCGTGGTAGGCGTCGGCGTAGTCCTCGCTACCGGGATAAGGGAGGATAGGCAGGTTTTTCTCCTTGGCATACTCCATAAGCAGAGGGTTGACATCTGTGCCAGCCTCTACGATACCGTCGGAGTAGTCAATGGCCAGTTTGCCCAGCTCGATGAAGTCGAAGTCGTCTTTGTATAACTCGAGCAGGGCGCTTTTGGCTTCTCTGTATTCTAGGCATTTCTTGAAATTTGTGCCCAGGTCGTTTTTCAGTTGTTTGGTGAAAAGCGATGTCACCACCTTGGTGTTGGCAAACCAGGGCTCCTCATGATAGGCTGTCTTGATATAGATGGGTACCACGGCACTCATCCAGCCCTGGCAGTGAATGATGTCTGGTGCCCAGCGTAGCTTTTTCACTGTCTCAAGCACGCCGCGTGCGAAGAAGATGGCACGCTCACCATTGTCGGGGTATTCCTCGCCAAGCTCGTTTTCTATCATTTGGCGCTTCTGAAAATAGTCGTCATTGTCAATGAAGTAGACGGGGATTCTTGATACGGGGATGGAGGCAACCTTGATAATGAGTGGGTGGTCAGTGTCGTCGATGATGAGGTTCATGCCCGACAGGCGTATCACCTCATGCAACTGCCCTCTGCGCTCGTTGATGGTGCCCCATTTGGGCATGAAAGTGCGTATCTCGCATCCACGCTCCTGCATGTACTGTGGTAGCATCTTGCCCATGACAGACATCTCGTTCTCCGGCACGTATGGTGTGATCTCTTGATTGATGAAAAGTATCTTTTTGGCCATCTTAAAGTTGGGTTATAATGGTGTGACATGCAAAGTTACGAAAAAAATCCCACATACGAGCCATCCTTTACATTTAATTTAGGATTCATGTGGTAATCGAGACAATTTTTAAAATTTTCGGCTCTCTTGTTAAGAAAAATTAACGGAGGGCGAACAGCGTTCGCCCTCCGTGGATGGGTTTTAGATGAGTCCGTTTTTTCAGAATTTCCGGGCTCTCTGGATTATCCAGAATAGTATGTTTTCCGGAATAGAGTCGTTTTTACTCAATCACCACTAATGGGGTGTCCTCCATCACGCTGGCACCTTGAGTGACGAGTATGGCGGTCACCTTGCCGTCTTTCTCAGCCTCCAGGTTGTTGGCCATCTTCATAGCCTCCAGCACCAGTACCACGTCGCCGACTTTCACCTCGTCGCCCACGGCCACCTTGATTTCGGTCACCACGCCAGGCAGAGGAGCTTTCAGTGCGTTGTTGGTGTTCACAGGTCCGGCGGAAGCAGCAGACTCAGCGGGAGCCTCTTGCTTCTGTGCCCCGGTCTTCACTACCACTTTCTTCTTCTCCGGCACGGCCTCTGGCTCCATCTCCACTTTGTAGTCTTCGCCGTTGACCGTCACAGAGGCTACGTTATCTACGACGTCGCTGATGGCAACCTCGTATTTTGTTCCGTTGATGATATATTTATATGTGTTCATAACTTGTTGTTGGTTTGATGTGTGGGCCTTTGACCCACTTGGATACGGGATATAATGATGGACTCTTAAGGATGCTGAGTGGTGGTCAGGAAGTGCGCGTTCCAATCCGAGTGGTGCGGCTTGATCGTGATGATGTCAGCCTCCTTGTCGTGCACATTATTGCCCTTAAATTCGTGCAGGGCCATAGCAATGGCAGCATACACTTCGTTGTTAGTTTTTGCCATCTTCTTGATATTTAGTCTGATTACATCGGTATGTTGCCATGCTTCTTGGCGGGCAGACTCTGGCGCTTAGTGGCCAACTGGGCCAGTGCGCGGCAGATGCGGAAGCGAGTGTTGCGCGGCTCAATCACATCATCGATGTAGCCATATCTGGCTGCCTGATATGGATTGGCGAAGAGCTCGGAGTATTCTTCCTCCTTCTCGGCGAGGAATGCTTTCACGTCCTCTCCAGCATCTTTCTTAGCCTTGGCTTCCTTGGCGCAGAGCACTGCAACGGCTCCTGATGCACCCATCACGGCGATTTCGGCGTTGGGCCATGCATAGTTGAGGTCAGTACGCAGCTGCTTGCAACCCATCACGATGTGACTTCCACCGTAGCTCTTGCGCAGGGTGATGGTCACCTTGGGCACGGTAGCCTCTCCGTAAGCATAGAGCAACTGTGCTCCGTGCAGAATCACGGCGTTGTACTCCTGGCCAGTGCCTGGCAGGAATCCCGGCACGTCGACGAGGCTGACGATAGGAATATTGAAAGCGTCGCAGAAACGTACGAAACGGGCACCCTTGCGGCTGGCGTTCACGTCAAGCACACCAGCGTAGCAGCTGGGCTGGTTGGCCACGATACCCACACTCTGTCCGTTGAAGCGTGCGAAGCCCACGATGATGTTTTTAGCAAATTTAGGCTGCACCTCGAAGAACTCGCCATTGTCGGTAATGGCACCGATCACTTTGTACATGTCGTAAGCCATGTTGGGATCGTCGGGAAGTATCTCGTTGAGCAGGTCTTCTTTGCGGTCGATGGGGTCATTGCACTCCTTGCGGGGGGCTTCCTCCATGTTGTTGGAGGGGATGTAGCTCATCAAGGTCTTGATCATTTCCAGAGCCTCTTCCTCTGTGGAGGCGGTGAAGTGGGTCACACCGCTCTTGGTGGAGTGTACAGAAGCGCCGCCGAGGTGCTCCTGGTCGATGTCCTCGCCAGTCACGGTCTTCACTACTTTTGGTCCGGTGAGGAACATGTACGAGGTATTCTCCATCATGAGGGTGAAGTCGGTGAGGGCGGGGGAGTAGACAGCACCACCGGCACAGGGACCAAAGATACCTGAGATCTGTGGTATCACACCCGAAGCGAGGATGTTGCGCTCAAAGATTTCGGCATAGCCGGCCAGAGCGTTAACAGCCTCCTGGATACGTGCGCCACCAGAGTCGTTGATGCCAATGACGGGGGCACCCATCTTCATACCCATATCCATCACCTTGCATATCTTTTCAGCCATTGTCTCAGAGAGAGAACCGCCGTTGACGGTGAAGTCTTGTGCGAAGATGTAGACCAGACGGCCGTCGATAGTACCAGAACCAGCCACGACACCGTCGCCGAAGTACTGTTTCTTCTCCATACCGAAGTTGGTGCAGCGGTGCAGTTTGAACATGTCAAACTCCTCGAAGCTGCCTTCGTCGAGCAGCATGTCAATACGCTCACGTGCGGTGTATTTACCACGTGCGTGCTGTTTTTCGATGGCTTTCTCGCCACCACCAAGACGTGCCTGTTCGCGCTTTGCGACAAGGGCTTTGATTTTCTCTAATTGTTTGCTCATTATTGTTTTTTGTTAGTTGACAATTTGACAAGTTGACGGGATGAAAAGTTGTTTGAACTATATGCGCCTAAAATGTCAATTGTGAAATGTCAATTGTGAATTGTTATCAGTGTTCGCACAACTCAGTCAGGATACCACAAGTTGATTTCGGATGCAAGAAGGCGATGTTCAGGTTCTCAGCACCCTTGCGTGGGGCTTTGTCAATCAGGCGTACACCTTTCTCGTCGCACTCAGCGAGTGCGTTGGCCACGCCGTCCTCAATGCAGAATGCCACGTGGTGCACGCCGCGTCCGCCTTTGTCGAGCCATTTCTGGATGGTGCTCTCTGGCGATGTCGGCTCCAGCAGCTCCAACTTCACCTCTCCGCATTTCAGGAAAGCGGTCTTCACTTTCTGGTCTTCCACTACTTCTACTGCATAACACTCTAAGCCCAGTACTTCTTTGAAATAAGGAAGGGCTTCTTCGATACTTGGAACAGCAATGCCCAAGTGCTCAATGTGTGAGATTTTCATATTAATATAATTTAAAGAAACATAAATTGTTGTCTTGTTATTGCCAGTCTTTACAATTCGTGTGCAAAGTTAGCAAATAAAATCAATACCTCCACATAATCATTCTAAAAATATGTTATTTTTAGGTCAAAACTCAAACAATACTCTTGCGTTCAGTTGCCGCCCTGTCAGGTAATTGGGTACAGCATACTGTTGGTTGGTCACGTCAGTGATCCAGTAGTAGGAGTTCACGTTGTTGATGCCGAAGAGATTCAGACAGTCCAGCCCCACCCAGATGTTGCGCAGCCACATCTTCTTCGTGTGCTTGTCGTTGTCGAGTGCACGAAAACTCATGCCTATGTCGGCGCGCTTATAGGCGGGAGCGCGGAAGTTGTTGGTCTCTATTCCCTGGTGGGGCGCCGAGAAGGGCAGACCGTCGGCATACGCCAGTTTGAGCGACATCTTCCATCGCTCGGTGTTGGGGAAGTAATCGGTGAAAAACAGACTCAGCGCAAACCGTTGGTCTGTCGGCATAGGAATAGTGCGCCCATGCAGTTTCATCTTCGTGTCCATCACCGAGAGGCTTACCCATGAGTCTGTACCAGGCACAAACTCGCCATAAAGTTTGAGGTCCAGACCTGCTGCGTGTCCAGTGGCCTCGTTTTGTCCGTAGTATACCACTTTCACGTTATTGACGCTATAGGGTACCAGGTTGGACATGGCTTTGTAGTAGGCTTCGGCAGTGAACCGGAAATTTTGCTCCTTCATCTTGAAACGATAGTCGAATGCTCCGATGAAGTGAATGGATCGCTGACTTTTGATTTTCTGGTTGAGGGTGGCATAGGTGATGCCGTCCACAGTGCTCGTGTCGCGCAATTCTTTGTAGAAAGGCGACTGGTAGTATAGTCCAGTGGCGAAGCGCAGGGTCACGTCATGGTTGAACGCTGGCACGATTCTCAGTGATGCACGCGGACTGGCTAGACTCTCGTGGTTAAAATTCCAGTGGGAGAATCGTACACCGTAGTTGAGCGTATAGAAGGTCTCCTCACTGGCGCTCGTCCATCGATAAGTGTCTTGTATATAGGTCTCTATGCGGTTGGCATTGAGTTCGTTGCGTGCGTTGAGGGAGTAAATCATGAAGAGGTCTTTGCCTGTGTGTGGCATGGTGTAGCCTGCAGAGTCACGCATTTCATATTCGCGGCTGTTCTCTTCGATGTGCTCTATTTTGTAGGTCAGGCCCGCTTTTACCTCATGTTTGCCCGCCTTGTGGTCGAGGGCCAGTTTGAAGGTCTCCACATGCGCCGTCAGATAGTTGCGAGCATGGTCCATGTAGGTGCCCACACCTAAGTTCTCGCTGGTCTCGGTCTGTGTGAGCCAGTATTGGCCTTGGATATCATATTGTTCTTGTTCCTTGGTGTAGAATGCCGATGCGATGAGCGAGAGGGTCGTGTTGGGAGTGAAGTGCCTTGACAGACTGGCCATGCCAAAGTAGGTGCGGAAGAGGTCCTTCTCTTTTCCGTCGAAGTACACCTTGAAACTCTTCACATTCTCCATCGTGCCAAAGTTGGTCTCGCGGTCCTCTGGTGTGAAGTTGTAGTGGTTTTCCGACACGTTGCCGATGATGTCCATGGTCCACCGCTTGTTGGGCGTATAGCATAGGTAGGTCTGGTAGTCTAAGAAGTTGGGGTTGTATTCACCCTTTGTCTCCATCGATCCGAGCAGGTAGCGGTTGGTCTTATAGCGCAGTCCGTTGCTCCAGGTGAGTTTTTTGCTGTGCAATCCTAAGTAGGCCGTGCCTCCCAGCAGACTGGCCGACACGCTGCCCTCGGTGCGTTGTGGACGTTTGTAGGTGATGTCAAGGGCTGACGACATCTTGTCGCCGTATTTTGCCTCAAAACCACCAGTAGAGAAGCTGATTTTCTCTACCAGGTCGGGGTTGATGACCGACAGACCTTCCTGCTGACCGCTTCGTACAAGGAAGGGGCGATATACTTCTACATTATTTATATATACACTGTTCTCATCGAAGCTGCCACCACGCACGTTGTATTGCGATGACAACTCACTATGGGTCGACACACCTGCCTGGCCCTGTATCATTTCCTCCACCGCGTTGCCGCCCACCGAAGGCATGTTCTTGATGTCCTTGGTGTCCAGTTCCTGGGTCTGGCCAGTCTGACGTCTGCGCTGTAGCACTACCAGTTCGTCGAGTTCGTTATCACTGTGCAGTTGGATGATGATGGTCTGTTTACCTTGAGGCTTGCGCAGCACCCGGGTTTTGGTCTGATAGCCCACCATCGAATATCTGATGACTACGCTGTCGGCGCTGGCCAGTGTCATGCTGTATTCTCCTTTCAGGTTGGTGAATGTCACCTTTTGCTGGTTGACCACCGCCACGGTGGCCAGTTCCAGAGGGTTGTTGTCCTCGTCGCTTACTTTGCCCTGCAGCGTGAACGTACGCGACTGTGCCACCGCCTCTGTCGCACAGACAAAGGCAGCCACCATGATATGTAGCAAAAATATTCTCAGTCTCATTTACAATATAACGTTATTTTTCCGTTCTTATTGTAAACGAACTCAACAACCACTATGAATTTCAGTCAACTCATCACCACCCGTCGCAGTCATCGTGTTTTTACATCCACCGAGATTCATCCCGACGTGGTACAGCAGATTCTGCGCGCCGCACTCCTTTCACCCACCTCACGTAACCAGCGTGCATGGCATTTCATCGTCGTCGATGACAAGAGCGACCTTGAAAAACTTGCCGATGCCAAAGAGCAAGGTTCCTCGATGTTGGCTCATGCCGCTTTCGCCGTGGTGGTCCTGGGCGACGCCGCCCATAACGACTGCTGGGTCGAGGACGGTTCCATCGCCGCCATCACCATGCAGTATCAGGCGCATGACCTTGGCATCGCCTCTTGTTGGGTGCAGATACGCGGCCGCCGTCTCAGCGATGCCACCCTCTCCTCCGATGTCGTGCGTGGCATCTTGGACATCCCCGAGGCCTACGATGTGCTTTGCATCGTCGCCTTTGGTCATCCTGCCCAACCCCTTCCTCCACATGATGATGACAGTATCCTTTGGGAGCGTGTTCACCTTGACCATTTTTGAAACAAAAACGGGCTTTTGTTTTGTCCTTGATGGAATTTGTCGTATTTTTGCAGACGGTAGTTCGAAAACGTGACAGTTATGATCAACTATGACTTAAAGAAAATACGCACGGTGGTCTTCGATGTGGATGGCGTGCTGAGCCAGCAGACCATTCTCATGGACGCAATGGGAGAGCCGTTACGTACCATCAACATCCAGGATGGGTATGCCATTCAGTTGGCTATGAAGATGGGGCTTCGTATCGCCATTCTTACAGGGGGGCACTCTGAGAATATCCGTCTTCGCTACCAGTATTTGGGCGTGAAGGATATTTATCTCAGTTGTGCTGTGAAGATCAACACCTATCATGAATATCTTCAGAAATATGGGTACAAAGATGAGGAAGTGATGTATGTGGGTGACGACATACCCGACTATGAGGTGATGAGTGTATGTGGCTGTGCGTGTTGTCCGGCTGATGCGTCGCCCGACATCAAGAAGATCAGCACCTATGTCTGTGCACGTGACGGCGGACGAGGGTGTGCGCGTGAAGTGATAGAACAGGTGCTGAGGGCCCAGGGTAAATGGCTCAGTGGGGCAGAGGCTTTTGGATGGTGATAGATGTTGTTGAGGAGTTGAGGAGTTCAGAAGTTGAGGAGTTCAGAAGTTCAGACAATAGCACTGATAGCTCCTCGTTGACAGAGACATTCTGTTTGCATTGGTGATGTCTGCACTCCTCAACTCCTGCACTCCTCAACTCCTAAAAATATTAATATGAATTACGAAATAATTTTGGCGAGCAACTCGCCACGAAGAAGGGAATTGCTGGCTGGCCTCGACATCGACTTCGAGGTGAAGGTATTGGAGGGCATCGACGAGTCGTACCCCCCTCATACCCCTGTCAGTGAAATTGCTGTTTGCATCGCCGAGAAGAAGGCAAACGCCTACTTGAACCTTTTGACAGACAGACAGCTTGTCATCACAGCAGACACCATAGTCGTTCTTGGTGAAGAGGTGCTTGGAAAACCTGTTGACAGGACAGATGCATGCCGTATGTTGCGACTTTTGAGTGGCAAGACGCATCAGGTGATCACAGGAGTGTGTCTGACCACTACCAAGGAACATCGTCGGCTGTCGGTGGTGTCGGATGTGACCTTCAAGTCGTTGACAGAAGAGGAAATCAGCTATTATGTGGATCATTATCGGCCATACGACAAAGCTGGGGCATATGGCATTCAAGAATGGATAGGGTATATCGGTGTGACCCGGCTCAGCGGCAGTTATTTCAATGTGATGGGATTCCCTGTGCAGCGGGTTTATCAGGAACTGGTGCGGATGTGTGGCATGGATGCACTCATTCGTGATGATAAGGTTCGCCCTTGATGATGGTGCAGGCCCTGTAGATCTGTTCGGTGAATATGAGTCGAACCATTTGGTGCGAAAAGGTCATCTTCGACAGGGAAATGCGCTCGTTCGCACGTTTGTAAACAGCATCGGAGAATCCATAGGGACCACCTACCACAAAGAGCAGACGACGGGCGGTTTGACTGCGTCTTTGTAACCAGTCTGCAAACTCTATGCTTCGGTATTCGCGTCCATGTTCATCCAGCAGCACCACATGGTCACTCTCCTGTATCTGCCGGAGTATCAGTTCTCCCTCGCGTTCTTTTTGTTGTGACTGGCTGAGACTTTTGGTGTTTTTCAGTTCTGGGACGATTTGCAACTCAAACGGCATGTAGTGCCCGATACGACTCACATAGTCATCGATGTAGGCCGTGAAATGTTTGTTGGTGGTCTTGCCCACAAGCAGCAGGATGGTCTTCATTGGCTTTTTGAGAAATAGAAGGTGTGTTCTGTTTTTGTTTTTAGAAACACTGGAACGCAAAATTAGCAAATTTTATTCAAATTCCTTTGTTTTTTTCTCGGTTTTTATTAACTTTGCCCCAAACACTTTCATCTAATCAATTAAATAATATGGAAAATAACAAGGAACTTATTTTACAGTGTGAGGAAAGAGCCAAGAAATGGCTTTCTCCCGCTTTTGACGAAGAGACCAGAAATGCCGTGCAGGCCATGCTCGACAATGACGACAAGACAGAGTTAATCGACGCATTCTACCGTGACCTTGAGTTTGGTACAGGCGGACTCCGTGGTATCATGGGAGCCGGCACCAACCGTATGAACAAGTATATTGTCGGTATGGCCACACAGGGCTTTGCCAACTATATCAACAAGGCATTCCCCGGCCGCAAAGACCTCAGCGTGGTGGTGGGCCATGACTGCCGCAACAACGGACGTATGTTTGCCGAGACCGTTGCCGACATCTTCTCAGCCAATGGTATCAAAGTGTATCTCTTTGAGAGCCTTCGTCCTACTCCAGAGATCTCATTCGCCATCCGCCAGCTGGGATGCCAGGCCGGTGTCAATGTGACCGCTTCGCATAACCCCCGCGAGTACAATGGCTACAAAGCTTACTGGGATGACGGCGCACAAGTGCTTGCCCCACATGACAAGGGCATCATCGACGAAGTGAACAAGGTAAGCATCGAGGATGTGAAGTTTGAGGGCAACAAGGATATCATCGAGATCATTGGTGGTGAGATGGACTGGGACTACCTCCAGGCAGTCAAAGAGGCTATGGTCGACCAGGATGTCATCCTGAGACACAAAGACCTCAACATCGTCTATTCACCGATGCACGGTACAGGACGTGTGATCATCCCTGAAGCACTCCGTTCATGGGGCTTCCAGAACATTCATGTCGTACCTGAGCAGATGGTCATCGACGGCAATTTCCCGACAGTAGTTTCTCCCAACCCAGAGAATGCTGAGGCCATGACATTAGGTATGAAACTGGGTACACGTCTCAATGCTGACCTCGTGATCGCTTCTGACCCCGACGCTGACCGTCTGGCCATCGTCTGCCGTAATGCCAAGGGTGAGTGGGAGATTCTGAATGGCAACCAGACCTGTATGATGTTCTGCTGGTATATCATCGCCAACAAGAAAAAACTCGGCCAACTCAAGGGCAACGAGTTCCTCGTCAAGACCATCGTCACCACAGAGGTGATTAAGAAGATAGCTGACAAGAATGGTGTGGAACTACGCGACTGCTATACCGGATTTAAGTGGATTGCCAACGAGATCCGCAAGTCAGAAGGTGTCAACAAGTACATCGGTGGCGGTGAGGAAAGCTTCGGATTCCTGCCGTTTGACAAGGTGCGCGACAAGGATTCACCAGCGTCTATCTGCCTCATCTGCGAGATCGCTGCCTGGGCTAAGGACAATGGCATGACACTCTATGATCTGCTCATGAATATCTATGCTGAGTATGGATTCTCACGTGAGGTAACAGTTAACGTGGTTCGTCCGGGCAAGACTGGCGCCGACGAGATCAAGCAGATGATGACCGACTTCCGCAACAATCCTCCCAAGGAGTTGGGCGGTTCCAATGTCGTGCTTTGGAAGGACTACAAGAGTCTTGAGGCTCTGAAAGCCGATGGCACTGTCGACAAGATGGACATGCCTGACACTTCGAATGTGCTGCAGTGGTTCTGCGATGACGACACGAAGGTGAGTGTACGTCCTTCGGGCACAGAACCCAAAATCAAATTCTACATCGAGGTTAAGGATCCTTCCTTCAAGTGTGCAGGTTGCTATGAGCGCTGTATGGCCGCAGCTGAGGAAAAAGTGGCTGCCATTAAGAAGAGCTTGAAGCTGGATTAAGTTGACAAGTTGACGAGTTGACGAGTTGACAAGTTGTTCGACCCCTCTTTGTCATCGTCTGAAACTCAATATCTCTCAAAAAAATCAGGCAAGTCTCGTGAGGCTTGCCTGAGTTTTTTTATCACATTTTCTGTAGTTCGTTGAGGGCTTTCTGGCGTTTTTTCTCTGCCTTGAGGCGGTCTTTTTCTGCCTTTTCAGCTTGTTTTTGGAGTTTTTGCTGCTTCTTCAGTTGTTTTTCTTGTGCCTGACGCTCTTTTTTCTCTGCTTTGGCCTTTTTCTCTGCTTCTTTTTGCTTTTTCTTGGCCTCTTTCAGTTCTTTTTGGCGCTCTTTCTCCTTTTTCTTGGCTTCTTTCAGTTGCTCCTCCTGCTCTTTCTGAGCTTTCAGGGCATTTTCTTTTTCTCTTTTAGCCTCTTTCAACTGTTCCTCGCGGGTCTTTTCTTGCTGCTTTTGCAATTGAAGTTGCTGTTCCGGGGTCAGTTGGTCTTGTGGAGTCTGACCAGTGATTTCTGTCTGGGCGTTGATGCTCATGCAGCAAAATAGGGCTGCGATGACCATCAGAAAGGATGCTTTTCTTTTCATATCTTTATGGTTTAATTGGTTTATTTTTACAAAAGTATAAAAAAAAACACCATCATGTAAGCCAATTCGGGATTTTAACTTTTCTTTACGCTTTTACAGGTGAACTGTAACTATTTGGTTGGACGAGACAGAATATAGCCCAGTCGGTAAAGATTAAAAAGCAGTAGCGAAGGATGATGGCCTGTGAGATGGCGCCTCATGGTTGGGTGAAATAGGTGGAAGAGGCGACTCAGAAGAGGACGGAGGTGCAGAGAGGTCAGTCTCTGTGCCATTTGCAGCATTCTGGAGTGGTCCTTCAGCTCTTCCCGAAACTCCTCCAGGGTCTCTAGACTTTCCTCCGTCTTGGTCATAAACCGCTCGTTAGGCTCAAAACGGCAGAACCCTAAGGGGTTGTCAATGTGAAAGATGGGTATGCTAGACAGAGACAAGTGCTTGCCATAAAGCACATCCTCATACCCATAACGTCGAAACCGTTCATCAAGTGGGTGGGAGAGCATGACACTTTTGGTGATGAGGAAGTTGGACGTATGGAAATTGGCGTAAGTATTCTTTTCCCGTTCTTCCGCCGTCTGTAGATGAAGGCATTTCATCTCATATTTCCATCTCAGATTCTCGGGCTGAGGGGGCACCTCTTTGGGGATAGTATATCCTCCACAGACGATGGGATGGGTGTCGGCATATTGCAGATAGCGTGTGATAAAGTCTTCTCTGATGACCGACATGTGGCTGTCGATGAATAGAAGTATGTCGTATTGCGCGCTTTGCGCCAGAAAATTGCGGATGGCTGCCCTGCCTACATTTTGTGGCCTTAAGATATAGTGGCAGTGGCTGAAATCGTTGATAGGTTGGTTGGCAGAGATACTGGGTTGTGAAGTGGAACCGTCGTCGGCCACAAGGATTTCAAAATCCAGATGGGGCACGCATACACATTGATGGTGCAAGCGCTCTACGAGACTCACACAAATATCGTTGTAGGTGGGAATGAGTATGCTAAGGTTGGGCATAGTCTGTGGTACTGCTTGTTAGCCTGTCGATTGCAAAATTAGGCAATTATTTCTGTTTTCACGAATTTGTCTCATAAAAAGTTCCACTACCTCTGTATTTTTGGCTTTGCTTGAAATGATGGGCAGCAGATAAAAACATCGTGTTTTGTTTTGTATTCCGCTCAATTTGCACTAATTTTGCAAAAATATTCCAGTTTATAATGTACGTATGAGAAAAAGTATTTTTTTGATATGCCTGTTTGTGTTTGCTATAGCAGCAAATGCCGTTCCCGCCAAGAGAGTTTGGAAAACTTATGCCCAGAGTGACGGCTCACAGTTGAGGTTGATGATGCATGGAGACGAAAACCTGCATTATTACAAGACAGCCGATGGTTTGGTGGCAATGCGCAACGAACTTGGACAGTTTGTCTATGCGAAAGTACGCAACCAACAGTTGTACGAAACCGACATGCTGGTGCATGAAAAGGAGATGAGAAGCCCCGAGGAGCAGGTGTTTGTCAATACACTTGGCGATGTGGCCACCGAATGCCGTCGTCTGTCCGCCATAGCAAATACGTTCCCCAAGAAAATCGGTGAGCCAACCGGCGTGTTTGAGGGCGAGAAGAGAGGGCTGGTGGTCATGGTGTCCTTCAACGATTTGGACTTCACCATCACTAAAGACGAATTGGAACAGATGCTCAATCAGACAGGCTTCTATAATGCGTCCGGAGCGGTAGGTAGTGTGCATGACTATTTTCTCAGTCAGAGTTACAACAGGTTCAGCCTGATGTTTGATGTCGTAGGCCCTATCAAATTGCCCAAAAACTACGGTTATTACGGCTATAACAGTCAGGGACATGACTCCTACAACCGCGTTGCGGAGTTTGTGAAAGAGAGCATCAGAATTGCTGCCGATGAAGCTGACTTCTCTAAGTATGATTGGGATGGTGACGGCTATGTGGACCAGGTGTTTCTCTATTATGCCGGCTATGGCGAGGCCAGTGGCGGCTCCACTTCCACGATATGGCCTCATGAGTCTCAGGTTTATCCTGCCTTGACGTATGACGGCGTGAAGGTGCAGACCTACGCCTGTAGCAACGAACTGAACGGATCAGATGGCGACAACTTGATGGGCATCGGTACATTCTGCCATGAGTTTACCCACTGCTTGGGCATCCCCGACTTTTACGACACTTCTGATGATACCGACAATTTTGGCATGGGTATCTTCGATGTGATGTGTCAGGGCAGCTATAATGCCGACAGTTGGATACCGGCTCCCTATACGGGTTATGAGCGCCATTTTTGTGGCTGGAAAGACTACCGGCTGCTCAGCGACCCTTGCAAGGTGTCCAAACTTGAGTGTATTGAGAATGGTGGCGAGACCTATCAGATAGTCAATCCTGGCAATGAAAATGAGTATTATCTGCTGGAGAGCAGGAATGGCACTTATGGATGGGACCGCGGACTCTATACCAACAACAGCGGCCAGCGTATGAGCGGCTTGCTCATCATGCATGTCACCTATGTGAAAAACAGATGGAACTATAACACCGTCAATGCCGGCAATGATTATCAATGTATGACTATCTTCAATGCGGACAATTCAGATGCCACCACGATGGAGTATATGGGACAGACATACCTTGATCCCAACGAGTTTTTTGGCGACCTGTATCCCCACCGTGTGTCGCTCACCGAGAACCACAACTCGCTGTCTGATACTAGTACACCTCAGGACGTGCTCAACACCCCAAACACGGATGGTTCCTATCTGATGCATACCTCTGTCACAGGTATCACCAAACAGTCAAGGTTTGTCAATTTCACCTTCATGAATGGCACTCAGCCATGGTCCGACCCTGATGGCATCCAGGAGGTCACTGCACATGGTCACGCTGCAGCCGGCGTATACAACCTCAGTGGGGTCTGCGTCAGCCAGGAGATGGATGATGCTTCTCTGCCACATGGTATCTACATCGTGAGAGACCAAGAAGGGCATTCCACCAAAGTAAGGAAATAGAATATGAGAAAGATTGTTTTCGTTTTATTAATGTTATGTGCCACCACAACGTGGGCCGTTCCCGCCAAGAGAGAGTGGCGTATGATGAAGCAGTCAGACGGCACTTCTATCGAACTGATGCTGGTGGGCGATGAGCATTTCCACTATTATCTGACGCGTGACAGCGTGCCTGTTGTCGAGCGTGACGGGGGCTTTTATTATGCCAAGGCGTTAGGCTTCGCCCTCAAGTCATCGGGGGTGCTTGCCCATGAGGCTAGTCAGCGCACCACCTTAGAGCGCAGTCACCTCTCCACGATCAGCGAGGTCAATAGTGTGCGCCATATTTCCAAGCGATTCAGCCCCAGAAAAATCGGTGAGCCAGACCGCCCTCCTTTCATTGGCAGCAGAAAGGGATTGATTATCCTTGCCAACTTCAAGAACAAGCAGTTTGAGGGGTATGTAGAGGGTGATTCTTGCGACTCCCTCCGACTCGTCTATGATAGTCTTGCCAATATGCCAGGCTATACCAACCAGTTTGGCGCCATAGGTAGTGTGCATGATTATTATTACGATCAGAGCTTAGGGATGTTTGACCTCACTTTTGACGTTTATGGACCTGTCAATCTTGACAAAACCGTCAGTTACTATGGGAGAAATGTGGGTGATGCGGATGTCTATGCACCAGAGATGATTATTGAATGCTGCCAGGCTATCGACTCGTTGGTCGATTTCACTGTCTATGACTGGGATGGTGACGGTGTCGTAGAGGAAGTGTTTGTGCTCTATGCCGGCAGAGGAGAGGCTTCAGGAGGTGGTGCCAATACCATCTGGCCCCATATGTGGACCATGGATGAGGCTCGGTTATATAACAAAAACATTCCTGATACTATATTATTTGACGGTGTTGAGATAAATGTATATGCCTGCAGCAATGAAATTTACCAGAATGGTATACCTATGGGACTTGGTACCATCTGTCATGAATTCTCGCATTGTTTGGGATTGCCCGATTTATATGATACAGGGTATAGTGGTAATTTCGGAATGGGTAGTTGGAGTCTTCTCGATCAAGGCAGTTATAACGGCCCTATGGGCATAGGGTGGGTCCCTGCGGGATATACCAGTTATGAGCGGCATTTTGCTGGATGGCTAGACTATAAGGTGCTCTCCAACGACACGGTGGTGACCGATATGCGCCCGCTCAATGACTCTATCCCTGAAGCGTACATAATTTATAACGATAGTATTCCGACCGAGTATTATTTGCTTGAGAACAGGCAGAAGACAGGGTGGGATGAATATCTTCCCGGACAGGGCCTGCTGATCATGCATGTAGACTATAACGAGAAGATATGGAACCTCAACGAGGTGAATACCACAGGATTGGGGGCGACCAACAAACACGAGCGGCTTACCATTTTCCATGCCAGCAACTCAAAGTATGGCGGCCATGATGCTTTTCCTTATCAAAAAAACGACAGCCTGACCGACAACTCCCGACCGAAGGCCACCCTCTATAACCCTAATGTAGACGGCACCTATTATATGCATAAGCCCATCACTCATATCACGCGTGATGACAGCACGTCCACGGTGTCCTTCTCATTCCGCAATATGGCTGTCCGCCCCGATTCACTGCCAGCAGACACCACCGATCATGTGATGGCGAGACGTGTGTCCACTCTTTCCAATCAAGTGTCGGTGTATACCTCTGATGGACAGTTGGTCAAGTCGTCTGTCGATCGAAATCGGCTTGAAGGATTGCGCCCCGGACTCTATGTACTGAGAAGAGAGGATGGAAAGACGGAAAAAATCATGATCAACCATTAATTTTTGTTAATTGTTCAAGCCATGCAAAGTGTATCTTACTGCTATCTCGGCAGAAATGATTACCTTTGCAGCCGCTATTACGAGATAGTAGCATCATTTTTAAATTCATTAATTAAGTAAAGTAAAAAATGGCAACAAAAATCAGATTGCAGCGTCGTGGACGCAAAGGTTATGCTTTCTATAGCATAGTCGTCGCTGATTCAAGAGCACCACGTGATGGTAAGTTTATCGAGAAGATTGGTACCTACAATCCCAACACCAATCCTTCCACAGTAGTTCTGGAGTTCGACAGAGCTCTTTATTGGGTAGAGGTTGGCGCACAGCCCACAGACACCGCCCGCAACATTCTCGGACATGAGGGTGTCTATCTGATGAAGCACCTCCGCACAGGTGTGAAGAAGGGCGCTTTCGACGAGGCTGAGGCACAGAAGAAATTTGACGCATGGAAAGAGGCCAAACTGAAGGGCGACGATTCCATTCGCGCTAAGGAAGCCAAGGCTAAGAAGGATGCTTACGAGAAGGAGTTGAGAGCAGAGAAGGCTATCAACGAGAATATCGCCAAGAAAGTGGCTGAGAAGAAGGCCGCTGCCGCAGCTGCTGCTGCCGAGGCACAGGCTCCCGCTGAGGAAGCACCTGCTGAGAATTAAAGATTAAAAATGAAAGATTAAAATTTGAAAGTGAAGATTGAGAGAAACTGCTCAATCTTCATTTTTTTTGTGAGTGTAAGAGGTGAGGGGTAAGAGGTGAGGGGTGAGAGGTATGATATATGATGTATGATGATCGTTTAGCAAAAAAAGGTAATGTCTGAACTCCTAAACTCCTGAACTCCTGAACTCCTAAACTCCTGAACTCCTACATATTAAAGCTCCTGATAAAACTTCTCATACTGGCGAGCCACAATTACAGCGTCATGATGTTTGCGGATATAGTCGATACTCTCTTGCTGCAAAAGGGCAATGCGTTCAGGATGTAATGCCAGCTGTACGATGGCCTTGTAGACACTCTCGCGGGTGGGTTGCACATTCACGATCGGGCGCAACTGGTTCTCACCAAGTATTTCATAATTTTCGGGCTCACCGCCTCCGATGCAGATGATGCCTTTCGACATGGCTTCCAGTGGATTCATTGATGGGGTGTAACTATACAATTGGTCGAGGATGGCATCCGAACCCTCCATCAGCTTTTGGTATTCTGCAAATGGCAACGACTCTGCTTTCCGAAGTTCTATTCGGTCGGGATAGTCGCGTACGGCGTCTTCCGCTGCAGCCAGCATGATGTCTGTGCCTTTGTATTCGCTGCGACTGCGGTTGATGCCGATAAACAACCGTAGCTTGTCGTCTTTGTTTCTCTTGCGGGGCTGCTGTTGGGGAGAAGTCACAATGGGATAGGGGATAAATACGGTCTTGTCGGGGAAAGGCGGGTGATAGCACACCCAGTATTCGTATAGTCCTGCTACGATACCGTCGCAGTCGCTGGCGATATACTGGTTGAGTCGCTCTTTGTCTGTCCCTATCCAGTCCTCCCGCTCTTTTAAGGCATCTGCGTTGGTGCGCAGTTGGTCGCCGATGTTGAAGTCGCTGTATCTCAATGGCTTGTCCTTCAAGCAAGTATGCACCCAGTACCAGTCCATGCCAAAGGCTCCTAGCACCACTTTGCGGTTGTGTCTGCGCAGGTAGCGATAGATAGGAAAGAGCCGGTGGGCCTTGATTTCTAAGAAAAGAGGGTTGATAAGTTGTACGACATCGTAACCTTTCAGTTGTGGCAGCAGACGGTAAATTTTGGCCATGAGTTTGATGCCTCCCCATTTACCAGGCGTGCGTGCCACATCAATGTCGCGTGGGTAGTCTTTCCAGAAGTCCCCGTTCGACATCACCGTCACTTGGTGTCCGAGGCTTCTCAGACCTTGTGCCAGTGTGGCGTGCACATTGCTATATTCGCCTAGGAGTAGGATGTTCATTTCAACAACTTACAAAGCAGCTTTCTTCTTTTAGGTGTGGCACAGGCCCTTCTGAAAATGGCGTATTTGTGAGTGTATGGACGGTCTGGCAGGGGGAAAAGGCCGTGGGCTGTCAGTTCCTCTACACATTGCTCCAGATATTGTGCGTCACCCGTCTGTTTGATGACATTGTAAAGATAGTCCATGGTCAGTTGGTCCACCCGTCGTTGTAGGGCCTCGCGGTCGGCGGTAGGTAGTGTGTCGCATCTCTCTGCCAACCGATATAATACATCTCTTGTGTCGTTGAGCCTTTTCTGCACTTGACTCTTTGAGTCACCATGTGTGATTGACTGTTCGCGTCTGCGGTAGTAATAGGCTTTGGCCTCGGTGGTATACACGCTCTCTGCACGCAGGAAAAGCTGGGGCGTGAATTCTTCATCCTCATGGACGATACCGGGTGTGAAACGCAGGTTGACCAACGTCCGCTTCCGGAAAAGATAGCCACATGCCGATGAGCGCAGGTTGTAGTGGCGCATATATTCTGCGCCCTCCATGGGGCCGTCGTAGTCGGAGGGAGGAGTGGCCTCTTGTTTGTCGCTCAGCCGGAAGAGCACGATGTCAGGGTCGCCCTTTTTCATGATATCCAGGCACTGCTCGTAGACGGGAGTATTGAGCATGTCATCACCATCCACAAATTGTATGTATTGACCCTTGCAGGCTTCGATGCCCAGATTGCGTGCCACGCTCAGCCCCTGGTGGTTTTGTCGGATGTAGGTCAGTTGTGGCAGGTAATCCTTGATGTCGTCGATGGGATTATGCGCTGAGCCGTCATCTATCAGCAGTATCTCCCGCTCATGATGACTGAGCGAGAGTGTGGTGATGCTCTCTAAACACTCACGCAGCATGTTGGTAGGGATATCATAATAGGTGATGATAAAGCTGATGAGTGGTTGGTCGCTGGTCAGTGTATGAGTTTGAAGAGTTTGCATAGATTTTTCATTCCAATGAGTTTAAGTAGGTGGAGCTTCAGCTTCATCTTCCCGGTGATAGGTAGTTCGCCGATCTCTTTGCGGCGGAAGTCGGCAGTGGGCAGTATGGGTGACTGGCGTGTGGCGGCATAAGTGTCAATCTGGATGTTGAGCACATGTGCGTAGTATTCGGTCAACTGATGTGCGATGCCCATCCGCTCCAATTGCTCCACGTGGGTATCCAAGAGTTGTGTGAGCCCCTCACCTCCGGGGTTGAGTGAGATGCCGTTGGGGTTGTAAGAGTAGTAGTAGATGCCCTCTTCGGTGGTGCCTATTCTATGGGCGTGTGCGAGCAGCCGTGGCATAGTGTAGACGTCTTCAAACAGTCTTCGCTCAGGAAATCTGACCTTTTCAAAGAGTTGTCTACGGTAAATCTTGTTCCAGGCGTAAGCGTGGGTGTAGCCTTTGCCTTTGAGCCAGTATTCATCCATGTCAGTGTACTCGCCGATACCGAATTTAAGGATATGACCCTCCTTGCTGCCGTGATGCCAGAAGACAGGATACTCCAGGATGTCTATGTCGGGGTGAGCCCCGAGTCTTGACATGAGGATGGCGATGGTGCCATCGCCTAAGTAGTCATCGCTGTCGACGAAGGTGATGTATTCGCCTTGGGCCGCCGCTATACCTGCGTTGCGGGCGGAGGAAAGACCGCCGTTGCGCTGATGGATCACGCGGATATGGCGGTCTTCCTCTGCCAGTGCGTCACAGAGTGCGGGACTATGGTCGGTCGAGCCGTCGTCTATGAGTATCACCTCATAGTCGTCGAACGTCTGCCGCACCACGCTCTCCACGCAGCGTCTGAGCGTGTTTTCTACTTGATAGACAGGGATGACTATACTTAGTTTCATGATGATTTTTTTAGCGGATCACCCGCTTTTTCCCATTGACGACATAGATGCCGGGAGCCAGTTTGCTGGCATCGGTGTGCTGTTCGCTCACTTTCCTTCCTTGCAGGTCATAGATGCCAGAGTGCTGACGCTGTGTGCTGCTATGCTCCACTTCTCTGATACCGTCGGGCAGGTCGCTGATTTCTTTGTAAGCCCAGAGTGTGGAACCACCGCTGGCTACGCCCGTGAAGCAGAGAGCCTGTTGGGTCTTGGGCTCCATAGTCTGCACCACAGCCACGCCTTTGTAGGTCACGTTGCTGGCAGTGATGGTCATGTAGCAGGTACCCTCCTCCAGTTGCCAGGTGCCGTTGTATTCGCCACTCACCGTGCCGTCGGCATTCAGGGAGACATTGACGGGTCTGACCAGTTCTTTGTCTTTATGGTTGAGACCGTAACGGTGCAGCAGCATTTTGTAGTCGCCAGCGATGAAGTCTTTGGGGAACAGTTCTTTGGCGGCCAGGTCGGCATCGGTGAGGGTCTCTCCTGTGTACTCAAAGGGGGCGGCGCAAAGCCATCCGTCCTCATTGAGAAACACCTGATGCACGCGCACCTGATGCCCCTCACCTCCATTCTGGAAGCGGGTGTGGTAAACCAGGTAGGTGCGGCCATCCTCTGCGGCGATGATGGAGTTGTGGCCTTGTGCGCGCTCTCCGTCGCTCATGTAGCCCCATGAGCCGTAAGCACCGAAGATGTTTTCACCACGGGTGTCGCCGCCCGGGCCGTAGTTCATCTTATAACTGGTGTAGATGGCGTTAGTGCCCTTGGTGTCGGAGTAGGGGCCGTTGGGCTTCGACGAGCGGAACACACGCATCTGGTAACCACCGGCGGCCTCCAGGCCTCCGTTGGTCACGAAGAGATAGTAATAGTCGCCAATATGCTCGATATAGCTGGCTTCGCCCGAGACATAGCAACCACCAGCTATCTTTTTCCCGTAATAGGGGTCGCTGTTCATCTGTTGTCCAGAGCCGCTTTGGGGGTATTTCACGTCGTAGTCTCTCAGTCCGTTCTCCTCATTGAGCTCGATGATCCAGATACCGCCGCTCCATGAGCCGTATGACATCCACAGTTTGCCCTCCTCGTCGTAGAACACGCAGGGGTCGATGCAGTGTGGCAGGTAGTCTCCCCATTTGTTGCCGCGGTTGTAGCGTGCCGGAAGCGAGGCTTGTTCGCCGATGACAAGTTCCAGGTCTGTGTTCTTATAACTGACGGCTTCGGTGCTCGTCACGTTGAAACCGCTGAAGATGACAGGTCCCTGATACCGGTATGGACCTTCTATTGAACTGCTCGTCAGCAAGATGATGCTGGAGTTCCATTTCGGTCCGTTGATACTCAGATACATGCACCATTTCTGCATCTTCTCGTTCCAGATCACGTCGGGTGCCCACATGTTGCCGTCGATGTTGTAGCCGTCGGCATAGGCAGATGAGTAGGCGTGTACATCGAAGTTGCCGAAAGTTTTCTCCACACCGCCGATGGTCACGGTGGTGGTGGCATTGGTGGTGAACGCTGCTTTGTTGCTGGCGTTGTTGCTGGTAGCGGTTGCCCATGGGGCTTTAAATGCGGTCCAGCTCATGAGGTCTTTGGTGCGTGCCGAGGCACGGTGGCTGCCAAAGATGTACCAATAACTGTTGGAGGGTTGCCAGACAATTGATGGGTCGTGTACGCTCACCCTTTTCATGGTGAAACTGCCTTGAGCCATGGCGGGGGCAAGTGTCATCCATGCCATCAGTATGAAAATGATTCGTTTCATGTTAGTTGTTAGTTGTTTAGTTGGGATATGAATAATTGGTTATTTGATTTCTTCCCAGCGCAGCACGGAACCGTTGCGGCGGGCAGGGTCCGGACCAGCATAATCCATGGAGTAGGGACTGCCGGTGGTGGGACTTTTGCCTATGTAGCGGTGGTTGCGCAGCGAGAGGAGCATGAACTCTTGGTTGAGATAGTCCTGCCAGAGGAAGACTTCAGCCTCCTGTGGGTCGGTGGTGAAACGCACGTCGCCTGCCAGTCCCTCGCCATAGACTTTGACGTAGCGGCCGTCAACGCATTTCAGCGACACCATACCCTGACCGCGGTCGACAAGTTGGAACTGAGTGAGACGGCCTTGGTCATTTGGACGTGTATCATAGAGAAGACCATGAGGATCACAGATGGCGGGTCGGTTTGTGGCCAAATTGATGATTCGGAACGTCTTGTCGAACGGGATGTTTTTGCTGCGATCGGCCATCGGCTCCTCGACGGTGAAGTTGTCAAACTCGGCATAGCCTCCCTGTTTGCCCTTCACATTGAAGGCGAAGAGAGCATGGCGCGAACCTTGGAACGAAATGAGCTGATAGGAGAGTGGCATCATACGACCCATGGTTTGGAAGTTCACACCGTCTGTAGAATAGGCGTATTGTGCCTGGTCGTTGTCGTAGTCGCCGATGCTGCGCAGCCAGAGTTTTCCCTGTTGCAGTGTCACTGGCATGTCGATAGTGTCGTTGATCAGTTGTTCGAAGCACCGCAGGGTCAGTTGCTTGCCTTCTTTGACGATGCCGATCCACGAACACGGTACGTTGATGTTGCCTAGTCCGCATACATCGCCGTCTTTCAGCCCTTTCACGCTAAGTTCTACCGTGACGATAGACTTGGGACCGATGACACGTTGGGTCAACGTGTTGCGTGCCCACATCAGTTGTTCGGCGGGCAGGGCGTTCAGACGCAGACGTCCACCTCTCAGACTCCACATTTTTTCGTCGGGATTGTGGTTCCATTGCCACACCCGCCCCAACGTCTTGCTGTCGAAACGTTCGCTTCGGTCGTAGGGAGCATGCATGGACTGAGCCTCTTCGCCTTGACGGTTGTCGCCCATCTGTATACCTGGTTTGAACCAGGTGCGCGGCGCGCGACCAATGTTATCTTTCAGTCCGATCATTGGCCACCCGTCGACCCACGTCATCGGCATCAGGCATACCGTGCGACCAATACTGTGAAAGTCCTGCATGAGCAGGGCCCACCATGTGCCATCCTTGAATTGTACAATGCCACCCTGATGGGCGTTGGTGCAGGCGGTGGCATCCTTGTCTACATGGCCAAGGGCAAACTTCGTACCATCCTCGCCAATGCGGTATTTCTCACCACGCGGCACTTGCGTCAGTGAGGCGGCGTGATAGCCATAGGTCTCGTCGGCGGTGATGACGCGTGTCTCATAGGGTCCCCAAATCGACTTGGCTCGGGAACAAAGTGTGCGGCCGTTCGGGCGATAGTCGGTAGAGATCAAGTAGTACATTCCGTCAATCTTATACATGTGATGCCCTTCACCCACGCCGTTACCTTCTGGGATGATGGTGCGCGTAGTGCCTTCCTTTGGACCACTCATGTCTGGCTCAAGCTCCGTGCATTTTACTTCGCCGTAGCCATGGATGGCATAGATTTTTCCATCGTCATCGAACAATACACTCAGGTCGTAGATGTTGCCTTTCATGTTGTGATGCTCCCAAGGGCCGCGGATGTCTTTGGCTGTGTAGCACTGCAGTCCTTTGCCATTGACGTTGGTATAGACATAGAATTGGCCGTTGGCATAACGGATGCATGGTGCCCATACGCCCTGGCCGTAGATTTCCTCATGGTTTTTGAGCGAGAAGCGGTCTTCGGTGAAGTCGAAACGGTCGAAGCAGTAGGAGATGTTTTCCCAGTTGACGAGGTCTTTCGAGTGCAGAATTACCAGACCAGGCACAGCATGCATTGTGGTACCTGCCAGATAGTAGTCATCGCCCACTCGTAGGATGTCGGGATCGCTGAACTCGTCGTAAAAGAGCGGGTTGGTAAAAGTGCCATTGCCGTTGTCGGCAGTCCATGATTTGTTTTGCGCGTGTAGCGTGAGGCCGTAGAATGCGCATACGGCACAGAGTAGTGATAGGGTTCTCATTTGATCAGTAGTATTGTTGGGACTTTCTGACGTTGGCGTCATCTGGTTTACAATCTGCAAAGTTAGTCATTTTTTTTGAAATGGTTGACATTTTTGTCCGTCCGTTTTAGATAGGAATGAATAAAATCCCTTATTCGCATAATAAAAAACTATTTTTCACGTTTTTTTTATGATTTATGCCAAAAACACATCATTCAGACAGCTACTCTCATGTACTTAAATACACTGGCATTTTTGGCGGTGTTCAAGGTATGAGCATATTGGTGGGCATTGTGCGCAACAAGTTGGTTGCCACGATTCTCGGTCCTTCCGGTATGGGTCTGATATCGCTGTTCAACTCCACCATCAATCTTCTCTCCAACTCCACCAATCTCGGCCTCTCAATGAGTGCGGTGAAAAACATCTCCGAGGTATACGACAGTGGCGATCAGTCTCGTCTTCGCCATATCGTCAAGATGATTCGCTCATGGAGCCTGATTACTGCTTTGGTGGGTATGGCACTGTGTGTGGTATGCAGCCCGATGCTGAGCAAGTGGACTTTCGGATGGGGCAACCACACGTTGCATTTCATCCTTCTCTCTCCTGTGGTAGGCATGATGGCGATTACGGGCGGCGAGATGGCCATCCTCAAGGGTACGCGCCGGTTGGGCAACCTGGCCTCCATCTCCGTTTACAATGTGGTGGCAGCACTGATCACTTCTGTGCCATTGTATTATTTCTGGGGCGAGACGGCCATCGTACCTTCACTGATCATGATGGGTCTGACTCAGATGCTCCTCACGGTGGGCTATTCCTATAAGTTGTTCCCCCTGAAGGTCTCTTCTGATCGTCAATTGCTCAATGAGGGAATGAGCATGGTGCGCCTGGGCATCGCCTTTGTCATGGCGGGCATTTTGGGCAGCGGCGCAGAGTTTGTCATCCGCTCTTATCTGAATTATACCTCATCGTTGGCTACCGTAGGCCTCTACAGTGCTGGATATATGATGACTATGACCTACGCCAGCACCGTGTTCTCGGCCATGGAGACCGATTTTTTCCCGCGGCTCTCTGCCTGCACTGGTGGTATCACCACTACCAATACCATAGTCAACCGACAGATAGAGGTGTCGTTTCTGTTGGTGTCGCCCATGTTGGTGTTTTTCACCATCGGTTTGCCTATCTTGCTTCCCTTGCTCTATAGTGGCAAATTCACACCGGTCATTGGCATGATGCAGATCACAGTTTTTGCCATGTATTTCAGGGCTTTGAAGTTGCCGGTGGCTTATATCCCGTTGGCCAAGGGCGACTCCTGGTCATATCTCCTTTTGGAGGCGATTTATGATGTGATGGTGGTACTCTTGGTGATAGTGGCTTTCAATCGCTGGGGGTTGATTGGCTGTGGTGTGGCCATCACGTTGGCGGGCATCCTCGATTTTGTTATCTTGCTTGTCTACACGCATTTCAAGTATGGATTCCATCTCTCAAGCCGTGTGAGACAGTATGCGTTCATTCAGTTTCCTTTTGCTGTCTTAGCCTATCTGCTCACGTTTGTTCATTCTCCTTGGGTCTATTGGACTTGTGGCATCTTACTAGGCGTGGCGAGCACAGCCGTTTCGGTTCACATCCTGCGTCAGAAGACCACGCTCTGGGAGTCGTTGAAAGCAAGGTTCACCAAAAAATTCCGTCATGAGTAAGGTCTCCGTCCTTACAGCGGCTTATAATGCAGAGGCCTACCTGCATCGTTGCCTTGACTCTCTGCTAAGTCAGACATGGCAAGACTTTCAGGTCATCTGTGTCGACGATGGCTCCACCGACTCCACCCCGCGGATTCTTGACGAGTATGCGGCCCGTGACTCTCGCATCGAGGTGATTCATCTGGAGCGGAACGGTGGACAGGCACATGCCCGCAATGTGGCGCTGGAGCGTGCCACGGGGCAGTATGTGTGTATGCTCGACAGTGACGATTGGTTTTCTGATGACGCCCTGATGTCTGCCTGTCACGTTTTTCAGAAGCATCCCGACACAGACTGCGTGCTCTTTCAGGTGCGAGAGATGTATGCTGACGGTCATCACCGCGACTATCCCATGCCATCATTTCAGTCGATGACGGGCGAAGAGGCTTTCGAGGCAAGTCTCACATGGCAGATACATGGACTTTATATGGTGCGTGCTGAGATACACCACCGCTATCCGTATGATGACAGTGCGCTGTCATATAGCGATGACAACACCACACGTGTGCATTATCTGCACAGCCGTGTGGTGCGACAGTGTGCGGGCATCTATTACTACCGCCAGCACGCCGCGTCGGTCACTCATCGTGTCAGTGTACGTCGTTTCGATTATCTGCGTGCCAATGAGAGTATGCGTAGGCAGATGCTGGCTGCCCATGTGTCAGAAAAATTGATGGATGTCTACGAAAATGTGCGGTGGCTCAATTTGGTCGATGTGTATATGTTTTATCATCACCACCGCTCGCAACTTACGCCTGAGGAGCGCTCTTATGGTTTGTCGGAGCTGCATCGTGTCTGGCAGTCGATAGAGACGTCGCGCCTCACCTTGCGCAACCGCCTGAAGTTCGGTTATATGCCGTTGCGCCCTTCCTGGTTCCTCTTTCGATGCCAGGAAGAGCTCTATTTCTCCCTCCGTATGTTACTTTTTAAGAGGTGAGAGGTGAGGGGTGAGGGGTAAGAGATTTGCAATGCGAATCACGAATTCCAAACCGCAAACCGCAAACCGTGAACTGCGAATAGCGAATCGCGAATCAATACTGCCTCAGCGCTGCCAGCAACTGACTGTTTTCGCTTTTAGAACCGATGGTCACACGCAGACAGTTGCCGCATTTGGTCACACGCGTGCGGTTCCTCACAATGATGCCGTGTTCCACTAAGTAGTCGTAGATGGCTTGTGCGTCGGTCATCTTCGCCAAGAAGAAATTGGCGTCGGTGGGATAGACCATCTGGCAGATGGGAAGCACCTGAAATGAGTGGATCATACGCTCGCGCTCCAAAAGCAGTGTGCGCACCCACTTGTCTATCTCATAGGGTGCCTCCAACAGTTCCTTGGCTTTCTCCTGTGTCAAGTTATTGACATTATAGGGATATTTCACTTTGTTGAAGATGCTGATGATCTCTTTGGAAGCGAAAGCCATGCCCAGGCGGATGGCGGCACATCCCCATGCCTTGCTCATGGTGTTGAGCACAATGAGGTTGGGATACTGGTCGAGCACCTCGCGGAAAGTGGGTTGACCAGAGAAGTCGGAGTAGGCTTCGTCGATGATGACGATGCCGTCGAAGCCTTTTAGCACCTTCTCGATCTCGTCATGGTCGATGAGATTGCCCGTGGGATTGTTGGGCGAACAAATCCAGATGAGTTTGGTATACCTGTCAGTGGCTGCAAGCATTTCTTTGGCTGACATTTGAAAATGGTCGTTCAGGCTCACTGTCCTGTATTCCACGTCGTTGATGTCGGCGCAGACACGATACATGCCGTAGGTGGGCTCAATGGCCACCACATTGTCGATGCCAGGCTGGGTGAAGCAGCGGTAGCACAGGTCGATGGCTTCGTCGCTGCCATTGCCTAAGAAGATTTGCTCTTCTCTCACCCCTTTGGTCTTAGCCACTAACGTTTTCACCTCATGTTGCAGTGGGTCGGGATAGCGGTTGAGGGGTTGGTTGTAGGGGTTTTCGTTGGCGTCGAGAAACACCTTGGCCTCATGGCCACTGTATTCGTCGCGGGCACTACTGTAGGGTGACAGTTTCCAGATGTTGGGCCTGACGAGTTGGCTGAGTTCTTTCATTTTGTTTTTCTATCGGTTGATTTCTTTCAGTCTTACAGTCATCGCATTCTTGTGAGCGTCAAGCTGTTCGTTGGCGGCCATGATCTCAACAGCCTTGCCGATGCCACGCACCCCTTCTTCTGTGAGGTGCTGGAAAGTGATCTTGCGCTGATAACTGTCCAGGTTGACACCGTTGTAGGCCAGGGCATAGCCGTGGGTGGGCAGAGTGTGATTGGTGCCACTGGCATAGTCGCCGGCGCTCTCACAGGCATATTTCCCTAAAAATACACTGCCGGCATTCACCACTTTGGTGGCCAACGCCTCATAGTCGGCGGTGGCGATGATGAGGTGCTCCGGGGCATAGGCGTTGCTGAGGGCCATCGCCTCTTCGGTGTTTGTCACAAGTATCATCAGACTATTGGCCAGTGCTTTCTTTGCAATCTCCTGACGGGGAAGCAAGGCCAACTGTTGCTCCACTTCGTCGCAAACGTGCTGGAGAAGCTGTTCGTCGGTGGCTATCAGCACCACTTGCGAGTCGGGGCCATGTTCTGCCTGCGACAGCAGGTCGGCAGCCACAAATGCCGGGTTGCTTTCAGCGTCGGCTATCACACAGACCTCAGAGGGGCCGGCGGGCATGTCGATGGCCACGTCGTGTAGTGACACTTGTTGCTTGGCAGCCATGACAAACTGGTTGCCGGGGCCAAATATTTTGTACACCTTAGGTACGGTCTCTGTGCCGTAGGCCATGGCTCCGATGGCTTGCACGCCTCCGGCTTTGAAAATCTGGTTCACACCGGCGATACGGGCTGCCACGAGGATGGCAGGATGTACTTTACCGTTACGTCCTGGAGGCGTGCAGAGCACAATCTCTTCACAACCGGCTATCTGGGCGGGTGTGGCAAGCATCAACACGGTGCTAAACAAGGGCGCTGTGCCGCCGGGGATATAGAGCCCCACGCGCTCAATCGCCACACTCTTCTGCCAGCAGGTCACACCAGGCATGGTCTCTATGGGCTGTCCACAAAACTTTTGTGCGGCATGAAACTGATAGATATTGTGGTGGGCAAGCGTGATGGCGTCTTTCAGTTCATCGTCGATACGCTCCCAAGCCTCCTCCATCTCAGCCTCAGAGACGGCCAAGGTGTCGAGATTGACGTGGTCGAAACGCTCTTCATAGCGTTTCACTGCAGCATCGCCGTTTTTTCTCACATCATCGAGCACACCACTCACGATGGCTCCCAATTCTGAAGTGTCCATTTGCGGGCGGCGCACAATCTCACTCCATATTTCCCGTGCGGGATATTTGATGATTTTCATTTTTTCAGATTTCGCTATTTGCTATTCGCTATTCACTCTTCTCACAGCACCATTTTCTCAATCGGAGTGACCAGGATACCCTGAGCTCCTAGGTTCTTCAACCGTCCGATGATTTCCCAAAAACGTTTTTGGTCGAGTACGGTATGCACACAGCACCACTGCTCATCGGCGAGGGGGATGATGGTGGGACTCTTCAGACCAGGCAATACCTCTATGATTTCCTCGAGTTTGTCTTTCGGCACGTTCATACGTACATATTTCTTGTCTTCAGCCTGTTTCACAGCGCCGATGCGGAAAAGCAACTCCTCCAGCGTGGCTTTTTTCTCCTCGCTCAGATGCTGATTGCCGATGAGAAGTGCATCGCTGCGCATCACGACCTCCACCTCACGCAGGTTGTTGCTGATGAGGGTTGAGCCGCTGCTCACGATGTCGAAGATGCCGTCGGCTAGGCCGATGCCCGGCGAGATCTCCACACTGCCGGTGATGACATGTATCTCGATGTCGATATGGTGGTCATCCATGAAACGGCGGAGAATGTTAGGGTAGGAAGTGGCGATCTTCTTCCCATTAAACCACTCAAGACCGTTGTATTGCACTTCCTTGGGGATGGCAAGCGATAGGCGGCATTTGCTGAAGCCGAGATGCTCTACGATGTCGGCGCTCTCACCGCGCTCCACAAACTCATTCTCGCCCACCACGCCGATGTCGGCCACGCCAGTGGCGACACTCTGCGGAATGTCGTCGTCACGTAGGTAAAGCACCTCTAAAGGGAAGTTGGTAGACTGTACTAAAAGTGTCCGCTTGCTGGAACTCACTTTGATGTCGGCCTCTGCCAGTAGATTCATCGTGTCTTCATACAGACGGCCTTTCGATTGAACAGCGATTCTTAACATTGTTATCTTTTTACCAATAAATTCGCTGCAAAATTAAAGGTTTTTCTTCGCATTTGCAAGAAAAAGCATACATCTCTTTGATATTTGCTTTCCTTTTTGTAATTTCGCCACATCAACCAAACATTATGTGACATGAGAAAATGGATGACTTTACTGCTGCTGGTTTTATGTTTCCAGGCAGGTGCTCAAAGCGTTGAAAGACTCTATGAGGAGGGTAAGGCCCTTTACGACGCCAAGAAATATACGGAGGCTGTCAAGAAATTGCAACCAGCCGCTGAAAAGGGGCACAAGAAGGCTCAATATCGGATGGGGCGCTGCTATGACAAAGGCAGAGGGGTGAAAGAGGATGACAAGAAGGCCTTTGAATGGTATTCCAAATCGGCCGCACAGAATTTTGCAAAAGCTCAATATGAGGTGGGCAAATGTTACAAAAATGGCGAGGGCACGGCTAAGAACATTGCCAAGGCTGTGGAGTTCTTCACCAAAGCGGCCAAGCAGGACAATGGCGACGCCCAGCTCGCTCTTGGCAAGTGCTATATGAAAGGTAAAGGTGTGGCAGCTGACCCGGCAAAAGCCAAGAACTTGCTGATGAAGGCTGTCAACAACAAGAAAGACGGCAAGGAGATCATCGCCAAATTGAAGAAAGATGCCAAGGAGGGCGATGACGATGCGGTGGCTATCTTGAAAATCGTTGGAAAATAAAATCCTCACTATGAAAAAATACTATTTGATAATCGTATCTATCATGATGACAATACCCACGTCCGCACAAGACAGGATGAAACAGTTGGAGCAAAAGGCTCATGAGATCATCTCACAGATGACTCTGGAGGAGAAAATCTCACAGTTGATGAACGAGACCCCTGGCATACCACGTATGGGCATCGAACCCTATGACTGGTGGAATGAGGGACTACATGGGGTAGGGCGCGACGGACGTGCCACCGTCTTCCCACAACCCATCGGTCTGGGTGCCACTTTCGACCCTTCGCTAGTCCAGCAGGTGGGCGACGTGATAGCCACCGAGGGAAGGGCGAAATATGAAGTGGCACGTAAAAACAAAAACTATGCCCGTTATACTGGTCTCACATTCTGGTCACCCAATATCAATATCTTCCGCGACCCGCGGTGGGGGCGCGGCATGGAGACCTACGGCGAGGACCCCTATCTCACCGGCGTGCTCGGCACGGCATATGTCAAGGGTATGCAGGGTGATGACCCTGTCTACCTGAAAGTGGCTGCCTGCGGTAAGCATTATGCTGTGCACTCCGGGCCAGAGGGTACCCGCCACAGTGCCAATGTCGAACCTTCCAAGCGAGATCTCTGGGAGACGTATCTCCCGGCGTTCCGTATGTTGGTACAGGAGGGCAAGGTGGAGACCATCATGGGTGCCTACAACCGGGTTTATGGTGAGAGCTGCTCTGGTAGCCAATTCCTTCTGACGGATGTGTTACGTAAGAAATGGGGGTTCAAGGGACATGTCGTCTCTGACTGTGGTGCTGTGACGGACATCTATGCCGGGCACAAGATAGCCAAGACAGAGGCAGAGGCTTGCGCTATTGCTATCAAAGCCGGACTGAATGTGGAGTGTGGCAACACGTTCCGCGCCATGAAAGAGGCCATCGACCAGAAATTGCTGAAGGAGAAAGACCTCGACAAGGCTTTGTTCCCACTGATGATGACAAGGCTTAAATTGGGCATCCTTCAACCGGATGCCGCTTGTCCTTACAATCATATCAGTGAGAGTGTCATCTGCAGCGAACCGCATATCGCACTCTCCAAACAAGCCGCTACAGAGAGCATGGTGCTCCTGAAAAATGATGGGGTGCTGCCTATCAAAAAGGATATCCACACGTTGTTTGTCACTGGCGCAGGCGCTGCTGACGCTTTCTGGCTCATGGGCAACTATTTCGGCATCTCCAACCGCTACTGCACCTATCTGCAGGGCATCGTCTCAAAGGTGAGCAATGGCACTGCCGTCAACTACCGGCCGGGTGTGTTGGAGAGCTCTCCCACACGCAACTCCATCAACTGGGCAGTCGACGAGGCGGCTGGAGCGGAGGTGACGGTCATCGTCATGGGTAATAACGGTAACTTAGAGGGTGAGGAAGGCGAGGCGATCGACTCTGAGAGCGGCGACCGCACCAGCATCAGCATCCCTGAGAGTCAGATGAAGTTCCTTCGCGACATACGTGCCCTCAAGAAGAGCGGCATTGTCGTGGTACTCACAGGTGGAAGCCCTGTCGACATGCGTGAGGTTTCCATGTTGGCCGACGCGGTCGTCATGGCGTGGTATCCAGGACAGGAGGGAGGATATGCCTTGGGCGACTTACTTTTCGGCGACGCCAACTTCTCTGGGCGTCTGCCAGTCACCTTCCCTGTCAACGGTGATCTTCTGCCTCCCTTCGAAGACTACTCGATGCAGGGGCGTACCTATAAATATATGACGGACAACATCTTCTATCCCTTCGGATATGGTCTCACCTACGGACGCGTAGAGTATCGTGACGCTCGGGTGGTGGTACAAGATCAGAAAGCCATGGTCTCCGTCACGTTGAGCAATCCTTCTGAGTGGCCCGTTACAGAGGTGGCTCAGGTGTATGTGTCAGCTCCTGGCGCAGGTGTCTCAGCGCCTCTGCAGCAGTTGGGGGCTTTCCAACGTGTCGCTCTCGCTCCGGGTGAGTCTCGTGAGGTGACTTTCCAGATCGCTCCCGAGCAACTCATGACCGTGGGAGAGGATGGTGAGAGCCGTCTTGTCAAAGGGGAGTATACCTTCACCGTGGCTGGTGCGGCACCTTCTGCCCGTACTCGCCAACTGAATGTACCGATGGTAGAGGCGAAGGCGTTCCTTCCTTAACTTCTTAATTACCTGCATGTTGGGTACATGCATAACTTGAATAAAATTACTACAATTTTTTGGGAGTGGTCATATACATGCCAGAGAGTATGAGTATGGCACCGATGAGAAAATAAGGCGTGATGGGTTCGTTCAGAATCCATCGCGCGAAAATGATAGTGGTGATAGGGTTGAAATACACCCAGTTGGTTGTCTCCACTGCCCCAAGTTTGCTGATGGCTTGGTTCCAGATGACAAAGCACAGCATGGAGGCCACACAACCCAGAAAAAGAAGGTTGAGCAAGACATCACGCCGGAGCACCACCTCCATGGGCAGAGGGTCATTGACCAATAAGTAATAGGGAAGGATGGTCACCGCGCCATAAAAGAACACCTTGCGGGTGATAAACAAGGTGGAATACCGATTATATGCTTTTTTGATAATCAGAGAGTAAGCCGCCCAACACACACAGGCACCGAATGCCAATAAGTCGCCAGTGGGGGAGAGGTGCAGCACAAAATGGCCGTTGAGCACGACGATGGCCATGCCCACACAGGCGATGACAGACCCTGCTAGTTGTCTGCCTGCTATCTTTTCGTCACGGTAAACCAATGCCATGGCCAGCATGGTAAATAGAGGACAGGAGCAAACAATCAAAGAGGTGTTGGTCGCTGTAGTGAACAGCATCGCTGCATTCTCGCAGAGGAAATACAGTGATCCACCTGTCAGACCCAGTCCTATCATCTGTAGTTCTTCTCTCCAGTTGCCGCATGTCCATTGGAAAGGCTGTCCTCGTTTACGGCTGAGTAAGTGCTCAAAACTGGTAAGCAGGACATAGGCCATGATGAAGCGCAAGGTGAAGATGTTGGCAGGCGACAGTCCTGCCATCAGCAGCATCTTGGTGAAAACAAATGTGCTGCCCCATACAGCCACAACAGCAAATGCCGTGAGATGATAGAACAGTCGTAGACGAGTTGGGATCATGCAATTTCTCTTGTTGGGTATGCCATTTTGATATGCTCACATCTGCCTTCAGGAGGCATCGTGAAAAGATGCTGCAAAATTAGTCAAAAAACGAAGAACACGCAAACTCTGCAAACAGCGAATCGCGAAAAGCGAACAGCAAACAGCGAATTTTCATCTTCTTTCTGTGTATTTGGTCGAAAAAAGCACAGGAAGTGGTCGAAATAAAAATTGAAATGGACAGATCATAAGTTACCTTTGCACTGTAAACGAAAACAAAATGTCAAATTAAAAAATACAGAATTATGAAAAAGGTACTTACATTCGTCGCAATTTGTCTCATGTCAATACAGATCGCCACAGCACAGAGCAGTTCACAAGAGTTTTCCATTCAGGAAGAAATGCCACAGTTTGTAGGAGGAGAGGAAGCCTTGGTCGACTGGATTGAAAACAACATCTCTTACCCCATGATGGCCGACATCAAATCCATCGAAGGCCGTGTGGTTGTATCTTTCGACATCAATGAGGATGGCACCATAGGCAATATCCGCCAAGAGGAGGCCGCCGACCCCTTACTTGCTGATGAGGTCATTAGCCGCCTGCAGCAGATGCCACAGTGGATTCCCGCCGTGCAAAACGGCAGAAACGTCAAGGTGAGATACACCCTGCCCATCTTCTTCTACTTGGCCTTCTAAGGAAGAAGGAGGGCAAGTTTCGGACTTCCGAAATTTCACTAATAGAATTAAAAATGCGAATTCGTCATCATTGACAAAGAAAAAGTGTAACTTTGCACCGTATTTAGTTCTGAGATGAGAATTCGCATTTTATTTTTGTTTTTGCTGATTCATACCCTATGGGTGGTGGCCGATGATAACAAGTTGACAGGTAGCGTGATAGGCACTACCGAGACAGTGGACTATAGTACGTTTGGTAAATCGACAACTGTTAACACCCGCGATAAGGCTTTCGATGGCGACCTCAACACCTATTTTGCCTCATGGGAGCGCAACTACACCTGGACAGGGTTGGACCTGGGCGCACCGCATGTCATCACAAAGGTGGGGTGGTCGCCCCGCAACGATGTGCATGGTGAGGACCGGGTGCTCTTAGGTGTGTTTGAGGGTGCCAACCGTGAAGACTTTATGGACGCATTGCCACTCCACATTATCAAAGAACGAGGCACGATAGGTGAGATGTCATATGCTTCGGTCGATTGTAGTGCCGGATTCCGTTATGTTCGTTATATAGGTCCCTCTGATGCTCGCTGCAATATTGCCGAACTGGAGTTTTATGGCCATCCGGGTGAAGGAGACCAAAGTCATCTCTCCCGACTTACCAATCTCCCCACGGTGAGCATCCATACGCTTAATGGCGCCATACCCTACGACAAGGAACATGACATCACAGCACAGATCTCCATCATCGGCGATGATGGAGAAGGCCTGCTCACAGAGCCAGGGTCCATTCGGGAGCGCGGCAACTATTCTCGCTCCTTCCCCAAGAAACCCTACCGCATCAAGTTTGACAAGAAACAGCATGTGCTCGATGCCCCTGCCAAGGCTAAGAAATGGACGCTTATCAACAACTATGGAGACAAGACCCTTATGCGCAACCTCCTGGCCTTTGATTTGAGTCAGCGCATGGGAATGCCCTACACTCCTTATGGTCGTGCAGTAGACGTATTGCTGAACGGTGAATACAAGGGTTGCTATCAGTTGTGCGACCAAGTGAATGTCAACAAAAACCGGGTTGACATCACCGAGATGACGCCACAAGACACCTTTGGCAGTGCCCTCACAGGAGGTTATCTTTTCGAGATTGATGCTTATGCCGGTGATGAGCGGTCATGGTTTTGGTCGTCAGGAGGCAACCCGGTCACCATCAAGTCGCCCGACGAAGACTCTATCGCTACTGCCCAGTTTAACTATATCAAAAGCCATTTCAACAAAGTGGAAAGTCAGTGGAGAACCTATCTGGATCTCTCCACTTTTCTTCGCCATTTCCTTGTGGGCGAACTGTCGGGCAATACCGACACCTATTGGAGCGTGTTCATGTATAAAGAGCGTGATGACGATAGGGTCTATACAGGACCGGTATGGGATTTTGACCTGGCATTCAACAATGACAACCGAACCTATCCCGTCAACTCCAAGAGCGACTACATCTATCGTAGTGGTGGTAGTTGTACTGGCAATATGCGCAATTTTGTGGACCGTATCGTGGTCTATGACGCCTCGGCACGAGCCCGCTTGCTAGAAATATGGGATGAGGCACGGCAGAATGGCCTCACCAAGGAGAGTCTGGTGGCCTACGTCGACCAATTGGAAGAGGAGTTGGATCAGTCGCAGACGCTTAACTTCCTGCGGTGGCCCATCATGGATTCCTATGTGCACCAGAATCCAAGGATATGGGGCAGCTACAGTGAGGAGGTGGACAATGTGCGCCGCTTTATCAGTGAGAGGGTGGACTGGATGGATCGTAAACTCAACTATACCTATATCCCGTCCTCTATCACAGAGGTGAACATTAACTTTAACGAACCATATGAAGTATACTCATCCTCAGGCAGATACTGTGGCCATAGCCTCAGTGGCCAGGGGCATGGTGTCTATATCGTCAAACAAAGGGGCAAAGCTCTCAAAGTCGTACAATAGTTTTATATCTGATACTTGTTTTTCCCTGACTTTCGTTTGGGCTCCGTGCTCACGCCGGAGTAGTTTCCACGTTCGTTGACACCAAAGGTGCCATGGCCGGGAGCGATGCCGGCATACTGCTCGTAGCGCTCGCGCACGCTTGAGACATAGTCGTGAGTCTCCGTACCACGCATATAGCCGGTCTTCACCACGGGGTCGCGGTAGTATTTCGGTTCGCTCAGGTGCAGGATATATTCCGAGACTTCCTCCCAGTGATAAGGGTCGCCACCATATTTCTCGGTCAGTGCCATGGCGTCACGCACATGGTTCGGACCGCCGTTGTAACTGGCGAGCACGAAGTTCATGCGTTCATAGGTGTCGGGCACGTCGCGGAAAAGCATTGTCAACTGATTGATCAGTTTGGCCGCGGTCTCGACGTTCAGTTCAGGCTCAAAGATTTTCGCCTCCTCCAACCCATAGGTGGCCGCAGTGGCTGGCATCAGTTGCATCAGGCCACAGGCACCGGCCCAAGAGCGCGCCTGTGGGTCGAAGCACGACTCCTGATAGGCGATGGCGGCCAGCAGACGCCAGTCTACATTGGCGATAGGGGCATATCTGACGAACAGATGGTCGTAGGTGGACAGTTCACCCTTGGCTTGGTTGAGCACCGGCGCATAGACATGACGTTGCACACTCTCAGCAGAGAGGGCGTATTTCTCCTGTTGGAGTGCCTCAGCGAGGTAATTGGGTTGGTACCACTGGTCGATAGCTTGCGCCAGTTCTTTGTTGTATGGCATCACTGCCCACTGTGCACCTTGGTCTTCTGGTCCGCAAAACAGGAGGCTGTCGCCACCTTCAGTATGTCTTTTCAATGGCATGGCAATGAGGTCGCCCTCGTTGTTTTTCAACTTCTTCACCATCTCCATGGTGTCGGCGCAGAGTTCCACGCGCACGCTCACACCGATCTCTTTGGCAAAACGCTCGCAGAGGAGGTATTGTACTCCTAAACGGAGATCTCGTTGCATGTAATAAGTGCTGGGGCCATCGATGGTCAGGGCAATCAGTTCACCATTCTCCACAATCTCATTCAAAGAATAATGGGCAGTAGTGTCGCTCTCCTCGCTGGTGGTCACCAACCAGGGCAGTGTGGCGTCGCTCTTATCTTGCTTGTCTGAAGAACATCCTAATAGCGTCAGAATAGAAAGGAGGACAAGCGTAAGTCTATAGTTGATATGTGTTGTATGACGATTCACTTATTTGAAGTAATAAAGGAACGATGCGATGCCCTCAAGTGCCGGTTTGCGCTGGTTTTCTATCTCTATTGTGAAGGCTACCTCTGCCTTGCAGATGCCACGCAGGTTTTGGATGTTGTGCAGCGAGGCCACCAGACGCACGCGACTGCCTGTCACGACGGCCTGACCGAAACGCATTTTGTCCATACCGTAATTGACCAGCATCTTGATGTTGTTGACTTCGATGACTTGTTCCCAAAGATAGGGCAGGAGAGAGAGCGTGAGATAGCCATGGGCGATGGTACTCTTGTAAGGACTTTCCACCTTGGCGCGCTCAGTGTCGACGTGTATCCATTGATGATCGAGGGTAGCGTCAGCAAACAGGTTGATGCGCTTCTGGTCGACCAGCAGCCATTCTGACTCACCTAATTTTTCTCCTAAGTGTGATGCAAACTCTTCGTAAGAGTTGACGATTAATTTTGACATTGTCTTTGATATTTTTGAGATTTTTCTTTTTTCCTCACAACATCCCCTTGGTGGAGGGGAGCTCATAGTGATAGATATCGCGCTTTACTGCCATACGGAGTGAGCGGGCCAAGGCTTTGAAAATGCCCTCTATCTTGTGGTGCTCGTTAGTACCCTCAGCACGGATGTTGAGATTCATACGTGCAGCGTCGCTCAGGCTCTTGAAGAAATGGAGGAACATCTCCGTGGGCATGTCGCCCACTTTCTCACGTTTGAACTCAGCATCCCACACCAGCCAGGGCCGTCCACCGAAGTCTAAGGCAACGCTGCATAGACAGTCGTCCATGGGCAGACAATAGCCATAGCGCTCGATGCCTCGTTTGTCACCCAAGGCTCTTAGCAAACATTCGCCCAAGGCAATGGCGGTGTCTTCGATGGTGTGGTGCTCATCCACCTGCAGATCACCTTTTGTATGGATGTAGAGGTCCATCATACCATGTTTGCCGATTTGCTCAAGCATGTGGTCGAAGAAACCGAGACCTGTCTGGATGTCACACTTTCCGGTGCCGTCGAGACACAGACGTACGTCGATGTCCGTCTCTTTGGTGGTGCGGCGCACTGATGCCACCCGTTCACCGGCAAAGAGCAGTTCGGCTATTTTGTCCCATGTCATGCCCTCGTCGCCCAGTATCAGGGCTTTGCAACCCAGATTGTTTGCCAGCTGGCGGTCGGTCTCACGGTCGCCGATAACATAACTGCCAGACAGGTCATAACGCTCTGTGTCGAAATATGCTGTAAGCATCCCTGTGCCTGGTTTACGGTTGGGGTGCCCGTCTTCTGGGAAATGAGGATCAATATGGATGGCGTCGAAGGTGATGCCTTCACCGCGCAGCGTGTTGAGGATGAAGTTGTGTACAGGCCAGAAGGTCTCTTCAGGGAACAAGTGTGTGCCCAGTCCATCCTGATTGCTCACCATGATGAGTCGGAAATCCAGGTTCTGGCAGATGAAACCTAAGTTGCGGAACACGCCTTCAACAAACTGCAGCTTGTCAAAAGAATCTATCTGTTCGTCAGCCGGTTCCTTGATGAGGGTGCCGTCACGATCAATGAAAAGGAGTCGCTGTCTCATATAGATGATGGGTATGGTTGAAGTACCGCCTCTTCTTTTATATTAGGGATGGGCGGAATGGTTTTTGCCGACTGTCGCTCTTTCTCTTGAGTCTCGATGGAGCCATACATGAAGTAGATCACTAGTGCCTCAAAGATAGTCACCTGATAGACCAGGAAGAAGACGATGACGGCGGTGAACAACTGCAGCCATGGGAAGTAGCCTGGCATGCCCGATGGGTCGCCTGTCACCACTCCCACCTCAGAGGCAAAACGTGCGAAACTCAGGATATAATAAGGAATCATCAGCAACATGATGATAATGGCGACGAAGATGGACGACAATAGCACTGTGATGAAGATAAAACCCCAATGACGGAGGCCGGTGCGAAGACACGGCAGGAGGTCACGCCAGAAGTGCATCTTCTCGTCGTTGAGGTAACGCATGCTGGCATAGAGCAGCGGCAACTGGACCAGGCAGAAAAACAGCAGTAGCAGCAGAATGTAGACGCCCAAAATGGCCATCACTGTGGTGGACATGGCTGGTACAGCCTCTCCTGCTGTTGCCTTGGCCTGAAGATAACCCACGGCCGCACCTGCTCCCCCACTGAACAAACTTACGAAAATGAGGGAGATGACGGCATTGCCTATTAACATCCACAAGGAGCGACGGAAGTTCCACTTTCGGGGCTTCTCGTTGAGCAGACTCATCAGGCGTGAGAGGGTCCATGCTGCGGCCACCATCTCTAAGATCGCTATACCGACCAGTGCCAGAAGTTTCAGGAAAGGCATTCCCGACCACGAGGCGCCATTGGCCAACCAGGGCGTAATGATCACCATGTAACCGCCCATCAGAAGGCTCTGCACGAGGATAGGCAGCCAGGTGCATTTCAGGATGCTCTTGAGGTTTTCAAGTTGCAATTTGTATGCAGCATTGATGCAGGAAGAGAAACTGCGGTTTTTATATAACAACTCTTTTTCCATGCTTGTCTTGTTTGCTTTAGCTAAAAGGTCTGTCTTCTTCTGAATTCAGCGCAGGTCACTGCCGTGGCAATGGCCACATTGAGACTATCGGCTGTCTTTCGCTCTGCTGGGTAGGAGGGAATCAGCAGACGGTGTGTCAGACGGGCAGAGACGGCACTGGTGATGCCATTGCCTTCATTGCCCATGACGAGCAAGCCGCGACTCTCCAACGCCTGATGGTAGAGGTCTGTGCCGTCAAGCACAGTGCCATAAATGGCTGTGCCTGTAGGCAACTGGTCGATCAGGGAGACCAAATCGGTATATACCACTTGCACCCGGGCGATGCTGCCCATCGTGGCCTGAATCACTTTGGGGCTATAGGCATCGGCTGTGTCAAGACTGCAGATGATGGTCTCGATGCCAAACCAGTCGGCGATGCGGATGATGGTGCCCAGATTGCCGGGGTCTTGCACACCATCGAGAGCCAGACAAAGTTCTTGTGAGACCCGCTCACACAATGATGTAAGGCTGGCTGTCTGATCAGGTGTCTTGAAGACTCCCATCACTTGCTGGGGGTGTTGCAAAAAGCTTACACGGCGCAACTCCTCTTCCGTTACGACAATGGCCTCCTGCGCCTGCAGTGCAGGGTGAGCCTGAAACCATGGTTCCGTTGCGATGACAGTGATAGCTGGATAGGTTTCCAGCAGGTCTGACACCACTTTTGGACCCTCGGCCACAAAGAGGCCAGTCTCACGCCGGTGCTTCTTGTTCTCCAGCTGTTTGATGGCTTTGATTTTATTCTTACTGATCATTTCGGCTGCGAAGTTAATCAAAATCGTTTGGAGAATTGAATTTTGAGTATTAAATAATCAAAATCGACCGTTTTTTTTGTTTCGACAGGTTTTTTTCATGAGGGTGATGGCTTTGCGGAAAATATTTTTTATCTTTGCATGGTATTCCATTAAATACAGTCGATCATCATTTTACACTCTTTATTCAATTTAATATTCAGAAAATATGCTGAAAAAAGTATCCTTCTCTTTCATATTGACTTTGATAGCAGTCAATTTGAACGCCCAGGAAGTGAAAAAGCTTCCTCAACCTGACATGCAACTGCAAGTGACACTGACAGAAGCTTTGCAAAAACGTAGGTCGGACCGTGAATTCAATGCTGACAAAAACATCACTGACCAGCAACTCTCCCAACTGCTCTGGGCAGCCTGTGGTGTCAACCGTGCGGATCGGAAACTGCTGACGATCCCCACCGCCGTCAATGCCCAAGACATACAAGTCTATGTGTGCTGCAAGGACGGTGTGTCACTCTATCAGCCATACGACAACACACTGCTGAAAGTGACAGATACGGATGTGCGTGAAATGCTGGCCGAAAGACAGGCTAACATGAAGACCGCCCCTCTCTTCCTCTTGATTGTCAGCAATCAGGAAAAATTTCGCAATGGAAGCGAGATTTATGGCGCTATGGATGCTGGCTATAGTTCCCAGAATATCTGTCTGATGTGTGCAGCCCTGGGGCTGAAGACCGTGCCACGCGCGATGATGAACAAAGAGAAAGTGGCCCAAGCTCTTGGCCTGAATGAAAAACAAATCCTCGAACTGAATCATCCGATTGGGTATTAGGTTTTCGAGCTTCGCGGTTCGCTTTTTGCGGTTCGGCTTTGGGTTTTAGGTTTTCTGGTTGCAGCTAACGATGCGCCTGAAAACCTAAAATATTCAAAGCCGATTTTTCATTTCGTCGAAAAATTCCCTGCAAGTCGTCGAATATTTCATTGCTCTCACCTTATATCATCATATCTTTGCATCGTCATTTCGTTTGAGACAAAAAATAAAAAGATATGAAAAAGGTAAGATTATTTTTGGTAATGGTCATGACGATGCTATCTACAGTCATGATGGCACAGACGACTTTGGTCAAAGGTCTGGTAGTAGATAAAAACACGGGTGAGGCAGAGCCTTTCGCTACCATCCGTGTATATAAGGCAGGAAATCAAGAGAAACCAGTGGCTATCTTCCTGACAGATGAAAACGGGGCTTTCTCGCATGAGGTGGAGGGCAATGGAAAATACACTTTGTCCGTCAGCAGTATCGGAAAAGAAGAGCTGCGCCAGGAGATAGAACTGGGAAAGAAACAGACACTCGACCTGAGCACGGTCTCTCTTAAAGAGGATTCCAAGACACTGAAAGGAGTGGAGGTAGTGGCACAGAAGCCCCTCGTGAAAATGGAAGTAGACAAGATGACCTATAAGGTGGAGGATGACCCCGACGCAAAGTCGAACACCGTGCTTGATATGCTCCGCAAAGTGCCTATGGTGAATGTAGACGGACAGGACAATATCACAGTCAACGGCTCTTCCTCATTTAAAGTCTATGTCGACGGCAAACCCAATGTGATGTTCTCCAGCAATCCGTCTATGATATTCAAAAGCATGCCAGCATCGGTGGTGAAAAACATTGAGGTGGTGACCAATCCAGGAGCCAAATACGACGCAGAGGGTGCTGGTGGCGTGCTCAACATCGTGATGAACAAAACCAATCCGATGGCCATGAAGAGCATGGATGGCTACAATGGAACGATCCGTGCCCAAGCAGGTAACAGAAGTCTGGGAGGTAGCGTGTTTGTCAGTGGACAAAAAGACAAATTGTCATACAGTGCCAATGTGATGGAAAACTATTCCAAACCAGGGACAACAGAGTCTGTCGTGGAGCAAATTAATGGCAATTCCACCATCCTCAATACTTCAAAGTCGAAAACCCGACTGCCCTTCACCATGGGCAACTTCTCATTAGGATATGACCTCGACTCTGTGAGCAGCATCAATGCCACAGCATCGTTCACCAGCCTCAAGATGAAGAATACAGGCACACCGGGCACTCAGATGTCAGGAGTCGACTATGGCGGCAACTTCGATTATGGCTATGAGATGTATATGACCAACCGCCGCACCTCATTCAGTGGCAATGTCGATTACCAGCGTTTCCTCAACCCACAGCGCACCAAGTCGATCATCCTTACCTATCAGCTCGACTATAGCCCGTCGAAGACAGAGCAGGAGAACAAGTTCGACAAGTCGTCCACTCCTTTTATCGACCTGACCGACCGCTCCTCCGTCAGTAAGGACAACACCACAGAGCACACGCTGCAGGCTGACTATACTACGCCGCTGTTCACCAACCATACCCTCAACCTGGGTGCCAAAATGATGACACGTAAGGCAACCTCCGACTCCAAATACTATCTGGCAGATGTCTACAATGAAGCCATGAGTATGGACTATGAGTACACCAACAGTATCCTGGCAGGCTATGCTGAGTATGATGCCAAGTGGAGCAATTTCGGTGCAAAAGGCGGCCTGCGTTATGAACACACCTGGCAGGATGTGACCTATCATTTGGGCAATGGGGCGAACTTCAGCAAAAACTATGGCAGCTTGGTGCCTTCGGCCAGTCTCAGCTATAATTTCTCTCCAACAGCCAACCTCGGTATGACCTACAATATGCGTATCAGCCGTCCGGGTATCACCTATCTGAATCCATACATCAACCGTTCCGACCCGACCAGCATCAGTTATGGCAACACGGACCTGGACGTGGAGAAGTCGCACAATGTGGCACTCGTCTACAACATGTTCTCCACCCGACTAATGATGAACCTCAACCTACACTACAACTATACTGGCAATGGCATTGAGCAATACAGTTTCTACAACGACAATATGCTCAACACCACCTATGGCAACATCGTTAAGAGAAGTCAGACCGGCATCAACGGATATGTCAATTGGCTGGCAACCAAAAACACTCGGCTCTTCCTCAATGGTAGCATCAACTATGTGGACATCAACAGCCATACACTCGGGCTGAGCAACAGTGGCTGGACGGCCACAGCCATGACAGGATTGCAGCAGACTCTGCCATGGAATGTGAAGTTGGGCGCGTTTGTGATGACATCCAGCAAGTCGTATACCCTGCAAGGATGGTCGAGCGGATTCAACCTGCTTACGGCCAATGTCTCCAAGACATTCTTTAATGATAAACTGAGCATCAGTCTGATGGGCATCACGGGCCTCTCCGATGGTGGAAGCCTCAAGATGGAGACCTACTCTGAGGGCAAGAACTTCAGCACACATACCAACATCAAAGTACCCATCCAGGGTGTCACACTCTCTGTGAGTTATACTTTCGGCAACTCCAAACGTCAGGCTCGCCAGCATGTGTCACGCATACAAAATGACTATATCGAACAGCAGTCGCAAGGTGAGATGATCAACAGCGTGGGTGATATGAACCAACAATAAACTCTATCCCAAATCGGTCTCCTTGATGACCGATTTGGGAAGTTTTTCATTGATTGTTTTCATTTTTCAAAATATAAATCGTATTTTTGCATGTGATGAGAAATATCAATAAAAAAGATATCGCATTATTGGCCATTCAATTGGCTGTATGGGGAACGCTGATTCTGCTTCCCTCCGTCGCGTCATTCATTATCACTGGCATATGGAATGACTCTCTGATGACCGCAGCAGTGATGTGGGGAATGTTGAGGCAGCCAATCATTCTCTATTTTCTCAACTTCTACATTCTCGGACCGTATCTGTTCTTCAAACGTAGGATCTTGAGCTTTGTGTTGGCCAATGCTGTTGCGCTGTTCGTGCTCAACTATGGCTTTTTCATGATGAGAAATGCATCCAGGGCCAATGACTTTGAAATGCCTAGAAACGCGTTGATAGGTTTCTACGCCAGCATGTTTTCCTATCTCATCATCAATATAGTCTTCATTGCTACAGCACTTGGCATACGTCATTTCCTCAATGTGAGGAAAATCAAGAAACAACTTGAGGAGGAACGGCAGAAAAATACCGAGGCAGAACTGGCCTGGCTCAAGAGCCAGATCAACCCGCATTTCCTGTTCAACACACTCAACAATATCTCCAGCCTCACACAGATAGACCCCGATGCCGCACAAGACTCCATTGCCCAGCTGAGTGACCTGTTGCGATATGCCATCTATGAGACCAACAAGGAGCAGGTGCCCATTCAGGGAGAGGTGGAGTTCATGGCCAATTATATAGACCTGATGAAGCTGCGCTGCAATGAGAAAACTACAGTGAAGACTTTTTTCCGTACACAGCAGAATGTGCCAGTGGCTCCGCTCCTTTTCATCTCGCTTATAGAGAATGCTTTCAAGCATGGTGTGAGCAGCAGCAAAGACTCATTCATCAACATCTCACTCGTGCAAGAGGACGACACCATCACCTTTGTCTGCGAAAACTCCAATTACCCTAAAGATGACACGGACAGAAGCGGGTCGGGCATTGGGTTGGAAAACACACGCCGCCGGTTGGAACTGATGTATCATGGGCGGTATGAGTGGGAGCAAAACCAGGATGAGAAAACTTACTATGTGAAAATAACTATCAGATGATGAGAACTCTTACATGCATGGTCGTTGATGACGAGCCGCTGGCCGTCAAATTGTTGGAATCTTTTGTTAATAAAACACCAGACCTACAGTTGGTGGCTTCATTCACCGACTCGGTCGAGGCAATCAGCGCCATAAAGAGTCAGCCTGTCGACCTCCTGTTCTTGGACATACAGATGCCCGACATGAACGGGATGGAACTGGCGCATATTGTACCTCCAGAGACCAAAATCATTTTTGCCACTGCATTCAAAGAGTACGCCTACGAAAGTTATGAGGTGAGTGCGCTTGACTTCCTGTTGAAACCGATTCGTTACAACAAATTTCTTACCGCCGTCGAGAAGGCGCGCCAATGGTATGACCGAATGGAGGCGGAGCCAGAGAAAAACACTACACGCCAGGACGACACTATCTTTATCAAGGTAGACGGGGAGTTTCGTCAGATACCTGTCGCCAGCATCTTGTATGTCAGTGGCATGAAAGACTATGTTATGTTTTGGATTGAGGGTGAGCGAAAGGCTCTCATCACCCACATGACCATGAAAGCGGTGGAGGATATGTTGCCAGCGGCACAGTTTATGAGGGTACATCGCTCCTATATCGTGGCGCTCAACAAAATACGCAGCATCGATCGCAATGACTGCATCTACATCGGCGAGGAAATTATCCACGTCACCGAGGCTTATCGTCCGCAGTTTCAGCAGTTCCTCAGCAGCAGAATCTCGGGGTGAAAGAAAAAACTCTTTATTTGTTTCTTTCTAAGCTCGATTTTCATTATCTTTGCGCACAAATTATGTTTGAGCTGACCAACAGAAGGAATTCCTTTTTATATAAAAGTGTATGTTTGATGACGGTCCTTATCACCCTCATCACCATGCTGTCATGCTCTACTACGAAATATGTGCCCGAGGGCTCTTATCTGCTTAAGAGCGTCAAGGTGAAGTCGGATAACAAGGACTTTGACGCTGCCAAAGTAAGCCAGTATGTGCACCAACGGGGGAACTCCCGGTGGTTTTCACTCTTTAAGATACCCCTTGGCATTTATTCCCTGTCGGGACGCGACACCACTAAGTGGGTCAATCGCACCATGCGAAATATCGGTGAGGCACCTGTCCTCTATGATTCTATGCTGACCATACAGACGAGTGCCGACCTGCTCACCGCCATGCAGAATATGGGTTATATGAACGCACAGGTGAGGCAACAACCAAGCATTAAAGGCAAAAAGGCCACAGCCGTCTATACCTTGTCACCTGGTGAACCTTTTATGATCCGGTCGATGGAATATGATATAAAAGACGATACCATTGCCTGGCTGCTCACACAGGACAGCACCATACTGCGACTGAAAAGTGGTGCCCCCTTCACCATCAACGGACTGGAGCAGGAGAGAGGGCGCATCACATCCTATCTTCTCGACCGGGGGTATTACAAGTTTCACAAGGAGTTTATCCGCTTTGAGGCTGATACCATGAGAGGTAGCCGACTGGTAGACCTGACCATGCGCCTGAACAGATACCGTGAGAAAAACGACACCCCCGAGACCGACCATCCTCGTTACACGGTCAGGAGCATTCAGTACTCCAGTCCAGACTCTGCCACCATACATATTAATAGACACGTGCTTGAGAATGCCACTGCTTTTGATGCGGGCACATGGTATTCTGCATCTGAAGTGCAGCGTACATATCACAACCTGAGTCGGTTGCAGGCGCTCAAATACTCAGGCATCCGGTTCACAGAAGACCCTGACTCCAATTATGTGGACTGCACCATACAGTATGGTATGAACAAACCCAGCACCATCTCATTCCAGCCAGAAGGCACCAACACAGCAGGTGACCTGGGGGCTGCGGCATCACTCACCTACGAAAACCGCAATATTTTCCATGGATCGGAGGTGTGGAGCATCCGATTCCGAGGTGCATTCGAGGCCATCACAGGACTGGAAGGCTATCAAAATGAGAACTATATGGAGTATGGAGTAGAGTCTCGTCTGACTTTCCCCAGATTTGTCGTGCCGTTTCTCTCGCATGTGGCGAAGCGCAATTTCAACGCCACCTCCGAACTTTCGTTCAGTTACAACCTCCAAAACCGGCCTGAGTTTCATCGCAGGGTTCTTTCAGCTGGTTGGAGATACAGATGGCAGAAACCACGAAGCAACATGGCATACAAATGGGATGCCCTTGACCTTAACTTCATCCAAATGCCTTGGATCTCAGGCACATTCAAGCACGACTATCTCGATAGCGTGAGCAACCGCAATGCCATCCTTCGCTACAACTATGAAGACCTCATGATCATGCGTTCCGGCTTCGGACTGACGTATAATAACGGCAAACATCTCATCAGAGCCAATATTGAGACAGCGGGCAATCTGTTGTCGCTCATTGGCGCCGCCGCCGATTTCAAGAAAAACAAGGAAGGGCAGCGCACGCTCTTCAACATTGCTTTCGCACAGTATGTGAAGGGTGATTTTGACTATACCCGCATGATGACCATTGATGAGCACAACTCCATTGTCATGCATGCCGGACTGGGCATCGCCTATCCCTATGGCAACAGTGACATGCTGCCTTTTGAGAAAAGGTATTTCTCTGGAGGTGCCAACTCTGTCAGGGGATGGAGTGTGAGAGGACTGGGACCAGGAAAATTCAAAGGACATCACGGGGCCATCGATTTCATCAACCAGACGGGTGATATGAAGATTGACCTCAATCTGGAATATCGCACCCATCTCTTCTGGAAATTCAATGGTGCTTTCTTTATCGATGGAGGCAATATCTGGACGCTCAGAGCCTATAAAGATCAGCCAGGAGGACAGTTTAAAATCGATGAGTTCTACAATCAGATCGCAGTGGCTTACGGACTGGGTGTCAGACTCAATTTCGATTATTTCATTCTTAGGTTTGACATGGGCATGAAAGCCATCGACCCGGCATACGAGACACAAAAGGAGCATTATCCTGTCATCCATCCTGACCTGGGGCGCGACTTCTCTTTCCATTTTGCAGTGGGTATGCCGTTCTGATGGATAAAAGACTAAAGCAATGTTAAAATCATTAATTATTTGGTTTTAACATTCTTTTTTTATATTTTTGCAATTCAATAAACGTGGTATACGTTATTTTATAAAAAATTGATTGAATGCTGAAGTTCCTCTCTCTTGGTAGTGGTAGTAGTGGCAACTGTTATTTTCTTTATACAGAAAATGGCGGTCTGATGATTGATGTGGGAATCGGTGTGAGGGCCCTGAAAAAGTCTTTTCATGAATATGGCCTCTCCATGCCCCAGATTAAACAGATTCTGCTTACTCACGACCATGCCGACCATGTGAAGTCGGTGGGAAGTGTCAGTCATGATTTCAAGTTGCCTGTATATACCACCGCCCAAGTGCATCAGGGCATACTCAACAATTATTGTGTCAGGCACAAGATAGACAGAAGCCTGGCATGCGTGATAAAGAAAGGTGAGACTTATACATTTGGTGATTTCCAGATTACACCTTTCGATGTACCACACGACAGCGCCGACAATGTGGGATATAAAATTGTCTGTGGTGAGGTGGTGTTTTGTCTTATCACAGACATAGGTCATGTCACTGATGAAATCAAGACGTATATCAGTGAGGCCAACTATCTGGTGTTGGAAGCCAACCATGACATGGAAATGCTCATGGGGGGACCTTATCCTCCATATCTTAAAAAGCGGATACTCAGCGACTCCGGACATCTCAGCAACAAGGACTGTGGGGAGGTGCTGGCACAGAATGCCACGCCTGCTTTGAGGCATGTGTGGCTATGCCACCTGAGTGAGGAAAATAATCATCCTGAGTTGGCACGTATCACCGTCGAACAGACGTTGCGTGCTCATGGTATCATCGCAGGGGTCGATTTTCAGCTTGAGGTGCTTAAAAGGAAATCACCGTCAGGTATTTATGAGTTAAGGTGACGGCTCATTTCCTTGGCTTGTGCATAGATAGCGGAGTAGGGGAGGTGGATGCGGTCGATCATACTTGGGAATGCCTGTGCGAAGCTTGCATAATACAAAGCTAAAAAGTCATGGCCGTCCATGCTCATTCCCTCTAATGCTGGTAAAGTGTAGATGCGGTCGGGGTGTACACCGTCTTGCGCCAGTGTGGCACACTCCATGGCGATGAGGCGCACCTGAGGACTTTTCATTCTTGAGATCAACATGAGTGCGCTCCGCATCGACTGTAGTAGGCGCGCGGGGTCTGGTTCACTACGATGTTCTGTCTGAGTTTCAGGAGTAGCTTCAGCCTTTGTCTCCATCTCTGTCTCCACCGTTCCAGAAACATTCTCCATCCCCATTGTTTTAGAAACATCCTCGTTCTCTATGGCCTCGGAAATATCTTCCATCCCCATCGTCCTGGATATACCCGCCCTGTCCACCGCTCCCGACATTTCCTCTGTCGTGAAAAGCCGTAACTGTAGATGGTCATCTTTTTTCGTGTTATGTCGTCTCTTCTTGTGTGCCATAGTAGGGTTTTTCAGGGTAAGAAAGGATGGTGTGTGAAAAAAGGAGGATATGCCTGACGGCATACCCTCACAAGTATAAAAGAGGTTAATAAGCAAACAAAGGATAGTCTTTCATCGTGTCGTTCACTTTCTGGCGGACGGCGGCGATGACCTTCTCGTCTTCTGGCGCATTGAGCACTTCCTCAATGAGGTCGGCGATAAGCACCATCATGTCTTCTTTTGCACCACGGGTAGTGATGGCAGGGGTGCCTAAGCGGATGCCTGAGGTCTGGAAAGCACTGCGGGTGTCGAAGGGCACCATGTTCTTATTGACAGTGATATCAGCAGACACAAGGGCGTTCTCTGCTACCTTACCAGTCAGGTCGGGATACTTCGTACGCAGGTCTACCAGCATTGAGTGGTTGTCGGTACCACCGCTCACAATGCCAAAACCGCGCTTCACCAGTTCTTCAGCCAGAACGCGGGCGTTGGTTTGCACTTGTTTGGCCCAGACTTTGAACTCTGGTTGTAGAGCCTCCTCGAAAGCCACAGCCTTGGCTGCGATCACATGCTCCAGAGGACCGCCTTGGGTGCCTGGGAACACAGCGCTGTCGAGCAGTTGGCTCATCATCTTGATCTTGCCCTTGGGTGTGGTCTTGCCCCAGGGGTTCTCAAAGTCTTTGCCCAGCAGAATGATACCGCCACGCGGACCGCGCAGTGTCTTGTGTGTTGTGGAAGTGACGATGTGGGCATATTTCACGGGGTTGTCAAGGAGTCCAGCAGCGATTAGTCCGGCAGGGTGGGCCATATCAATCATAAGCAGCGCACCCACTGAGTCGGCTATCTCACGCATACGGCGGTAGTCCCATTCACGGCTGTAGGCAGAGCCACCACCGATGATGAGCTTGGGTTGGTGCTCATGAGCCAATTTCTCCATCTCGTCGTAGTCCACACGTCCAGTCTCTTGGTTCAGATTATAGCCCACAGGCTTGTAGAGTATGCCCGAGGTGTTGACTAATGAACCATGAGAGAGATGGCCACCATGAGCCAGGTTCAGGCCCATGAAGGTGTCGCCGGGCTGCAGCACAGCCAGAAGCACTGCGGCATTGGCCTGTGCGCCCGAGTGAGGCTGCACATTGGCCCATTCGGCGTCGAAAAGTTTTTTCACACGCTCGCGTGCCAGGTCTTCCACCTGGTCCACCACTTGGCATCCTCCATAATAACGTTTTCCGGGTAAACCCTCTGCATATTTGTTGGTCAGGTAGCTGCCCATTGCGGCCATTACTTGGTCGCTGACGAAGTTCTCCGATGCGATGAGCTCCATGCCTTTCAGCTGGCGCTGATGCTCTCTCTCGATAAGATCGAAAATCTCTTGGTCTCTTTTCATGTTTTGTCTTGTAAATATTTTGATGGTATGCTTTTGTCAGATAATCTCCACTTTGTCGATGTCTTGCTCTTTGTCACAGTAATGGCATTTCAGGATGCCACGGCTCTTGTCCACCACGTGGAAGACGGTGTCCATAGGCTCATTGTTGGTGATGCACTTGGGGTTGTTGCATTTCACGATGCCGCGTAGCTCGTCGGGCGTCTCAACGGTCTTCTTCTCCGTCACCTCAAAGTCATGGATGATGTTGAGCACAACGTTGGGAGCCACGACGGAAAGGCGGGATATCTCATCGTCAGTGAAAAATTTGTTGCTGATCTTGATGATACCCTTGTTGCCAACTTTGTTGGACGGGTAGTTGTAGCCGATGGTCACAGGCGAGGGAATCGACTGGAGACCCAGAAGACTCACCACCTGAAAGGTCTTCTCCGATGGGATGTGGTCTATCACAGTGCCGTTCTCTATCGCGGCGACAAGGCGTTCTTTCTTGTTCATAATAGCTTAGATGATGATGGTTGGGTCGTTGATGACTTCGTCGATACTGATGCCCAGTACGTCGCAGATGATGGCCTCACGAGCGTAGAGCCCGTTCTGTGCTTGCTGGATGTAGTAGGCGTGTGGGTTTTCGTCCACGTCGTAGCTGATCTCGTTGACACGGGGCAGCGGGTGCAGGATCTTCATGTTGCTTTTGGCTTTCCCCAGCATGTCAGCTTTGAGGATATACACGTTTTTCACTCGCTCATATTCCATGAGGTCGGAGAAACGCTCTTTTTGCACACGTGTCATGTAGATGATGTCGGCGTCGGCGATGATATCTTCGTTGAAAGCGGTGTGCTCGGTGTACTGGATGCCATGCTCCGTGCAGTATAGCTTATATTCGGCAGGCATGGACAACTCCTCAGGGGCGATGAAATGGAAAGTGGGGTTGAAGTGGCGCATCGCCATCAGCAACGAGTGGACCGTACGGCCATATTTCAGATCGCCGACTAGATAGATGTTCAAGTTGTCAAGGGTACCTTGTGTCTGATAGATAGTAAACAAGTCGAGCATGCACTGCGAGGGGTGCTGGTGGGCACCGTCGCCGGCATTGATGATGGGCACAGGGGAGATCTCGCTGGCGTATTGAGCCGCTCCCTCGATATAATGGCGCATCGCAATCACGTCGGCATAGTTGGACACCATCAGGATGGTGTCTTTGAGGGTCTCGCCCTTGGAGACACTCGATGCCTTGGCGTCGGAGAAACCGATCACTTTGGCACCAAGACGATTGGCGGCGGTCTCAAAACTCAAACGCGTGCGGGTGGAGGGCTCATAAAACAGGGTGGCCACAATTTTGCCTTTGAGAATCTCGCGGTTGGGGTGCTTCCTAAACTCTTCTGCCATCCTGATCATATAGAGAATTTTCTCCTTAGACAGGTCGGCGATTGTCACGAAGTTATGTCTGTTCATAGGGGCCTTTTGGTTCAATGATTCTTTTTCGACTGCGAAGTTAAACATAATTTTTCATTATCCTGCCTATTTCCAAAGAAAAGTCATCAGGAAAGTTTTTTTTCATCCATTTCTTTGTCGAAACAAACCCTTGAATGGAGTAGAAAAACACGCACATATTTGTAATAACCAATGAGATGTTGTATTTTTGCACCAAAAAGAAAAGGATGAAAGAGTGGATAGCGCCGACAGCGGACAGTGTGATAGCATACATGGAAACCCTGCAGAATGAAAGGCAACGAGAGATTCTCGTCCGCTTTTTCAAAACAGGGGAAGGCGAGTATGGTGAAGGTGACGAGTTTTTGGGGCTGAAGGTTCCTCAGACCAGAAGCGTGGTCAAGGCTGTGGCTGATGAGTTGCCGCTGAGTGAAGTGCCCACGTTGCTGATGAGCTGCTGGCATGAAGTGAGACTCTTTGGGCTGCTGGTCATGGTGGACAAGTTTGAGCGCCTTGCTACAAAACGTCTGGCGAATGATCCTGCATCCATCAGTGGCAGGGACAAAATAGTGACGATGTACTTACAGTATGCGCAGCGGGCGAACAACTGGGACCTGGTCGACCTTTCTGTCCATAAAATCCTGGGCCATTGGCTGCTTTTGCCTTCTAACTTGGGAGACATGGTGTATAAGATGCAAGTGCTCGACCGGTTGGCGCAAAGCCATTGCCTTTGGGAGCAGCGGATGAGCATGGTGTGCACTTGGAAGACATCGCAACGGGGTGACCCGTCGTGGTGCTTGCGCTACGCGGAGGTGCATCTGCATCATCCTCATGACCTGATGCACAAGGCTGTCGGGTGGATGCTGCGAGAGATGGGCAAGCGGGTGAGTATGGACCTGTTGCGTGACTTCCTCCGCCAGCATGCGTCTGAGATGCATCGCACCACCCTCCGTTACGCCATCGAGAAGATGTCTGATGAGGAACGGAGATACTGGATGGAGACATCAAGGTGTTGATATCATAAGTGTCATTCTGTCGTCAGGTAGCCTATGTGCAGATTACCCTTTTTGAGCAATTGCTTCAAGTGGGCTTTGAGAGATGAAGGCGTCACCTGTTTGATGTAGGACGTGTCACCTTCCTTGACGACAAGACCATTGAGTTCGCGGTCAAGGAGTTCAGAACGAAGACTGTAATCATTATCCTTATAATTGTCCTTGAGTTTCTCACGCTCCGTGATGTAACTGTCAATGAGATCCTGGGTGATGAGATGGCCATCAGCCATGTCCTGAACGAGTTGTGTGACGTCTTTTGCTATTCGTTCGCGTTGCTTGGGGTCGCATGTGTAGGCAATTGTGCATTTCATACGGGGAATGGGCAGCAAATCATCTTGCATCATGCACTGAGGAGTGTAAACATCACTATGCTGAATGCGCAATGTGTTAAGCAGAATTTTGCCAAGCACACTCTTCAATACTTCGTTGTGGGCATGTGTCTGCTGCGTGTATTGGAAGTCTTTCTCCCACGTATAGAACAGAAAGGTCGCACAATACGGAGTCGGGTTTTCCATTTTCTCGACTACTGTGGTATTGGTGGTCTTGAAATGGTCGGCTTCCCAAATTCTGCGTTTCACCGGCTCTGGTTTTGATGGAAGCGCACCGATGTATTTGAGCAGAAGCGGTCGGAGGGTGTCGGCATCCACTTCACCTTGTACGACAAACACCGAACCATTGAAGTTGGAATAGTAATCCTTCACCACCTTCCTGAAACGCTCTACCGTGTAAGTGCCGGCTTCCTCCAACGAAGGAGGCATGAGACGCTTGACGGATGCTGCAGGTAGGTTTTGTAATTTGAGTTGGGCCTGCATGATGGGATTTTGGACCGCCAAAATGGTGGTTTTGATGCTGTTGATTTTTTCTGCTGCTTCAACGGAATCCACTTCTGTCGTTGTCAATGAGGCATAGATCATTTTCAACTGTTGTTCAATATTCTTCCATTGCTCCACGCTGTCAGTGACATGGAAAGATAAAGGAACGTCAAGAACATCGTCAAAAGGTTGATTCTGAACCCATGAACTGCCGCCTATGTATTCAAAGTGTCTTCTACATGATGAAAGCATGCCTTGAAATGCGATTTCGTCATCACTAAGCGCAGAGTATCCCATCGGGCGGTCAAACTTCATGTTGATGGAGTTGTGGTCGGTTTTCTTTTTCCATAGCAATACTTTCACGCCATTTGACAAAAGCAACTCGCTGATGCTGTCATTACGAATGGTCGTTTTCACGACAGTGCCTGACGTAGGATTGATGTCGAGATCCTTGACGTGGAGTTGCTCCAGCTTTTTGCCTTTTGCCACTGCTACATCCGCGAGTTCCTCATCTTTCATGTTTTTCACCCGATGGATGATTTCACTTACTTCATCCTCTGTCGGCAGGACTGCGTCTTTGGGAAACATATTGGTCACCAACATGTTGCGACCATCGGTGATTTCCCTGAACTTTTTGTCGAGTTGTTCCTTCGTAGTGGTGTTGACAATATGACTCTTCGAGGCATCTTCACAACTATAGTCATTGATGGCGTTTCCGTTGAAAAAACTATTGACCAACCGATCTGTCCAGTCATTGCTCCTTTGGGACACGTATTTGCTGTATACAGTATCAGGAAACAGGATGGCAGAGAAGTCTTCGTTGTAGGATGGACTTAGTTGGTCATGTGGATTTCTTTTGAATTCTGTAAAACCATTGCGGCGGATGATTTCTACCTTTTTCAGCAATGTTTCCAGCGTCGAGGACCATTTGTCTGGTGAGGAACTCATCTCATAGACGATGAACTTGGCATCCCTGATGTCTGTCGGATTCAGGTTGTATGCTCTAGGCATCAAAATGTCATTGCTCTTGAGGGCAGAGAGTTGATCATTCATCAACACCCTTATTTTTTCAAGAATCTGTGCCGACCTCAAGTCTCCAACCTGATTTTTCAGCACATGCTCTTCTTTTGGCAATTTGATAATGACTGAACAGGCATAAAAAGGAAGTTGGGGCTCTTGATATACATGTGCTTGAGGTGCCTCAAAGTCAGGGATGGTGGGAGGTTCGGGAACGATATGCTTTCCACGTTTCAACGTGCTAAACATTTTCTTTATTTTCCCCACCATCTCGTCGGCATCGAAGTCGCCGGTCACAACCACGGCTTGGTTTTGTGGCTGATACCAGTGTTTGTAGAAGTTACGAATGAGTTTGGGAGGGCAATTCTTCACAATCTCCAGGTCACCGATAGGCAATCGTTTCGTATAGAAAGATTGGTTGAGTAAATCGTTGATGAATTGTTGTGCAATCGATACCGTGTTTCTGCTTCTCCATTCCTCAACAATGACGTTGCGCTCACTTTCCACATCATGGTCGTCGATGGTGGCTTCACACGCCCAGTCGTGTAAAAGGAGCAAACAAGAATCCATCTGACTTTCATCATTCGTGGGTATTGAGTTGAGGAAATACCTCACTGTTTCGTATCCTGTAAAAGCATTGCTGTCATGCCCGAATGGGATGCCGTTGCGTTGCATGAATCCTATCACCTCAGGTCCGGGGAAGTGTTTGGTCCCCTTGAATAGCATGTGTTCGACAAAGTGGGCCAAGCCACGCTCGTTTTCTTTCTCTATGAACGCCCCTCCTTTTACCAACAAACTGAAGTTGGCCTTTTTCTTAGGTTCTGTGCATCGGCGCACATAATATGTCAGTCCATTCTTCAGAACGCCCGTCCTCACCGACGTGTCTGTGGGAATCACCTGCTGGTCGATTAAATGAGAATGAAGCATAAGCAAAGAATCGTTTCTTTTATCTTTTTCTGCTAAAAGAATCGAATCCCTGACCGCCTCTTCCTTTGTTGGGATAGAATCATTCTGGTGTTGATGTCCTACATTAGTTTGCTGGGCAAATAGAGTTGGTGATGTCGTTGTAAAAAAGACAAGTAAGATAGGGATGATGGCCTTATTGATCATGATCTGGATACGATTTTTTGAATTGATAGTTTTTATGCCTTCTTCATCATTTTCTGCATGACGACGGCGCATGAGGCATCACCAGTGACCGACATGACGGTACGTCCCATGTCGATGATCCGGTCGATGCCCGCAGCCACAGCCACACATTCCACAGGGATGTTGGCGGATGCAAATACCATAGCCATCAGGGCAAGAGAGCCCCCTGGGATGCCTGGCGTGCCGATAGAGGCCACAGTGGCGGCAAAGGCGATGGCCAGATATTGGTTGATGGTGAGGTCGATGCCGCAGCAGGTCGCCATGAAGACCGAGGTGGCGCCGAGATAGATGGCCACACCGTCCATATTGATGGTGGCGCCAAGAGATAGTACGAAGCTTCCGACGCTTCTGTCAACGCCCAGCTTCTCCGTACATTCCATAGAGTAGGGCAGGGTTGCCACCGAGGAATCACTTGAAAACGCAAACAACATAGCAGGTTGCATCTCCTTGAGAAACTTCAGTGGTGATATTCCGCCAAGGAAATAGACCAGTGGTGAATAAACACAGAGTACATGGATCAGGAAGCATGAATAGGCAAGGACAACAAGAACAGCATAAGAGCCCAGGACACTGGGACCATTGTTGACCACTACAGGTGTCAGCATGCAGAAAACGCCTATCGGTGCCATCGCCATAATATAGTAGAGCACTTTCCCCACCACTTCGTTGAGACTCAATACCAACTTACGCGCTGGCTCGCCCTTCTCAGCCACGTGCACCATGGATATACCGAATAAAATGGCGATGACAATCACTTGAATCATTTCCATCGTGCTGAGCGGTGTCAGGATGTTGTCGGGAAACATGTTGACAATTTGGTCCATGAAGGTGACTTCAGGCATGCGCAACTCCTCCCCGGTTTTATCAATATGAAGATTGATGGCAGGAATCAAGCCTCTGGCGAGGGTGGATAATACCAGTCCCATGGTGACGGCTATCACGGTGGTGAAAGCGAAGTAAAGCAGGGCACGCAGCCCTAGTTTCCCCAATTTGCTCATGTCATTCATCGAGAGAATTCCCGACATAATGGAAAACAGTACCAATGGGGCCACGATGAACTTCAGAAGGTTGAGGAAGATGGTGCCAAATGGCTTGATAAATTCATTCACAAAACCAGGGTGACCCTGCAGCAGGATACCTGCTATGACGGCCAGCACCAGAGCGACTGCAATCTGTGTCGTCAACGACAGCTTTATTTTCATATTTGTCAATTTTTAAGCAAAAAAAGGATCTTGTCGATTTTACAATGATGCGAGACCTGTCCTTTTTAGTCAATGGGATGTATCAACTACCCAAAAGTTTGATGATGAGCCTAAGGAATAGGCGTATCTTAATAGAAGTGCAAAATTACGTTTTTTATTTAAAACTTTTTGTAGTCTGAGAAAAAAAACTTATTTTTGCAACAGTTATTTTTTATCAAATCATAATAAGGTTTTATCTGTTGTGCCATCATGAGATCCTTATCTATCGTCCTTTACGGTGGTTTTTTTATCATTCAATAATTGCATCACATTAATATGAAATTGTTCAGATTTTTTTTGCTGTTAGCATTTTTCGTAAGTCATCAAGTTGTTGAAGCAGAAAACATCAGTTTCGGCAAAGGACGTCTGGTCCTTACTTTCATGACAGATCGTGCGGTCCGTATACAGTATCAGGAGGGCGACATAGCCAGTTTGCCTGAATGGATTTATGTGCAGTCTTCCCAAGGTGAGGTTAAGCCGGAGATACAGAAAGATGGAAATGTCTGGTCATTGGCTACCAAGTGTATGAATGTGAAAGTGGATACGGAGCGCATGACAGTGACGGTGTGTGATGCAGATGGTAAAAGGGTGTTCCTGGCCAATGAACACTCGCTTTCTCCCACGTCAGCAGACGGTGTCGCACCCTATGCCGCCACTTTGGGCTTTGACTCACCCCAAGGAGAACATATTTTCGGTCTCGGGCAGTTTCAGGATGGGTACACCAATGTGAGGGGCCTTACCAGGCGCCTTACCCAGGTCAATACACAGATAGCCGTGCCCATGATGATTTCCGACCAGGGTTATGGACTGCTTTGGAACAACTATGGTATGACAGAATGGAACCCTGCAGATCATCAGGTGAAGCTGGCAAAAAGTGAAGCTACTGGTGGACAAGAGGTGGTCAACGTCACGTCTACAGAGGGTGGCCGGCAGGAAGTAAGGCAGCGAAATGTCTTCGAGGCACAGATAGAGGTGCCTGTGGCAGGAGACTACAGCCTCTTGCTGGACGTGGGGCAGAAGATGGCTCGTCGTCACCAACTGAGTATTGATGCCGGGGCTGTCATGGATATGCAAAACGTGTGGCTGCCGCCCACAGCGTCGTGTATCACTCATCTGACTGCTGGCACACACAAGATCCAGGCCGAACTGTCGAGAGGCGATCAGCCTGTCTTATATTATACCCCCGTTAGAAATCGCTCGGTGCTCAGCTCACCTGTGGCACAGCAGGTGGACTACACCGTCTTTGTGGGACAGGCAGACGAAGTGATTCAGCAGTATCGCCGACTGACAGGCGAAGCCCCGTTGATGCCTCAGTGGGCTTTGGGCTATATTCACTGTCGTGAGCGTTTCCACTCACAGGATGAATTGCTCAGCACCGGCAAGCGGTTCAGGGCTGAGCGGCTGCCTGTTGATGTGATTGTGCAGGACTGGCAGTATTGGGGCAAGTATGGATGGAACTCGATGCGATTTGACGAGGAGTTTTATCCCAGTCCCAGACAGATGACCGACAGCCTCCACCGGATGAATATGAGACTGATGGTGAGCGTATGGTCAAAAATAGACAAAAACTCGGAAGTGGGGAAACTGATGCTGCAAAATGACTATTATATCCCTGGGACTGACTGGATAGACTTTTTCAATCCCAAGGCGGCAGGGGAGTATTGGAAACAGTTCAGCACACGATTGGTGCCACTGGGCATTGACGCATGGTGGCAAGACGCCACAGAGCCTGAGAATGATGATCTCGTGGGACGAAGGGTAATGAATGGAAAATATGCTGGCGAGCTATTTAGAAATGTCTATCCGCTGATGGTCAATATGACGGTCTATGAAGGATTGAGAAACGACCGGCCTGACGCAAGGCCCATGATTCTTACACGATGCGGCGCTCCTGGCATACAGCGGTACGGCTCGGCTTTATGGTCGGGTGATGTAGGCAATGACTGGGAAACATTACGTAGGCAGATAGCCGCAGGGCTGGGGATGCAGGCTGCAGGCATACCTTGGTGGACCTACGATGCCGGTGGCTTCTTCAGACCAGGCAACCAATATCAAGACAAAGACTATATCGAGCGCATGCTTAGATGGATAGAGACGGCAGTGTATCTGCCATTGATGCGTGTACACGGATATATGAGCAACACCGAACCTTGGAATTATGGCGCTGAGGCACAGTCCATTATCGAAGGATGCCTGCGTGAGCGTTACCAACTTTTGCCATACATTTACTCTAATGCTTATCAGGTGGCAAATAGTGGGTCCACCCTCATGAGACCATTGCTCTTCGACTTCCCTCAAGACAAGACAGCCCTCGACCAGCGACACAGCTATATGTTTGGCAAAGCCTTGCTCGTTTGTCCCGTCACTGAACCTTCTGTCACTTCATGGAAGGTCTATCTGCCCACAAATGGCGCTGGGTGGTATGATTTCCGCACAGGTAAATATGAGCGGGGTGGACAAACACTTGACGTGGCAGTAGACAACAGTCGCATACCTGTCTTTGCCAAAGGTGGCTCTATCGTTGTGCTCGGCCCCCAGCGGCAGTATACTGGGGAGAAAAGCGCAGAACCATACGAGGTGAAGGTCTATCCTGGTGCTGACGCGTATTTCGAGTTGTACGAGGATGAGGGCGACAATGAGAATTACAGACTAGGACGTTATCGTCTGATTGCTTTCCAATGGGATGAGCAACATCGTCGACTCACCGTCACACCCATCCATCAACAGCTTGATGGTATGCCCAAAAAGCAGACATTCAACGTCGTCCTCCCTGGAGGAGAGACTAAAACGTTGGTGTATAAAGGGAAAAAAGCCAGTGTGACGTTCGCAAAGTGAAAACAAGATAGGATTGAAACCACGGTGTACATTTATTTTTGACGGTTGTGATGTTTTTAAAAAAATAATGTGTAAATTTGCAGCCGTATTATAAATGTAGCCGAAATTGCGCTTTCACGTCACTCCGGCGAAGAAATATTTGTTATTAGTAAAGCATGAGAAGAAAATTTGTTCAGATCCTCTGGGGCATCCTCATTGGAGTCATATTGGTCACAATAGGTGGTACCATCGGTATTTGGAACGGTTGGGTAGGGTATATGCCCGACCTTGAGGACTTGCAAAACCCTATCAGCAGATACTCTTCACAGGTATATTCCGCTGACGGAAAACTGATGGGTACCTATTCGTCAAGCAGGGAAAACCGTATCTCCACAGAGTTTCATAACATCTCACCTCATGTCATCGACGCACTGATTGCCACAGAGGATGAGCGTTTTTACGAGCACTCTGGCATCGACTTCAAAGCGCTCTCAAGGGCCATTGTCAAACGTGGATTGATGGGCAACGAGAGTGCTGGTGGTGGTTCTACCATCACGCAGCAGTTGGCAAAGCAACTTTATTCTGAGGTGGCACACAACAAGCTGGAGCGCCTTTTCCAGAAACCCATTGAGTGGATCATTTCCATCAAACTGGAGAAAAACTTCACCAAGGAGGAGATCATTACCATGTATCTCAATTATTTCGATTTCCTCCACAATGCCATTGGTGTGAAGAGTGCCGCTAAAACCTATTTTAATAAGGACCCCAAAAACCTTTCTGTGACTGAGGCTGCCACGATAGTGGGACTCTGCAAGAACCCATCTTTCTATAACCCTGTCAGATACCCCACACGCTCTCTGGAGAGACGCAATATTGTGCTCGCGCAGATGTTCAAGGCTGGTTATCTCACTGAGGCTGACGCCAGAAAGTATATGACGGAGCCGATGAAACTCAATTTCCAGCCTTCTGGAGACAGAGAAAACCTCGCTGGCATCGCACCTTATTTCCGGGAGTATCTTAGACAGTACATGATGGCTAAAAAACCCGAAAGGGACGACTATCCTGACTGGAAACAAGCACAGTATGTGCTTGACTCCATCGCATGGGTGGAAGATCCCCTTTTCGGATGGTGCAACAAGAACACACGCAGGGGAGGACATCCATATAGTGTCAATACCGATGGCCTGAGAATTTACACCACCATCGACACCAGGATGCAGCGATATGCTGAAGAGGCTGTCTGCGAACATCTCTCACAGACCCTGCAGCCTGCTTTCAACGCTCAGATCAGAGGCAGTTCCAAAAAGCCTTTCTCCAGTTCCATGTCCAGACAGGATTATGAGAGGGTAATGAACAGGGCGATTCGACAGAGCCATAGGTATCAGGTGATGAAGGCTGCCGGAGCATCTGAAGAGGAGATCAAGAAAGCTTTTGACACGCCTGTCGAGATGACCGTGTTCACCTATAATGGCGATGTGGTCAAGGTGATGAGTCCGCTCGATTCCATCAAATACTACAAACAGTATCTTCGCTCTGGATTTGTCAGCATGGATGTGAAAACCGGTGCTGTGAAAGCCTACGTCGGAGGTCCCGACTATCAGTACTTCCAGTACGACATGGCCATGGTGGGTAGAAGACAGGTGGGGTCCACTATCAAACCTTATTTATATTCATTGGCGATGGAGAACGGTTTCACACCATGTGATGTGGCTCCCAACAGAATGCAAACCTATCGGTTAGAGACGGGAGGCACATGGACACCTAGAAATGGAAGCCGTGCAAGATATGGAGCTATGGTGACCCTCAAATGGGGACTTCAGCAGTCCAACAACTGGATTTCAGCTTACCTGATGAGCAAATTCCATCCGCGCTCTCTGGTAGACTTGTTGCACAAATACGGACTCAACAATCCCAATATCAAGGCTACTATGGCCTTATGTCTCGGACCCTGTGAGGTCACTGTAGGAGAGATGGTGAGCGCATATACCACCTTCGCAAATCATGGCATCAGGTGCGCACCTCTTATGGTGACAAGAATCGAAGACAGTGAGGGAAATATCCTGGCCAATTTCCAGCCCCGCTTCAACGAGGTCATCAGTGAGGCTAGCTCTTATAAGATGATAGAGCTGCTCAGAGGTGTCGTCGACGGAGGTACTGCTAGCAGGGTGAGAGGAAATGGCATCTCAGGAGAAGTGGGAGGTAAGACAGGTACCACTAACGAAAACGCAGACGCATGGTTCATGGGTGTCACACCAGAACTCGTTAGTGGGTGTTGGGTAGGCGGAGAAGACCGCGACATCCATTTCTATTCCACACGAATGGGACAGGGTGCTACCGCTGCATTACCGATATGGGCGAAATATATGAGAAAGGTGTATGCTGACGCTAGCCTCACATATGACCCATCAGCAAAATTTGACATTCCAAAGGATTTTGATACATGTGATGACAATCCATCTAAAGTGGAAAATGGCATCGAAGATGTATATGAATAATCAAAATCGGACTGCAAAACTTGATATATGTCAAGAAACCCGAAAATTTTCGTCATTTTGATAAAAAAGTGCGTTTAAAATTTGCGTGTTCCGTTTTTCCGCCGTACCTTTGCATTCGCTGCGCTTGAGAAAAGCGTCTCATGCGGCGGCTCAGAATCGTTCTTTGAGAGATTTACATGACAAATAAGTAGTACAAGAAGTCACGCCTTGCCGCCCGTCCTGATGGGCGTTGCGGAGAGAGGCGAGGGTAGACTAAGAGACCGTCAATTTTATTGGCAAGAGACAGGTTTTCTTTAGACTTTGGAATACGGAGCGTCCTGAACAAGAGAATTTGCGCCTGCGGCCTTTAGGCCTCGGGTGTCAATGACGATACATTATTTTACAATGGAGAGTTTGATCCTGGCTCAGGATGAACGCTAGCTACAGGCTTAACACATGCAAGTCGAGGGGCATCACGGGCGGAGCTTGCTCCGCCTGGTGGCGACCGGCG
>JAEEGL016398335.1_pt1 | contig 86154 bp, 75 predicted proteins | sample 9134231 | NCBI WGS metagenome assembly JAEEGL01 (sample SAMN16246548, study PRJNA631951) | gut metagenome | biome: gut microbiome; feature: rumen; material: fiber-attached | host: Bos | place: Iran: Karaj | collected 2018-10
ACGGTGAATCATCCTGTGGAGAATGAGGCCGATGTGACGGCATGTGACGAATATGAGTGGAATGGCGAGACGCTGACGGCTTCTGGGGACTATACCGCTACTTTCACCGCAGCGAATGGGTGTGACAGCACGGTGACGCTGCATCTCACCATTTTTACCGCGGATTACGCTGATTTCGCGGAAACGGCTTGCGGAAGTTACACTTGGAATGATGAGGTTTACACCGAATCGGGCGACTACGTGCAGACGTTCACCAACGCGCATGGCTGTGACAGCACTGTGACGCTGCACCTGACCATTCATCCGGCGGTGACTGAGCTTGTCGAAGTCACCCTCTGCGAGAGCGACCTGCCGTACCACTACATAAACGGCGACATCGACACCACCTTCGAGGTGGGCACACCCCAACTCTCAACTTTTAACTTTCAACTTTTAACTCAGCACGGTTGCGACAGCACCGTGACGCTGACCCTCACCATCGAGTCCTGCGACACTAACGGAATCAATGAGAACGGCATAGTGAACCTCACCCTTTACCCCAACCCCACCACGGGAATGGTCAATGTACAATTTACAATGAACAATGAACAATCAGGGGCTGGTGAGATTCAGGTGTTGGATGTGTACGGTAGGGTGTTGGATGCTGTGGATATTTCGGACGCACGCAGTGCGTCCGTACAGACCGTACAAATCGACCTGTCGCATTATGCCACCGGCATTTATCTTGTGAGATGGGTGAATGGCGGCAAGGTGATGGCGGTGCGGAAGGTGGTGAAAGAATGATCGCCTGATGCAAAACCGCATGAGACGCACAACCCTATGGGTAGGGATGTCATAATATGGCATCCCTACATTTTTTTGCCCCTCATCGACCTCAGCCCGTACCCAGCCGGCACCTACCTCGTGCGCATCAACTTCAACCGCGGCGTGAGCGTTACCCGCAAGGTGGTGAAAACGGAGTAGGAAGCAGGGGATTCCGTCACTCGCTGCCGCGTTTTGTGGAAAGAGTCGGTATAGAAAGATTTGCATGTTTTTGCAGTTCAAAATATAAAAAATCTCATAATTTTGTATTTTGAATTATAAAAATTGTATCTTTGCAGCGCCATTTTTTCAAAAAATATCGTATGGAAAACATAGAGCTGCAACCCCTTTTTGACAATTACCATCGCAGAATTGCAAAAATCAGTCTGAAATTCAAGCGTTATCTATACAACCAAATCAACTGGGAGGCCCGGATGATTGGTATCAAAGGTGCGCGTGGTGTTGGGAAAACGACCATGCTGCTTCAGCACATCCTTGAAAATTATCCCGACATCGACCGTACGCTTTATGTCTCGCTTGATGACCTGTGGTTCACCACGCACTCTCTGATGGATCTCATCGATTGGGCCAACCAACACGGGATCAGCCGGCTCTATCTGGACGAGGTTCACCGCTACAGACTTTGGTCGGAGACCTTGAAAAACATATACGACAACTATCCGGACATAAGCATCGTTTATACGAGCAGTTCCCTGCTTGCAATGGATAACGCAAAAGTGGATTTGTCGAGACGGCAGACTCCGTACACATTGCAGGGGCTCTCATTTCGGGAATTTCTTGATTTTGAAAATGTTGTTTCCATTCCTCCCATCCCGATTGAATCCCTGCTCCAAGGGCATGTTGGCGTTGCCATGGAAATTGTCAAGAAAACCAAGATTACTCCTTTATTCGAAAACTACTTAAAATACGGTTATTACCCGTTTTTCCGCGAGGCCGGCGAGGATTTTCCCTCCCATCTACGTGAAATCGTATCTGTGGTCATTGAAAACGACCTTCCTTCGGTGGAGAGCATCTCTTTCGACACGGTGCAGAAGGTGAAAAAACTGCTGATGATTGTCAGCGAGAGTGTGCCTTTTGAACCCAATATGTCGGAATTGTGGAAACAGTTGTCCACCAACAATGAACTCGGTCTCCGTATGCTTTACGCCTTGGACAAGGCGCAGATTCTCTCCCTGCTCACAGCCAAGACCAAAAGTTACAAATACCTCTTCAAGCCCGATAAGATTTTCCTCAACAACCCCAATCTGATGTATGCTCTTTGTCCTGTTGTGAACACGGGCAACATGCGCGAGACCTTCTTCCACAACCAGATGTCCGTCGTTAACAATGTTGCCCTTCCATCAAAAGGAGATTTTCTCATCAATGACCGATTTCTGTTTGAAGTCGGCGGCAAGAACAAGTCATTTGACCAGATCAAGGATGTGGAGGGCAGTTATCTGGCCGTTGACGAAACAGAAGTGGGATTTGCCAACCGGATCCCGCTGTGGCTGTTCGGCCTGACATATTAGTGCGCGTTATGCCGGCATCGTTTTCCCTCCCTGAGTATTCACATTTCTGCCGTGAGGGGATAAAAATCCGTCAACTAGCTGTATTTTGCCGCCGATTTGGTGAAGGCAAGTGATTGGATTTTAACAGGTTCTCATCTATAAAAGTCAGAAAAAAACAATCATACGGACATACTTTGGGCGGATTTATCGCTTTATATTTTACAAATACTTATAAATCAGCGCATTACCCACCCCCTAAAATTACTGACAAAATGCTTTCTTGACAAAATTATTCGTAATTTTGCAGCATGAAAGAACACAGAAAGACATTCATAATTGAAAAGAAATATGTTGTCTTGGATATTGTCACCGCGGTGCTGCCAGTCGTCATACTGTTGTGCGTGATCTATATGGATACGGATATGAACATAACTGGTCTCATCGCTCTTCTCATTACTTTTGCCATCATGCTGTGTTACCATTTTTATACGCTAATCAAATGTTACCGTTATGATAAGCATACACAAGTGACGATCTCCGACAATAATGTTTGCTATACCCATCAATCCACTACTATTGAATTCGACATCGCTGACATATCAGAATACTGGCGTTGTACTTCATCGATCATTGGTCATGCATATGTTGTGCTCAAATTGAGGAATCAGGAATATATATGCATCACGGATCTCATTAACCTGAAGGACATTTATCGCTCCTGCAAATCCCGAAAGATAGCAATCCAGCATGGATCAGATCTTTTTCTGCTTGGCCTTACGGATCAGTAGATTCTGGCTCGTATGCCTTATTGCAAACAAATAATTGAAAAAAACTGCTGCGCAGGGCCTCTTAATTGTTTACCGTCAACCTTTCGTCCGCAAGCGGACGACGGCCGAGATTGCATATCTCTCCGCTGCCGCGGGCGTCCTGGCAAACAAAAAGGCCGCTGCTGCGCAGGGCCTCTTAATTGTTTACCGTCAACCTTTCGTCCGCAAGCGGACGACGGTTTCCTGTAAACAATTAAGGCAACGCTTTCACGTTGCCTTTTTGTTTGCGGAGAGGGCGAGATTCGAACTCGCGGTAGGGTTACCCCTACGTCAGTTTAGCAAACTGGTGGTTTCAGCCACTCACCCACCTCTCCGTTGCTGATTGCGGCTGCAAAAATACAACTTTTTTCACATTCCACAACTCCCCCACCCCATTTTTTTCTTTTAATTTTAATGAATTGAAAATCAATGATATAAATATGATCTCATGCCACTTTTGCCATCTTTTGCGCCGCTGGCACCCTCATTCGACAACCAACTTTAGGATAAAAACACACCCACCTCCCTCACGCCAAACCTAATTCCTATCCCCCAGCACGCGTCGGTAGGCATCGACAAAAGCGTTGTAGAAAAGGTCGCCCACAAGGTTATAGCCCTTGGCGGTGAAATGTACGCGGTCGGACTGAGCATAGCCGGCGGAGCGCCACCGCTGCACCGACCCGAGTCCGCCCATGATGTCAAACTGGTCCCACACCGCCCCACCGACCTCGTCGGCTAAACGGTAGAAGGTCTCCCGGACCAACAGCCCGTTGCGGTTGGCGTGCGCGTGCCGCCCCGACCCGCGATAACTGTCGTTGTTGGTCAGAAAGATGAAGGCACAGTCGGGATTGACCTCCCGAATGCGCTGGATGATAGCCAGATAGTTGCGCCGGAAAACCACCGTGTCGAAGTTGGTGCCCGCCGCGTCGTTGATGCCGATGCCGAAGATGACCAGGTCAGGGGCGATCAGCTCCATGTCCTGCACGAAGTTGACACAGCGCAGGTAGGAGTCCGTGCTGGCGCCGTTCACGCCGATGGAGTGGAAGGTGATGCCCGGACGGTCGTTCTCCAACAGGATGCCCGTGACGGTGAAGTCGGCGCTGTCGTGGCAGTTGAGTTTTACGGCGAATGAGTCTGTAGGCGTCGGCAGGTCAAACCGATAGCGCGTCATCACCGAAGAGTACTCCTGCGGGAAGATCTCCTGCCCACGCACCACCAACGACGGCAGCACTTCCACCGTATCGCACGGATAGCCGAGCAGCGTGACGCGGGTGGTGGCGTAGTTGATACCGGAATCGACCAGCCGAATGGAAAAGACCGCTGTGCTGTCGCAAGAATAGACCGCGATGCCACATCCCCCCAACGTCTTGACATGGTTCTGATAGACGTTCCGCACTAAGTTGAACTCCACCGTGCGCTTCACACGGTAGTCGCCGGGATTGTTGCACTTGTTGGCGGCAGAATACGGGAAGATGATGCCGCGGCTGGACACCAGGTCGGGACAGTTGTTCAGGATGTCGCGCCGGATGCGGTTCGACATGGTTCCTGCCTGCACGTGCGAGCCGCCCAGATGCAGGATGCTCACATGCCCCTTTTTCTCCCGCAAAACCTTATCCAACTTATTGTAAAACAGTTTTATCTGACTGCTGTCGCGGGCGATGTAGAGGGTGTCGATCTCGAAGTTCCCGAAAGGAAGACTGTCGATGGCCACGGGCTGCAACCGCTGTGCCCTGCCCGCGGGCAACAGGAGTATTAAGAGCACGACAAGAGGAAGCAGGCGTAATCTCATGGCTCGGGGGCGGTTGTGGCTTCCGTCGGCAGGACAACCTGCTCGCCCTTGCCGATGCGGTAGTGTTGATACGAAAATTCGAAGGCCTCCTGCAGGTACTGGGCGATCTTGTTAGCGCCCGCGGAAGAGAAATGGACGTAGTCGGTGCCTGCGAGGCCGTGGCTCACCCATGCCAGCATGGAGTTGTGACCGCCCATCACCTCGTACATGTTCCAGAAGGCGGCGCCGTTGTCGAGCGCGGCGGTCTTGAGGGCCTCCACCACGTCGTCCATCAACGGGTAACTCTGACGGGTACCGTTCACGGTCGTGGACATGTCGGAGGGCCCGATGAAGAGGATGGGCGTGTTGGGGCACACCTGTTTGAGGTAGCGGATCTGCCGCCCGATGTTGTTGGCGTAGGCCTCGACGCCTCCCTTGCCTCTGAGGGCGGGCATGGCGTTGCCGCCATATTGGAGGATGATCATGCCCACGTCGGTCTGGCGGTAACTCTGGCGGAGCAGTTCCGACGAAATCTGGGTGAACATGGTGCCCGAGCAGCCCCGCATGGGAATGTTATCGACGGCGATGCCAGCGCCGCAGTCGGCTAAGATCGCGAACAGGTCGGCGATGCCGGAGAAGTTGAGCTTGAACGTCTTGGCGGCGGCGGGCAGGTGCCACTCCAAGATACGGAAGCCGCCGACGGAGTCGCACTCCTGTATCTCGGTGAAGTCGTCGCTGGTGAGGGTGGCGGAGAAGTTGCCCTTCCGGTCGTTGAGCAGCAAGCGCACACGCGTGGCGTAGGAGCGGGTCACGGAGCAGGAGCCACTGCCGGCGACACGGTAACTCTTGGCCATGATGCCGTACTGTCCGGACTTGTCGTGGTTGGCCACGCCATAGGGAGAATAGAGGGAATAATTTTCCGATGCCCATTGACTTACCGTGGGCGACGGACACGACTGCACCACGGGAAGCATCCCGGGGCCGCCGCCGCCGAAAAGACCTTGGAAGTATCGGCGCAACGTGCTGCTGATGCGGTCGAGTTCAATCTGGGAGTCGCCGTAGTGAACGACGCGTATCGTGCGGCCGTCGTGGCGGGCGGCAGCAGCGGCCTCGTAGAACGCATCAAAGTACGAGAAGTCATCATTGGGGAAATAGATTCTCGAAATGTTTTCGGTCATCACCTGCTCGTAAAGCCGCTTGAGCTCCTCCTGCCGGGCGACGGAGTCGGCAGCCAACGAGTCGATGCGGGCCTGCTGCCGCGCCAATTCGTCGGCCATGGTGGCGGCCTCCTGAAGTTCCTTCTCCTTCGCGTCCTCCGCGTTCCCGCGCATCACTGACTGTAAGGTGGGAAAACGCAACGTCCATCCCCCAATCTTCACCCCGTCGGCGGGGAAAAAGAGACACACCAACGCCAGCAAGGCGATGACGGAAAAGATGAATATCAAACTTTTATGTATTCTCATAGATGAAATCCGCCCTTGCTCAGTTCCACTCTTCCGGGTTCACCTCGTCGATCTCCTCACGCAGATTCTCGATAATGAACTCCTGGCGTTCCTTGCTGTTGTTGCCCATGTAGTACTCCAGCAGTTCGGATATGCGGGTGCTGGGATCCAGCACCACCGGCTCCAAACGCATGGTGGCGGCACCGATGAAATAGACGAATTCGTTGGAGGAGATCTCACCCAGACCTTTGAATCGGGTGATTTCGGGATGCGCCCCCAATTTCTTGATGGCGTCCAACTTCTCCTGCTCCGAATAGCAGTACAGCGTCTTCTGCTTGTTGCGCACCCGGAAGAGCGGGGTCTGCAAGATATAGACATGACCGCTGCGCACCACGTCGGGGAAGAAGTTAAGGAAGTAGGTCAGCAGCAACAGACGGATGTGCATGCCATCGACATCGGCATCGGTGGCGATGACGATGTTGTTGTATCTCAGTCCTTCCAGACCGTTCTCAAGGTTCAGGGCGGCGTTGAGCAGACTCAGCTCCTCGTTCTTATAGACATCGGCCTTCTTCATCGTGTTGAGGGTCTTGCCTCGCATGCTGAAGACGGCCTGGGTGCGGCTGTCGCGTGAGGAGGTGATAGAGCCGGATGCCGACAGTCCCTCGGTGATGAAGATGGTGGATTCGGAGTTGTGGTCGGTGTTGTAGTGGTATTTGCAGTCGCGCAACTTGCTGTTGTTGAGACTCACCTTCTTCTGTATCTCCTTGTTGCCCTTCTTGATGTTGGCGATGGCCTTGCGCTCGGTCTCCGACTCCTGGATCTTCTTCCGGATGATGTCGCCGACCTCGGTGTGCATGTGCAGGTAGTTGTCGAGCAGGCGCGCCACCACGTCGTTGACATAGTTGCGGATGGTCTGCCCGTCGGGCTGCATGAGCGTGGAGCCGAGGCGGATCTTCGTCTGCGACTCGAACACAGGCTCCTGCACCTTGATGGAGATGGCGGCGACGACGGCGTTGCGGATGTCGGCGGGGTCGTACTCCTTGCCGAAGTAGGTGCGGAAGGTCTTGACGAGCGCCTCGCGGAAGGCATTCTGGTGGGTGCCGCCCTGCGTGGTGTTCTGACTGTTGACGAAAGAGAAGTACTCCTCGCCGTAGTGGCGGGTGGTGTGGGTGAGCACGAACTCGAACCTCTCATCCTGCAGGTGGATCGGTTCGTACAACATCTCCTCCGTGTTGACGTTGTTGCAGAGCAGGTCGTAAAGACCGTTTTTGGAAAGGAACTTGTTGCCGTTGAAGACGATGGCTAAGCCGCGGTTGAGGTAGGCGTAGTTCCACATCATCTTCTCGATGTACTGCATGTACCAGCGGTAGTTGACAAAGATGCTGTCGTCGATGACGAAGGAGGTATAGGTGCCGGCGCGCTGGTCGGAGAGTTCAATGGGCGACTCGCTGGTGAGTTTGCCGCAGGAGAACTCGGCGGACTTGGTCTGCCCATCGCGGAAACTCTGGACCTTGAAGTAGGTGGAGAGAGCGTTGACGGCCTTGACGCCGACGCCGTTCTGTCCGATGGAGTTGGTGAAGGCCTCGCTGTTGAACTTGCCGCCGGTGTTGATCTTGGAGACGCAGTCGATCATCTTGTTCAGCGGGATGCCGCGCCCGTAGTCGCGCACGGTCACGCGGTTGTCCTGCACAGTGACCTCGATGGTCTTGCCGTGCCCCTGCATGAACTCGTCGATGGAGTTGTCGATGACCTCCTTGAGGAGGACGTATATGCCGTCGTCATGCGAACTGCCGTCACCCAACTTGCCGATGTACATGCCGGGGCGCAACCGGATGTGCTCGTACCATTCCAAGGTGATGATGTTCGAATCGTTGTAATTTCCGCTCATGATAGGTTTCTGGTTTGAGTCTGCAAAGGTACTATTTTTAAAGGGAAAAAAGGGTGTGGACGCCCCATTTTTTTCACTATATTCCTGTTAAGAAAAAATTATTCGTTTTCACCTGTCGTGAGAAATGAAAATTTCACTATTTTTGCATCCTCATTTCCGCACTCTCATCACTTTGTTTGCTGCCAGCACTTATGCCCGTAGAATACGGATAATCGGCGGATGGTAGGTTCTTATAATTTCGTACAATCAAAGCGTTAGCTTTATCTCATTACTGTAAATCTGGAAAATTTGCAAAATAGGATGCGAGATAGAGGTTAATGCTTATGCGTTCAGCGTAAGCTTAATTTTATAGTTGCATCCTTGGCATTCCAGAGCCTACAGAATAACGTAAAGTTAGGTTTACGCTTTTTTTGTGGTTTATCTGCAAATTACATTATAGTTATTGGTACATTTAAATATTCAAGTATGAACAACAACAAATTTTTGAAAATCTTCTCCATCATCGCTTTTGTGGCGTTCGCTTCCGTTAGTTGCTGGTCAACAACAGAATCCTTATCTTTAACTTTGGAATCAGCACAAATCCCCAAATGGGTATTTTGGATTGCAGTTGTCGGGTTATATGTACTAACAGCAATCTGCACGAAACTAGTTCTTGACTCTTTTAATCAAAATGTTTACATAGAACGCCGAAAAGTAAAATTTGTAGTAGGCTTGTTAGGCATTTTGTTACTATGGATTTCCTTCAGTATGCCCACAAATGCCCATACCTATTTCTACAAACAAATGGCTAAAAACACGGCTGTTAAAGAGCTGAAACATGTTGATGGCGAACTTCAAAAGTTGTCCAGCGAAACAGCCTTCCTCGATACATATAATGCCGAATGGAATAAATTTGTAGCAGACGTAGAGGCAGCTCTTCAAGCGATTAAATCTGAAATAAGAGATTATCAAAACACAGGCACTGGCGACAAGACAGAAGCACGAGTCGCAGATGTAGAAGATCTTCTCGGTATAAAAACAGGTACAATAGCAAGGATTAAGGCACGCGACCGGTCACAAAAGGAAATAAACAAAGCCTGCGAGCACTACGACCATGCTGTCAGAGAGCAACTTTCCGTAAAAAGGCAGCAACATGAAGCCATGGTCGCTCAAAAATTGGAAGATTTTCATGAGAGCACGAAGAATGTCGCACCTCTCCGTCGCAATATCAAAATAACGATAGACCAATTAAACGACAATCAATTTGATAAAGAAGCTGTTTTAAAAAATGCTCGTATAATTTTAGGCAATGCATACGCCGAATTGGAGGCACAATATAATGGGAAATACACCTATGATGAATCCGTTTATCGTTCCGACCGCCTAGTAAAAGTAACAAAAGTTTGGGGCGATTATTTCAGTGGAAAATTCAAAAAAACCGACTACACCCTCTGGTATTGGATACTGCTCTCCATCATCGTTGATATTGCTGCCTTTGCTTTCTTTGATATCGCATTTAAAAAAGAAGACTAATAGAAGAAAATACTTATTTACAATTTAAATAGATATATTTATGGCACAAGTTACTATTGGGGATGATCAAATCCCCGTCATTCCTACAGAAAATATTCCCACAACGGAATCCATTCAGGAACCCACATCTATCCCCATTCCAGAGGAGGCAACCACAATCCCCCTCATAAAGGAAACTTCTGAAGAAAAATTGCTAAACCCGAGTGACAAAATTGTTGGGCTAACAGCGGAAGAGTTGAATGACCCCAACAAAATCAGTGTGACAATAGCTGACAAAGACGCACCCATTGTCGTTTTATTCGGCCCCCCTGCTTGTGGAAAGACTATGACTTTGGTGCGTATGACCCGTTTCCTGCGCGAGAATGGTTACACTATCACCCCCATCCGCACTTTCCGCCCAACATATGATGCAAACTACACTGAAATTTGCGACAATTTTGATATCATGATGAATCAAGATGATGCAGCAAAATCAACGAGTAAAATCAGTTTTATGCTGGTAAAAGTCAGTAAAAACGGAAGAACGATTTGCCAAATTTTAGAAGCTCCTGGTGAATATTACTTCAATCCCAAAGCACCCAAAAGTCCGTTCCCAAAATATTTCAATGCAATCAAATCAAGTAAAAATCGCAAAATTTGGACTATCATGGTTGAACCCGACTGGGAAAATGAATCAGATCGGTTAAACTATGTAGATAGAATAAAAAAATTGAGAACACAAATGTCCACAAAGGACAGGACCATTATTGTATATAATAAAATAGACAAAACTGATTTCCTTATCGACAATAGCGGGAATGCCCATGTCGGATTGGCTCGCAAAAATATCCGAGATTTGTATCCCAATATCTTTGAACCCTTCAAAAACACAAGTCCAATTGCGAACTGGTTCACACCATACAGATTTGATTTTACGATATTTCAAACAGGTGACTACTCACAAGCAGCAGATGGGACTTCTCTCTTTGAGCAAGGGCCTGACGTATTCCCCCGTCGTTTATGGAAAATAATATTAAACAAAGTTAGAGGTTAAACTATGGATATAGAAATAATGATACATGGTGTCCCCGACGGACAAGATTATTGGGGGATACAAGAGGAACATGATAATATGGGATTGTTTTACGACAATTCCAATGAATCTATTAAATTTGTAGTTGAGACAAAAAAACAGGGCGATCATGCCTATACTTATTATTCCTATTTGCGTTACAAAGGCATAATAGGGGCTGGAGGGCGTCCAGGATCCTATTTTGGTTTAACGCTACGTATGGATAAGTATTATCAAGATGCTACATACATATATAGTATTTTAGAATTAGTTTTTAATAAATACATTGTTGGTGTATTATTAATAGCGTCTGGTGATACATACAAATATTCTGTTCGGAATTTCGCCCACAAGTCAGATGAAATTGGACAAGTTCAGACTGCTTTAATCCAACTTTTCCAAATGACTTGTGTACCATCAAAAATACTAGACATTGATGGGAGTTTTATCCATCCTATTACAGCTACTCCAACAGGTAATATTTTCGATTTTAACGATACCGCCATATTGGCCGCTATAAAAAAGTACTCCAAAGTAGTCTTATCTCCTGATTACGAGATGAATATCGAAAAAGAGTACAAAAAGAAAATTCAGGATTCAGAGGGGAAAAGTGGAACTCTCATCACTCAAAAGGACAGAAAAATCTCAGAACAAGAAAGCGTTATTAATTCTCTTAATGCTACTATCACAAGCCAAAAAAGTACAATTGCAACTTTGGAACAAGAGGCAAAAAGAAAAGACTCTGATATCCAAAATCAGAAAAAAAACGGGGATTTAGTGCAAGCAGTTGCGAGAATTAAAGAGCCAATAACCTCATTGGCAAATTACTTTCGCACACAGGAGCCACCAGCACCCAAATACGGCTTCAAAAATTTCATTTTAGGTGTAGCCTGCTGTATTCTAACAATAATAGCAATTGTTCTCTGCATTATAATATTATTAAGAATACCCGAGAAAACAACTAACAATAGTCAGCCAAAAGACCCAACAGAAATGACTGTTCTCTCGACTTCAAATACAGACAATGACTATCAACCAGATACCGAGGACGATGGTGATTTAACCCAGGGAGCAGGCGATAGCGAACCGACTCCTGCATATGCGACACTAAGAATTGATGTGGCAGGTTACAGTAGGGGGAAACTCAAAACCAATAAAATCTATACTCTTACCCTAAAAAATGGTAAACAAAATTATTCTGGTGCCGGAACGTGGCAAGTAACAAATGCTACCATTACTGGGAAGCCCACTGATGCTTCTATTAAAATCCAGCCAAATGGGAAGGGAACTGTGAAACTTTCGTTTCAACCTACAGATGTAAATTACTCCTGCGAATCCCGTACTTTCGAAGTTGAGTCAAATGCTGCACCAGCCGTTAATATTGTTATATCTCCTAATGATACAGAAGTAGAAATTGATAAAGAATATACTTTTTCCGTACCAGGTTATAATAATGGTGAGGGCACTTGGGGAGTTGATGGTTTCGCTAAGCCAACAGACAATACATCTAAAAAAATAACAGTGAAAGCGATAGATAACGGCAACGCTACAGCGACAATTTCATACACCCCTAATGGCGGCAAAAAAGTAAAAGAGCAATACAAGTACAAAAAATAATCATTATATGAATCCAATCAATCTATCAAAGTGCCTACTCTGTTTCGTTTGTGTTGTGATGGTTAGTGCGTGTGGTGGACGGAAAATCAAGCCCGACCCATATTTTGCCGAATCCGACTACGACCATGTGATCGAAGTCCCCTTCAAAAAACAGGACGGAGTCCGCATCATTCAGGTTAAGATTAATGACTGTGCCGAATTCCCTATGATTTTCGACACGGGTTGTTCGGGCATATCCATTTCCATTCTTGAACTTGCCACTCTGGTTAAACATGGTTATATCTCGGAAGACGATGTCATCGGGATAACACAAGCACAAATCGCGAATGGCGATGTTGTTGAAGAGGCAGTTGTCAATTTGAAAAAGCTGCAAATTGGAGACTACGAATGTCACAATATCCAAGCAATTATCTCCGAGAATGAAGAAGCTCCACTCCTGCTAGGCAATGGTGCTTTAAAAGATGTCGATTCTTTTAGCGTGGATGACGAAGAACATGTCATAAGGTTTTATCTCAAATAATTACTATGAGGAGTGTGCGAAGTTCACCTCCTCTTTTTCTTTAAAATGAAAGCAACTGTTTATATTTTTGGTAATTTTACTTCAGGATACTCCCAATATCCTGAAGACAACTATACACGATACCTTTTTAGTTCTATCTCCAAATCGCGCAAGAGTGCCACAGAACTAGTGTATCATAGAAACGGGGAACTCACATACTATATATATACACGTGAGATTGCCAACTCTACAAACTCTTTTATCGGGCTGTGCTATGTGTTCAATGGAATTCTCATCACCGACTTTTCATATCTGTTTGAAATTTTTGAAGACACAATTACAAATATCGTAGTCACTGGGGAAATACTCGAATTCAAAGATGACGGCAGCCTTTCAACCAAAGTCAGCCAATTATATACCAATCCAGCGGAACTACAACGAATTTCTGACTACTTAAACAGTAAACTTTCTTCATTGGGAAGATTCGCGGAAAAACTCCCGCCGACCAATTTTTCTATCTCCAACTCAGAATGGAAAACCTTTAGCTTTGAACAAACCGAGGCCATTCCAACAGCCATCAAAGCCTACTCTAACATACGAGTCCTCAAAGGCAAAAACTATGAGACTGATTCACTGAAAGGATACGCATTTAAGCTTAAAACTCTATCTGCTGAGAGAACCTCTCTCTCTAACGAGATTGTCAAATTGAAAGAAGAAAATGCCAACCTCAATCGCCAGAAGAAACAAATTAAGTGGGTTCTATTTCTATTATTACTCATTCTCATCGGAGGCATCATATTCTATTTCTATGCGAAAGATAAAACACAAATCATTGAAGGGAACACTGTGACCATAAGTTCTCTTGAAAACGATATCCAGAAAAAAAATCAACATATAAAATCACTTAAAAATGACTCCACAAACCTGACAAACAAACTTGATGATGTAAAATCACGATTGTCAAAAGTACACAACGAGCTTCAAAAAAACACTGCCACGTATTTGTATTTCGATTCATGGACGTCAACGAACTATGGACAACCAAATTCCACCTCCAAAATAATCTATTCTTTCTATGCACATTCCGGTGACAAACTTAACATTCCTTATTTTGTGTCATCTGAAAGCAATTGCGATTTTTTGACAATTGATTTAAAAAGAAATGGTTACTCTTCTGAACGGTTAGTTTACACATCTGGCGTACAATCCAGCACCTATAGTTATACCTTTTCTACGAATGATTCATACCAATTGATTGTATCATATTATAAGGATGGCAGTGTTAATCGCAATCACGATAATGGTGGAGTACATCGGTTATCTATCTATCAACCTATCATGGAAAATCTTCGCAAAATGTCCGAATATAACGAATGATAAATCACATGAAAAAACACACACCACTAATATTGTTGTTCTGGGTAATATTATTTGTAGCTTGTAATAGTAAACCTTCACCTCCTCCTATTACTAACGAAGAATACTACTTTGAACAAGATGATGTCCATAGCGAATCTAGTACCGACAACACTATTAGCAAAGATTCCGCATCACAACACGAAAATATCCCTCAACAAGTATATGATATATGGTCTTATACTCCACAAAACGTGGATCTCCCTGCTCAAATCACAATGGAAAGCATTATATGTGACCAATTCTCACAAATGAAGCAATGCTATGATTATAACTACATCGGCGGCCCTAAACTTATTGGTGAAATGTCAGCGGACAAAGCAGGCTATAACTACTCCTACTACGCCTACCCGATCACACTGGATATATTATCCCTCTCGCAACTGCATTTGAAATTCATCTCTTCCAGCAATAATATTATCTGTCAAATACTTGATGGGAAGATTGAAATTAAATCTTCAAAAATTGTTAGTTCAAATACTGGAATGAGCATAGAAATCGAGGTGACCAATTTGTCAGCAACCTATCAAGAAGTAGCATTCGAACAAGGACAAATGGTCGAGACAATTGAGAACCACGCACAAAACGCAGTAATCACCTCAAATGCGACAGCTCAAATAGCACCTAACAAGGATTGGCATTTTCGTTTACCTATCTTTTGTGCAGCACATCATCGCATTTCACCATCGGGGCATCCTGCACGGTTAACACCCTACGTGATGAATGCGCCAACAACGACATTCCAATCACAGCAAACAGTTTGGAAACTGTTGGAATCTGATGACGACCCTAATAGTTATGTAACTTTCTATGTCTGGGGGAAAGGAGCCATAACAAGTTCAGGAAGAGCCAGTGTTACTGGTCATGCGTTTGTTCGCATTCCAGAAGCGGGAGTTTTTGGCTTCAGTTCAGCTCATGGGGGATTGTTAGACGATGACGGAAATATATATGACCATACATCAGATATCCGATACGCAACCGATAGTTGCCGCATTAAAGTATCCGATGTGTCTAAAAAAGCCATAATCAAAAAGCTAAAACAACTTCAGGCTAATGTTCCCAAATATCGGATAGGTCATTACGATTGTACTTCATTTGTGATGGATATCGCTGATGCTGGAGGAATCCATTATGGCAACCGTGCCACAATTCAAACTCCAGTTGGTTTTATGCAAGAATTGAAAAAACACAACTACTCGAATTAACTATTCACCATTAGGCTCATTACACCATCCTTTCGTACTTTTGTAATACATAATTAATCCGCTCTTGTAACGATCATAGTCGGAATCGCGATTTTTTTTCGCGATTCCGACGGTAATCTCTTTTGGATGCAAAAATTTTAGTACTTTTGCAAAAAAAATACAACAGCTTATGGCATCCATCATTGGCAGGAAAGGGGAGCAAAAGGAACTCCGACGCCTATATGAATCCGACGAGGCGGAGATGGTAGTGGTTTATGGCCGCCGCCGTGTGGGCAAGACCTACTTGGTAAACCAAACTTTTGCAGAACACGGTTTCTGCTTCAAAGTGACGGGGCTATACAAAAAGCGTATGTCGGTCCAGTTGGAGAATTTCACCTTGGCACTCAGAGAATATGCAGGCAATGAGTCTCTTCCAGTGTTAAAAAACTGGATGGAGGCCTTCGGGCAACTGAAAGAGTTCCTGAAGGCAACTCGTACAGGATGTAAGCGTGTGCTGTTTTTTGACGAACTGCCTTGGATGGACACTCGCGGCAGTATGTTTTTAAGTGCTTTCGAATGGTTTTGGAATGGATGGGGCAGCGCACAACCAGACCTGATGCTCATCGTATGCGGCAGCGCCACCAACTGGATTATCAACAAGTTGTTCAAACAGAAAGGCGGTCTTTACAATAGAGCTGGCAGCAAGATGTTTCTTCGTCCTTTCACCCTTGCCGAGACAGAACAGTATCTCTGCAAACAAGGCATTGAGATGGAGCGATATGACATTGCCCAAGCCTACATGATCATGGGAGGAATACCTTACTACCTCAAACAGCTGGAACCCGGACGCACATTAGCTGATAATATTGACAACTGTTTTTTCAAGAAAAACGGGAAACTCTGGGACGAATTCGACAATTTGTATGAGACACTTTTCGACCAGTCTGAATACTACTTGCGCATTGTGGAGGCTCTAGCTGGGAAGCGAATCGGTTTGACCCGCGATGAAATACTGACACTAACAAAGTTGCCCGACAATGGACTCACCTCCAATGCGCTAAAAGACTTGGTAAAATGCGGATTCCTACGCGTTTACCAGTACTATGGGAGAAAAAACAAAACGCAAACCTACCAATTATCCGACTTCTACACCCTGTTTTATCTGCAATTCATCAGAGAAAACTATGGACAGGATGAGCATTTTTGGACACACATGCTCGACAATCCCAAGAAGAATAACTGGCTTGGCTACAGTTTCGAGCAACTGATAAAAGACCATATCGAACAGGTGAAACGCGCATTAGGCATCGGCTCTGTGCTGACCCGCCAGTCCACATGGTTCGTAGAGAAACGAGATTTGGACACCGATAATGCTACTGGTGCCCAAATAGACCTTCTTATTGACCGAAGAGATAAGGCCATCAATATATGTGAGGCGAAATTCTATAGCGGAGAATTTACCATAGATAAAGACTATTCGCTCAATTTGCGCAACAAGATTGCTGCCTTCAAATCAGTGACAAAGACACGCAAGGCCATTGTGCCCACCATGATAACTACCTTCGGGGTAAAGCACAACTCGTATAGTGGCAATATTCAGCAGGAGGTTACACTAGATGATCTATTTGAACGATAATTCAGAAAAACACGTTCCATCCGCCCTCGTTTTCACAATAAAATCGTAAATTTGCAGACTTTTTTCTGTATTTGTATTAAATTAAAATTTATACTGATAATCAACATTTTATGAAAAAAACAACCACCATCGCCGCTCTCTGCCTCTGCATTTTCCTTGTGGGATGCTCCTCTTCGCAAGCCAACAAGCCGACCAACGACACCCCCGCCCAGCCCGAGCAGGACGCCGTGGAAGAGACGTCGGAAGAAACCAACACGCAACGCAATATGGACAGTTTAACCCAAATCATTTTCAAGACCACGCTGGGCGACATCACCATCGCCTTGTACGACAACACCCCGCAGCACCGCGACAACTTCATCAAGTTGGTGAAGGACAACTACTACAAGGATGTGCTCTTCCACCGCATCATCAAGGGCTTCATGATCCAGACCGGCGACCCCGACTCGAAGGGCGCTCCGGTAGGCAAGCAACTCGGGCAGGGCGGTCCCGGATACACCATCCCCGCCGAGTTCCGTCCCGAGAACTACCATAAGCGCGGTGCCGTCGCCGCCGCCCGCCAGGCCGACCAGGTGAACCCCACCAAGGCATCCTCCGGCTCCCAGTTCTACATCGTCGATGGTCAGAAGTTCGACGAGCGGATGCTCAACCAGATCTCCATGCAGTACCACGTGAACTTCACCGACGAACAGCGGAAAGTCTATATGGAAGAGGGCGGCGCTCCGTTCCTCGACATGCAGTACACCGTCTTCGGCGAAGTGGTGAAGGGCATGGAAGTGGTTGACAAGATCGCCTCCCAGGAGAAAGACCGCTTCGACCGTCCCTACAACGACATCAAGATCATCTCCACCACCATCGTGGAGTAACCGAACATTTTTTCTCGAAAACAACCTTTACTTCAAAATTTCTTATGTCTAACATTGAAAAAATAAGCGCAGAGTTAGAGAATTTCAAGATCAACGCGGCGGAAGACCTCGAACGTTTCCGTGCGCAGTTCCTGAACAAGAAGAGCGAACTGCAGACGTTGCTCGGTGAGATCAAGAACGTGCCCGCCGAAGAGCGCAAGACTTTCGGACAGAAGGTCAACCTGTTGAAACAGAAGGCCCAGGCCTATTTCGACGAGCAGCGCCAACGACTGGAGGAGACCGCTCCCGTCCAGCAGAGCGAGATCGACGTCACCCGTCCGGCCACGGCCCAGACCCTGGGTTCCCGCCACCCCATCTCCCTGATGATGGACGAGGTGTGCGGCATCTTCGAGAAGATCGGCTTCACCACCGTCGATGGTCCCGACATCGAGGACGACTGGCACATCTTCACGGCGCTCAACTTCCCGGAGGAGCACCCCGCCCGCGACATGCAGGACACCTTCTTCATCGAGCAGAAGCCCGACATCGCCCTGCGCACGCACACTTCCACGCTGCAGGTGCGCACCATGGAGAAACGGCAGCCGCCCATCCGCGTCATCTGCCCGGGCCGTGTCTTCCGCAACGAGGTCATCACCTCCCGCGCCCACTGCATCTTCCACCAGATGGAAGGCCTGTATATCGACGAGAACGTCTCCTTCGCCGACATGAAGCAGACGCTGCTCTACTTCGCCAAGCAACTCTTCGGCGAGGAGACCCGCATCCGCCTGCGCCCCTCCTTCTTCCCCTTCACCGAGCCGTCGGCGGAGATGGACGTGTCGTGCAACATCTGCGGCGGCGAGGGCTGCGCGCTCTGCAAGCACACCGGCTGGGTCGAGATCCTCGGCTGCGGCATGGTCGATCCCAACGTGCTCGAGAACTGCGGCATCGACAGCAAGAAGTACTCCGGCTTCGCCTTCGGACTCGGCATCGAGCGCATGGCCATGCTCAAGTACAAGACCAACGACATCCGCCTCTACTTCGAGAACGACGCCCGCTTCCTGCAACAGTTCACCCCCGCCGGACGCTAACCCTTCCCCTGCCCTATGGGAAAACTGTTCGCTTTCATCCGCAAGAACCTCCACGTGATCGTCTTCGCCGTGCTGTTCGTCACGTGCATCGTGATGATCTACCAATCCACGACCTACCAGCGGATTGCCATCGGGAATGCGACACGCACCCTCGTCGGACCCTTCAACCGGATGGGGCACAACATCGTACGCCATTTCAACTACAGCACCGAAAACGAAGCCCTCGTGGCCCAGAACCTGCGGCTGATGCGCGACCAGGAGTCCAACTTCTTGGTCAGCAGCGACTCCGTCAGCACGGCGGAGAGCGTCGTCACCGACACGCTCACCCACCGCACCACCCGCACCCGCCTGTACGACTACTCCAGCGCCAACGTGGTCTATAACACCATCCACCGCAAACACAACTACCTGATGATCGACAAGGGTACGGCCGACGGCGTCGTTCGCGACATGGCCGTGCTCTCCGCCAACGGCATCGTGGGCGTGGTCACCGACGTGTCCCCCCACTTCGCCACCGTCACCTCGCTGCTGCACCCTAACAGCAACATCAGCGCCAAGGTGATGCCCGCCAACCAGTTGGGCACGGTCGCCTGGAAATTCGGCGACCCCACATCCGCCTACCTCAACGACATCCCCGAGCACATGAGCATCCAGGTCGGCGACAGCGTCTATACCAGCGGCTTCTCCGACATCTTCCCCAACAACCTGCTCATCGGCGTCATCACCGAGAAGAGCAAGAACCCCAACAGCAGTTTCCTCACCCTCAAGTTGAGACTCGCCACCGACTTCAACCACGTCAACTCCGTATATCTCGTGCGGAATCTTTACAAGGACGAGATGGATCAACTCAAAGCCAACATGGAAGATGAATAACGAACTGACCAAACAACTTTTCCGGTTCCTCCTGCTGTTGGCGCTGCAAGTGCTGATCTGCAACCACATCTGCCTCTTCGGCTTCATGAGCCCCGACATCTATCTGCTGGCGCTCATGCTGTTGCCGCTCACCTTGTCCAAATCGGTGCAGTACATCATCGCCTTCGCCACGGGACTGATCGTTGACCTCTTCGCACTCACGTACGGCATCCACGCATTGGCCTCCCTGCTGATGATCACCTTACGCCCGTGGATCATCATCTTATTGAGTATCAACAAGAAAAAGATGGATGAGAACGTGCCCTCACCGAAGAACCGCGATTTCCGGTGGCTGCTCCCCTATACCCTGCTGATGGTGTTTTCGCACCAACTGATCATCGACCTCATCGAGGCCTGGTCGTTCAGCCGATTCGGCGCCACCCTGTTGTCGCTCGCCGCCAACACGTTGTTCACAAGCATTTTGATACTGTGTTTAGAATATATTTTCATTCCTAAAAAAACATCAACACCCACCTGATATGAAATCGAAATTAGTCATTGGAAACTGGAAAATGAACCAGGATTTCGCACAGGCCGAAGAGTTGGCGACCGCCATCCAGGAGGCCATCGAGAACATCAACCTGAAATCGGAGGTCGTGCTCTGTCCGCCCTTCCCCTACCTGGAGTTGGTGACCGACTTAGCCGATGAGTCCAACTTCTACGCCGGTGCCCAGAACTGCAGCCAGTTCACCGACGGGGCATACACGGGCGAGATCTCGGCCTCGATGCTGGCATCGTTGGGCGTCAACTTCTGTATCGTCGGGCACTCGGAGCGCCGCAAGTACTTCAACGAGACCAATGAGGTCATCGCACAAAAGGTTGACCGGTTGGTGGCCGAGGAGTTGATTCCGGTGGTCTGCTGCGGCGAGTTGCTGGAGGACCGCAAGGCCGGCCGTCATTTCGAGGTGGTGGAGAAACAGGTCAAGGAGACGCTGTTCCACCTTCCCAAAGAGAGTTTCGAGCACGTGGTGATCGCCTACGAGCCCGTGTGGGCCATCGGCACCGGCGAGACGGCCACGCCAGCCCAGGCCGAGGAGATGCACAAGTTCATCCGCTCCCTGGTAGAAAAGAAATACGGCACTGAGATCGCCTACAATACCTATATTCTTTATGGAGGCAGTTGCAACGCGAAAAACGCCCTGGAACTGTTCTCCCAAGAGGATGTGGATGGCGGCCTGATCGGCGGGGCTTCCCTGAAGTCCTCCGACTTCGTCGCCATCATCGAGGCCGCCGAAACCACCTCGGGTGACAAATAGCGGTTCCCCACATCTGTAAAGACAAAATGTTTTTTTTCAAAGATGTGGTAAATATCTCGAAAATTGTGTAAATTTGCAGCCGCTTTTTGAGATTTCAAAACGTAAATAATAATCATCACATAAACAACAGCAATGGCAGAAAAAGTCAAAGGCAAAATCTCCCAGATCGTAGGTGCGGTCATCGACGTGCGTTTCGATGAGAACGTCACCCTTCCCAACATTTATGATGCATTGGAGGTCGTCAAGGACAATGGCGACCGGCTGGTATTGGAATGCCAGCAGGACATCGGCGAGAACACGATGCGTTGCATCGCCATGGACTCCACCGACGGCTTGCGCCGCGGCATGGAGGTGGTGGCCACGGGCTCGATGATCTCGATGCCCACCGGAGAGGTGAACGGCCGTCTGCTCAACGTCATCGGCCAGTGCATCGACGGCATGCCCGACGTGAAGTGCGAGAAGCGCAACGACATTCACAAGGACCCGCCGACCTTCGAGAACCTTTCGACGTCGGAGGAGGTGCTGTTCACCGGCATCAAGGTCCTGGACCTGATCGAGCCGTACGCCAAGGGCGGTAAGATCGGCCTGTTCGGCGGCGCCGGCGTGGGCAAGACCGTGTTGATTATGGAGATGATCAACAACATCGCGAAGAAATACTCCGGCATGTCGGTGTTCGCCGGCGTGGGCGAACGTACCCGTGAAGGCAACGACCTGCTGCGAGAGATGATAGAATCGGGCGTCATTCGCTACGGCGACGAGTTCAAGAAGAGTATGGCCGCCGGCGGTTGGGACCTGTCCAAAGTCGATTACAACGAACTGGCCAAGTCGCAGTGCACCATGGTCTTCGGTCAGATGAACGAGCCCCCTGGAGCACGTGCCCGTGTCGCCCTCTCCGGTCTGACGATGGCCGAGTACTTCCGCGACGGCGACGAGAACTCCGGTGGCCGCGACATCCTCTTTTTCGTCGATAACATCTTCCGTTTCACCCAGGCCGGCTCCGAGGTCTCCACGCTGCTGGGACGTATGCCATCGGCCGTGGGCTACCAGCCGACACTGGCCACGGAGATGGGCGCCATGCAGGAGCGCATCACCTCCACCAAGCGCGGATCCATCACCTCCATCCAGGCCATCTACGTGCCTGCGGACGACCTGACCGACCCCGCTCCGGCGACCACCTTCTCCCACTTGGACGCCAAGACGGTGTTGAGCCGTAAGATCTCCGAGTTGGGCATCTACCCGGCCGTCGATCCGTTGGATTCCACCTCCCGTATCCTCACGCCCGCCATCGTCGGCGACGAGCACTACAACACCGCCCAGCGCGTGAAGATGGTGCTCCAGCGCTACGCCGAGTTACAGGACATCATCGCCATCCTCGGTATGGAAGAGCTTTCCGAAGAGGACCGCAAGGTGGTGCACCGCGCCCGCCGCGTGCAGCGCTTCCTGTCGCAACCGTTCCACGTCGCCGAACAATTCACCGGCCTGCCCGGCGTGTTCGTCAGCATCGAAGACACCATCAAGGGCTTCAACATGATCCTCGACGGCGAACTCGACTACCTCCCCGAAACCGCCTTCAACCTCGTCGGCACCATCGAAGACGCCATCAAGAAGGGCGAAAAGGAATTGGCCAACGCAAAATAAGACGTCATGGACCTGGAAATCATCACACCCGGCAAGGAATTGTTCAAGGGCGAGGCGAGTTTGGTACAACTGCCCGGCCTGGACGGACTTTTTGAGGTGCTCAACCACCACGCACCGCTGATTTCCGCACTCAAGGCCGGCAAAGTCAAGATCACCGACAGCCAAGAAGAGACCCGATTTTTCGACATCAACGGAGGCATCGTGGAGGTGCTTGACAATCACGTACTTGTGTTGGCGGAGTAAGATATGGCGGTTTCCGAATTTATGCTGCAAGGTGCCAAAAAGACGCTCATCGAGTGGCTGCGGCAACAAGGCATATCCGACGAAAACATCCTCCATGCCTTCAATGTGGTTGAACGACACCGTTTTATAGAGAATACGGTGCTGTGGGATCATGCCTACGAGAACACTCCCCTACCCATCGCCTGCGACCAGACCATCTCGCAACCGCTCACCGTGGCGTTCCAAACGCAACTCCTGTGCATCCATCCTGAAGAGAAAGTGCTGGAAATCGGGACCGGCTCGGGCTTCCAGGCCGCCATCCTCGCCGCCATGGGGGCCAAGGTCTATACCATCGAACGCCAACTGCCGCTCTTCCGCAGGACCCGTATTTTACTTACTAAAACATTAAAAATCAGTAATATAATAATGAAATACGGGGATGGTTTTGAAGGAATGCCCGACAAGGCGCCCTTCGACAAGATCATCGTCACCTGCGGGGCGCCCAATATCCCCGCCTCGCTGCTCGACCAACTCAAAGTCGGCGGCATCATCGTCATCCCTGTCGGCGATGGCGTGCAGGAGATGCATCGGCTCACCAAAACCGGCGAGAACGAGTACCGGACGGAGACCTTCGGGGAGTTCAAGTTCGTGCCGATGTTGCAGAAAACCGTGAAACTTCATCCCGTGAAATAAACCGAAAAACAAGATACCATGTTTACAGGAATCATCGAAAAGACTGGAAAAATCGTCAAGATAGAACAGGAAGGAAGCAACTTCCACTTCACCCTCACCGTCGATTTCGCCGACGAACTCTCCATCGACCAGAGCATGGCCCACGACGGCTGCTGCCTCACGGTCGTGCGCGTTGACAAGGAGAAGAAGGAGTATGTGGTCACCGCCATGGACGAGACCATGCTGAAGACCAACCTCGGCCATTGGCAGGTGGGCACAGAGGTGAACTTGGAGCGCAGCATGCGCATGGACGGCCGCTTCGACGGACACATCGTGCAGGGGCATGTCGATCAGACCGCCGTCTGCGAGAAGGTGGTAGATGAGAACGGCAGTTGGCGCTACTATTTCAGTTACGACACGGCGAAGAACAACATCACCGTGCCGAAGGGTTCCATCTCCGTCAACGGCGTGAGTCTCACCGTGGTCGATTCCACGCCCGGGCACTTCTCCGTCGCCATCATCCCATACACCCACAAGGTCACGAACTTCCACAACTTTGTCGTCGGCACCGTCGTGAACATCGAGTTCGATGTTTTTGGCAAGTACGTGCAGCGTTTGCTCGAGCAGTACCTGTCCAGCGTGAAGCCCGACATCCTCAAATAAACCGACGCTTTATGATTTCCATCACCCGAGCGAGCGAAAACAACCTGAAAGATGTCTCGCTACAGATTCCGAAACGGAAAATCACCGTCTTCACGGGGGTATCCGGGTCGGGCAAGTCGTCGTTGTGCCTCGACACGATTGCGGCCGAAAGCCGGCGCGAGTTGAACGAGACCTTCCCGTCCTTCGTGCAGCAGTACCTTCCCAAATATGGACGTCCGAAGGTGGAACGGATCGAGAACATGCCGGTCACCATCGTCATCGACCAGAAGAAGCCCTCGTCGAACACTCGTTCCACGGTGAGCACATACACTGATATTCAAGCGCTTCTGCGCCTGCTCTTCTCCCGTGTGGGAAAGCCGTTCGTCGGCTATTCCGACGCCTTCTCCTTCAACCACCCGGCCGGCAGTTGTCCCCGCTGCGCCGGCTTGGGAGAGATCCGCGAACTCGACATCCACAAATTAGTGGATTTCGACAAGTCGCTCAACGATGAGGACACCATCCACTACATCGCCTTCGGCAAGGGTGGCTGGCGCTGGATCCGCTACGCCCACAGCGGGTTGTTCGATTTGGACAAGAAGATCAAGGACTACTCCCCGGAGGAGTTGGATCTTTTCCTGAACTCCCCGCAGATCAAGTTGAAGAATCCGCCGGCCAACTGGCCGAAGAGCGCCAAGTACGAAGGGCTCATCCCGCGCATGTACCGCAGCATCATCAACTCCGACGAGGGGTTGCTCCACGCCGCCGTGCTCAATCCGATGCTCACGATGGGAACCTGCCCCGACTGTGGCGGAACGCGGCTGAACGAGAAGATCCGCTCGTGCCGCATCAACGGCAAGAACATCGCCGAAGTGGGCGACATGCCGATTTCCGACGTGGTGGGCTTCATCGCCGCCATCGACGACCCGCTGGCGGTGGACCTGAAACGGGAACTGGTGAAACGGTTGCAAGCGCTCTGCGACATCGGACTGGGTTACCTGTCGCTGAGCCGCGGCACGGGCACGCTCTCCGGCGGCGAGGCCCAGCGCATCAAGATCGCCAAGTACATCAACTCCGCCCTCACCGACATGGCCTACGTGCTCGACGAGCCCAGCGTGGGACTGCATCCGCTCGACATCAACCGACTGAAACGGTCGCTGCTGCACCTGCGCGACCACGGCAACACCGTGCTCATCGTGGAGCACCACCGCGAGATCATCGCCATGGCCGACCACATCGTCGATATGGGACCGGGCGCGGGCAGCCACGGCGGCACGATCACCTTCGAGGGCAGTTATGCCGACCTCCTGAAGTCGGATACCATCACCGGACGCATGTTGCGCAGTCACAGCGAGATGAAAGCGCAGGTGCGGCAACCGCAGGGCTTCCTCCACATCGAGGACGCCACCCTGCACAACCTCGACCACCTCTCCGTGGATGTGCCGTTAGGCGTGATGACCGTCGTCGCCGGCGTCGCGGGATCGGGCAAAAGCTCGCTCATGGAAGTGTTCCAAAAACAGTGCGACCGCGAGACCATCTTCATTGGACAGAAGAACATCGGCATCAACGTACGCTCCACGCCTGCCACTTACCTCGACATCTCCGACACCATCCGGAAACTCTTCGCACAGGCCAACCACAGCAACATCCAACAGTTCTCCTTCAACTCGAAGGGCGGCTGTCCCGCGTGCGGCGGCAAGGGCGTCATCGTCTCCGACATGGCCTTCATGGAGTCCATCGAAACCGTGTGCGATGTTTGTCACGGCACACGCTATAACGCTGATACACTGTCGTATAAGTACCGCGGCAAGAACATCGCCGAGGTGATGGAGCTGTCGGTGGAAGAGGCAATCATCTTCTTTGAAGGACAGCCGTTCCAGCCGCAGTTGCAGGCGTTGGCAAAGGTGGGATTAGGATACCTGCATCTCAACCAGGCCATGACCACCCTGTCGGGCGGCGAGTTGCAACGCGTGAAACTGGCATCCTACCTGCACCGCAAGGGCGAGGTCTTCATCATCGACGAGCCGTCCGACGGCCTGCACCTCGACGATGTGCGCAAACTCCTCACCCTGTTCAACGAGATGACCGACGCCGGCAACACATTGATACTCATCGAGCACAGTCTCGATGTGATCAAACAGGCCGACTACATCATCGAGTTGGGACCCGGCGGCGGATTGGCGGGCGGGAAACTGCTGTACGCCGGCACACCGCGCGGCATACTGCAATGCGAAAAGAGCGTGACACGCCCCTATCTCTAATTTTTTCTTTTTATAAGATTATGAATATCAATATATTAAATAAAGAAGAAAGAAAAAAACAGAGCCGATTCGCACTAAGTCTTCTGCTCCTGCTGGTTGCCACTCTGTCGTTGGGAAGTTGTCAGAAGCGAACCCGCGAGTTTCAAATACAAGGCATCGCTTTAGGTACTTATTACTCAATCACTTATACAAGTACGAGCGAAGACAAGGCGTTGCCCGATCAGGTGGATTCGGTGTTGAAGATGATTGATGAGACCTATTCGATATTCAATAAAGGATCCATCGTTTCCAAATTCAATCGGAATGAGCCGGTCAAGATTTCGGATGAACTCCTGAATTTAACGCGGGAATCGTTGAAAATCAGTCAGATGACGGACGGCGCGTTCGACATTACGGCGGGACCGCTGATCCGGCAGGCGGGGTTTGCGGCGGAGGCGCGCGGACAACTCGACAGCAACACGTTGGACTCCCTTCGCGCCTTTGTCAGCTTTGAGAAACTGACGGTAAGCCGGCAGGAGATCGTCAAGGCGGACCCGCGGATGCAGTTGGATTTCAACGCGATAGCGAAAGGGAGAGCCGTCGATTGCGTGGCACGGCTCTTGTGGGAGAAGGGGATTACGGGCTACGTGGTCGATATTGGAGGCGAGGTGGTTGCGCACGGACGGAAGAGCGGCGACCGGCCGTGGATCATCGGCATCCAGATACCGACGGAGACGAAAGACGGGCTGGTGGAGTCCGACTACGCCTTCGAGGCGAACGGGTTGGCGGTAGCCACCAGCGGCAACTACCGCAACTACATCGAGGAGGAGGGCCGGCGGTTCAGCCACATCATCAACCCCAAAACAGGAAAAAGCGAATCATCTGATTTATTGAGTGTTACTGTTGTTTGTAAAAGTGATGGTCGAAGTGGTTGCGCCATGGCGGACGCCTATGCCACCGCCTTCATGGTGATGGGACGGGAGGCCGCGATGGAGTTCTTGAACCACGGGAAAGGGCGCGACGGCATCGCCGCCCATTTCATCTATTACGACCGCGGCAACTACAAGCACCAGCAGACCGAAAACTTCCCGAAAAATTCAGCCCAGTAACATTTCTGCCGAAAGCTCATTTTCTTTTCTGTTTTTCAAAAAAAAGCAGTATCTTTGCAGATTATTTTGTTTATTGTAAAATACTGATTTTCAAACTCTAATAGAAAAGAAACCGTATGAGTCTATATCAATCAGCAGTAAGGAAGCCCATCATGACCGCATTGGTCTATGTGGCCATCGCCATCTTGGGTGTCTATTCCGTGATGAAACTTCCCATCGACCTTTTCCCGGACATGGGCGAGAATCACATCATGGTCTTCACGGTCTATGCCGGCGCCAGCGCGGCCGATATTGAGAACAACGTCACCAAGCCCATTGAAAACGTGCTGAACAGCGTGGAGGACCTGAAGGAGATGACTTCGCAGTCGAAGGAGAACTATTCCATTGTGACATTAGAGTTTGAGTACGGCATCGACATCGACAAGGCGACGAACGACGTGCGAGACAAGTTGGACATGATGAACTCCGCCTTGCCGGACGGCTGCAACCTGCCGTTCCTTTTCAAATTCAGCATGGACGACATCCCGATCCTGATGTTGTCGGTGAAGTCCGGCCCGAGCACAAACGCCTTGTATAAGATTCTGGATGAGCGTGTTGCGCAGCCCATCAGCCGAATCCGCGGCGTGGGCACGGTCTCCATCTCCGGCGCTCCGCAGCGCGAGATCTCCATCAGTTGCGACCCCGACAAATTGGACGAGTACAACCTTTCCATCGCGACCATCGCGTCGAAGATCGCGGCAGAGAACCGCAACCTGCCGTTGGGGTCGATGGACATCGGCTCGGAGACCTACTCCATGCGTGTGCAGGGCGAGTTCAGCGACGCCAAGCAGTTGGAAGACATCGTGGTGGCCGGCGACGGCACAACCAAAAGCGTCTATCTGCGCGATGTGGCCCACGTCATCGACACCGTGCAGGAGCGCATGCAGGAGGTCTATAACAACGGCCAGCGCGGCGCCATGATCATCGTGCAGAAGCAGTCGGGCGCCAACTCGGTGAGCATCTCCCAAAAGGTAATGGACATGCTGCCCGAACTGCAGCAGGAGCTGCCCTCCGACGTTGAATTGGGCATCATTGCCAACACTTCCGACAGCATCGTCAACACCATCGACAGTTTGAAGAGCACCATCTACATCATCCTCATCTTGGTGGTGGTAGTCGTATTGATCTTCTTAGGCCGTTGGCGTGCCACCTTCATCGTCGCCATCGTCATTCCCGTGTCGTTGGTGGCGGCATTCATCTACCTGCGGCTCACAGGCAGTTCGTTGAATATCATTTCGTTATCATCCTTGAGTATCGCCATCGGCATGGTGGTTGACGATGCCATCGTGGTGTTGGAGAACGTGACGACGCACATCGAGCGCGGCACGAAGCCCAAGGCGGCGGCGGTGTTCGCCACCAGCGAGGTGTCGTTGTCGGTCATCGCCACCACATTGGTGTTGTTGGCCGTCTTCCTTCCTTTGACCTTCTTGGAGGGGCAGGCGGGCATCCTGTTCAAGCAGTTGGGTTGGATTGTGGCCATCGTCTGCTCGGTCTCCACGCTGGCGGCCTTGTCGCTCACGCCGATGCTCTGCTCGCTGATGCTGAAGAGCAATCCGAGCCGCGGCAAGATCTTCGGAGCCATCTACAAGCCCATCGAGATTTTCCTCAACTGGCTCGACCGTTTCTACGGGCGCATCCTGCACTGGAGCGTCACCCACCGCGCCATTGTCATCCTGTTGGCCATCATCATCTTCGGCGGCAGCGTGGCCTTGATGAAGATCATCCCCACGGAGTTCTTCCCGACGCAGGACATGGGCCGTCTGTCGGCCACGGTGAAACTGCCCGTCGGCACCCGTATGGAGACCTCCCGCGCCTTCGGTCTGGAGTTCACCGAACACATGAAAAAAGAGTTTCCCGAACTGCTGATGTGCAACTTCTCGGTCGGCCAGCCCGACGAGGACAACTCCTTCGGCATCATGTCGGAGACCGGTTCCAACATCGTGAAGTTCAACATGCGCTTCGTCAGCAAGACGGAACGCAAGCGCTCCATCACGCAGATCGCCGACCAGGTGCGTGCCGACCTGGACGAGCACGAGGAGTTGTACAAGTACAATGTCGGCGTCGGTGGCGGCGGCATGGGCGGACAGACTTCCGTCGATATCGAGCTCTATTGTTACGACTTCGAGACTTCCGACCGCGTGGCCGCCGAGCTTTCGGAACGCATGCGGAAGGTGAAGGGCTGCTCGGAGGTGAACATCAGCCGTACCGAGTACGTGCCCGAAATCCACATCAACTTCGACCGTCAGAAATTAGCCGAGCACGGCTTGAACCTGACCACGGCGGCCACTTACGTGCGCAACAGCTTCAACGGCAACACGGCGTCGTACTACCGCGAGGACGGCGACGAGTACGACATCCGCGTGCGCAACTTCCAGAGCCGCCGCCAAAGCATCGAAGACATCGAGAACATCCTCATCTATCCGCTCACGGGCGGCAACGGCATCCGGCTCAAGGAGTTGGCCAGCGTCGATGAGACCTTCACTCCGCCGACCATCGAGCGCAAGAACCGCGAGCGTATGGTCAAGGTTTCCTGCATCGTCGGCAAGGACGGCGTGTTGAGCGAGGTGGTTGATGGCGCCAAGCAGCAACTCTCGGAGATGGAGATCCCCGCCGAGGTCACCTACAACATCGGCGGCGCCTGGGAAGACCAGCAGGAGGCCTTCGGCGACATGATCACCCTGATGATTCTGATCGTGCTCTTGGTTTACATTGTAATGGCCTCGCAGTTCGAGTCCTTCACCTACCCCTTCGTCATCATGTTCTCCATCCCGTTCGCCTTCACCGGCGTCTTCATCGGTTTGGCCATCACCAACACCCCGTTGGGTGTCATGGCCATGGTCGGTCTGCTGATGTTGATCGGTATCGTGGTCAAGAACGGTATCGTGTTGATTGACTACACGATACTATGCCGCGAGCGTGGACAGAGCATCCAGGACGCCGTCGTCACCGCGGGCAAGTCGCGTCTGCGCCCGATCCTGATGACCACGCTGACGACCGTGTTGGGAATGATTCCGATGGCCGTAGGCACGGGAGAAGGTGCCGAAATGTGGCACTCACTGGGCATGACCGTCGCCTGGGGCCTCTCCGTCTCCACCCTCGTCACCCTCATCCTCATCCCCATCCTCTACAGTTGCTTCGCCAGTTTCGGAGAATACAGAAGAAATCGCAAAGCGAGGAAATTAGCCGCACAGACTCCGACGGGCAATACCCTGACGATGGAGGAACCCTTGGAAAAAGAGAATCCTGAAACGGAAAGCAAACCTTCCGACACCGAATCGCTCTAATTCAGCAACAACGACATTCATTCAACTATGAAAACATATATCCGCCGCCCCTTTTCCTGGACTCTCGTCACCCTTCTGCTCTTCGCATTGATTTCTTGCAGGAGCACGATCAAGGAAGAGTACTACGACAACGGCACCCTCAAATCGAGCATCGAATACAAGGGGAAGAAGAAGAATGGTGAGGCCCGCGAATACTATCCCAACGGCTACCCCCGTTCCATCATCCACTATATCAAGGATGTGGAAGATGGCCTGTCAAGTTATTACAACCAAGACGGCACGATCACCATGGATGTGGAGATGAAAGACGGGAAGAAGAACGGCCGCATGCGCACCTACTTTTTCACCGGCAACCGTGAGATGGAGTGCTTTTATAAAGACGACAAATTGGAAGGCAAGCAGACCTATTTTGACCAATTAGGCAACCGCGTGACCGAAATCAACTACAAGAACGACATCGCCGAAGGTGCCTATACCACTTGGTACAGCAAGACTGAAACCATCAACGGATTGAACGCCATGCGTTGCAGCGGGCAGTACAAGAACGGCCAGATGGATGGCCATTGGACCTACTACGACGAGAACGAGATGCCGGTGGGCGAGGCCGACTTCCAGCAAGGATCCGGCACGATGATCACATACGTCAATGGCGAGAAAGCCAAGGAGACCCCTTACGTGAACAACATGAAAGAGGGAGATGAGAAGGAGTTCGACCGTGAGGGCAACGTACTGAAAACCACCACATACCAGAAAGACCGCATCGTGGCCATCAATGGAGAGCCCATCAGTTGCGCCCCCGAAACCCAGCCCTGAAAATGAAACCGCGCCGTCTATTTCTTGCCCTGTTGCTCGTGCTCGCGATCGGTTGTCTGCCGTTGAGCGCACAGGAGAAGATCTACTTTCAGGCGGACCTCATGCAGTACGACGAGGACGTCATGCCCGGGGTGGAGCAGTACACCGGACACGTCACTTTCCGCAGCGGCGAGACCGTCGGCTACTGCGAGCGCGCCGACCACCACCGCGCTGAGAACCTCCTTCACGCCTACGGGAATCCCGTCGAAGTACACGTCAACGACTCCGTCACCCTGTACGGCAAGGAGATCATCTACGACGGCAACGCCCGTTTGGTGACCATCTATTACGACGTGCTGCTCACCGACAAGACCGCCACCCTCACCACCGACAGCATGACCTACGACATGAACGCCCACATGGGGTACTACATCTGCGGCGGCAAGATGACCAGCGAGAAGAACGTCCTTACCAGTCAGAAAGGGTACTACTACACCGATTCCAAGTTGGCGCAAGTGAGCGACAACGTGCGTTTTCACAACGAAACCTATACCGGCGACTGCGAGAGTTCCGCCTTCAACACCCAATCCGAAATCCTCTTCTTCACCTCAAGGACGCATTTATATTCCTCTGAAAACGAAGCGTTTACAGATGGAGGCTGGTACGACACCCACGAGGATATCATCCTGCTTGTCGGCAACGCCATCCTGCACAACCAAGACCAGCACATCTCCGGCGACAGTCTCTATTTCGACAACAACATCAAATACGGGCAGGGTTGGAACAACGTGCGACTCATTGATTCCGTGAAGAACATCATCGTGGATGGCAACTACTTGGAGTATTTGGACCGCGATTTCGCCATCAGCACCGACAGTTGCATGCTCACGCTCATCAACGAGGGGGACTCTCTCTTCCTGCACTCCGACACGCTGCGGGTGCTGTTCGACACGGCCCAAAGTCCCAAAGAGATTTACGCCTACAACCACGCCAAGTTCTTCCGGAATGACATGCAAGGGGCGTGCGACTCCATGGTGTATATCGTCGAAGACTCCATCGTGACGATGCACTACAATCCCGTGGTCTGGTCTGGCGAGAACCAGCTCACCGCCGACACCATCCGATTCCACATCGTGGATTCCGTCAACATCGACGTCTTCCTGCTCCGCAACGCCTTCATCGCCTCTTCCCTGTTCCGGGAGACCGAATTCAACCAGATCAAAGGGTTGAGCATCACGGGGAAGATCAAAGAGAGGGAACTCTATCGCGTCGATGTGATCGGCAACGCGGAGTGCCTCTATTTCATTCAGGAGCAGGACAGTTCGCTCATCGGCATCAACACGGCGATGACGAGCGAGATGACCATATTCATTCAGGATGAGGAGATCCAGAGCATCCGCTTCTACAATGCGCCGGACGGCATCCTGCACCCCGACGACGACCTTGCCGCCGACGACCGACGTTTGAAGGATTTCACCTGGCTCAACGCCTACCGGCCGAAGAAGGTCGCCGACATCTTCACCATGCCGGTGGAACGTCCCCAGCAAGAAAAGAAAAACGAAGACAATAACGAAAACGACGAAGAACCATGAACACATTCGGCACGCATTTCCGGTTGACAGATTTCGGCGAGACGCACGGCGAGTGCATCGGCGGGATCATTGACGGCTGTCCGGCTGACTTGACTCTCGACGTCGGTTTCGTGCAGAGCGAGTTGGATCGGCGGGCGTTGTCGCACTCGTCCGCGGCGGGCAACACCCGCAGCGAGGCCGACCTTGTGCGTTTCGTATCAGGGATTCACGAAGGGAAGACCACGGGAGCGCCCATCGCTTTCCTGATTGCCAACCAAGACGTGCAGGTGAACGCTGCTGCCGACGGCGTGCTGAAACCTTCCCACGCATCCTTTGTGTTGAAGGAGAAGTTCGGGCACCATTGCAACGAGCAAGGGGGACGGTTCTCGGCGCGGCAAACGGCATGCCGTGTGGTAGCCGGAGCGGTCGCGAAGTTGTATCTCCAAACCCACAACATTGACATCCAAGCGCATACGCTTTCCGTAAAGGAGGTGGAGGCGGGCGACACCGCCGGTGCGTTGGTGGAGTGTGTGGTCAGCCACGTGCCCGCCGGCGTGGGCAGTCCCACCTACGGCGGTCTGGACGCGCGCCTTGCCGCCGCCATCCTCTCCATTCCTGCCTGCAAGGGCTTCGAGGTCGGCGAGGGCTTCCGCGCCGCCGACGCCTGCGGCAGCACTTACAACGACAACCAACTGCCCGGCTTCGCCTTCCGCAGCAACCACGACGGGGGCATCCAGGCGGGCATCAGCAACGGCCAGGACATCGTGTTCCGCGCCGCCTTCAAACCCATACCCACTTTGCAACGTCCGCAAGAGACCATCGACTACGAGGGTCGCGCGGCACAATACAGTGGCAGCAGCCGCAACGACATCTCCGTGGTGCCGCGCGTCCTGCCGGTGGTCGAGGCCATGACCGCACTCGTCCTCGCCGACCTGCTGCTCGCCCCGCCATCACAAATCGATTATTATTGAAAAAAAAGAATACCATGTTCCCAACACCCATTCTGATCATTGCCTACAACCGCGTCGAATACGCCCACGACCTCTTCCAAGCCATACGCCAGATGCGTCCGGAAAAGATGTACGTCTCCATCGACGGAGCGGTTTCGGGCGACCGCGTCGATTACCGTAACGTACTGGAAGTGAGAAATGTATTCCTTCCCGAATGGAAATGCGACCTACAGATGCGCGTCAACGACGCCCATTTGGGCAAAGCCAAGCACGTAGTCAGCGCCATCGACTGGTTCTTTGAGCAGGAGCCGGAAGGCATCATCCTTTTCGACGACACGCTCCCCCACCCCGACTTCTTCCCCTTCTGCGCCGAACTGCTCAACCGTTACCGCAACGACCAGCAGATCGGGCACATCTGCGGATGCAACATCTTGAAAAAGAGACATTCAGATAAATCCTATATCTTCTCCATCTACCCATCGACATGGGGTTTCGCCACTTGGCGCGACCGTTGGAACGGCATGAGTCTGCAAACCGATGCCATCACCCCGGAAGAGTTCCCCGCGCTCTTCGCTCCGTACGAAGTCAAGAGCAAAGTGCCCGCGTTCTGGCTGCGGAGATACAAACTCATCAACAAATTCCCCGACATCGACATCTGGGAGTACCAGTATTTCTTCCATCTCTGGAAGAAGGGCTGTCTGAGCGTGGTTCCGTCCGTCAACTTGGTGGAGAACAGAGGATTCGCGACGAAGAAGAAACGCCGTCTGCGCAAACTCAACCGCGAGGTCAAGGGCATCATGCCGTTGGATCACAATGACGAGAAGAAGAACTGCTACCGCGGCGACAAGTTCTATTTCCGCCGTTACTTCCGGAAGGATAAGCTCACTTTCCTGCGGCGCTGGATTGACGACAACATTCTGAACGATTAGCGCATTGTGTACATATAATTTTTAGAGATGCGGTTCCCGTCCATTCCCCTTGGATAGAGACCGGGGAAAGGAATTTGTCTGCATGCAAGGGGCACGCATCATCTGGGAACCGGCGCTGACGCAAGAGCGCGCGCCAGGGATGGGAGCGGGCACGAAACGCACGCGGTGGCCAACGGCAGCGGCGGGCAAGCGGCGACCAGCGGAAGCCGCTGTAGAGCCGCACGGCCGTGCGGCTCTATGATGGCCGTCCTGCTGCCGTGGCGAACGCGAAGTGAAGTAAAGCGGACAGCCCGTCCGGCGCCCAAATAAAAGAAAAAAATTTCAATCACCTTCCAGCTCACCCTCTGGGAAACATCTCTCTTTCAACAAGTTCGCAGATGATGTGGCCGATTAGGATATGGCACTCCTGAATGCGGGGCGTGTCGTTGGAAGGGACGTTGAGCAGCATATCCGCCAGGGATTTCATGCGGCCGCCGGATTCGCCGGTGAGGGCGATGGTCTGCACGCCCAGTTCACGGGCGGCCTCGAAGGCGCGGAGGATGTTGGCGGAGTTGCCGGAGGTGGAGATGCCCACGAGCACGTCGCCCCGGCGGGCGGTGCCACGCAACAGTCGGGCATAGACCTCATCGTAGCTGTAGTCGTTGGCGACGGCGGTGAGATAGGAGCCGTTGCAGTGGAGCGCCTCGGCGTTGAGGGGCGGACGGTCGTAGTAGAAGCGACCCGACAACTCAGCAGCGAGGTGTTGCGCGTCGGCGGCGCTTCCGCCATTGCCGCAGAAATGGATTTTGCCGCCCGCACGCAGGGCAGCGACCATCATTTCGGCAGCGGCCTCAATATGATTTATAAAATCCTGATTATCAAGAATACACTGCTTTACAGCGATACTATCGGAAATGGATTCTGCGATGCGGTTCCGGATCATTTTCCCTTGATTATGTGAATACCTTTTTCGGCTGCAAAAATACGAATTTTTAGGTTTCAGGGAAAGGAGGCAACATTGGGAGCGGGTTTTGGTATTTATGTTGAAAAAAAAGTCATTATGAAAAGGATTCCGACCCTTTTGCTCCTCGTGGCCGTACTGACGGCGGGCGCGCAGAACCACATCAAAGTGCTGTTTCTCGGCAACAGTTACACATACGTAAACGACCTTCCGGGCACGTTGAAGACGCTGTCGCAGGGTTGCGGCGACACGCTCACCTACGAGCAGAGCACGCCCGGCAGTTGCACGTTCCAACAGCATCTCAGCAATGCCACCAGCACTACGCTCGTCAACGCGGGCGGCTGGGACTATGTGGTTTTGCAGGAGCAGAGCCAACTCCCCTCCTTCCCCATTTCGCAGGTGGAGAGCCAGTGTTTTCCCTACGCGCAGCAGTTGTGCGAGTTGGTCCGTGCGGCCGATGCCGACGCGGACGTGGTCTTCTACATGACCTGGGGACGCAAGAACGGCGATGCGAGCAATTGCGCCAACTACCCGCCGCTGTGCACCTACGAAGGGATGGACAGTCTGCTCTACTGGCGCTATATGCAGATGGCGGAGGATAACCATGCCATCGTGTCGCCGGTCGGCCGCGTGTGGCACGTGCTACGCGACAGCCATCCGGAAATCGAGCTGTACAGCTCCGACGGGAGCCATCCGTCGGTGGCGGGCACCTACGCCGCCGCCGTCACCTTCTACACCGTGCTGTTCCAGAAGTCGCCGAGTTGCATCAGCAACGACCTGACCCTGAGCGCTTCCGCGGCGGCGGCGATACGCGAGACCGTGGCAACGGTCGTGTTCGACAGCCTCGACTACTGGACCCAGTACGACGAAAGCGCGCCGGAGGATCCGGATGGCATCGGCGCTGCCGGCATGGCGGCGCAGCTGCGGGTCTATCCCAACCCTGCCAGCGGACTGCTCCGTATCGAGCTGCCCGATGACGGCGGCTACGAAATCACCTTGCACAATGCAGTCGGGGCGGAAGTGTCCCGCATCCACACGGAGGGACGGAGCTCGGCAGAGCTGTCCGTAAGCGACATGCCTTCGGGGATTTATCTCCTCCAGTGCCGTCCGGAGGGCGGGAACAGGGATGGTCTTGTCCGGAGGGCGAAAGTGGTGGTGGAATAACGATAATCTCACTTATTCCCAAACATCGCCGTCTCCACCAGTTCGCAGAGGGTGTGGCCGATCATGATGTGGCGTTCTTGGATGCGGGGCGGTCATTCGGAATCATTCAAAATCGCCTGTTTCACGGCGATGGACTGCTGGATGGACTGGGTTATTCGTGGGGATGTCGGCATCGTGCTGTTCTAGTTATTAAACTGGCGGCAAAGATAGGCAAAATCGGGGAAATACGACGGAGAAATTATCCAGAAAAAATGCGTACTTTTGCAGACTTTAACGTATGGGATCTATGGGGCTATTTCATTATTAGCGATGGATGCTTTTTCAATTTTATATGCAAAACCATATAAAATTGTTTCAGATTATAAAATTATATGGTTTTACATATAATATAAGAAAAAAAGTGTATTTTGGCAGACGAAATCATATAATTTTATGAAGACACGATTATCATTATGCGTAAAGGAATTACGCAAAAAATATGGCCTCACACAAGAGGAATTGGCCTATCGTTCTGGCGTCAGTTTGTTTTTTGTCCGTGAACTGGAACAGGGAAAGACCTCACAACGGATGGATATGGTGAACAAAGTCCTCAATCTGTTTGATTATGAATTAGCACCCCAAAAAAGAGAACATGCGTAGAGCTAACATCTTTTATAATATTGGTGCATTAAGTGTTGTTGAAATTCCAGAAGAAGATGAGTAAGTGTTTGTATTGCAATAAAGAATTGGGGGCTGGTGAACAGGATTTTCACGATGCCTGCGCCCAGAAGTTTTTTGGCGTCTCCCCTGCCCCGACCTTTGATTACACGCGGGCGGATCTGGATGTGCTGGCATCGGAAATCATAAAGAGCCAAACGACGCTGACGGGTGTCCAGCCCAAAATTTTGTTACACCTTAACGAGCATAAAGGGGGAGGGCGCCTGACCATTGTGGGCCTTTGGGGCGGGTTCATTCTCAAACCTCAAACAGATATGTTCCCATATTTACCCGAAGTGGAGCAGCTTACGATGTGTCTTGCCGAACAGTTTGGCATTTCCGTGGTTCCCCATTCGCTTATTAGAATGAAAGACGGTGAGCTATGCTATATCACCCGCCGCATTGACCGAATGTTCTCGGGTGAAAAAATTGCCATGGAGGACCTTTGTCAATTATCAGAACGTACAACAGAGTACAAGTATAAAAGCTCTTACGAGCAGGTGGCAAAAGTGATTCGTGAGTATTCCTTCCTCCCTGAAATGGATCTAACGCGATATTATGAACTGCTTATTTTCTGCTGGTTGACTGGGAACAACGATATGCATCTCAAAAACTTCGCGCTATATAATCCCTCAGATGAAGGATTCCGCCTGACTCCCGCTTACGATTTGCTGAATGAGACATTGATCAATCCAACGGACACGGAAGAGTTGGCGCTTACCCTTAACGGACGGAAAAAGAAAATCAAATCAGCTGATTTCATCCAAGCGATGCAGAAAGCCGACATTTCCGACAGGGTCATTTCGAACATCTTCCGCAGATTCCAAAAGAAATGTCCCGAATGGGAGCAGACTATCCGCAACTCATTTCTTCCAGAAGAATATCAGGAAGCCTACTGGCAGATGGTGTGCAAGCGTTTGGAATGGCTTGGAACGCCTGAATTCTGAGGGTTTTATCGCCATCAACAAAGACAAAATCCGTATTGAATTTTTTTGTACTTTTGCAAGTTTTAATCATCTTGCCCGATTGATACAAATGGACAATAAAAAATTGATCACCGTCACCTCTCCCCTGCTCCCTCCGCTGGACGAGTTCATCCCCTATTTGGAGGAGATATGGAGCAGCAAGTGGATTACCAATAACGGACAATTCCACAGACAGTTGGAAGCTGCGTTGGCGGAGTATTTGGGTGTGAAATATGTCTCCCTGTTCACCAACGGCACGCTTCCGCTGATTACGGCTTTGCAGGCCATGAATATCACAGGCGAGGTAATCACGACACCCTATAGTTTTGTGGCCACCACACATGCTTTATGGTGGAACGGCATCAAACCGGTGTTTGTGGACATTGATCCAAACACGTGCAACCTCGACCCCGACAAGATCGAGGCGGCCATTACGGAAAAGACCACCGCCATCATGCCGGTGCATTGCTATGGAATTCCTTGTGATACGAAGAAAATCCAGGCCATTGCGGACAAATATGGCTTAAAAGTCATCTATGATGCGGCACATGCGTTCGGAGTTCAAGTGAATGGAGAAAGTGTTTTGAAAGCCGGTGACATGTCCACCTTGAGTTTCCACGCCACCAAGGTGTTCAACACAGTGGAAGGTGGTGCGCTTATATGCCATGATGCGGAAACGAAGAAGCAGATAGACTTCCTGAAGAACTTCGGCTTCAATGGCGAGACGGAGGTGGTTGCCCCTGGCATCAACAGCAAGATGGACGAAATCAGGTCGGCATACGGACTGCTCAATCTGAAGCAGGTGGATGCAGCCATTGAGGCGCGGCACAAGGTGGCGGATTACTACCGGCAGGCGTTGCGGCAAGTGAGGGGCGTGAAAGTTTTCGAGGACACACCGGGCGTGCGGCACAACTACTCCTACTTCCCGATTCTGATTGACGCGGAGGAGTACGGCATGACCCGCGACGAGTTGTATTTCAAGATGAGAGATGATAACGTGCTGGGGCGCAGGTATTTCTATCCGCTCATCAGCACGTTCGACACGTATAAGAATTTGGAATCCGCCACCCCAGACAATCTTCCCGTGGCCACCCGCATCGCCGACGAGGTGATCTGCCTGCCGATGTACTACGGGCTGACGGAGGAGGATTTGGAGAGAGTGGTGGGGGGTATTGTGAAATAGAAAAAATAGAAAAAGATGAATATTCAGCAACAGAAAATGTTAGACATTCTCCGTGAATTGAAGGAAGTGCACGGCGTTTATGCGATAAAAGCGGAGTTTGAAGCGGAAGGAGCCCGTAAGGACGAACTTATCGGCTTAAGAGAGTTGATTTTGAAAGCCGATTTGAACTTTGTCATCAAGATTGGCGGTTGCGAGGCCGTACATGATATGGACCAATGCAAGCTCCTCGGTGCCACGGGCGTGATGGCCCCCATGATTGAGACCCCTTTCGCCATGACGAAGTTCATCTCTGCGGCGAAACGAGTCTATGGAGAGGAAATGTCAGATATAGAATGGATTATCAATGCGGAGACCAAAACCTGTCTGGCCAACTATCCTGAAATCATTGAGGCAGGAAAGAATTTCCTGAAAACTGTGACGGTGGGGCGTAGCGATTTGTCCGCTTCCATGGGCATTGCCAGAAAAGACATTGAGACCCAACCGGTTTTTGATGCGACACACCAACTGCTGACCATGTCACGCGAGGCGGGTTTTACCACCAATTTCGGAGGAAACATCGGCATTGAAAGTATTCCGTTTATCATCAGAATGAGCGGTGTCGCCGACCGTTTTGAGACGAGAAAAGTGGTGGTCCGCATGAATACCGATGAACAGAAACTGAAGAAGGCCATTGCGAGGGCGTTGGAGTTCGAGCTGATGTATCTGATGAACAAAAGCGCTTGCTATGACGCTATGGCCAAAGAAGATGCCCAGCGTATTATCCGTATGCAAAATCAAATTCAATCAGCGAAATAAACTATGAAAAAGGTCGTCACTTTCGGGGAAATCATGCTCAAGCTTTCGTCCAAGGGCTGTCAGCGTTTGCTTCAGGCAAAAGAGATGAATGTGGAGTATGCCGGCGCAGAGGCGAATGTGGCCGTTTCGCTGGCTAACTTCGGCGTGCCGGTTTCGTTTGTGAGCCGTCTGCCGGAAAATGATTTGGGCCGTGCCGCCCGCATGTCCTTGCGGTCTTTTGGCGTGAACACGGACCCCATCGCTTGGGGCGGGAATCGCTTGGGAATCTATTTTGCTGAAAAAGGCGCATCCCAAAGACCCTCCAAAGTGATATACGATCGGGCCCATTCGGCTATCTCCGAGGCCACGATCTCCGATTTTGACTGGGAAGCCATCTATAAAGACGCCCAATGGTTCCATTTTACGGGAATCACACCCGCACTTAGTCCGAATGTGGCGGAGATATGTCTTCAGGCATGTCAACAAGCTAAAAAAATGGGATTAATGGTTTCATGTGACCTTAACTACCGTTCCAAACTGTGGACCAAGGAGGAAGCGCGGAAAACCATGAGCCGTTTGGCAGAATACATCGACGTATGTATCGCCAACGAGTCGGATATTGCCGATGTTTTCGGCATTGCAGCTAAAGATAGCGATGTGGAGAAAGGACAGTTGCAACAGGCCTCCTACGAAATAGTGGCGGCACAACTGCTTCAGAAATTCAAGTTCCAGCAGGTGGCCATCACCTTGCGGGAGTCACTTTCTGCCGATGACAACAACTGGTCGGCGATGCTTTATGATGGCACAAAAGCTTTCCACAGTCGCAAGTACGCCGTCCATATTGTGGACCGTATCGGCAGTGGCGACGCCTTTGCAGCAGGTCTGATTTACGGTCTGCTCAATGGCTATGACCCGCAGAAAAACGTTGATTTTGCGGCGGCGGCCAGCTGTCTGAAACACAGCATAGAGGGCGATTTCAACCTGGTGAGTGTGGCCGAGGTGGAATCTTTGATGAACAATAATTTTACAGGAAGAATTCAACGATAAGTTTATGATACCGATTTCCAATGTCGCCAATTCAATAGAGCCCTCCCTGATTCGCAGTATTTTCAACCTGGCGAAACAGATGGAGGATGTGGTGGATTTCACTCTGGGCGATCCCGATGTGCAGCCGCATGCCGCCATCAAGGAGGCCGCCTGCGAAGCCATCCGCCAGGGCAGAACCCGCTATTCGCAGAATGCGGGACTGTTGGAATTGCGGCAGACCATCAGCGAATATTATGTCCGCCAAGAGGGGTTCCACTACGACCCCGTGACCGAAATCATGGTCTCGGTCGGCGCTATGGAGGGCCTGTATCTGGCATTTCTGGCCATGCTAAACGAGGGCGACGAGGTCATCATCCCTGCTCCTTATTATGTGAACTATGTGCAGATGGTCCAGATGTGCCATGCCACCCCGGTTATTGTGGATAATCCGGGCAAGGAGGAATTGGGATTCAGCATAGAGGATGTGGAGAAGGCAATTACCCCGAAGACGAAAGCGCTGATTATCAATACGCCATCGAATCCTTCCGGAAAGATTATCCCGCAGGAAAAGATTCATGCTTTGGCGGAATTGGCCCAAAAGCATAACCTCACCGTGATTTCCGATGAGGTTTACAAATGCTTGATTTACGATCATATTCCATTCAAAAGCATCGTGGGAATCGAGGGAATGCGCGAACGCACCGTGCTGATTAACAGCTTATCCAAGGAGTTTTGCATGACCGGCTACCGCATCGGCTACGTGCTGGCCCCGGCGGAGTTGATTGCCGCCATGACCAAGTTGCAGGAGAACGTGGCCGCGTGCGCCCCCCTGCCCTCGCAGTATGCGGCTATCGAGGCCTTGAGCGGACGCGAAGACTATTCGAAAAACATGGTGGATATTTTCACGGAAAGACGCAATGTGCTGTATGAAGGGTTGAAGGATGTGCCGAAGTTGCGCTGCCATGCACCCGAGGCCACCTTCTATATGATGGTGGATATCTCCCAGACGGGAATGACCTCGCTGGAGTTTGCCCACGCCTTGCTGAAAAACGCCCATGTGGCGGTCGTGCCGGGCATCGCGTATGGCAAGAGCTGCGACAAATATGTGCGCATCGCTTTCACCCTGGAAGTCGGGAAAATCCGTGAAGGCATCAAGCGTATAACCAATTATATGAAAACTGTTTGACGATGAAAAGAGTGTTGATGTTAGGAGGTTCCCTGTATCAGACGTACGCCATCAAAGAGGCGGTGCGTTTGGGGTACTACGTAATCACCTGTGACTATCTGCCGGAGAACCCGGGACATAAATTTGCCCACGAGTACCACAATGTGAGCACCACGGACAAAGAGGCGGTGCTGGCTTTGGCGAAAGAGTTGAAGGTGGATGGGGTTGTGGCCTATGCTTCCGATCCGGCAGCGCCTACAGCCGCATACGTTTGCGAACAGTTGGGTTTGCCCACCTCCCCCTATAAATCCGTGGAGATATTGTCCAACAAGGATTTGTTCAGGGATTTCCTGCAGAAGAATAATTTCACCTGCCCGAAAGCAAAGGGTTATGACACCTACGAGGAAGCCCTGAAAGATACGAACATGTATCGCCTGCCGGTTATGGTGAAACCTGTGGATTCTTCTGGCAGTAAGGGCATTAACAAGCTGACAGATTGGAGTCAGCTGAAGGATTTTGTGGAAGATGCCTTGCATTATTCAAGGAGGAAACGTTTTCTGATAGAAGAATTCATTGTCAAGAAAGGCCATCAGATTTCCGGAGACGCCTTCTCGGTAGAAGGGAAACTGGCGTTTTACAGTTTCGGCAATGAGTTTTATGATCCCAATTGCGATAAGGATTTCGCTCCCTTGGGTGAGTGCTGGCCATTCCAGATGGATCGGAAATACATTGCCGACTTGGCCGAGCAATTGCAGCGGTTGTTCACCTTGTTGCACATGAAATCCAACGCTTATAATGTGGAAGCTATTGTGGGAGAGGATGACAAGGTTTATTTGTTGGAAGTAGGAGCCCGCAGTGGCGGCAGTCTGATTCCGCAGGTGACGGAGTATGCCACGGGAGTGAACATGGTGACGTATGTGATCAAGGCAGCGATGGGCGAGGACTGCTCCGATCTGAAATTGGTGGAGGATAAAGGTTTTTGGTCCAATTATATGGTTCATCCGACCGAGACAGGCAAATATGCCGGCACTTGGTTTGACGAGGATTTCAAGAAAAAACACATTGTGGATTTTGTCACCGACACCAAAGAAGGCGAGGATGTCCACAAGTTCCGTGGGGCACAGGACTGTACGGGCGAGCTCATTCTGAAATATGACAGCGAGGAGCAGATGATGCAAATCATCAAGGATATGGACAAGTACGTGAGAGTGATTGTAAAATAACGAGTTATAAATATGGCAACTTCTATCGGCGGATATTTCGAATTGGAACTGCGAGGCGGCGAGCACTATCACCAAGGTGCACTCTGTCTTAATTCTGCCCGCAGTTGTTTCGAGTATGTGCTGAGAGCGAGGGGATACAAGAAAATTTATTTGCCGTATTATACATGCGAGATTGTGGCACAGCCATGCCAATTGTTGCATGTGGATTACGAGTTTTACCCTATTGACAGGAACTTGGAACCCGTGGTTTTGCCCGAATTGAAAGAGGGCGAGGCATTGGTGTACACCAATTATTTCGGTTTGAAGTGGCAGTGTGCGGAACGACTGGCCCAGCGCTATGGTTCCCAACTGATTGTAGATAATGCCCAAGCATTCTTTGCCAAGCCGATAGCTGGTATCGACACCTTCTACTCGCCCCGCAAGTTTTTGGGCGTTCCTGATGGCGGTTATTTGTATTGCGATGGTCATATTGACATGGAATTACCCCAGTCGCACTCCTACGACAGAATGTCGCACCTATTGAAACGGATGGAGATGGGAGCGGAAGCGGGATATGCCGATTTCAAATGCAATGACGAAGCGCTCGGCAACCAGCCCATCATGCGGATGTCTGCTTTGACAGAAAAGTTATTGAAATCCATTGATTATACAGCCATTACAGACCGACGTCGGAATAATTACCAGTTGTTGGACCAGGCTTTGCGACAGCACAATCAACTTGATTTGACGTGTTCTGACGAGGCCGTGCCAATGGTTTATCCCTTTTTGCCGAAGCGGAATACCGAGTTGAAAAAGAAACTGATTGAAAACAGAATATTTGTAGCCACTTACTGGCCGAATGTGATGGATTGGTGCAAAGAGCAGGATTGGGAGTACCAGTTGGCGCAACAAGCATGTTTCCTGCCCATTGACCAAAGGTACGGGGAGAAAGAGATGGCGGGAATCATAAATCTGATAAAAGAATAATTACAAAAACATATTGTCATGGGAAAATACAGTGTTTTTCTGCGGGCATTTGAACCGGATGATTATTTGCAAACGCACAAATGGCGCAATGATCCTGAAATACAGCGTTTAATAGCCGGGCATCGGCGTTATGTGTCTTCAGAGATGGAGAAAGAGTGGGTGCACTCGAAGATGCTGAACAACACCACGGACATCTATTGGGCAATTTGCACCAATGACGAGCAAAAGAAAATGATCGGTTATATTTCCGTCAACAATATTGACCATTGGACGAGGATAGCCAATGCAGGTGGAATTGTGATTGGGGATCGAAGTGAACAGAATGCGTTTGCCGCGATTGAAGCCTCTCTTCTGCAGTTGGAATATGTGTTTGAGGAACTGAATATGCATAAAATATACGGCTCCTGTTTGGCAGAACATAAGGCCTCATGGCAGATTGCATTAGGAATGGGCTACAAGGTTGAAGGAACTCTAAGAGATAATAAATTCAAGGGAGGAAAATATCACGATGAATTGGTATATTCCATGTTGGAAGATGAGTACTATGCTGCGAAAGCCGAAGGCAGATTGGAAGTTCGTGCCATTATGAAAAAGGTGGTGGAGTTGAGAAAGGAAACGAAAAAGATGTAAGCATTGTTTTTTATGGCAAAAAAACAACTTCAATCGGCAGACGGGCAATTGGCAGTTCTATACGACGACGTGCAACAAGTATGTATCTGTGTGGTGATATATCCCTTGTTGCAGTATCTGTTGTTGAATGATTTGGAAACCTGCAAACACCATACGGCTTACATTTTGGATGAGACCATTAGTGCAAAAATCCGGAATAAACTGCCTTGCTATACTTTTAAGGAATATCCGCAAACTGCTTTTTACAAACTATGGCGCAAGATTGCCCGCACTTTTCAAGCGTTAACCCGAGACATCCGTCATCCTTATTTGAAAACGGCTACCATTTATGCGCAAGACCATGATATCGTTTCTATTTTGATAGGGAAACATGATTATTACCTGTTGCAAGACGCTCCAAACATCTATTCTGCTTTGTCAACGGAAGGTTGTGTTCAGACTCAATTGAAAGCGAGGAAACAGCAATCTCTTCGTGGAAAGATAGAAACAAGTATTTATGGCGTTCCTTTTGTATATCATCACGGGGCGAATGAACAATGTAAGCGTGTTTTTCTTACGGAGAAAAATGATTGTTTTTTATTGGATGGAAAGGATTGTGTCATAAATGGACTGAAAGAGATGTGGGCGGGTTCTTCAGAAGAAAAACGACAATTCATCTTAAGAATATTTGATGTTACGGAAGAAGATTTGCAACAAATACAGTCTCGTCCCATTGTTTTCTTCTCTCAACCGACAGCAGATTTGCTTAGTGATGAGGAATATGTAGAATTGTTGGAAAAAATCTTTAGTCGCTATGATCATTCCCAATTACTGATAAAAACACATCCGAGAGATCATTTCAACTATGCAAAATATTTCCCTGATATTGCATTGTTTGATAAGCCAGTGAATGTGGAATTGTTGTCATTGTTCAATTTCTCATTCACCAAAGCAGTAACGATATCTTCAGCGGCGGTTTTTTCTTTGCCAGAAAGTATAGAATTGGATTGGTATGGTGCAAATGTTCATCCCAAAATTTATGCTGTGTCTGGTTCCAATGAAACAAAACTTCCACGATCATATAATCAAATGTATTTGTGATGAATCCCACGCTGCCTCTTCTTACCGTTTATTGTGCCGCCTATAATCAGGAGGACTATATCCGTCGTACGCTGGAGGGCTTCGTGATGCAGCAAACTAATTTTCGTTTTGAGGTCTATGTGCACGATGATGCCTCTACGGATCACACTGCGGATATTATCCGGGAGTTTGCCGAAAAACATCCCGAATTGATACATCCTATGTTGGATACAGAAAACCAATGGTCAAAAGGGGATGGAAGCTTGCTGCGGATTATGTTCAGTACATTCAAGGGCAAATATGTGGCCTTTTGTGATGGGGATGATTTTTGGACAGATCCGCACAAATTACAAAAACAGGTGGATTATTTGGAAACGCATCCGGAGTGTAATTTGGTTTGCCATAACTGGAATGTCATCTGTGGAGAGGAAGTGTCAGATTCACCGGTTCATCATCTTTATACCCACCCCTTCCCTTTTACCTTTGCCACACTTCCATGGGTATGGATTACCAAAACACTTACGGCCGTAATGCGATGCAGTGCTTTGGATTTGGACACCATTGCCCGTTATCACTATTCCCGGGATGTGCATCTGGTATATCATGCTTTGAAAGATAGTCAGGGATATTTCATGCCTGAAGTAATGGCCACCTATCGGGTGCACCCAGGTGGGGTGTGGAGTGAGCATGATGCAAACGACCGGAACAAAACCACCTACGGTCTTTACAAAGAACTATATCAGTTTGAAGGAACCAAGGCCCTCCGCAAACGCTATATGAATGCCACGTTGGCCTATTATAATGGGCTGGCTTTTGGAAAGAAAACCTGGTGGCATATTGGAAAGAACTCGAAACTTTATTTCGAGGCGCTTCGCAATATTTCCGATGCCAAAGACATTGTGTTTTGTCTTGGCGGCCTTGTGCCCACCTCATTGGTAAAGTGGGTGATGAAGACGTTTAAAGTGTAAGTTTTTTTTCATTTTATGATTTCCATTTTATGGAAATGTCGTATTTTTGCCACACAATCCAAAAGCCGATAAGATGAAAAAAGTAGAATCCATGGTGGGGAATCCGTTTGTGACCACGGGATATGCTGGAGCAGAGTTTTTTTGTGACAGGGAAAAAGAAACAGAGGACATTATACGTCTGCTGACCAACGGCAACAATGTGGCACTGATTTCGCCTCGCAGATTAGGGAAAACCGACCTGCTCAGACATTGCTTTGGGCAGGATGCTATCAAAGATCACTACTACACCTTTATCGTGGACATATATTCTACTAAATCGGTGGCGGAAATGGTAAGCAAAATGGGGAGCGTTATTCTTGAAACCCTGAAATCAAGAGGTAAAAAAGCATGGGAGGGCTTCTTGTCTGTGCTCGCCTCTGTCAGGTCGGAAATCAGCTTCGATATGAATGGTTTGCCGTCGTGGACAATGAGTGTAGGAGATATGGAGACTCCCGACACCACTTTGGGCGAGATTTTTTCCTATTTGAACAATGCCGATCGTCCATGCATCGTGGCCATTGATGAGTTTCAGCAAATCACGAAGTATGCAGATGAGAACATTGAAGCCGCCTTGCGCACGCATGTCCAGTATTGCAACAATGCCAACTTTGTATTCTCTGGATCGCGCCAGCATATGATGGGCGCTATGTTCACTTCCCCTGCACGGCCGTTCTATCAGAGCGTGACAATTTATGCGCTGAAACGTTTGCCTTTGGACAAGTATGTATCCTTCTGCAAGCGACTTTTCGAGAGTCGCAACAGGCACTTGGCCGATGGTGTCGTGGAACAGCTATACACCCGCTTCGACGGCATAACCTACTACATTCAACGTGTGATGAATGAACTCTTCTCCCTCACACCGCCCAATGGAATTTGCAGTAGCGATGCAATAGAGGGTGCTGTCCAAAACATTATTGATGTTTCTTCACCCATTTATGAGGATTTGCTTTACCAATTGCCCGAGAAGCAAAGTCGTGTTTTGGTGGCAATAGGAAAGGAACATCGGGCTGAAGGCATCACCTCAGGTAAATTTGTCAAAAAACACGGATTACTCTCCCCAAATTCCGTCAAATCGGCAGTGCCCGCCTTGATTGACAAAGGACTGCTAACCATGGACAAAGGAGTCTACCAGGTTTATGACAAATTTTTCAACATCTGGCTGGAAAAAAATATATAACGATATTCACAACAATTTTCTACTTTTGCAATTCAATTTATAGAAACTCAGCAAGTTGATTATTAAAGGAATAATACTATGAAGGAAATCTTAAAGAAATCAATCCCTTATGTTGCCGCAGCAGCCATTTTCATCATTCTCTCCCTCATTTACGCAGCTCCGGAAGTGTTTGACGGAAAAGTGCTGCAAGCCGGCGACCAGATCAGCGGAAAGGGCATGGTGAATGAAGTGGCCCAATACCATGGGAAAACAGGAGGATACTCTTTTTGGACGGGTTCAATGTTCTGTGGAATGCCGACCTACCAGATTGGCGGATACAAGTATCCGACACCTGCCGTGGATATTCCCTATGGAGCAATCAGCCACTTGGGTTTTGTCGGCTTGATGGCTTTGTTTATGGGATACTTTATCGGCTTTTTCATCATGTTAAGGGCATTCAAAGTTAACGAATGGCTGTCAATTGTGGGAGCTGTCGCCATTACGTTGTCCACCTATTTTATGCTTATCATTCCCGCTGGACACAATGCCAAGGTGATTGCGCTTGGATTGCTGGCGCCTATTATCGGCGGTTTTTACCTCATTTACCGTAAAAAATATGGATGGGGAGCCATCATTACTATGATTTATACTTCTGTGGGTATCATGTCACACCCGCAGATGACCTATTACATCTTTATGCTGATAGGAGTGCTGTTCGTCGCTGAGCTGTTCATCCATATCCGAGAAAAACGCTGGAAGGATTTGGGGATTGGCACGCTGATTTTTGTGGCGAGCTTCGGCATTGGCATCAGCACTCAGATAACTCCCTTTATGGCGAATCGTGAATATGCCAAGGAAACGATGCGCGGCGGACACTCGGAACTGGTGAAGGACAACGATGCCACCAACAAGACGGAAGGTCTTGACATTTCCTATATTACGCAGTACAGCTATGGCATCGGTGAAACTTCCACTCTGCTCATCCCTGGCTCACGTGGCTATGCTTCCCATTACGACGTAGGGGATAAATCACATGTGCATGATGCCTTGGTTCAAAAAGGCATCCCCAAACGCGCTGCAACAGAAATTTGCAAATACACCCCCACCTATTGGGGTGGCGAAGAGGGTACGTCGGGACCCGTGTACGTGGGTGCCATCGTATGTTTCCTGTTTGTACTGGGACTGCTGATTGTCAAAAGCCCCTACAAGTGGGCCTTGTTGGCCGCCACAATTTTCTCGGTTTTGTTGGCATGGGGATACAATTTCATGCCGTTACAGGAGTTTTTTGCCCACTACTTCCCCATGTACACCAAGTTCCGTGCCGTGGAGTCGATTTTGGTGGTGGCTGAAATCACCATGCCATTGCTGGGATTCTTGGCTCTCAACGGAATCATGAGCCAGAAAAAGAGCAAGACTTTTGACAAGAAGAAATTGATTAAAAATATTTACATTTCAGCAGGCATCACTGCCGGGTTGTGCATATTGGCACTGATTGCCACGTGCTTCATGAACTTTACTCGAGGAGATATTGATATTAAAACATTTGAGAACTTCATCAATAATTTTCCTGGCTTCGCTGAACAATTCCCTGACTGGAAGGAATGGTATCCATCGGCTGTAATTGCTGATCGAGCGGCCATTTATCGCACCAGTGCCTTCCGCTCACTGATGTTTGTACTGTTGGGAGCGACAGCTGTATGGCTCTACACATCTGAAAAGATGAAATTCGGCTTCTTTGTCGCAATACTTGGCACATTGGTACTGGTGGATATGTGGACCATCAACCGCAAGTTCTTCAACGATGACAATTTCACCGCAGAAAAATCATACAAAAGCTACTTTGCCGAACAACCGTGGGAGAAAGAGATTCTGTCGCGCGAAAGCAACAACACTGACGGCTATCGAGTGTACAATATTATTGGTTTTAACTCTTTCAATGACGCTCGTTCCTCTTACCGTTTCAAATCTATAGGGGGGTACAACGCCGCCAAACTGCGCCGCTATCAGGATATTATTGATGCACATATAGGATCTTATTTTGACACCTTGGAAACCCGTAAGCTTTGCGAATCCATACGTATTCCTCAAAATGGCACCCAAGGAATCTTGCTCCCGGACGACAAGGCACCCTATCCGGTCTTGAACATGCTCAACATGAAATATCTTGTATATCCGGGACAAAACGGGCAGTGGGTGTTGGAGAATCCCAACGCGATGGGAAATGCCTGGTTTGTGGATTCTGTCGTCATTGCCAACACGCCACAGGAGGAATCGGATGCGCTCGATAAAATCAATCTGCGCAACACGCTGGTTACGGATGCGAAGTTCAAGGAATTTGTCAAGGATTTCCGGCCGCATCACGACAGCTCCGCTACCATCAAGCTCACCAAGTATGCTCCCGATTATGTGGAGTATGACTATACGGCAAAAGAAAAGGGCACTGTGGTCTTTTCGGAGATCTACTATCCATACGGTTGGAACGCCTATATCGACGGCAAACCTGCCGAACACTTCCGTGCCAACTACACCTTGCGGGCGTTGAATGTTCCCGCCGGCCAACATCATATCCGCTTCGAGTTCCGGCCCGCCACGGTGGAGAAATGGGGCAAGGTGTCCATCGCCAGCAAATATGTGATGAACCTGACGATACTATGTATCATCGGTTTGGCTATTTACAAGAGTGTTAGGAGAAGGAAAGAAGAAACTATTTAGCAGAATAGAAACGATGTGAAGAGCATTGCCCCATCTTATTTGCCGAAAATTTTCGGCAAATAAGATGGATATTCGCCGAAAAAGTGTATTTTTGCCAAAATTTTTTCAGCCGATGTATCTGCACGAAAAAAATCAATGGTGGAACTTCCAATACGACAATGCCCTTGTATTACCCGAATTAGCCAAAGTACGTATGCACCAGGGGAAGTTGTTGGGAACACTTCAGGCACTGGGGTTCAACCGGCAAGAAAATGCAATGCTACAGGCATTGTCTGCCAGTATTGTGAAGTCGGCGGAGATTGAGGGTGAAATGCTGAACCTCCAGCAGGTGCGTTCCTCCATCGCACGACGTCTTGGCATTGACACGGCAGGACTCGTCACCTCCTCCCGCTATATTGACGGCGTGGTGGAAATGATGTTGGATGCCACGCAGCACTACAATGCTCCTCTCACCGACGAGCGGCTTTTCGGTTGGCATAACACACTGTTTCCGACAGGCCGCAACCAACTTTATAAAATTGATGTAGGTACTTACCGCACTCACGCCATGCAGGTTGTATCAGGGCCGATGGGAAAGGAAAGAGTGCATTATGAAGCGCCAAGTCCTGAGCGGGTGCCGGCAGAAATGGATACTTTTTTATCGTGGTTGAACAGCGAAGACTCAACAGATGCTGTTCTCAAAGCCGCCATTGCGCATCTATGGTTTGTCACCATCCACCCATTCGACGATGGCAATGGACGTATTGGCAGGGCTCTAATGGATATGATGCTTTCGAGAGCTGATCAGTCCCGTCTTCGTTTCTACAGCTTGTCGTCTCAGCTTTTAAAATCGAAGAACACTTATTATCAAATACTTGAAGATACGCAAAAGGGAAAAGGAGATATCACCGAATGGCTTCTCTGGTTCCTGAAGATGATGGATGAAGCATTGTCGGAAGCCGAACAATCCATCCAAAAGGCCATTGACCGAAATCTGTTTTGGGATTCTGTTTCGCACCTGTCATTCAATGAAAGGCAGAGAAAAATCCTCAATATGCTATTGGAGGATTTCAAAGGGAACCTCACCTCGAGCAAGTGGGCAAAAATCTGCCACTGTTCTGCTGACACTGCCCTCAACGACATTAAGGACTTGGTGGCAAAAGGCATCCTAGGAAAGGGCAAAGCTGGCGGCAGAAGCACAAACTATGAGCTCATTGATACTGGAAGATTCTAAGTACGAGATTCTAAATTTGGGACACATCTTATTCGCTATGTGTTCCGTCCCGCCACGGTAGGAAAATGGGGTAAGGTGGCCATTGCATGTAAGTATGTGATGAACTTGACTATACTGAGTATTATCGGTTTTGCCATCTACAGAGCTGTGCGGAAAAGAAAAGAAGTTGTGATAAAGTAGCTGTTTTTTGATACTTGAGTCTATTATCTTCCACAAATTTTCCGATATATTGTATTTACTCTTTGTGCCTGTTGTTCAATGGTACATAAGCGAGAATCATCCTCTTCCAAAAAAGCCTTCGTTTCTAAAAAGAAACCGGGTTTGAATTCTTTGTCCAAATGGTCATCTATTTCCACAGGAAGAACTTTGACACTGCGTAATTCTTGAATTTGAAGAGTTTCCATTGGCTTGAAGTACAAGCGATGTTTTTTTGTCAATATTTCGACCACCCATCTCCCAGGTGCATCCCAATTGGCTTGATATGAAAATAGAGCACCTTTATCGCTGATACCAGCTCCAGCATAAATTTTCGGGAAATCGTCCCCGTCCAAGGTTCTTGTATAACAACTGATTTCTTTGGGCTCTCCGCCCAAGAAGAATGCGGTGTCCAATACATGTCCAGAATTGCCCCAGAAAATACCATATAACTCAATCTTTTCGTATGCGGCTTCAAACACATGCAGCCATTCGGTGAATTCAAAGTTAAAAGAGGTAACACCGCCATCTTGCTGAATGATTTCTTCCGCTTTAAGAAGAGAGGCATAAAAACGGCGGTTGTACGCCAGAAAAACTTTTGCGTTATGTTCTTTAGCAATAGCATTGAGCTGTATTAGCTTTTCAAATGAATGAGCTCCTGGCTTTTCCACGAATAACCGTTTGATGCCATAATCCATTAATGATTTTGTTACATCAAAAAGTTCATTATATCCCACGGCTACAATAGCGCAGTCGGGTAATGATGGTTGAGATTGCAAAAAAAATTCCAAGCCGCCTCTGATTACTTTTTTTTCAGGACGTAGTTCCTCAAATTTTGCAGCAGATGTTTCACCTCTACCAATAATAGTATGGTTGATTTGGAGCGCATCCAGTACTTTAGAATATTCCACACCGATTAATCCGGTGCCGACAAGCCAAACATTTTTCATTTTTCTGTTATGTTATGGGGCACAAGTCACTGTTTGTGCCGTTTAATTGATTGTATAAATTCAAAAAATGAGGTAGAATTTGCTGATGTAGATTTGCGGATTCCTCGTATGAAGCCAAGGGTAAAGAATGTGCTGATATTAACTCCACCACATATTTCCCCGTTAAATCACTTTGGTATGACATGTTCATGGCTTCCTCCATGCCATCAATAATCATTTTGTTAAGGCCTTCAAAGATATCAATACTGTGGTGTTGCGATTTTATGGATAGTTTTCCAGGGCTGTCAAATTCCGCGAATGAAGATATTTGAAAAATGGAACCATTGTCAGCAACTCCTTTGATAGTGCCAGTCATCTCAATATAACCAGATCGTTTGCTTTCGTAAAGGGTTGGGTCAATTCCAGAACAATCGAATGAGATTTGTTTTGCTCCACTTAGATATGCGAAAAGGTCAATCTGGTGAATGCTGTTGCAGCACAATCCCCAGTTTTTTCCTTCAAGAATAAAGGTTAATGGACCATCCTCAACAAGGATTTCTCTAAGTTTTTGGTAGCAGGCGAAATAGCGACGGCTGCAATTAACCCAAGCTTGCACGTTGTTTTTCTGGAAAAGTCCGGATATATCATCATAGTCGCACATTTTTGGGAAAAGGAATTTTTCGAGAATGAGTGTACGACATTGGTGTTTTTCTACCAACTCATGTATAATAGTGCATCGAGGTTTGGAGCCTGTAGCAACGATGGCAATGTCAATAGGTGCAGGTATTTCATCCCATTGGGTAGTAAAAACAATCTTCCCAATCCGATCATTTTCCGGAATTTCTTTATACCGTTGTTCGCAAATCCCCAAGGACTCCGTACTTGCATCCAACACGTATATATTCATTGGAATATGTGCTTTCTTCAAGCCTTGCAAATGACGACTGCCTAATTGTCCGGCTCCGATTATGGCGATGTTTGAAGTTGTCATAGACTATTCATTTTTAATATGCAAAAATAAGAATAATTATTGAATTATGTTGCCAGTTTGTGTCAAGACAACTTGGAAATACGCTCTATGATTTTATCATAAACAAACTGATGACCGATGGAAGTCATGTGATGATGATCGGACATTATTCCTTCATCTGGCATATCAGACGTATCAATGAAATTTTCACCAAACACATCTAATAAAATGTTGTTATATTCTTTAATCCGTTTTGAAATTCCCTTTGCCAGTTTTTCGTATTCAGGCCTGGGTGGCAGAATCCCTATAGCCAATATTGGGATATTCGGATACACATTTTTTAGCTGTTCACAGTAATATTTGAACTTTTTCGGCTTGGTCCATGCCACCTTACGAACAGTTCGCAACCATGGTTTGGTTAGTCTTTTTAAGATGGCCTTGCACCCTTTAGTAAAGAAATTTAGGGTAAAAAAATGCTCTTCAAACTGCGTAAAAGGTCTTGGAGAGCAATCAACGATACCACTCTGAAGGATGACGACATCTGGACAGAACATTTTGTAGTAAAATGTTTGATCCAACAAATCTTTAATAGTACCTGCACCCTTAGAGTATTGGGCGACTGTATGGTCTTTCGATAGTTTGGCTGCATATGTCTCTTCGTAATAAACCTTTTGAGGGATTTCACGAGGAAGAGCGAGGGAGTCGGAAAAGATTTGGATTTTCATTTTGTAGATATTGTTTTAGGGGTGGATTTGAAAAAAAAGTGGATTATGTGAGCAGAGAATCATTTTAGGTAAAAGTATAGCTCATTTGTTTTCCTCTCCTTCGTTCTCAATAATACTCAAAATCGGCTGATCTGCAATCTTCATATATGGATTACCAAAAAGATGAAGACACGCCCACGCTGAGGGGGTGATGAATTGTTCCTTCACCTTCATATTAGCTTTATAAACTGCATCAACAACATATTCGCCTGAAACGATAACCGCCATAAATTCCGGCAGCCAAACTGGAATAATATCTACATTTAGACTCCACACTGGAGCGACAACAGCACTATAACCCATTCTTAAATAGCGCTTTACAATTGTATGAATAGAATTATCGTAATGCTGATAGTTTATACTGCCCGAATGGCAAACAAACAACACTAATACTTTGCCTATCCCTACTACTCTATGAGAATTATCTATCGGAACACCACCGGCATAAAACAATTCCGTGTCACTGATATTGTCTCCACCATGAACACATATGATGTTCAAATCAGAGTGTAAAGGTTCAACTGGTTCATCACTATCATCTACTTTAAAAAGATAGTCATCAAGTAATTGTTGCAAATGCTCCTTGACACCAGCCAAAGTCCCCTCTTTACTTATTGGGCTCCAATACGACTTACTGAACCCGTTGGATAGGGGAGCATTAAAATTGCTCTTTATCAGAAATTCAGTCGAAATAACATTTGCTGACGGCCACGCTTCTCCCACGAATTGACTTGTTCGTTCATCAATCAGCAACTGATGAGGTATTGCCGACAATTCCATGTCCTTAACGAAAAAGATTCTACGTACAATGTTTGGGACAGCAATTTGACATTCTTTCATGTATTTAAAAATATCATCAGATTCTTGTTTCAACTCCAAATCGTTCTTATCATAGATGGTACCGCTGGAGTCTCTCCCCGTTCTACTAAATTGCAATCTGCAAATAGTTTCTTTTTGAAGTTTTACAGGATCAACACCTTTCAAACATTTTAACTCATCAAAACTATACATAGTACCCAACAATGTCATTCTATAAACGGCATCAATTCCACACCCCATCCACATTACACTATCACTCTGTTCTGTTTGTAACAAATAGGCGAGACAATCGACATCAGCATATGGTAGTTTGAAATCCCCAACTTTAGGGTCAAATACCTCCACTTTTCTACATATACTTTTCTGTTGCGTATCATTCATTACAAATGAGAAATCCGACTTTGGCCTCATGGCAAGTATAAAATTTTCAGGCTTCCCTTCCTTTACTGCCTTGTCCAACACTTTTTTTGATAATGCCAAAGCCTCGCAACTGTCATTTCCTATATCTTCCACATTTCGAGTTGTTTCTAATTTTGTCAGTTCCTCTATCAGAAGATCCACTTGTCCACCACTGTTTTCACAAAAGTCAACAAGTTTCTTATTACCGTTTTGCAACAATACAGTCTTCATAATAGCCTCAAATGAGAACATAACTGGATATTCCCCAGTAATGCCCATATTACGAACGGCCATTATCAACATATACCAAGGTGTTGCACTATGTTCCATATGCTTATAAACAACATCCCTTTTATCGCAAAGAAATTCTTCTATTCTTTTTGCGGTCCCTTCAACATCCGATGTTAAGATAGCACTAAACATAGTATGATAAAAAGACAAGTCATTGTATTCATCCATTCCAAGACTTTCATAACATGCCGACAGTTTGGTTACCACACGTGAATCATTAAATTTTACAACTCTGATAATTTTCAACATTTGCCATAGAATCTCATAGGCCAATCTTTGACAAACCATTTTACGTTTGTCCAAATCAAGTAATGCGATGTTAAGATATAACAATCCAGCCAATCCATTACTTGCTCCTGTGTATGCCCTTGATGCTCCATAATAAGCCTCTGCTATCATTCGTTCCTGATGGCCAATAACTATCAAATTCTCAGCAAAATCTCGGCTAAGCTGATGTTGGCACGATGTATTGAGTCTATCTAGAATACTATAGTACCAGAAAAAAAACAGTTCCATTACGTCATCTTCCTTACAGATAGAATACATGACTTTAACAAGCATTGTTTGACTACTGATAATACTCTCATCCCAATTAATTACCAAACCATAATGTGAAATAGTATCAATACAAAAACCTGCAATCTTTTTCCTCTCGACTTGTGAAAAGAAATGTGCTATATTTGGTATATGCTCAAACAAATTCTGCCTTCCAGCCATTAATGGACCTATTTTTTCAAGCAATTGCAATACATCATCTTGATCAACTGAATTATCATAATATGATAATTCTGCAGAAGTGTCATGCGCAAACTTGTCCACATTCCGTTCTATGACATCCATTGCCATAAATAGCATCTTCACAATAGCTGTAGCATGTACTCTGCCCAATTGGCCTATAGCAAATTGAATAGATTCTCTACTTTGCTGATAGCCATTAAGGATGTATTGGTAGAGTTTGTTAACACATCTCTCAATATTGAACGCTTGGATTTCAATAGGTTGGTCAACCGAAGCGTCAATTAATGCTTTTATATCATCATTAAATGCCATATCATTGTATTTTTCTCAACCATTACACCTTCTACATTCTAACTGTGTGCAGCATAATTTCTCCTCCCTTGATAGTCCAGATTAGCTAACATTGGCTTCCTTAATAGCTCAGACTTATTATTCAAATCACATTTGTGAAATCGAAATATGATTTACAAGTGCTAACCATTCAACGCTAAAAGTCAAATCCTTGCTCCAATTGTTCAACAACAAAAATTTCTTTTACCCTAAAATCAGTATACTTATTTGGTTCTTTGTACTTTATATTGTGAAATGCCATTCCTTAAATCCCTTCATCACACATTTATATCAGCAATTTACTCAACACATCCTTCTCACTTGCGAAAAGGTGTAATTCTGATTCGCTTTTTATCAACTCGTTCTTCTCGTTTACATAATCGTCCGTAACATCTATTTCACTATATTTCTCACCTGGTTTAAAAGCTATAACTATAGCTGATTTTGGAGATATCGGATAGTAAAACTCTAATTCCTTTGCATAACCTTGTTCATCGGTAATATTTCCTTTTACGTTGATAATAGGCTGGTCTCCAGTTATAAAAGGAATTGAGCCCTTGTTGTTGACAAAAACGAACCTGTAGTCTTTTTTTATCACCATCGATTCAAAAACTTGCAACGCTAAAACAATGTTAAAAAAAGGCCAGCTTTTGTCAGCAATTTTTTTCAAATGTTCTCGTTCGGTAAAGGAGGCCACAACCCTATTCTTCATTGCCTTTGTTCGTGTATATTGCATCATCATAAAAAGCAAAAAATCATATTCATTTTCACTTGCAAGTTTTTCAATCTCACCGATTGTTGCACAATTCAACAATTCATCCCCCATTAATTCTATTTGAGATTGAAAATTTTCAAAAGAACCTGCTTCAATTTTTTTCAGCCAATGCTCCAAATTTGGATTCCCAACTACCTTTCTTGTGTTAATTACATTTTTTGTATGAGCAAGAATACCATATACACCGAGAATAATATAAGCAGTTTCTCTAGTCGCTTCAAGCAAAGTGTCTGCAAATGATTTCAGGAAACTCAACTCTTCACTTGTTAACACCTCCATTTTATAAAAAAAACTGCTTTGTCCAACTCCCATAAGAGCAACATTTTTTACTTCTTTGGTTTGAATAAAACCTGTCCAGATATGTTTATCTTCAGGACTATTCTTCCATGGATTTAAATAACGCCGCCAGATATAATGTTGTTTCTTTGTAATATCAATACTCATAATAAATAACTTTTATAAACATGTGTGAAATTGAAATTATAGCAACATTTTTTTAATCATTTATAAACTCTACTACGGCATCGTCATTATAAAGGATCCTGTCCGTGGGCAAATGCATAGCTACAAACGGAAAACTCATTCCGGCCTTGCCGATAATTCTATATTCAGGAATCTGAACATTACGATTCACAAGGTTAGATGTCAAATCCTTCTGAAGATCACACATAGTATAGCAAAAATGTCCCAACCGATTATTTATGGCTTGCGCTTTCCATAATAGAGAATTCGTCCTTACTAAATTTGACGTGGTATCAGCATACTGACTCCCGACCAAAGTACCATAGGCTTTGTGATGCTCTGATGTAGAATATAGTATTTCCACATGAGGACTTGCTTGCATAATTAGAGAATTGTAATACTCTCTGCAAGCTATCCCGTCTATTCTATAAATAGACGAATACTGCCTTTCCTCAAACAATTGCCTTGAAGTATATGGTATTATCGTTCTACACGCATCAAGAATCACTGTCCTGCGAATAGAAGATGCGGTATTACCGAAAAAATCCTCAACTGGGAAAAGATTCACATTCTCATCTGTTGGAACGGGCAACTGAATCGCATCTTTTTCATCTTTTGTACAGCATCCATGACCACAGAAAACAACAATAGAATAATCACACTGAATTGCAACCAATCTACGCAGTTTTTCTGGGGAAATATTCATATCTTCACCATAATGTGCAATCTCATCATCCTCCCAATATCCACCAATTGGACTACGGAAAAAACTTTCCCACATACGTATCGCATCTTCCGTGGTTCTAACATAATTAGAATGACTTGGATTCCCTGGATTTGATATTAAAATCAGTTTTCTTTTCATATTCAATATGTCATTATTCTACACCATTTTCTTTCCCCTTCAACTCTAAGTCCCGAAACTCTATCTCCATTAAGTTTACAGGAGGAATCACATAGTCATTCATAACTGTGCCCTGTGTTTTGGCATGTTGTATGCCGCGTGCAGTGCCCACACTGAGAGTGGCAAGGTAACGCAAAAATTCCTTGTCCACAACTACCTTCCCATCCATAAGGTTGTTATTCACATATTCAGGTGCCACCTCAAAATAACAATATACCGTCAAGGAAGAGAGCATGGTGGCTCCTTGCCGGAACATATAGACGGAACGGCATCCAATGATTCTTTGTTTCAAATCTCCATTAAAGGAAAACTCCGTGCCAAACTCCATAGGAGATTGCTCATCATAGAGATCTGCATGAAGCTCTATCGGATCATTGGTTATCTTAAATATGCGGAAAGGTATTACTTGGCTCATGATGCAAAACGGAATTTATCGTTAGTATTATCTGTATCATTACAAAAAAGTCTGAGTTGCTGCTGCTGCCGATAAACATTCCCGAACTTCAAATTAATTCCACGCCCTTCTATCGCAGCAATCGGCTGAAAACCAGAAACCACCTTCGTTTTCTCTTCAAAGAAATTAGCTTTCGGCACAAATTCCAATTGAGGAATCAGCCCCACAGCCAACGACAATTCCACCAATTTGGAAAGACGGTGGTCAAAATCACCATTCAGCACCTGAGTTATATACCCCTTGGTCACACCCAATTTCTGCGCCAACTGCGTCCTGTTCAAACCATTCACCCTCATATAATCCTGCAAATGTGAGTATAAATCCAATTGTATACGGGTGGTCCAATACTCGGGAGTTTCTAATAATTCATCGTTGGTCATCATAATTCATCAATTTTTCTTTAATCAATTCCACAATCTCATCCTTCACTTCCTCCACAATTTTCTCCAGCCTCTTTACATCCTTTTCTTGATTCTTTTTATATCCGCCAAACACCACCACCACATTTGAAGCCGGCCTGAGACAATAAACTCGTAAGTCATTCTTTTTGAATTCATATCCGACAACATTTTTGCCATGTTTTATTGAGTTGAATTTTTCCTTAGGAAGCATGGCATCCGTCTCTGCCATATAGTCCATCATGGTTAGGATAGTCCTCAACTCGCTTGCATGTTTTGCATCCTTGTTCAGCTCCTCATAGAAGTCATCGAACCAACACACGTCGTCTTTAACCAGCTTAAAGAACAACACTTTGCCAGTATCTTTAACCGCCTCTAACTTTTCGACTGCAAACATACAATATTTTTTTGATATAGTTTAGTTTTTACTAAACTTTTTATTGCCTCACAATCAATAGCTTGCAATAAAAAAGTAAAAAAATTGCTGTATTTAAAGAGAAATATGGTTACCTATTAATGAATTTTCAGCACTTGGATTACAAATGCTTCACAATATCCTGCGCTTTGGCGTATTCATCCTTATTGCCGATGTCAATCCAGTAGCCGTGCAAGGGGAAGCGGACCACCTTTTTATGGCGGGCGATGAGCAGTTCAATCAAATCAGTGGCATTGAAGAAGGTATCCTCCGGGATCATAGACAAAACCTCCCGTTTCACCAAATAAATGCCGGCATTGGCATAGTAGTTGTATGTGGGTTTCTCTGTCAAGCCGATAATATCGTCATCCTTCACATTGAAGATACCGTAAGGAACTGATACTGAATACGGAATGGCAGCGGCGGACATATCGGCACCTGTTTCTTTAAAGTGAAGATAAAAATCCTCCAAATCCACATTGGTGAACAGGTCGGAATTCATAATGAGAATAGTGTCGTTATGGAATTCCTCCACAAACTGCACAGACCCCATGGTGCCCAAAAAGCGAGGTTCGCGCACGCATTGCACCTTTATACCGTCTCTCTCTGTGGCAAAATGCTCCTCCAACTGCTCTTTCAAGTAGTTGACTGTCACAGAAATATTTTTTACACCATAGTAGGCCAAATTGTCGATGTTGTAATCAATAATAGCCTTCTCCCCTACCGGCAACAATGGTTTTGGGGTGCGCTCGGTAAGGGGACGCAAGCGTTCGCCTTTGCCTCCTGCCATCAATACGGCATCAATAGGCAGAAGATTCTTATATTTCATCAAATTGCAAACGCCCACAATATGCCTCTCTTCATCCAAAATCGGGATGAACAGGATGTTTTTTTTTCTCAAGGTTTTAAGCCACCGCACATCCCAATCTTCCTGGATGATATACTGAAAATCCTTGTGCATTACAGCATCAACAGAAGTGCTTATCGGCTGTCCCGAAATCAAACTCCTGCGAATATCCCCATCCGTGAGCGTGCCCACCATTTTGTTGTCGCTGTCCACCACAAAAAGGGTCTGGGCAGAGTGTCCGATTTCATTCAGTGCGGAAAGAGCGTCTTTAATGGATTGCGTGTCGGAAATTATGTATTTATCGTTGTTCCTCATTGTATTTTTTCCAACTTAATGTTTTTTGATATGTTTGTTGAAAGTTCGTATCGTTTTCAAAAAGATACCTTGCAACCACCTGCATCAATTCATAATCTTCCTCAGAGTCAATATCCAGGATTCCAGTATCCTTCATTATCACTGCATCGCAATTGGAATTGAAAAATGTAGTGTGTTCTTTGTTTCTTAGCGCATCAGGTGCGTATGCATAGATTGAAGCGTTCATGTCATAAAACACAGGGGCTTCCTGGCGGGTGGTAAAACTGGAAGGGATGGCTTTGCAAAAGAAACCATTCTCCTCCTTCACCATATTGAAGTACGGATTGCGGCGGGAAGGAGCCACGGAATAAACCACATCCACCTCGGGACGTTGGCGCTTGCGGTCGATGGCATTTTTCACATCCTGCACGGTGCGCAGCGGAGAAGTGATGTCTAAATCAACTACCATGTCGAATTTCATGCCAAAAACCTCTTCAGCTTTGTTCAAGCTGTCCATGATAACAGCGACTTTAGCAACTTTGTCACCTGCCAAATGCTCTTCGCGGTGAATAATCGTAACAGGCACATCCTTTACTTTGCGGACCAAATCTTTCAAAGGCTCGCTGTCGGTATTCAGCACAATTTTGACATTATCGTTGGCGGCATATTTCTCCATATAGAGGGCAATGTTGGCCATACTATACCACACTAAAGGTACATCCAGAAAATCGCGGGCGTTTTTGCCTTTGACGCCTTTGGAACCAGCTCGGCCACACAAGGTAAACAAAATATTCATACTATATTTCTCCTTTCGCTATCTTAAGCACGCGATAGGCATGTTCGGGCGTGCTGTCGTTATCAATTTTATCATCAATTATATCAAAGAAATGCTCAATCTCTTTCATTTGGAAAACATTGCGCTCGCTCTCCAATTTGATCTCTTTATGCGATTTCAAATAATGGACTGTGCCATGTAAAATATCACATTCAATAGTATCATCTGGCATGAATAACTGTAGTATTCTTATAGAGTCACGACCATAATAATCCAAATGCAGTTCAATTAATCGTTTATCAGTTTTTGCAATATACAAAGCTACATCCTCACTGTTTATTTCCAGATCGGAAACCTTTGTTTGAATAGAATAACATGTATCTGGTGTTTCAAAAAGCCACGTCAGGTAATCCCATTCGTGAATCAAATCAATGGCAACTCCTCCACCAAGTTCTTTATGGGCACTATAAGTATTGCGATAATCCTGCCCCGGCCTCCAATCGGGCAAATAACTTGAGGAAATCGCTCTCGCCGAATACACCTTATCCAAATCAACATTCTCCTTCACGTACTGAAGTACCGCGTTGTACCGCAAAGGGCATGCCACGTAACTTTTTATCCCTGAAAGTTTACCAAAGATGGACTCATCCACATCGGTGGTGGCAAAAATCGGTTTTTCAATGAAGAATGACGTTGTATGCTTGTAAAACTTTTCAATTGTTTCATAATGCATGGATGTGGGATTCGTAACAAAAACCACATCATACATCCTTTCCGCAGGAATGCTGTTATCATATAAATAAACATCATTCACTAATGGTGCAATATCTTCCGGTAACAGACTATTGACAGAAGAACGATAAAGGTCAATCTGATAACCATCCTCTCTGCCATCAAGAAATGAAGTCACATTTTTCAGATGGCGTTTGGCGATAGAGCCCAATCCCACAAAAGCAATTTTATACTTTCTCATCATGCCTCTATTTGATCAATTACTCTCAGTATCTCCAAATCCTTTTCAAAGTTCCAAGCAGGGAGGTTCGCAGGATTTTCAATCTGCTTCAAGAAAGCACTCAACTCTTCACGATAGGGATTCTCCGTGATAAACGCTGCATAACCTTCCACGTGTTCTGAAGCATCCTCAAATTCTATCTTTTTCTCTATTTTATTTTCAATGTCATATTCTGTCAGTGAATCTGCCGTGCCATTCCACGACATCTGGAAAGTTTCACCATACACATCAATGTGACGGATAGATTTGCGGGTTACCACATCCACTGCCAAGACGCCCTTGTTGCCATTCTCATGTTCTATGGTGATGAGGTAGTTGTCGTTGTAGTTGATGTTCAACTCTGTGTTTTTGCTCTTTACAGCAGAAACATTCTTGATGGCGCCAAAAGCTGTAACAATCCATGGCAGGTCAATGGCCATAATCTCGCGGCAACCGTTAGTGCGTGGGTTGCCGATGAAATAGTTGTTATAACTTTCCCAAGGATGCCAATCGGGCAGATACTGCCCAATATGATAGATATAGCTCAATGGACAGTTGGCCTGCTGCACCTTTTCAATAATGGTTTGTGTTTCTTTACGATATAAAAAAGTAGAGGACAAGAACAGCACCCGGTTCTTTTCTTTGGCCATCCTCATATTCTCGGCATATCCATCAGAGACCAAATTAATTTCCGTAAAGACGTGCAAGTTGTTTTGCAAGCACTCCTTGATAATGGCTGCGTGAGAAAGTGGAGAGGTGCTGATAATCGCGGCATCGGGATGTTCGGCTGCCACCACTTCAGAAATGCTGGAATAGCATTTGACGCCAAACATTTCCTTTACCTCCTCACAGCGGCTATCTTGACTATCAATGCCGAAAAGCTGAATGTCTTTTCTTTCGCCCAACAAACGGATGCGCCGCTTGCCCATGGAACCCAGCCCTATTACTATGATTTTCATTGTTTTATGTCGTAAAAATGCTTTTGTTTCAATTCATCAAGCGGATAAGTGCTGATGACATCAAAAATGGCCTGTGCAGTACCTCCCTTATCGTATGGATTGTGTGTTGCGACAGCTTTCTGCTTGAACGAAGGTGACATGATGGTATCCAACCCTTGAAGAATAGAGAACTTGTCGGTGTCGCAGTTATACACGCTGTCTGCCGCAATACGGCCTTTCTGCCGATTGCCAATATTCAGTGTCGGAATTCCAAACGATGGAACCTCCAATAATCCACTGGATGAATTACCCACTACAGCACAACAAAACTTCATTACCGAAAGATAGCGTTTCAATCCCAAAGATTTATATGCAATGGCTCGATTGGGATTGTTTTCAACAAACTTATTTATTGCATCTACAATCACATTGCTACCAGTATCAGAATTAGGCATCGTAAAAACAACTCGCAAATCTCTGCGCGCTTCCAAAGCAGCGATAAATTCTTTGATATCTTGCTCGGCTGAATGTGGGCCCAATGTAACTGGATGATAGGTTACCAAAACGGTATTCTGATCCAGTTTGAAATGAATCGATTCTTCAATTTCTGCTTTGTTCAACAAGGGAAGCTTCTTGATGTTTTCCACGCCCAAAGCGCCAACGTAGAATACTCTGTCTGGTTGTTCACCCAACTGTATGATCCTTTTCCGATACTCCTCGGTCGAGGCAAAGTGCAGATGGCTCATCTTTGTGATACTATGGCGGATGGCGTCATCGTATGCACCCTCAGTGATTTCGCCACCGTGGATATGGGCAATAGGAATACGTTCGATAAGTGCAGCAGTTGCAGCCGCTAAAATTTCATAACGGTCGCCTAACACCACCACCATATCCGGTTTCAGCTCATCGTAAGCATCCGCAAAACCAGATAGAGCTTTTGCCATAGATTTCAACGTTGCATTGGCATCGTCTTTTCCATCTTCAAGAATAGGGATTTTTTTGTCAATGGTAAAACCATCGTTTTCAATTTCCTGATAGGTATTGCCGAACTTGGGCGACAGGTGCATATTGGTGGCGATAATCTGCAATTGGGTGCTGTTATCGTCCTGCACCATTTTCATCAGGCGACTGAGCAGGCCGTATTCGGCGCGGGTTCCGGTAATGAAACAGATTTTCCTCATAACTCAATCAATTCATCCTTTTGAAAATCTCTTACGGCCCTTGTTCCCAACACTTCCTCCCAGCGCATAGGGGAAATGCCAGTTCCAGGACGTTTTACCGTTAAATTATCTTCTGTGAAGATTTCTCCTTTACTAATATTTCTGGCAGCCACAATGCTTTTGCGGGCAATGGCAATGTTTTTGCGCTCGGATTCCGACACTTTCTTTTCAGCGCTCCCCAATGCTTTCTCGATGTTACGGATGGCCGAAACCATGGCTTTCAACTCATCGGGTTCAAGCGAAGCTTTGTGGTCGGGACCCTGCATATTTCTGTCAAGAGTAAAATGCTTTTCAATAACTGCAGCGCCCAGAGCCACGGCCGCGATGGGCACCTCGATGCCACGGGTATGATCGGAATAGCCCACCTGTGTGCCAAAGCGCTCTTTGATTGTTTGCATTGCCCGCAGATTCACATCCTCAAATGGTGTGGGGTATTCGGTGTTGCAATGCAGAATTGTGATTTGGTCTTTGGTTTTACCCCACCTCAACAAAACATCTACGGCATTCTGAATATCTTCAGCGGTGCTCATCCCAGTAGAAAGAATCACATCACCTTGCTTTTGGGCAATCTGTTTGATGTACGGGTAATTCGTAATCTCTCCTGAAGGAATTTTCCAGAGACCAAGATGTAATGAGTCCAGAAATTCAACACTATCGGAATCAAATGCGGTAGAAAAGAAGTGAATTCCTCTTTGCTGGCAATAACCAATCAATTCCAAATGTTCCTCTTGAGAAAGCTCCAGTTTTTTCAGCATCTGATACTGACTATTGTCCCTACTACCGATATTTCTCATCTGATAATCAGCTTGCAGCGCGCTTCTAGTAACAAGGTTTGCTGCCTTGAAAGTCTGAAACTTGATATAATCTGCGCCTGCCTCAACCGCTTTATCCACCAGTTGCTTGGCCAACTCGATGGAACCGTTATGGTTTACTCCTGCTTCTGCTATAATGATGGTATGGTTCATTTCGCTCTAATTTTCAAGATGGCAGGATTGCCGGAATAGATTCCTTTTTCTGCGATACTCTTTCTAACGAGAGAGCCCGCTCCCACAACAATGTCAGCCCCAACAGAGATACAATTAGCCAGTACCGCCTGACTGCCGATGAAGCTACGCTCACCGACCTTACACTCTCCATTCACCATAGCTCCCGTTGAAATATGACTATAGTCCCCTATGATCGCATCATGCTCAATATTTGCCATCGTATTGATAATGCAACCTTTGCCAATTTTTGCATCGGCATTCACTACTGCCTGATGCATCACCACGGTTCCCTCACCCACAGTCGCGTATTTCGATACATGGGCAGTAGGGGAAATGATGGTAGCGAGCTGACAGCCAGCATCGGCCAGCATCTGATGGAGGCGGATTCGCACCTCTGGCGACTTTATCTGTCCTACCGTCACAATGAATTCAGCTTCATTGGCATATTTGCCCATATCTGCATCTGAACCAATCACTTCGTAAGCCAACACTTTTTTTCCCACCTCACTAGGCTTGTCCAATATTCCCAAAATGGTATAGCCAGCAGATTCCGCAACATCAATCACAGATTTGCAATGGCCACCGCCTCCGATAAGAATCAGTTTCCTGCTCATGTTATTTTGCTTTTTGAAACCATTCGTTTGAAGGGGCATTTGCCTGTTTGGGGATATCATTGGTGTCTAATCGGGGCAGTTTGAAGATTGCATCTGTTTCTGTCGAATCCAAAGAGGCCAAATCCACACGTGTCGTCAACCCAAACTGACAGCCGTTGTGTTTCAAGATATCAATAGTGTCTTCATTGTAATTGCCATACGGATAACACATAGTCCAGTTGTTAATGTCTCCTCCAATCTCTTGGATGAAATGAATGGCTTGCTGGATTTCTTCATTTTGTTTGTCTTTAGGTAAGGAACCGAGCCAGTAGTGGTCGTATCCGTGACTGCCCACGTGCATGCCGCAATCCACCATACAGCGCATTTGGTCTTTGTTCATGTATAATTCGCGACTGAAAACCTCTTCTTCCATTTTCACTGCTTCGGTGAACAGTTGTTTGGTGATAATGTTCCTGAGTTTTTCGGGGAGTTCTACTTGCAACAATCGTTTCACAAAAATGACCTCTTTGGGGTCAAAACGGTTGGCCACGGCAAGTTTATCATAATAATAGTCGTATGTGTTTAGGTTGTATTCTTCCTGATATTTGATTAATAATTGTTTGATTTCTTCAAGCAAGTGCCCGAATTGGTCTTTAGGAGTGGCGGCCAAAATGAAGTGTACTTTATTGACATCCAGAACAGAATGCTCCGTAATTGCTTTTACAGGAGGGTAGAAACACCCTTGGATCTTCTTGTGTTCGAGGATGGGAAATACATTGGTATAATGATCAATATAGGCATCGTCAAAAGTAAGTAGTACGGCCTTTGTGGGAAGATTCTCTTCTTTTTTGAAAGCTGCAATTACTTGTTCAGCGGTTACAAAGTGGTAATTTCTCTCCAAATAAGCAATTTGCTCTTTGAAAAGGTTTATATCTAATCCCTTTATTTCCGGGAATCTGGAGTTTTTCAAATCCCGGACATAATGGTACATGATTATCGTTAAGTCGTGCATGGTTTTGTCAATTATAGGATGTTGGGGCGGTCTTGATCAGAATCTCCTTTGAACATGGTGTAATGAAAGTTCGCTTTATAGGCACAATTCAATGCAATGTTCTTTTTCAAGAAAGGTTCAAAGTAATTGGGGATGATGAGGTCTCCATTTACATCCAAAAGGTCGAACCCTAATTCATCAAAAACAGAGGGCTCTATACCATAATTTAAGCAATCCAAATATTCTGCGTGATGTTCTTTCAACAGCTTTTGTACTTCGCTGTAAATAGAAGTTAATCCTTCCAATTTTCCATATACATCCATTATTCGGATTACAATGTGTCCTTCTACAGAAATAATTCGTCCGATTAGAATGGCATGTAAAGTGTTTCCAGAATAGATGCCCCAGAAATGGTATTTGTAAATCGGGTGCAATTGGAAACGCCTAATCAAATAACGTAGGCTCTTCATCGGAAAATAGGAGTGTTGAATGTCTTTGTCTGTTAATCCATTCAAATTCTCCAATTTCACAAGTTTGTACTCACTTGTCGATTTAAAATGTTTGTTACGCCCTTGACATTTGACAGGCACATCGGCCACATGAAAATCCGTGCATTCATCATTAAGAATGAAATATTGATTCATATATCCCATTGTATATTTTCTCAGTTTATGCAGTTTCCAAGCAATGGGACTCATTCCTATACTGGCATGACTGTTATAGGCATCAACTGTCTCAAAAAGCATTACTCCCAGGAGCGATATTTCGTCATTATGAACGTCGGGGCGAATTTTCCATATCCCCCCCCAAGTGTCATTATACTTTTTTAAATCCGGATCATAATGAGCAATGGGGATTAGTCCACCAATACCGTCTATTTCTCCTGTGATTTTATTAATACCTATGTTAAAAGTGTAATTGTTGTTGATGGGATCATAGTGTTGGAATCGGAATAGTTCATCCGATTTTACGAAAACATGGTCTTCTTTCCAATATTTACGAATGAATTCAATCAAGCGAGGTTTGTTTTCCTCAGAACAAAGTTCAACCGTATAAATACTCATGTTTATTTGGTTTTACATCATTTTTTTCAACACTTTCAAATTTCCCCTCACTTCCCTTTCCGATTCATAAAAACGGATGGCATCTTCTTCGTCCAACTCCAATTCGATGATCTTTTCCACTCCGTTGGCTCCGAGGATGACGGGGACACCGATGTAGATGTCGTTCAGGCCGTACTCGCCTTCCAGATAGGCACAGACAGGAAATACCCGCTTCTGGTCGCAGATGATGGCTTCGATCATCTGGCAGATGGCTGCACCGGCAGCATGCCAACCAGATGTGCCCAATAGTTGGATGATTTCGTCGCCACCGAGGCGGGTGTGAGCTATAACTTCCTCAATTTCCTCCTCTCCCATCCATTGACGCAAAGGAATGCCGCCGATGGTAGTGTAACGAGGCATGGGTACCATGGTGCTGCCGTGTCCACCCAAAATGAGCGCTTGAATATCTTTGGTGGACACATGCAATTTTTCGGAAAGAAATGACTTGTATCGGGTAATGTCTAATAGCCCTGACATACCCATCACCCGATTTTTGGGGAATTTGGAGGTGGTATAAGCGCAGTAACACAGAACGTCCAAGGGATTTGACACGACAATAATGATGCCTTCCGGGGAGTGTTCCGCTACTTGTGCTACCACCTTGTTGATGATGCCAGCATTAGTGGTAATCAAGTCGTTGCGCGACATGCCAGGCTTACGGGCTACACCCGAGGTGAGTACTACAATGTCGGAGTTGTCTGTGGCACTGTAATCGTTGGTTACCCCTGTGATTTTGGTGTCGAAACGCTGAATGGCGGCAGACTGGCGCATGTCCAGCGCTTTGCCTTCCGCCACACCGCCCACAATGTCCAGGAGCACAATCTCGTTGACCACGCCCCGCTGCGCGAGGGTATAGGCGCAACTGCACCCCACCGAACCGGCTCCTATAATGCTAACTTTACTCATATTTTTTTTTCTTCTTTTGCAACCTATTCAATGTAAACAATCCTACTTAACGACTGTATCAAGTCATAACCATCCCAAACAAGGGTAAAATCCATTGACTTGCCCATCGGTACAAATCTGTCAACGCCTTGCGGATGGTCTTCGTTGATGAATTTCACAATCTGCTCCCGTATCAGTCCGTAGTAGGTCACCGTTTGGCTCTTGTTGGTGGCGATGGGCAACAGGTCGGTCAGACTTTGTGCGTCATATTCGTAAAAGAAGCCGCTGTTGAAACGATAATCCATTATCTCTGGATAGAGGATGTCCACTTGGATGCGGGTAAGCAATGGCTGTTCAACCGTGACACCAGACAATTTCATATTGGCGGCAGCCTTGTAGAGGGTATTGATCTTGCCAATGGTCTGTACCGGGGCAATATTGTAATGCTCTTTAGCGTATGCCACCACTTTCTTCCAGAAGAGTTCCTTTGCCTCGACCTTTTTTTCTCCCAACCACACGATGATACGCGGAGCTGTGCAAGCGTTCTGGTCAGAGAAATAGGTGTCATTATAGAAATTCTGCACAATCTTATCCTGATTTTCGGCCTCTAAAAACTTGTCGCCTTCAATTACCGCAAATGAGTAGCGGTCGGCAAAATTGATTTCGTTGGCGCGCGGTTTCAACGGAGACTGACGGATTTCGGCGATGGTGGCATCTCCGCCCCATACTACGCGGCTGTGGCATATACCAGAGAAAAGGTCTGTAATTTCCTTAATAGGAGGGTACTTCACAAAGCAGATATAAGGAGCTAGGTTCTTATGGGTGCTTTCCAACAACTCACGCACGCAGTCGCTGATAATTTGCACTTGCGGGAAATCTTTGGCGGGAAGACGCACAATATTGGCATTTCCGGCCAGCAACCCTGCGGCAAAACTGAAGGCACAATTTACGGGTACGTTGCTGGGAGTGCTGTGAAATACAATTCCTCGTCCCAACCGGCGCTCCAAATCATGATATTTCTCCTTTTCCTTCAGTAAAGCACCTTTACGGCACCAGAAACCAAAAGTCATCACATCGGAATATTGGCGGCCGCGCTGCATCACAAGCTTTGATAGGTCATTGAAGAATGAAATGACTGGTTCTGCAAACGGCGGTAATGCTGGAACAGAAGGCATTGCTTCAATGGTTTTGTCATCGCCAATTACATATTCCAAACCGCTCAGACTGCCGAACTTTGCTGCATAGGTGTCGCTGCACCCGCGAATTTCCGCATTCTTGATACGTCCAATGATATGGAAGTACTTGCCTTTGCGACCGCACGGACAATCATCCTCGCCCACAACATAACCCTGGTCTTCTGTAAGCAAAACATGACCGGGGTAACTCTTTGGAAGCACACTTACCACCTCTATGATGCCTGTTTCACCGTTTTTTGCCACACTGAAATCGTGCGGATTGCGAATGATGATATCCGAAAAATTGGAGGCGTGAAGATGGCCGTGCTCGCATTCAATATAGATGGTTCCTGTTTGTTCCACCATGCCGTAGTAGTCGTGAACATTTTCAACCTTGATGCCACATACGTCATTCAGGCACTGCTTGAACTGGGCACCCGAAACAGATTCGGCAATCAGTTTTTTCCAACCGCCACCGTGAATGAGCACACCCTTGGAAAGGTCAGGTTTGTACCCGCTCTCTTTGAGTTTCCTGTAGAAGTGCTGCCAAATCATGAAGGTGAAGCCAAAGAGGAAGATGGTCTCATCCTTATGCTCTTCCAAGAAGGCTTTCATGCCCTCAATATCCAGCTCCATATTCTCATCCAGAGCATACATTCGCTTGCTGCCGAACATGGAGAATCCCAAGATGCCTGCGCCGCGGGCACTGAACATGTTGCGGTCCTTCACCACGTTGCTGGAATCCAGAATAATCATGGGCACACGTTTGTTACCTAATAGTGAGGATACAATCTTGGTCAGCGTTTTGGTCTGGTTGGCAGAAGTTTCCCTGTCGAGATATATTTTGGACACTTTCTGACCGGTGGTTCCCGAAGAGGTCATCGTCTTTACCACCTCATCCTCTGCCACGCTGCGCAAGGTCAAGTCCTTGAACAGGCTCACCGGAAGGTAGGGCAGGTCTTCATAATGCTGAATCCTATTGATGTCCACACCTGTGGCATCCAACATTTTCTTATATTCCACGCTGTGCTCATAATGATATTTGGTCAGATTCACCAAATACTCATCCAGCACCGCATGTTTGTCTTCTTTTCCTAAGGAATAAGGAGCAATCTCCAACAATTCTTCCAAAGTCATATCTTCTGTTTTTAATTCAACATTGCCTGCATAGCAGGATAGTCAATCTTACCGGAGCTCTTAACGGGGATGGCAGCAATGGCACGCACTTCAAATGCCTTTGGATTGAAGCCTGTCTTCTCTGCCAATAGTTTAATGATGGATTCTTCAAGACCGTTTTCTGTAACAAAGACGGTGATTTTGTCATCCACCCCCACGCAGGCGCAACTGGTGGTGATAGCTTTCACCAATTGCTCGGTGGCGTCCAGGTTGCAGCGGTTGCCCCACACTTTCACAAAGCGTTTCATACGGCCCGTGATATAGTAGAAGCCATCGGCATCGCGCCGTGCCACGTCGCCGGTGTGCAATTCTCCATGATTCTCATCGCCCTTGGCCAAATCAGCGCGGCATTCGGCATAACCTAACGATACATTTGGACCGCTATAGACCAGTTCACCATCCACCTCTGCCTCTTCGATAGGATTGCCATTCACGTCAATCAGTGAGAATTTTCCACGAGGAATGGCAATGCCAATGCTGGCATATTTGTCCAAAGCATTTTCAAACGGCAGGTAACTCATTCGGGCAGTGGCTTCAGTTTGACCATACATTACAAAGAATTTCTTGCCTTTTTCCTTAGCGAACTCAATGTATTCCTTGGCAATATCCTTGTTCAGTTTGCCGCCCGCCTGTGTCATGGTCTTCAGGTAGGGCAAATCCATCCTGAAGAATCGGAGCATTTTCAGCATTTCGTAGGTGTATGGCACGCCAGAAATGGAGGTGGCTTTTTGCTCTTTCAGGAAATTCCAGAATTCCCGTTGAGCCACAGTCCCTTCAGTCAGCAGCAATGTCGCACCTTTGATGAGGTGGCTGTTGATAACAGAGACGCCATAACTGTAATAAGAAGGCAGGGTGGTGATGGGCCGTTCATTTTCATCGATTTCCAGATATTCTGCTATGGATTCCGCATTGGCCAGCACATTCTTGGCTGTCAGTCTGACGAATTTTGGGGAACCCGTACTGCCCGATGTGGTAAGACAAAGTGCCAATTCTGGGTTAATCTCAGGTTTTTCTATTTCGACTTCATACTGCATTTTCTGCAATGAAAAGGTGGCATACTTGAAGATGGTTTCACCGCCAATGCTATCAATTTTGTCGGTTGAAATCCAGATGTATTCCGGTTGGTAGACGGTCATTAAGTTTTGCAGTACAGAGATATCCTTACTGCCATCCAATAGTACGATGGGAATATGATGTTCCATACAGGCCACGTAGCCAACCAGAGAGCCGATGCGGTTCTCGCAAAGGCAGAAAAGCAAGCCCCTTTTCTGCGAAATAGCATTGGCAAAATCATTGGCCGTAGTGGCCAACTCATCGTATGAAAGCCGTTCCCCTTTGTCGGTGATGACGGCGGTATTTTGTTTGTGGTTATTAAGGTTAAACATTCTTCAATTTTATAAAAATCTCACAATATCTTCTGCCAATAAGTCAGGTGACAATCTGTTTTGTTTCAACAATCCATCATAATCACATGCCAAGTCGAAACTGTCATGAATACCGCAGCGAAGCAACCGAGGCATTCCTGCATGCTCTGTCATCACCTCAGCAACGGCAGCACCTAAACCGCCCATTTTGTTATGTTCTTCGATTGTTACAGCTAATTTATAATTATGGGCTGCAAATACCACTTCGTGGTCAATAGGTTTCACAGAGAACATATCATAAACTGTGGATGAAACACCTTGGTTTTCAAGAATTTTAGATGTTTTTAAAGCGGCATCCACCATGGTTCCCACGGCATATATGACAATATCCGTTCCTTTTGTGAGTTGTATGGCATGGCCAATCTCAAAATCACACTCTTCCCTGTAAACCATTGGGCAGTTCAAATTCCCTGTCAAGCGCATGTACACGGCATTGTCTGCCTTGCATGCCAACTCAAACTGTTTTACCGCTGAAGCAGCATCAGCGGGAGAAAGGATTGTAATATTGGGAATGGCGCGCATAATTGCCATATCCTCTATGGTGTAATGGGTGTTGCCGGCAAAACCCTGGCTCAGACCTGCTCCGGATCCTATAACTATGATTTTTTCTTTCATATAGCCACAGAAGTGACGGATCTGTTCGCAGCTGCGCATCGTAATGAAGGTGGCATAAGTGGTGGCACAAGGGTGGAAACCTTCGGCGGCCAATCCGGCGGCAATGCCTATCATGTTTTGCTCGGCTATACCAATATTGTAAAACTGATTCGGATATTGCTCAATATACCTTGACATTCCCGAAAGGGTGGCCAGATCTGCAGTCAAAAGGATGAATTTTTCATCTGATTTTGCCGCTTCCAGAACCGCTTGTCCGAATATGGAACCGCGTTGTCCTAGCATTGAACAGGTACGTGCTGTTACTTTAGTTATCTCAAACACTTTCGACCTCCTTTCTTGCAAGTTCATATTGTTCTAAGGTGAGGGTATGATGATGCCACTCTTTTACACCTTCAATAAAAGAAACACCTTTCCCTTTAATGGTGTCTGCAATTACACAAGTGGGGGTATCTCCTGTTTTCTTCAACGCTTTGGACAAAGCGACACAGTCGTGACCATCGACCACCGTCACCTCAAAGCCAAACGCCTCGAATTTCTTGCCAAGGTCAAATTGGTTCATCACCGCCTTGGTTGGGCCATCGTATTGTAGCTGGTTTCGGTCAACAATCACAGTGAAATTATTCAACCTATAGTGAGCGGCCGACATAGCGGCTTCCCAGATTAACCCTTCATCGCATTCACCATCCCCAACCAATGCAAAAATTCGGTTTCCTATGTTTTTCCGTTTACAAGACAAGGCAAGACCCACTGCAAATGACATTCCCATACTCAAGCTGCCTCCTGAAAATTCAATACCGTGGTCAAGATTCCGCATCGCATGGCCATGGAAATGGGATCCGTTTGTCTCAAAACTAGCAATATCCTCATCCGTCAGAAAACCTATTTGGTTGAGTGCCGAATAGTAAGCCAACACGCAATGTCCCTTACTCACGACCAGTCTGTCACGGTTTTCATCGTATGGATTATTGACATCATAACGCAACACGTCCCCATAGAGTGTTGCCATAATTTCGATGGCCGACAATCCTGGCGCCACGTGCGAACCGTTTTTACCACAATCGTAGGCCATTTTCAATGCGGAAAGCCGCAATGATTTGGCAAATTGTTTCAGTTGTTGTTCACTCATGATAAAAATTTTACATTCCGCCGTCAGCTCGGTAAATCTGACCTGTAATGAACGAGGCATCATCGGAGGTTAACCACACTATTAGATTGGCAATTTCTTCAGGCTTGCCTAATCTATTCACGTCTGTTTTGCCCACCATTTCCTTCCACGCTTTTTCTTCCATTTGTCCTGCCATACCCGTATCAGTAAGACCTGGTGCTACGGCATTGACACGAATATTATAGGGGGCAAGTTCTTTGGCTAATGTGCGTGTGAAATACATTATTGCCGCTTTACTTGAACCGTATGCTGTATAACCGGCAAAGTTCTCCAATCCTGCCACACTGCCCATATTCACAATCACGCCGCTTCGTTGCCGCATCATTAGTTTTGAAATCATCTGGGTGACGAGAACTTGTGAGAAGAAATTGATTTGGAAAACTTCTTTCAACTGGGACATTGATGTCATTTGCAGAAAACCGCCCGTGGCGATTCCTGCATTGTTGATAAGGATGTCCACTTGCTGTTTCCTTTGCAATAAGGTTTTCAGCCCCTCTTTGACGCTTGCCTCATCAGACATGTCAAAATAAAGTAGTTCGGTCGAAATATGATGCTTTTCCTGTAACTGATTGATGAATTCTGAAAATTCGGCGTTCTCTTTTCTGATACAACAGATAAGATTTATGCCACGTTCAGCTAACAATCGAATAACTTCTTTGCCGATTCCCCGATTACATCCTGTAACGACTGCAAACTTTGCCATGTCTCATTTAGGATTATTCAATAGTAACATCGTATTTTTTCAAAATCTCCATACCTTTTTCGTAGGAGGAAAGGTCGATGATGTCATCTGTTTCCATCATGATGTCAAAGGCATCCTCAAGATTGGCTACTAAGGTCATGTGACCAACAGAATCCCATGCTTGAATATCTTGGTATTTTAAACCAGCCAATTGTTCATTTGTGATTTCAAAAGTTTCGCAAAAAACCTGATTGTACTTTTCTAAATTTGTCATTGCTGTTTATTTTGTCAATTTACATTAAAATTATTTCAGGGCAAACAATGCTATTTGTTTCAAAATATACACTACCCCAGGCGAGTCCGACACCAAAGGCAACGGCCATGATTTTAAGTCCTTCTTTCTCCATCTTTTCATGAAGGCGTGCCACTATGGTTAACGGGATGGATGCGCTACTGGTGTTCCCGAATTCATCCAAACTGTAGGGTGTTTTTTCTGTCGGAATTTTTAATTTCTTCCTGATTTTTTCATTCATGTACATATTTGCCTGGTGCATAATGAAATAGTCAATAGCGTCAATGTCTATTCCATATTTTTCGCATAAAGCAGTAACGCTTTTGGGTGCTGTGCTCATTCCAAAAGCAAAAACATTCATGCCATCCATGGTGCTGTGTTTGTCACAGCGGATAATGTTTTCGCCATATTCTTTATATTTCAAAGAATCTTCTGTAATGGGATAGCGCAACCCACCATGTTTGGTTAGAATGGAAGCAAAATCCTTGCCGCGGGTTCCGAAGTTAAAATAAATCTCTTTTGCATCTTGTTGATATTCAATAGCTGTCGCAGCACTCCCGTCTCCAAACAACGGGCGAGATTCTTTATCATAAGGAGAACACAGCAATGATGAGGTGTCTCCATTCAACAATAAAGCTCTTTTAATATTTCCGGTACTAACCAGGGTTGATAATACGGAGAGTCCATTCACCCAGCCGGAGCAACCCTGATTAATGTCTATTGTCATACAATTTTCGGGCAAACCAAGCCTGTCTTGTAAAATACAGGCGGTTGGAGGCTCTGGATAATCATGAGAAAGAGATACAAAACACAACGCGTCTATTGTCGATTTATCCCATTGCAGATCATGGATCAATTTTTCCGCAGCAGCTAAAGCCATATCCGAAGCAAGCATTGTATTGTCAACCACGGTGTGCTTTTGCCGAATTCCTGTTTGACTGATTACTCGCTCAGCTTCGCCCTCGCGGAAAACAGGAATGGTCAGATTGTCCTCAACATGAGCCGGGACACACGCTGCAATACCTGCTATTCTTACGCTATTTATTTCTAAAAAAGCCATACTTATCTTATTGACCAACCTCCATCAATAATCATGTTAGTACCAGTAACCCATTGGCTAGCATCTGAAAGCAGGTAAGAAATCGCCCAGGCTATCTCTACGGGTTTACCATATCTCTTCATCGGGTAATTTAGTTTGTCTAACTCAACTTGTTCACTTGTTATGTCGCCAGAAGATAATATGTTTGTTTCCACCATTCCAGGACACACAGCGTTAACCCTGATTCCCTTTTGTGCTAATTCTAAAGCGGCACACGGGACGAATGCGCTTATGGCGCCTTTTGTGCTGGAATACATAGCGTTGCCAACAACCGTATGTCCAATTCCCGCGACCGAACTAGTGAAAACAATAGAACCGCCATTGTGAATCTTCTTTTGTTTCAAAATATATTTCACAATCATAATAGGGGCTATTGCATTAACATCAAATAAATTATGAATATCTTCTTCCTTTATGAATGGAATGGGTTTTGCCTTGGTAAAACCTGCATTATTAACAAGTCCATCAAGACAGGGAAGAGAATCTATCATTTCTTTTAGCTCTTGTTCATTGTCCAAATTGCATATTCGAATTTCGTGCCCTTCACCACACATCGCATTTAAAGTCTCATCCAATCGTTCTTTATTTCTTGCGGTAATGATAACTTTAGCGCCCAATTTTGAACATTCTATTGCAGTTGCTCTTCCTATTCCTGAAGATGCTCCTGTGACAAGTATTGTTTTACCTTCTAATGAAAATGGATTATATGACATGGATTTTATCTGTTTGGTTATCATTTACTTCAACTAAATCTGAAATGACGATGTTGTCAACAGTAAGAGCCACAGTTCCCCATGATAGTCCAATGCCAAAACCACAACAAAGTAACCTTGTAGGTTTGTTCACAGCATCTTTCAGTTCAGTCACAATAGTCAATGGGATTGATGCAGAAGAGGTGTTGCCGTAATGGCACATAGAAGATGGCACTTTTTCATTGTCGAATTTTAGTTTTTTTGCTATCATATTGTTCATCTTCATATTCGCCTGATGAAGGACCAAATAGTCATAAGCACTATAGTCAAAACCAAAATGTTCGGCCAGTTTTTTTACTGATTTAGGGGCTGTTGTTATTCCGAAAGAAAAAACATCCATTCCCTTCATCCAAGTTTGAAGTCTATTCCATCTATGACCTTCTATCTCTTTGTATTCGAATGACTTATCGGAAACCTGATAACGGCTTCCGCCATCAGGAATAATGATGGCATCAAAGCCACTGCCATCTGTGCCAAAATGGAACATCATTGGTTCAGCATTATCATCATATTCCAGAGCCGTAACGACACCAGCCCATCCAAAAAGAGGATCATCTTCTTCAGGATTTCTTCTCTTCCCATCACCAACCATCAGAAGTGCTTTTTTACTATTACCAGAAGAGATTAATGATGCCACATTACTTAAACCATAAATCCACCCCGAACATCCCAAAGATACATCTTCTGCATAACATTCCTTTGAAAGCCCTAACCTATCTTGTAAAATACATGCGGTGGCAGGCTCAATGTAATCAGGGGTTTGTGAAACAAAGACGACGATATTAATATCATCCTTATTCCACTGGAGGTCAGTGATTAATTTTTCGGCAGCAGCATAGCACAAGTCCGAGGTTGTCAGAACTGATGATACCCTTCGCTCTAAAACACCCGTTGATTCAATGAAAGCCTGGGCATCATAATCATCAGAACTGGTGATGCCCGCAGCATTGTTAATAACGCTGGTAGGAACGCCACCTGCTATTCCCGCTATTCTGACATTATTAAACTTAAAAAACGCCATTGTTTATGCTTTTGCCTTCACTGCATTAAACAAGTCCTCAATGGTTTGCGCAGCTCTCATATCATCCCCCTTGAGGGTGACATCATATTCTTCGTCGATCATCGCAATGACCGACAAGGCAATCAGAGAAGACCATTCCTCCAATTCTCTGAATTGGGTTTCGGGAGTGAAAACAGATGCGTCGGTTTCGTCAAACTGGTCTGCGAAGTTGGCAATAAATTTGTTGATTTCCATAATATTGTAATATTTTATATTAATGTAATTAATTTGGCAAAGGTACGAAAAAATTTACAGTCTTACACTACTCGGTATATTCACCACCCTGTCGGCAAACCAGATGGTGTTCTCCAGACTGTCGTGCTCGCAATGCTCGAACATCGGCAGTCGGTTCATCAGTTCCCAGATGGGACGGGTCATCACGCCGTTGTCGTTAGTCTCCTGCAAAAATTTCAGCTGCGCTTCCTTGTCTTTCAAGATGACCACATTGAGCCAGTAGTTGGAACGGCTATCTGCGGGTTCAACGAAGAAGTCGATGTCGGCTATATTCTTGAAGAATTCAGCATATTGCTTTGCAGTTTCCCGTTTGTTCAACACATACTCTTCCAAATGCTCCATCTGGGCACATCCCAACGCCGCGTTGATATTGGGCATACGATAGTTATAACCGATATGGTCGTGACGGAACTCCCAACGATGCGGCACTTTGGCCTGTGTGGTGATATGCTTGGCCAACTTGCCCAGTTCCTCATCATTGAACAACAGCATTCCACCGCCACCCGTGGTGATGGTTTTGTTGCCATTGAAACTCAACGCCCCAATTTTTCCGAATGTTCCCGTATGTCTTCCTTTGTAGAAACTGCCGATACTCTCGGCCGCATCCTCCACCAATTCCAGATGATACTCATGGCACACAGCGGCAATATCCTCAATCTTGCAAGGATGCCCGAAAGTGTGCATCGGAACGCACGCTTTCACACGGTGGCCCGTATGCTTGTTGTAACAAGCCCCGTTCTTTACTTCGGCATTCGCTTCCAGCCAATTCTTGAGAGCTACAGGCGACAACCCCATCGTTTCCTTGTCCACATCAATAAAAACGGGATGCGCACCGATGTAACTAATAGCGTTGCAGGTGGCGATGAAGGTAAGAGCCTGCGTCAGCACCTCGTCACCTCGTTCCACCCCAGCCAACATCATCGCTATATGCAACGCATTGGTGCCGTTCACGCACACCACCGCCCGTTTGGCACCGGTATATTCCGCTACCATTTCCTCAAAACGGTCCACAAACTTGCCTACGCTCGAAACAAACGTGCTGTCGATGCACTCGTTGAGGTATTTTTTCTCATTCCCTACAAAAACAGGAACCGCCAACGGCGTAAATTCCTGATTGCCGTACAGTTGTTTTATGAAGTTGATTGTTTTTTCGTACATTGTGAGTTACATTTTCTGATCCAAATTCTTTCCCTTCTCCTCGTGCTCAAAATTGGGAATAAACGCTTTCAAAGCATCCACTACTTCTTCTTTCGTGAAATCAGGATTGGCAAACAACGTTTCCAACTTTTCAAAAAAGGCATTCACCTCTCCGATAGGAAGATGCTCACTTTCCTCAATGACACCCAGCGATTGGAAACGGCTGAGATTCAGTTTCTCGCCCGGCACATAGAATTCTTCAAAAGATTTCTCACCCGTGGTATCACTTTTGGAATACACCACAGGCCAAACTTTGGTGTCGTATGGCATCTCAGCGGCAAAGCGTTTGGCCTCCTCGTCATTGTCAAACTCGCGTTTTTCATACCCCATTGCAGTAATGAAGCGGTCGCAGATTTCACTGAAGGTTTTCATGTCGTCTTCGCGCAACTTGGGGAAGAACACCTCTCCACTTTTGCCCAAAACACACGCCAACATACAAATCTGTCCGCTCTCTTCGGGGGAGACAAAGTAACGGCGCACATCGCTGGGAGCCACCAACGGCTGCTTGCTCATGATGCGGTCCAAGAAACTCAGTGGCAGCGAGCCGTTGCTGAACGCAACATTGGCAAAGCGGGCAGTTGTGACTGGAAAGCGGTCGGCGTAAGCCATGATAAGGTCTTCCATCACGCGTTTGCTGGCACCCATAATGTTCACAGGATTAGCAGCCTTGTCGGTAGAAACGCAGAAGAAGTGCCGTGGAGGAAATTCGCACAACAGGTCGAGCAGACGCTTCGCTTTGATGTCGTTGTTCTCAATCAGAGCCTGCACGGAGTACTTGTCCTTCTCGCTCCGCACGTGCTTGTGGGCAGAAAAGTTCGCCACAATGTCAAACCCTTTCTCCTCACGGAAAATGCGTTCAAAGATTGGATCTGCGAAATTGAGCGTATAGGTACGGTAGTCCTGCGGCACAAACATTCCATACGTGCTGCGCAGATCGCGTGTCAGCAGCGCCAGACCGTTTTCGCTCAAGTCAACCACAACCAGTTTCGCAGGCCTGAATTGACACACACTTCTGATAAACTGTGACCCTATAGAACCAGCACCGCCGATAACCAGTACCGAACGTCCTTCAATTTCCTCGGACAGTTTTCCCCTATTGGCTTCAATATCAGCGGCAAACAGGCTGCTTGACCGCTGGGTAACATGCTCCGAAATGAATTTATTCAGATTGAACATTGAATATCTTTCAGTTATGATTTAAGATTGCAAAATTACAACTTTTTTCCTATATCTATACCTTTCTACCTACGCAAAAAATAGTAGTTTTGCCTGCTATTTTAAATAAAAATCTGCCTTCAACAAGATATATTAAACGAAAGATTTTCCCTCATCACAATTCCGATTTTGTAGAAAACCGCAAAAACCCTCCCCCACATCATCACAACACCACAATCGTCCCCGTGCGGATGAAGCGCGCATGTCCCACGGCCTTACACCGGATGACGTAACTATATATGTTGTTAGGAAATAACTTCCCGTTCTCGGTGCCGTCCCAGCGGAAATAGGGCGTGGTGGAGTGATAGACCAGTCCGCCCCAGCGGTTGTAGATGTGTATCTCAAATTCTTCCAACTGGCGGGCAGTTTGTTCGGGGAGGCAGAAGTAGTCGTTGGTACCCTCGTCTTTCGACGGGGTGATGGCGTTGGGCAGGAAGATGTTGAAATCGCAGGCAGCGATGGTGATGGCATCCTCGGCGGTGCAATGCCCAGAAATGGCTTCTACAGAATAAGTTCCCGGACGGGTGACCCCAATCTCCTGCGTCTCCTCGCCCGTGCTCCAGCGGATGCGGTCGAGCGAAGTCGCCACCGCCAGTTGTGCCGAGTAGCTCTTGCAGAAGTCCTCCGTGGGAGGAAGAATGTGCACCTCGCCGTCCAGCAGGGTAAGGCGCAGGGTGACGGTGCTGTCGCAACCGGCCTGATTAGTCAGCGTAAGCGTTTCCGTCAGTTCGGCACCGTCCAGCGTGCCGCTCTCGGGAATGTTGAATCCGTGTTGGTGGTAGCCTTGACCACGGCAGATTGTGTCGGTAATTTCCGAAGAACTTGGTTCAAAAAGAGTTAAATGCAACGTGATGATACTGTCGCACTCATCTTCATGTTCGATAGTGCGCAGAAATTCATTCTCCCCTACTGAAAGCGTGTCGGAGGAGATGGTGAAAAAGTCATCGATGTAGGATTCGCCCATGCAGAGGCTGGCGGTATATTCCAGTTCAATTTCACTGCCAGGGAAATAGGGCCTCCCGTACTGGTCCAATTGTGTACCTTGTTGCAGGAAGTTGTTGAACGGCCGCCGCACGATATTGTCTGGACCGGTGAAGGCGGTGGCGGGATTGAAGTTGGTAGTCGGTATGGTGAGGTCGTTGTTGACGTTGACGGTATTGTAGGCGTGCTGATTCCAGACATAGCGAGCGGGGGCCCACGTGGTGTTGGCAGGGGCGTGGAAGACAATCAAATTGGCATGGAAGTCATGGTCAACATCGTAGGTGCTGTGTGAGGTGATGATTTCCGCTTGTCCGTCACGGTCAAGGTCAACGATGATGGAGGATTCCGCATCCGTGGGGGCAAGGCACTCAAACTGGGCCTGATTAAGTCCGGTCACGCCGTCAATGATACGCATGTGCGATTCATCGCGATAAACCACCTCCACGCTGCCGTCCTGATTGAAGTCGAAGGCAGTCATGACAGTGGCACCGCCCAAGTCGCTGGTTTGCTGCTGCCACATCAATTGCAGTGATTGCGAGTTGGGGTCGTAACGGTAGGCGGTCATTCCGACAGCGTAGTTGAACAGGATTTCAGGATAACCGTCGTTGTTCACATCGGCGAGAAGTGCGCGCGATCCGGGATAGGAGGAGGGGTATGTACATGCGGAAATCAGTGTGGGATTGCTGTTAATGCCGGTATAGGGTTTCCATGCGTACATGTAATTGTTTCTCACCACCACTACATCAAGAAAGCCATCCATGTCGATATCGGCTGTAGAGGTAACCCCATCGCCAGTACCATTTCCGGAAATAGTCTTCCATAGTTCAGCGGTGTTCCCAGTTGTGCCGCTGTAGTTGCTGATCTGAAGTTTGTAAACCTTATTTCCACCGGCGAGTTCGAGAATTCCGTCGTTGTCGTAGTCAGCAAAAACGGGCATGGCCGTATATCCCACATTCGCAAAGTCGGATTGTCCGATAATTTCCGGCAGGGCGAGCAGCTCCACTCCAGTTTCGGCATTGAAGATTTTGTTGAGCGCACAGATTATCGGATGCCCATCTCCGTTGATGTCGGCAATGATGAGAATGGCGGAGCGTTGCACAGCAGCCGTAGCATTATTGGAAGTCCAGACATTGGTAGAAGTAGTGCCGTTATATCGGTAACAATAAACAAAGCCATTGTCTGCATGGACAAAGATTTCACCGAAACCGTCCCTGTCCACGTCAGCAATAGCGATGGGGTAGCCTCCATACACGAACATTTGCGGTGTGCTGATGGTGGCGACATACTGCATTTGGTCATCGTAAATGACGATGGATGAGGAACGTTGTGGAACTGCTTGGTATCCAGCAGTGATAACTTCCGACCGCCCGTCATGGTCGATATCCCCGACGAGCGGCTGGGCGTACATGTGCGACCTGTACTCGCTGG
>JAEEGL013427805.1_pt1 | contig 86132 bp, 54 predicted proteins | sample 9134231 | NCBI WGS metagenome assembly JAEEGL01 (sample SAMN16246548, study PRJNA631951) | gut metagenome | biome: gut microbiome; feature: rumen; material: fiber-attached | host: Bos | place: Iran: Karaj | collected 2018-10
CGCCGACAAGCTAATCCGACGCATCCCCATCCGTGACCGATGAATCTTTGGTGGGAGCGGGATGTCCCGCTCGCACCGTATCGGGTATTAATCCTCCTTTCAGAGGGCTATCCCCGGGTCATGGGCAGGTTGGATACGTGTTACTCACCCGTGCGCCGGTCGCCATCGGTGGTAGCAAGCTACCACCATGCTGCCCCTCGACTTGCATGTGTTAAGCCTGTAGCTAGCGTTCATCCTGAGCCAGGATCAAACTCTTCATTGTAATGTATCTTCGTACTCTGAGTACTGTCTTGTCTTGTAAAGACCCAATGTCCAGAGTCGGACCCCATGCGTTTCGTATTGGCTCCAGGAATGACGGTTCGTTCATTGTTTCCTGTACTACTATGTCTCGTTGGTCAGTCTTTCAAAGATCGTACCCCTCGGAGAGGGGCGCAAAGCGGAGAGCGTGACTTATACCCCCTGCGACGCAGGGGTGTCCCTTTCTCGTTTGCGGGTGCAAAGGTACGGCGACTTTTCCAAACCACCAAATGTTTCGACAACTTTTTTGCGAAATTTTTTCCACAGGGTGATTTATGTCAACTAACTCGCGCGCGTACATTTAATAATATTAGGAAACGGGCGCTCGGCGCGATGCGACGCTTCAAACTTGAAGAACGTTAACGGAAACTGAAACTGAGGTCTTTGACGAGGAAAGTAAATGCGGAGGACTCGAGCTCTGCTCGCTTGACCCTTCAAGAAATGCGGAGGAAATTCCGTCCAGAAAATTGATATATAATACTTGCTATTTACTGAGTTAATTTACTCCGCATTATTGCGCATTTCTTGAAGTGTCCTTCGGCAAGCTCAGGATGTACGAAGCGAGCAGAGCTCGAGTCCTTTCAGCGTCAAAAAAAATCTATGGAGTTTGACCTAGCTTCCACTATTTGAGCAAAATTAAGGCTAAGATGCTATTATTCTGAGGATTGCAAAAGTGGAAGATGTTCGTATAGCCTCCACTTTGCCTCCACTCATTTGGAGACAAAGAGGCACAGAGCTTTATGCTTTCTCCATGCCTCCTTGTCTCTGTGTCCCCCAATAGAGTGTCATATAATATACTGTATGCGCGCGAGCCTCGATGAACGTGTTCTCTAACGTCTTCACAATGGACGAATGGCCCCCCCCTCTGGGGAAATCCGTGATATCCGAGTAATCCGTGTTCGGACTTTGACAAGGAGAGGACTGATGCTGGGAATCAAACAAATCTGGAGCAGCATACAGCAACAGAGATAGGCATATATCACTTTTCCTTCGAAAGATATTGCCATACTAGACATTCTTCCGCAAAAAACGGACTAAAAATGGGTGGATTAAGTAGCATTTTATAATAATTTCTGTGAAATTATTGGGCTTTACGCAACTTTCCCAACAGAACAATCGTTTATATCATAAAATTTAGATACCTTTGTATCAAAATATAATCAATTATACCAATAAAATCAAGGTCGTCCTTTTCGAAAAAGGAGAAAACAAGCAAGTGGATTGTTGATGAGATTGGCAAAACACCATGCACTATAAGCAAGTGGCACAGCAACAGTATTTAGCCTGACTTGAACACTTTGGACAAGATTGCAAAGTTCCTTGAAGTTGATGCAAAGGACCTTGTTAGGTTTGAAGCTTAGCGTGAAATCGAGAAAATGACATAGAAAAAGCGAATAATCAAAACTTGTCCCACAATTTGAGACTACCAACATCTATATTTGCCCCCCATAATAGAATTAAAAACCTACATTATATATGCTAATTGACAACAAGAAACCAAATCAAGCCCTAAACATCACAACTGTTTGGGACTTTATCAACAAGTTTTCTGGCAAGGAGAGTGGCCAGAAAGGTAGTCTTGATATAGTTACTGGCTATTTCATGATTCATACTTTAGCAAAACTCCATGATTCTATTCCAGAAGAAGACGATTTTAGAATTATTTCTTCTGAAATGGTTGGGGATGATTATTGTAAGGACATGATTGTAGATCTTCTTAGCGATGATCTTGATATAGACAAGATGGGAATGATTAATGAGGACGCCCCTAAGGCTATTGCATTCCTTGAACGTCCTTCCGTACAGATGCGTGCGGAAATCCCTGATTTCTGCCATGCCAAAGCGTATCTTTTTACCAACAAAAATTCTGCAAATCAAAGCTATTATATTACGGGTTCATCTAATCTTACTCCTGCAGGTGTTGGATTAAAGAAAGTGCCAAACGTTGAACTCAATATTGCCAAACGCTTAGGAGCTGAAGAGGTTGAATTCCAAGAATTGAGAGATTGGTATGAGGACATTTGGGAAAAAGCTCGCACAGAAGTTCCCGAGGACAGCGACAACAAAAGATCTCCTAAGATTCCTGTCAAAGAATATTTTATCCGCAAGATTAATGAATACTTCCGAAAGTATACACCAGAGGAAATCTACTATAAGATCTTATTCGAATTGTTCAATTCAGAATTGAATCTCGAAGGTGGCATTGAACATACTCGCGACATGAGCCTCCTTCAGACTAGCGTCATCTGGAAGACCCTGTTCAACTACCAACAGAAAGGAGTGATCTCGCTCATTAAGATGCTTCGCAAGTATAATGGAGCCATTCTTGCCGATGCCGTTGGTCTTGGTAAGACGTTCTCGGCTTTGGCCGTGATTAAGTACTTTCAGATTCAGAACTACACGACCGTTCTATTATGTCCAAAGAAACTTGAGCAGAACTGGACTCAATACCTTTATGGTGCTGGCTCTCGCTTCGACAAGGATGAGTTCAAATATAAGGTCCGATTCCACACCGACCTCCAAAACGAACGAATGCAAACTGCATACGATACATTCAAGCTTGATTATCTTCAAACACGCAAGAAGGTTCTTGTTGTAATCGACGAGAGTCATAATCTCCGCAACGAGAAATCAGGTCGATACATTGAACTGATGAAAACGCTCATTCAAAATCAAGAAGGTCAAGACAAACGGAATGTGAAGGTGCTTATGCTCTCTGCGACTCCTATCAACACTGGACTTGGTGATGTAAAGGGGCAGTTCAATCTTATTGGTCATGGCGTTGACAACGCCTTTGACAATCCGGAATTTGATGTAGAGTCTCTTGAGAACACGTTTAAGGATGCCCAGAGTAAATACACTCGATGGTGCAACAACCCGGACCGCACCATCGGAGGATTTATCAGCATGCTACCACAGCGATTTTTCAATCTAACGGACAAACTGATTGTTGCGCGTACCCGAAAACTTATCGAGAAGACTCTTGGCGAGAATTTAGGTTTCCCGCAAAAGGATCCCCCTACAAATATCTATCAGGGCGTTGACCATTTTGGCGACTACAAGACAACCGAGGAGATATACACTGCATTTGAGGAGTTGAACCTTACAGCCTATCAACCTTCAATCTTCCTACACAAAACTCGTAAGGTAGGACAAAAGGAAGCATCGTCTGATTGGGATGACGATATCAACCGTGAGATGTTCCTCGTGAAGATGATGTGTATTCTATTCATGAAACGTTTGGAGAGCTCATGGTTTGCCCTTCAGTCAACAGTCAAGAAAGTTTTTGATGTTCACGAGGAAACACTTGCCAAAGTGCTTAAATACGAGGAAGACGGTATTGATGAAATACTTCGTACAGGTGAAGAAGTTGACGATGAATTCTATGATGAGCAGATTGTTCGTCGTCGTCAAATCAAGCTCTCCGACATTAAAAACCTCGGCGGCTTCAAGAAAGGTCTTCAGCATGACTGCAAACTACTTCGCAAGATTTACAGGAGTCTGCAAGACTTCGAACAGAAATATCGTCAGCAAAAAGAGCTTGATTTAAAACTCGAAGAGCTCATAAACCTTATCAATAAAAAGCAGACTGCCGACAATAAGAAGGTCGTTATTTTCACGGCCTATGCAGATACCGCAAAGTTCATCTTTGAAGAATTGAAAGCCCGCGGATTCTCACGCATGGCATCGGCTTCGGGACAAGAGATTCTTTCTACTGGAAATCACTCAAAGAAGAACTTCACTGAAATCCTTCAGAGTTTTGCGCCTTACAGCAAACTCTATAAAGAGCTTGACTGGGATGGATTGTATGAGACAACTCTTGATGCGGCACGTTATTATAATGATGAGAAGCAGCGTTGGGACGTACCCTATGACCTCTGGCTAAAATTGGTGAAAGAGTATCGTCCACAGTATGCCCGTCTTATTGACGATGGCATTGACATCCTCATCGCAACAGACTGCCTCTCTGAGGGCCAGAACCTCCAAGATGCCGATATGCAGGTCAACTACGATATCCATTGGAATCCCGTTCGTCTCATTCAGCGTTTCGGTCGTATTGACCGTATCGGTTCTCCAAATACAGTCATTTCATGTGTCAACTTCTGGCCTGCAAAGTCGTTTGAAGAATACCTCCATCTTGAGACACGCATTCAGAATCGAATGTCTATCATGAACCTTGTTGGTAGCGAAACTCAGGAAGTGAATGACGCCTACAAGAAGATGGTGGAGGACAATCCTCTGCAGGATAAGAATGCCGACCGTCTGCTTGAAGAGCTTACCAAAAACAGCATTTCTGATATTGAGTCACCACAGACGCTTTCACTTAAGGATTTCTCTTTCGAGACTTACAGGCAGGATCTTGTCGACTACTACGAGAAGCAGCAGGACTTCTATCGTAAGATGCCTAATGGAATCTTCTCCGGATTCCAAAATCAGAGTGCAGACTTTCCTGATATGCCTGAGAGTCTCATTGCGCTTGTAGGTTATCCTAAGAAGCCTGAGGGCAAGAAAGAGCACACGTATACTGAGTTATATATAGTGTGTCAGCCCATTGATGCTGATCCTGAATGGAAGGAAGTCAACAAGGCCGACGTTCTTGAGTTTCTTCGCAAGAACAAGAGTGCTGCCCGTAGTGTTCCTCAGTGGATTGTCGAAAACGACACCGAGCGCGTCAATCGCCTCTCTGATGCATTAAAGCAATGGATGCGTGCCAAGGCTCCACAACAGGCTGTTGCAAATATCAAGAATAAGTTAAAGCGTAAGACTATCAGCACTCCTGCTTCCGACAAGAAACAGCAGCTCCTTGAAGAAAAGTTCCAACTCCAGAACTTCGATCTCATCGTTTGGGAATATGTAACAAGTAATAACGCCTTATAAAATACATCACTATGATACAGACTCTTAATAGATTCTCTTCGGAGCCTCTTTTCGATGCAACTTCAAACCTACTTAACAAACTGCATATTGAGTTCGACCGAGAAACTGCCGAACCCATCGATGTGGCAAAACTTTATGAAGGGCCAATGCCCCAGTATCTCACAGAGGCCCTCAAGTGCATTAAAGATACTTATTTCGTTGGTATCGTCAACGACAAGTCATTGGCTGGGGAAAAGAGTGCTGACAGCCTCGACGAAGTGGCCGAAACCATACAACATGGAGGTAAGTATGATGGTATGTTCATTTTTGCATGTGATGCAAAGCAAGAGGCAAACCTTACACGTACTGCTGCCGCAGCTTTGACGCGTGCTTTCAATCGTCTTGCATCTGCAAATCCAGTTATTCTTATCATACGCCAGAACAACCTACTCTCGCTCTCTACTTGCGAGCGAATGAACTATTCTCAGGAATGGCGCCAAGGAAGTGGTGAGAAGTTGGGCAAGGTGAGCATACTGCGAAATATTAATTGTGCTAAACCTCATCGTGGTCATATTGACATTCTTGAATCCTTGGGAGATAAAGCCTATGCCACCTTTGAGGAACTTTACAAGCACTGGATGGAGGTGTTCTCCAACGAACTGCTCACCAAGAAGTTCTATTCAGAGCTCAGCGATTGGTATGCATGGGCTGTTATGGTGGCTAAGTTTCCCAATGATCTTCGTACTGAAGAGGATGATGCAAAATACAATCATGAAGCGTGTATCCGGCTCATCACCCGACTTATCTTCGTATGGTTCATGAAGGAGAAACATCTTATTCCTGAAGAGTTCTTCGACGAAACATACATTCGTGAGAATCTGATTGAAAACTTTGACCCACACGACAAGCAGAGCCTGTATTATAATGCCGGAGAGAGTAAGTATTATCGTCTGATTCTACAGAATTTGTTCTTTGCCATGCTCAATTGTCCAATTGTGGCTGAAGGAAAGACTACTCCCAACAATCGTCGTTTTATAGAAAATTCTTCAGGTTTTCATAATGAAGAGCACGACATCAACACGCTTATGCGCTATCGCAAAGAGTTCAAAGAGGGCGGTGCAGACAAGTTCTTAGATTTAGCCAATAGCAGCGTTCCGTTTCTCAACGGCGGCCTATTCGACTGCTTGGACAAGAAGAAAGAGAAGCTCTATTTCGATGGTTTCTCAGAGTACCAGCGTTCTCTCGAACAACTCTATCTCCCTGATTGGCTTTTCTTTGGTGATGAGGTGGGGCGAAGCATCGACCTCAGCCAATGGTATGATGATAATAAGAAAAAGAATGTCTCAGCTCGTGGACTTATTGATATCCTCAAGCGTTACAGCTTTACTATAGAGGAGAACACCCCCCTTGATCAGGAAGTATCGCTTGACCCAGAACTGTTGGGCAAGGTCTTCGAGAATCTTCTTGCAGCATATAATCCAGAGACAAAACAAAGTGCCCGTAAGCAGACTGGCTCGTTCTACACACCGCGTGAAATCGTACAATATATGGTAGACGAGAGTCTGGTCGCCCATTTGAAACGTATTTGTGGCGACGAGCTAGAACCAGATTACCGCAAATTGCTCAGTTATTCTACTGAGGAAACAACCCTCAACGATGAACAACGCAAAGCCGTCATGCAAGCGATATATAACTGCCGTGTGCTCGACCCAGCTTGCGGTTCTGGCGCTTTCCCGATGGGTGTTCTTCAACAATTGGTGCATATCCTTCGTCAGCTCGACCCGACAAACGAGATGTGGAAGGACTTTATGATTGACCTTGCTATTGAACAGTCGAAACTCGCTTTTGCTAAAGATGAGGAAGCAGAACGCAAGTCGCGTCTAGCCGACATAGAAGAGGCTTTCAACAAAAGCATTAACGACCCAGACTATGCTCGTAAACTCTACTTGATTGAGCATTGTATATATGGCGTTGACATCCAGCCTATTGCCGTGCAAATTTCCAAACTAAGATTCTTCATCTCCCTTGTAGTTGACCAAAAGCCAACCAACGATGCAACTCACAATTTCGGAATTCGTCCGTTGCCAAACCTTGAATCAAAGTTTGTGGCAGCGAACACACTCATTCCTGTGGAATATGACGCAAGCCTTTTTGATTCCACGGAGGAGATTCTAACGAAGAAGACAGAGTTGAAGGAACTGAACCATCAGATATTCCTAGCTAAACGTAATGTTGACAAACAACGGCTAAAGCAAGAAATCAAAGAAACGCGTCAGGCACTCGCCGAGGCCATCGAGGACACAGGATTTGTCAGTCAAGGAACATCTCAATTATTAGCCAATTGGGACATGTTCGACCAAAACGCATCATCTTCATTCTTCGACCCTGAATGGATGTTTGGACTGAAAGATGGTTTTGATATTGTAATAGCCAATCCTCCATATATTAGTGTAAGAACGACATTATTTGATAGTTCTTTTAAACCTTTGTATAAAAAACTATATTCTCTTGCAACAGGCCAATACGATTTGTATACTCTTTTTATTGAAAAAGGTCATAGACTATTAAAGGAAAAAGGTATTCTTTCATATATTATCCCAACGCGCATGCTTTCTAATGAAAACTTTATGGAAGCAAGAAAATATGTTTGTGACAACATAAGAATAAAAACATATGTTAATGCCGAAATGTGTTTTGATAATGTTAATGTTGAAGCCAATATAATGGTCTGTCAAAAGGGGAAGATGGTTAATAATGTAAGATCCATGAAATATGTTCAAGACAACCACGAATTCATTTTTATTGCCAACGTGCCCTATAGTGCTATAACTAAAATGCCTTTTGGGATTTTCCCATTTGTTTTTGACAATGAAAGGATAAGTGCTTTCAACAAACTTATTTCATTACCATCTAATCCATTGGGTGATTACTTGACAATCACAAGAGGCTTTGAGTGTGGGAAAAAGGATTCAAGTATTGGTCATGGTTGTTATAAATTTATAACTGCAGAAAGTATTAAGCCATATCACCTAAGTGTAAATGAGGACATTTATTGTTCTCCTGATTTTAATAATTATAGCAAATACAAGACACCTGATGTATTCAAAGCTCCAAAGCTAGTGACCAAATTTTGTTCAAATAAGATTCAGTTTGCTCTTGACGACATAGGTTATTGCAATACGAATTCTATATACAATTGTAGTTGTAACGACGACAAGGATATGAAATATCTCCTCGGTATTCTTAATTCTAAAGCCATTACCTTCTGGTTCAATACAGCCTACCTTAATATTGACAATCTTTTCCCGCATATTCAAAAGAACCAATTGGAGTCGATTCCTATACCGAGAGTAAATCCAGAAATTAGGGACGTCATTGAACGGTTATCTTCAGATATATTATCAGGTATTGAAGATACATTATCTAATATGCAAAAAATTGACATCCTTGTCTATCATCTCTATGGTCTGACCTACGATGAAATACTTATCGTTGACCCAGAAACACCGATATCAAGAGAAGAATATGAATCAGAGATGTAATCGTCCTCTTGAATGGTAAAATCATCAACTAAGCAGTGAAGAAGAATATGGTATCACAACAACACATAGAGCAGATTTACGAGGAACTAAGCGCAAGATGTCAAAGACTGCGCATGGCAGCTCTCCGCAGTCTGCTTAGGGGCATACTAAAGCCAGGTCAGATAGTTATTGCTGCAACAGCCCCAGTTGAAGATGATGCTCTGACTCTAGAAAGGGCAGAGCGTGCCTTTAAGGAACATACGTGCGTGGTCCTGACAGCCTTTAGGGGCGGTTATACCCTGGAGCAGAATAAGGCCCGCAACCAATTGCTCCGAACTGACCTTGAGCAGTATGGCTTTAAATTTAACGGCGTTACGGGCTGCTACCGTGAGGCTGATTGGGAATATGCCTGTGAAGAATACTGCTTCTTTGTTACCAATGAGGGGCAAGCCGATGCCTTGCAATTCTTCACAAGGCTTTATAGGTTGTCCGAGAAATACGACCAGGATAGTTTCCTCTACAAACAAGGCGGCATCAGCCGTACGGCGTTCCTTGTGGCATCAACCGATGCAGGGAGAGCTGACTTAAAGCGTGATATCCGATATGCTGGTCAACTCTTCATTCATGTGCCCAATGTAAATGCGTGGACCGAATGCCGCGATGGCCGCTTTGCCTTCCAACTGCGAGGCATGATCTTAATCGGCACACAAGATAAGAAAATCAGGCTTGGCGAAGGCGACCTGTTTGACACAGACAGCTATGAAGCCGAAGGGTTGGTGGTACTGAGAAGTGAATACGAAGAAGATCTTGGCAAAGCATGCAAGAGCCGTGCCACAGTACCCTTGGTGCAGCATGTGTTCAAGAAGGAACCGACAAAGGACAATCTCCACAAGGTCATCTATCAATGCCTAAAGCAGCTACGCGACCAGAAATGCAAGAAATACGGTTTCCTCAGCAATGTACCCGTCAACGGCTCAACAATAGAGGGTGCCAGGTGCGCCTACGAGTCCATCATGTCATGGGCTCTGCGCTACAACAAGAAATTTGACCGTATTGTTATCGTTGACACTTACGGTGACTATAATAAAGTTATTAACGAAAAAAACTAACGAACATGAAGAAGATTTTTCCAAAAAAAGTAGTTCTCAGTAGAGATGAATGTGTACGTGTCGGCAATCATGTGATAGGCCAATGGGAAAGTGATTATATAGCTGGTTCATCACATTTCAGGCCATCGCCATACTCAGGTAGGCTTTACTATAAGGCGTCATTGTATAATGGCGAATATGTTGATGCTTTCACTCAAGCAGAATTGCGTGAACAGATTATTGCAGCTTGCAAAGATGGAATTGAACCTGAAGAATAATATTTATTATGTGTGTACCATTAGGACATAGATACGGACGTTCTCACGGAGGTTCTATCAAGACAAAAATTAGTAAAGCAGAGGTCGAAGAGATAGTAACAAATCAATCATTCGATATCTGTCAGTGGATACCTAAACGATGCCGTATCTATAGAGATTGTGATGTCTCTATAGAAGAAATGCTTGTTGTGCTTAAGAATGAAACAACAAAAGTTTCAGTTGCGAATACAATACACAAGGATTATATGCGTGGTTACCGTACAATAGTAATGGATGCCCCTTCCATAAAGGCAAAATTCATTTTCAGAATCAAGAAATAGACTCATTGGGTGATTCATCATGGAACAGATAATTGACTACAAAAATGAGGTTTTAGATCTGGTTTTGTCTGGCTGCTACAATATTGTCCAACAGATTAATGATGGACCTGAAGAACCATATGAAGGATGTGAACATAATCTGTATATGATTTTGTGTTCTCCTGAACCAACGGCAACCCTTCTTGACTCTACAGACCCACAAGCGAGACCCAATTGTAAGACCTATAAGCTAGAGTTTGATACCTTAATGGGCCATTGTGCGGCAATCATTTGGGAAAAATAATTCCATATTCATTCTAGGGTGTGGAAACTAAGGAAAACTTTTAAGGATAGACAATAGAATTTGGAACAGAATCATTGGAATCGAAAAGCGCCCAACCAAAATTGATGAAGATTTCCATGATTCGAAAATTTTATCTATGGAGTTTGACCTAGCTTCCACTATTTGAGTAAAAATAGAGGCTAAATAGCTGTTATTGTGAGAATTACAAAAGTGGAGGCTGTACGAATAGCCTCCACTTTGCTTCCACTCTGAGTGGAGGCTAAGTGGAAGTAAAATGAATAGCTTCCACTCGTATAACACTTTACCACTCAATTCAATAGGCAGCCTTTTCCGGCAAAAAGTGGAAGCAAGGCTAATTGGAGTGTACAGAAAAAGTAAAGTAGGCAGAAATAGCGTTCAACCTATGCGCACTTATGACCTTCTGAGCTCTGCGGCCTCTGCGTTGAAAAGTCCTGCCTGCCAGAACGGCATTGGGTCAACATTGTTCGGTCGCGACCGAATAACGTACACATATAGTCGCTCAAGGCGATGCCTATATACGTGAAGGGCTGAGCGAACGGACGTGAAGGGCGATGCCTATATATGTGTAGGGCTGAGCGAACGGTCGTACAGGCCGATGCGAGCAGACGCACAAACAGATGCTAACGGACATGAAGGGATGATGCAAACAGGACGTGACAAACGACATCGTGATTACGTTGCCATCTGCGCCCTATACTCACGAGGCGTGCAACCATGTATCTGCAAGAATGTTGCATTGAAGCTGCTGATGGTATTGAAGCCGCATGAGAAAGCGATGTCCGTGATGGGCCTGTCAGTCGTAATGAGTAGTCGCTCTACATGGCTGAAACGTTCCTGGACAAGATAGCTGTGGAGCGTACACCCAAATGCCTTTCGGAACAAGACATTAGCGTAGTCTGGGTGAACTCCCACCTGTCGACCTATATCAACAGCCTTTATAGGATTCATATAGTTTTGGGCAATAAAAATGGCCAGCTCGGAGACGATGTCGACCTCGTTGCTATAGACATTCTTACGTCTTCCAGAATGACAGTTTTTCCCATCTTCCTCGTGCCGTATCAGCAGGAAATGGCGGCTCATACGTGTCAAGCGTGCTCTCATCTCCAAAAGCACGGTTTGTGTGATGGAAATGAAATCAGGCGTTAATTTTCCAGTTTGATCAGCGGGGATAGCCCTCAAGTCGATTTGCCACTGCCTGAGGAGCATCTCATCAAAGGCGGAATAGGTATTTGAATCAGCAGCTAACATTCTTCCTCCAAAAAGTGCCTGCTGCACGTGTTCGGGCAGATGCCAATCCAAGAAGAGGGATAGCGGAATTGTGCAGACATAGTATTCATCGTTTCCATCAAACTGAATAATCTGATGCGGTATAAGTCCCCAAAAGGCAACGAGTCGACGGGATGGAACCCGAATGACACGCCCCGACATGAGATAAGTAACGCTACTCCCTGGAAAGAAATTCAGTTCTATCTCGTTATGACGGTCGAAGCGTGGCATCACCTTAGGTCGCCATCGCTCACAGGTAATACCATACGGCATGAAATCACGCCTTGAGCCATCAAAGGTCTTCACATCGTCTATCATGCCACAAAGGTAGTGAAAAATCTAGCACAATCTCGGTTTTCAGTAGTTTTTTTTGTGTTTTCTGTCAGATAGATACATGGGGACATCCTACTTTTGCAACAGAAAACTAAAAAAATCACCACTTATACTAACTAAACTATCAATTCTATGAAACGATTTAGCTTTACTTTCGTGGTTCTCATCGCCTCATGTATTCAAGCACTTGCATGGCCTGAGAGTCATAGTCCTCGTAGTTGCCGAGTTGACGCATCACAGGTTTTGGCAGAATGGACTTTCCATAATGATGACATATCGGTGAACGGGACGACAATTATGGTCAAGGACAGAACTGGCCAGTACGTTGGTGTGCTAAAAGATGATGCCACCATCCGCACTATCGGCAGCATGGAGAACGGGCAGTTCAACGTTCTCGATTTCGGCGAGCATTCAGGCTACATGGACTTGGGGTCATCCATCGGTTCTGTTATCTGTGGACTTACCGACTACACCATTTCAGCCTATTTCCGGATAGATGCCAACAACACTTCACTCGCGGGTTCTGGCAACTTCATCTGGAATTTCTCGAACTCCGATGACATCAACCGCGACATGAACGGCTGTATGATAGGCAATCTGACCGACCAGTCGCACTCCGTTGCCCGCACCAACTGGCAAGACAACCAGAATGTATCGCGAAACGCCAAGGCGACAAAAGGAGTTTGGCATCACTACGCATTCACTCAGAATGGAAAGGTCGGTACCCTCTACGTTGATGGTATTCAAGTGGCGAAAAACAATAACATGACTTATACGCCGAAAGAGATATTACCTAGAAGCGGATCTGACGGGACCCGCTACAATTGGTTAGGGCGGTCATGCTATGCAGGCGACAATTGCCTGAACAAGACGCTCCTGTATGACTTCATGCTCCTCAATACAGCACTATCGGCTGATGAGATTGCAAAGGCCAAAGAAACGATCAAAGATCTAAATGCGGCCTACAAAGAGAACTCGGATGCGAGTGATGTCGACCTTACGGCAGACGCGGAAGCGCTCACTCTCGGCGACCTGTCGAGCGTCACCGAAGACCTCGTTCTCCCCAATAGAGGCTTGGTGGACAAAGACGTCAAGATCCAATGGACCTCCAGCCATCCAAACATCGTCTCTCCTACCGGGAAACTGACACCTCTGCCTGATGTCGACGCTCACGTTGTCTTGATGGCAACACTCACCAAGAAATTCGATTCCATAACAAAAGATTTCCGTGTTCATGTCCCCGCTACGAATGTCGCAGGGCGGGAACGTACACGCGTCATCGTCAGCACAGACGGTGAAGAGGACGACAAGGCTTCGATGGTGAGATTCCTACTCACATCAGCAGAGTTTGATGTCGAAGCTATCGTCAACAGCAGTTCACAGTTCCACTGGGTAGGGGGTAGCGGTTGGAACGCTTTCCAACCTGTGAGTTGGGTAAAGGACTATATAGGGCTATACTCCCAAGTCTACGACAATCTTCTGCTGCACGATGCCTACTATCCCTCGCCTGAATACCTTACTAGCCGATGGCATGTTGGCAACATCAACAATGTAGGCGGGTATAGCACCCGTTCTGATGGAGCACGCTTTATCGCTAACATCTTACTCGACCAGACCGACGACCGCCCTATCTGGTTGCAAGCGTGGGGAGGATGCAACACCTTCGCTGCAGCGCTCAAGATTATCGAAGACGACTACCCCGAACGCATGGAAGAGGTCGCTCGCAAGATCCGCTTCTACCTCATCTGGGAGCAAGACGGCAGCTATCAACAGTACATTCGCAAGAGCTGGGAGAAATACGACATACCCACCATCATCGCCGATCAGTTCGACTGCATAGCCTACATCTGGAATAAAGTGCTCCCTGACGAAGTGAAGCCTTACTTTTCAGCCGACTTCATACGTCCCAACATTTTGACAGATAAAGGGGCACTTTGTGACATCTACACAAACGTCAACGGGGCCTACAATGCAGAGGGCGACTCGCCGTCTTTCCTTCATTGCATCAACAATGGTCTACGCAACATGGAATCACCGGGCTACGGAGGATGGGGAGGCAGGTATGTCAAAGTGAGAGGCAACGTATGGATGGACACCCCTCCATCGGCCGTCTATAAACATCCGACAGGGCAATATGGCTTTTCAAACAGTTGGTCGAAGAAGATGGAGAACTGGACAACGAAGAACCAAGTAGCCATTCGGACAAACTATTTCCGACCTTTGTGGCGATGGATTCCCGATTTCCAACAGGACTTCGCAGCTCGTGCCGACTGGTGCGTCAAATCTTACAGCGAAGCTAACCATCATCCCATTGCACGCCTCTCTAGTATGTGCGACATGAACGTAAAAAGCGGCCAAACGATTGTACTCGATGCTTCTGAGAGTAGCGACCCTGACGGCGATAAGCTCCACTTCCGTTGGTACATCTACCCCGAAGCCGGTACATACGACGGAACCTCCGAGGCTACTTCAGACCTCTCTACAGAAGCTGCGTTCTCCTACCCTATCCCAGCCGACGCCCGTCTTGGACAAACCATCCACCTCATCTGCGAGGTCAGCGATGACGGACAGCCTACATTGAAAAAATACCTACGCGTCATACTGACGGTCAACGAATTGGCCGACAACATCTCACCTACTGTCAGCAAAGCCTTGCCGCTGACATACTACAACCTCTCTGGCTACCCATTCACAGAACCAGACATGCCAGGCGTTTACGTTGCTAGAGGGAGAAAGGTAATCATCAAGTGAAAGCAAGAAAGACTGGACGAAATAGGCTCTAGAAGGCGCCTAGGAGGGAGAAAAGGCATCTACCGATAGCTCTCCTCAGAAACGAAGGCTCCCACGAGAGCTAAATCCTAGGGAAGATTATTTGGTCAAAGATACGACTGTGGCTGGCCGACAGGGCAGACCGATAGCATAGGAGTTGGCCCTATGAATGGAGGAAGAAATGCTATAGGGGTTTTGCGGGCCAACTCCTATGTTATTACCTAAGTTTGATGAGTTCAGAACTCGTAGTTGTCCTCGCCGTCCCAGGCGGTTTCGACCTTGAGGCGGAAGGTGTCTTCGCCCGTTTCGGCAGACGAGCCGTCGAAGAGGTCGCCGGTGTAGACGGTGATGCGGTTACGCTGTACGGGCACTTCCTCGAGGACGCACTCCTTGAGAACCGTCTCGGAGGCATCAAGGGCAGAGATGGTCATGCGGAGGACACCGGTCTCGGCATGAGGAATGGTATAGACTTCGAACTGCTTCTGGCCCGAAGCCACGTCGAGATTGACGGTCTGCTTGCTGTTGACACTACCATAGCCCGTGATGGCGCTGAGGGTGCTAGAGCCTCCTGTATAGTAGAATTTCAGGCGCTTGATTTCTTGGGGGAAGGCCTTTGTCTGAACGAGTCGGAACATAGCGACGACACGGCGAAGGGTGACGTCGTGGGTCTGGGCCTCATCGCCGACGTTAATCTCGGTATAGTAGGAGAAGGTGTCGGAGAGGAGGTTGCTGGTGAAGGATATCTTATCGAGCGATGTCACGGTGGCGGATGCGGACGTGCTATGACCGATGATGGCGACCTTGTAGGAGCCTTGTGGCAGGGTCATGGCAATGGTGCCGTAGTCGGCATCGCCCTTCTTCTGAACGACGCTCTTCACTTTCGTCTCGCCATCGTAGACAACGAGATTGATGCGCGAACAGACCTGAGAGATGTCGGAGGCAGCGCGTGTAGCGACGGGGTCGTCGAAGGGGATTTGCTCGAAGCCTGTCACACAGAAGGTGACGTTAGTAGGTTCGTCGGGAGTATCGGGTTCGATGCCTACATAAGGTTTCTCGCATGAGGCGAGACTGAATGCTGCGATGCAGACGAGGGCTGAGAGTTTGGCAAAAAGGGCTTTCATAAACGGTTATTCTTTATCTTGATTTGACATTTTCGTAAGGAGTTCATCGCTAATGTAGCGTTAAGGCCCTACAAAGATAAGCATCAAATGGACTTGTCGTATACAAATTAACGAAAAATAACATTATTCAAGTTTCGGTTGTAGAACAAAAACCTAAAAAAGCCTCTTCTGATGTCTAAGGTCTATGACCTTCATTGGCGTCCCATTCGTCTGTGTACAAAAGCAAGCTTTCGCACAACGACCGAGCCGCAATGGTTTCGCAAGCGAAAATCAGACATCATTCGAGGAAAAAACATCGCGCTTCGCGCTAAAAAACATGTCCGTTTGTCATCATAGAGGTGACTACATAGTAACAATGGATGACCAGTGGAAATGCTTTTCTATTGTTTTTGCCTCAGCGAGTGTCAGTGCTTCGCAGAAGTTGTTATCAGCTTGGGCTGGGAGTGCGAGAGCTCGCTCTCAAGCGCTCTGGAACAAGGTGAGAACAAAGGGCGTAGCCCACTGACACGCAATGAGGTGTTTTTATGGTTTTTATCCAAGAACTCCCAAAGTTAAATAACATTATAATCGAGATTACGGCGAGTAACAGCGCTCGTGCATAGTACGCCAAGTCCAATCGTAGCCCAAAAGAATTGCGCCCAGAGAGGAGGGGCTCCCTGGGTGCAATCTGGAAGTTGGAAAAGTGTGCTCTACGGACAGGTTCTACAATTAATTACCAATCAATTACTAACTGAACAATCTTTTCTTTCAAAATCATTTATTATTCTAAACTGCCCGACTGCCCGATAGAGCACACATCGTTTCGGTACAGGTCAGCGCAACACCTTGACTACGTGGCCATCGGCCTGACGTACGATGTTGATGCCACGTGCGAGGCGATTGACAACACGTCCATCGAGGGTGTAGATGGCTGTCGGTTGGCTGCCATGTCGGCTGTCATCAGCGAGATCGTCGATGGCAACCTCATCGCCTCCGAGGTAGTAGAGATGTACGTTGTCGAAGTAAATCCAGGAGTTGGGATAGGTCGCATTCTTCTGGAAGCCAATCTTCACGGGTTTCTCGCCCTCGGCGTTGACGGTAAAGTTGACGGTGACGTCGTTGTAGCGGCCGCCATTGAAGAACGACTGCACCTGAGCACCCGAGTTGGGGGCGACGATGACGTGGTTGGTCAGCACGCGTCCGTTGAGGGTGTAGGTATTGCCGTTGAGTCCGAGCTCAGTAGCCTCCTCAGGTGTAGGACAGGTCTGTGTCTCGTCGAGCCAGAAGTAGACGGGCACGGAGTCGTTGTCGGCAAAGAGGAAGGCATCGACGATGGGCGCATCGCCATTGGCCAGAGCTGACGTACAGGACGTCTCGTCGTTGAAGCGGTAGAGGGCATCGGCGGTGAGGCGGTAGGCACCATTGCGGAGGAGGAAGACCTCCTGCGAAAGGGTCGCCACGCCTGTGTGCCAAGCTTCGTAGCCACCATTGTTGGACTGGACGTTACCCGTCTGACTGCTCAGATAGAGTTCCCATCCCTTAGGTGCGGTGCGGTTGGCCGTCGTGCCGTTGGAGAAGTCAGCGTTCTCGACGAGGAGCGTGATGTCGTAGGGTTCATCGGGCGTAGCGCCGTCGAGGAGGGTATTGGAGAGGATGTAGCGAGCGTAGTCTTTCTTGAGCTCGACAATCCACTCTTCGACCTTCTCGTTGCTCTCGAAGGCCTCATCCTTGACGGCATTGTCAATCTGACCGAGCAGCGTCAGGAGAGCGGTATCGGTGAAGTCGCCTTCGAGTTCAGCAATCTTGATGGAGTAGTCCTGTGCTTGGCTGACAATCTCCTGCACGAGTGGCAGCGACTTGCCTGCATAGTCGAGGGCATCGGTGAGGGCTGAGAGAGCCTGGTTCTTGGTCTCGATGTCAGAAGCTGCGAGGGCCTTATTACCGAGTTCACAAGCATCGGCCAGCTTCTTCTCGGCTGCTACGACGCCGCCCGTGTTGGCATCCTGTGCCTGCTCCATGAGCTGCACGATTTCCTCGTCGAGGGCGTCGCCACTCATGCCGTGGTAGAACAGCTTGAAGCCATGCCAGATGACCCAATGCTCAGCAGGAAGGCTCTCCGTGCCGACGACTCCGATGCGGAGCGTACCGCCATCCGTGGCGACTACGCCAGCGACTTCGACGTCGGTCTTAGCACCGAGTTCTGCAAATTTATCGAACGTAAAGATCTCATAGGCACTCTGTTGCTGGTTGGGAACGTAGATGGTGGTGCCATCCTCGGTCTCGATGGCAGCAGAGCCTGTGGGATAGTTCTCGGTGAGGGCGAGTTCGGCGACATTGCAGAGTTTGGCGTGGTTGTTGCCCGCGTAGACGTAGGCATACTCAGCCGTAGCGTCGAAGGTGTCGTTCTTCCAGTTGGTGTAGTTGTCGGCATTGTTACCGATGCGCACGAAGGCTCGCGTCTGGATGGTGTACTTACCCTTCGGCAAGTTGGACAAGTCGCGATAGATGTGGAAGGGCCTGACGTCCCAGACCTCAGCCGTGCTGTAGTTGGTCTTGAAGTTACCCGTACCCGTTTCGTTCATCCAAACAGGGTTGTTGGCGGGATAGCCACCTGCGAAGGCGGTCTGCGCCTCGCCGTAGGCATAGCTCATGTCGTCGAAGAGGATGCTGATTTCGAGGGGCTCCTTGGCTTCGGCGCCAGCAGCAGCCAGTTGGTCGAAGATCTGCTTGATGCCAGCCTTGAGGAAGTCGTTGTAGCCCTCGATGTCGGCTGCAATCTGCTCAGCCGAGAGCGAACGCTCCTCGTAGGCGGCAGCGAAGTCATCGAGTTTCTGTCCGAGTTGCTCAGCGAGCGGTGCATAGACGTCGGCAGCATAGTGCTCAAGGTCGACGTTCATCTGCTCGATGAAGGACTGCGCCTTCTTATAGGCTTCGATGCTGGCGAGCAGGTTGAGGCGAGCCTCATGAAGTTTGTTGTAGGCAGCGGTGTACTGCGCGTCCTTGCTCTCGTCGGAAGCGGCATCTGCGAGGACCTTAGCCTCGGCCAGCGCACTCTTGAGGGCATCGGCTGCAGCCTGTTGAGCCTCGAAATCTGTCTTGAGCAGTTTCTCGACCGTACCTACCTCAGCTGTGAGGCCTACATAGGAGGGCAGAGCCTGACTGGGACCCGCCATGAAGAACTTGAAATTGTCGGCAGCGACCCAGGTGAGGTTCGTGTCGTCGAACATCAGACCGACGTTGATGCTCTCGACGTCCTGGATGTCGAACTCGAACTTGAAGTGAGCCGGCACGCGGACGAGGTTGCCGTCCTCATCGTCCATCTCGATGTCGCAGAGCGTCTCGGGGCTGTGGTTGACGACATTGCCATCGGTGTAATAGAGGTAGGCGCCTTTGTACTCGTCGGGCGAGACATAGTCATCGCTGCTCTCGGACGAGGTGTTGCGTGCGATGCCGTCGCACTCAAGGACGTAGTGACCAGAGGGCAGACCCGCGATGGTCTGATAGATGAATCCGTCGTTGAGGATGGCCGGAGCGGGACGCCACGCTTCGATGAACTGTTCGATGCGGATGCCATCACGTGTGTTCTCGTAGACGTTATTCGCTTGGAAGCCTTGGTTCTGCCCAATGCCTTCGGTGAGCACCCATCCATTCGTGTTGCCCGTGGAGAAATCGGGATTGGTGAGCAAGTACTTAGTCAGGTCGATGGGGTTGTCGGCCTTGGAATTCTTGACGCCATAGGTCAGGATGGCAGCACGCACGAGAGGACGGAGTTCATCGATGGCTGCATTGATGTCTTCAACCGTCGAAGCATCGTTGTTGTAGACGGCTCCAGCTGCCGAGGTGTCGGCGCCATAGCGCGTAGCATCGAGGAGCATGTCATAGAGGCGGAGGCGTGCGGAATAGACTCTGAAGGCAGCACCGTAGACCTCAAAGTCATCGAGGTTGACACTCTCGACGGGGATGAACTCCCAGTCGATGAACTTGCTGTCGGCAGGATAGTCGAAGAGGACGGGATCGCCTGGGACTTCGCCACCAGCATACTCGTCGCCGTCAACGTTGAAGTTGTTCAGTCCGGGAGCCGACTGGATGTGATAGTAGCCGTGGTCGTTCTTTGTAATCTTGAAGTACCAGCAAGCCTGATTGCGACGGTCGACCTGTCCCGTAGCGGGTCCACCAGCGGCGTACTCGCGGAAGAGGTATTTGTCGGTCACGGCATAGTCGGTACGCATTGTGCCGTTGGGCTGCGGACCGTTGAAGTAGAACGTGCCATTGAGGCGCATCTTGTAGCAGTCGGGGTAGGTCTCTTGCTCGGCTTCGCCGAGGGCTTCGACCATGATCTGGACGTAGGGCACGCCGTCGTCGGACAGACTGATACGCGTGGCCCAGAGGTTAGCCGCCGTAAGGTACTGAGCGGCACCGACATTGCGAATGTAATAGGCCGAACCAGCCTCTACATCAGAGCCTATTACGGTAGGCTCGACGGGAGCTACGGGTGCTACCCACGACTGAGCCATCGCAGCCAGCGTGAGGCAGAGGAGTCCCATCACAGTAAGTAATCGTTGTCTCATGATGTTGAAATTAGTTAGTTGATAATTGTTGGTTGTGTCAGTTAGTGAAGCCTCTCGTATAGGCCAATTGCCCGAAAAGGCATCACAAAAGTAGGCACAAACAAAAATGGTCGTCAAGAAAATAACGACTTTCCATAGGATAATCATAACAAGTTAAACGAAATTGTCCTATCAGCACACGGCCGATAGGACAAAAACAACAATCCTTAGCACAAGACCGACGTCAGAAATGATTTGTGCGGTACTGCTGCGGTGTCGTGCCTATGTGTTTTTTGAAAAGGCGGTTGAAATAGGAGAAATCCTCATACCCGAGCGCATCGGCAATCATCTTGACGGGTTGGTCGGTGGTGATGAGCGAGAACTGCGCACGCTCCAGGAGCAGGCGCGTGATGAACACGTTCGGCGTCTCGCCCGTAGCCTTCTTGAACTCTCGAATGAAATGGCCTTTCGACATGCAAGCCTGTCCGGCAAGGTCGTCGATGTCGAGGCGGCAGCTGACGTTGCGACGGATGTAGGTCAGCACCTTGTGGATGCGGCTGTCCTCGACCTGCGTCTTGGGCGTGGCGAACTTCAGGAAGCGCGACATCAGGATGAAGACGATGCCACGCGACTCGACCTTGTCACAGAACGGGCGTTGCAGGTTCTTCTTATAGTTGTCGATGAGCGTCTGATGGTTGTCGTAGGAGTTGGGATTGGACTCAGGCACCTTCAAGAACGGGTTGACATAGTAGAGCCGCTTGAAGAGCTCGAGGTCCATGGGCTCGGCTTTCACCTCGACGGGGAAGTCGTACTCGTCGAGTATGCTGATGCCATTGTGCAAGTCCTCGAACACGTGTATATAATAATGTGTAAAGAGCGAGTCGCAGATGTCACTATGGCGCGTGAAGGCCGGAATGAAATAGAGATGGCCAGGGCGAAGTTTGTAAGTGCCCGACGGCATCACCACTTCTGCCCCACCCTCGGTGACGTAATAGAGTCGCGAAAAAGGGCTGCAGACATCCTTCCAGTTCCAGTCGCCGTCGTGACGGCAGATGCCCACATTGAGCATGAACAGATGCAATTGGTCTATTGAAAAATTCATCTTGATTGTTAGTTAGTTCATGCAAAGATAGGGATTTTATAGAAAACTGCATCAACCTCGCGTCAATTTTTTTACACTTCAGGTTCTTTTTTTTACATCATAAGCCATTTATTCCTTCCCTCGACCATAATTTGCGCATATAATGCTATTGAATGACACCATTTTTTCGTCATACCGCCGTTTTTTCGCTACCTTTGACCCCGTAAATCCATTTATCAAGCACAAGAATCATGAAAACGAACCGACTAACTACATCACTCCGCCTGATGATCACGATGCTCGGCCTGCTGATTGTGCTGAGCACGAACGCACAAGTCACGCCAAAGAGCCAAATGGAGCACTTGGACCGCTCACCCGTAGCACTGAAGGCACAGGACGGGGGTATCTTCATCAGCTGGCGCCTTTTAGGCACCGATGATGCCGAGACCACTACCTTCGACGTCCTGGCCGGCAACATCATCGTGGCTCGCGACCTGGCGAACACCAACTTCGTTCACACCACGGGTACCATGAGTCGAGAATACCGCATCGTCACGAAGGTGAACGGCATTGCCGTTGACACCACAGCCGCCATCAAACCTTGGTCGGGCGCCTTCAAGCAGTTGAAACTGAACCGCCCAGCCACAGGCACTAACGGCGGCACCTACTCACCCAACGACTGCTCGGTCGGCGACGTCGATGGCGACGGACAGTACGAGCTCTTTGTCAAGTGGGACCCCAGCAACCAGAAGGACAACTCGCAAGGCGGCATCACAGACAACGTCTTCATCGACTGCTACCGCCTGACGGGCGAGCAGCTGTGGCGCATCGACCTAGGGCGCAACATACGTGCTGGCGCCCACTACACTCAGTTCATGGTCTATGACTTCGACGGCGACGGCCGCGCTGAGTTGATGTGCAAGACGGGGCCCGGCTCGCTCGACGCAAAAGGCAACTACGTCAATGCCGTGGCTACGGATGCCAGCATCAAGAGCGTGAGCGGCACAGCCCTCTTCCGCACCAACGACGGCCGCATCACGGGCGGACAAGAGTGGCTCACCGTCTTCCATGGCACTACGGGCGAGGCTGTCCACACCATCTTCTACAATCCCAACCGCAACACCACCTACGGCGGCGCGGCCGACGGCTCGTTCAACTGGGACGACCGCAGCGGGCACAACGACAAAGCCAGCTACGGCAACCGCGGAGAGCGCTACCTGGCCGCCGTTGCCTATCTGGACGGGCCTGACGCCCCACCCTCCGGCATCTTCAGCCGCGGCTACTACACCTTCGCCTACGTCTGGGCCGTGAACTTCGACGGCAAACAGTTGCACCAGCGATGGCTACATGCCTCGAACGCCAAGACCAGCTACAAACTGACCACCTACGATGCGAGCGGAAAGGGCACGACAAAGACTTACTCCAACCTGCCCGCCTCTACAAGCGGCGGCGGCAGCCGGACCCTCTACGGCAATGGCAACCACAACCTCTCGGTCGCTGATGTCGACGGCGACGGCTGCGACGAGATTATCTGGGGGTCGGCGGCACTCGACCATGATGGCAAACTACTCTACGCCGTAGGCTTCGGGCACGGCGATGCCATCCATCTGGCCGACATGAACCCCGACCGCCCTGGGCTTGAACTGTTCGACATACATGAAGAAAAAGGAACGTATGCGTGGGACCTGCATGACGCACGCACGGGCGAAGTCCTCTTCAAAGGCGGTCCCTCAGGCGTCGACAACGGACGAGGCATGGCTGCACAGCTCGACAGTCGCCATCGCGGCTACTACTTCTCGTCGGCCAAGGCAGGCGAGCAGCGGAGCGCCGTAACCGGCAACATCGTCTCCAACGCCTCGACATCGATGAATTTCCGTATCTACTGGGATGGCGACCTGCAAGACGAACTGCTCAACGGCAACCGTATTGACAAGTGGAACGGCGGCGGCGTCACGACTCTCTTCAGCCCTGCCGACTACAACCAATCACAGACCTGCAACAGTTCCAAGGCAACGCCCAACCTCTCAGCGGACCTCTTTGGCGACTGGCGCGAGGAGGTCATCTATTGGTCGAAGACAGATAATGCCACGCTCAACATCTTCACAACCAATATTCCTTCGGACTATATGATTCCTACGCTGATGCACGACCACACCTACCGCATGGGCATCTGCTGGCAGAACACGGCTTACAATCAACCTCCTCACCTCGGGTACTACCTGCCCGACTATGCCATTGACCGTGCACAGGCACAATTGATACCGCTCGAAGGCACGCTGATGGAACAGACCGTCAGCCTCGGCGACAGCATCCGTCCCATCGTCTGTCAGTGGAAGAACTGCTCGTCCAAGCCAGCCATCACCAGTACCGCACCCGACGGCTCCAAGAAATACCTGAGCAACGACCTGCCTGGCTTCACCAACACCATCGATGTCCAAACCAACACACTCTCCATCATCGGCAAGCCTGAGATGACGGGCAACTACACCTTCTCGGTGCGATTAAAAGCACAAGGCAAGACGGCCATCGACAAGATCATTAAGGTTCACGTAGTGCAAGCTGATGGGATAAGGGACATTAGAGCTAACGGGCACGGGAACGATAACAGGAACGTTAATGGGAGTAAGACTTATGACTTACTGGGGCGTCGGCAACCTGACGGCCTCAGCCACGGGCTGAACATCATTAAAGAGAGCTATGCCAACGGTCGAACAGCCCATAAGGTTTATATGCGATAACCACACACCTCAATATCTGGCACCGATATGCGAAGACTATTTTCCATTTTCATCCTTTCACTCACCGCCGTCTGCGCCATAGCACAGGACAGCAGCCTCAGCCGCCACGACTTCTTCTACGCAGGACAAAGTAAGCGCATGCGCATGTTCATCGTCAAGGACGGCCAAGTGAGCTGGGCCTACGAGAATAAGAGTTGGCGCGGCGAGATTAGTGATGCCATCCTGCTCACCGACGGCCACATCCTGATGGCTCATCAGTACGGCATCGCCGAGGTGACGCAGGACGACCGCGTCATCTGGCACTACGACGCCCCCACTGGCACCGAGATCCACACCATCCAACCCATCGGGCGACAGCACGTGGTGTTCGTGCAGAACGGACATCCCGCGAAGGCAGTCATCATGGAGATTCCTTCAATGTCCATCGTCCGTGAATTCGAATTGCCATGCAATGAGACGGGTTCGGTACATGGTCAGTTCCGTAACGCACGCCTCAGCCAACGCGGCACGCTCCTCGTAGCCAATATGGGTCAAAACTTCGTTAGCGAATATGCCGCCAACGGCGTTGAACTCGCCCGTTGGGAAGCGCCTCGCGCATGGTCGGTCACCGAGACACCCGACGAGCACCTCCTCATCGTGGGAGGACGCGGCCATATCTGGGAGATGACACGCGGGGGCGAGGTCGTATGGGAGGCCGAAACGGCCCCCCTCGGAGTGACGTCACCCCAAAAGATGGTGCGCCTGCGCAACGGGAACGCCATCATCAACAATTGGTACAACGAATGGAACAAGACACCGATGGACACGCTCAACGCCCCGGTGCAGGCCATCGAGCTCGACCCACAAGGACAGGTCATATGGCAACTGCGTTCGTGGCAGCATCCCGACTTAGGCCCCGCTACCACCATCCAACCGCTTAATCAAGCCGTGAACCGCGACCGCCTGTTCTTTGGTGAGTTCAATGGTCGAACGCCCAAACTGTTCGTACAGCCTAACGAGCCGCTCGGCATCGGACGAGGGATTCACCCTGGGCGCGTGGCTTGGATTCACGCTCCTGGTGTAGCCCGATGGGATGGGCTGACAGGCTTGTGGGTCGAAGACCGCTGGAACAGCCAGCCCAAAGCTGATGCGATGGTGCGAGAGGCTATCGTCCAACTCACAGGCGAACTGACACCCGAGAAGGCATGGCGAGCACTCTTCCGCCATTTCAACCGCACACATGGACGGGGCAACAGAGGCTACAAACGCGGCGAACAGATTGCCGTGAAACTCAACCTTAACAATGCCCTTACCCACCACGACACCATCGAGTTGAACTCCTCGCCATTCATCACGCTGGCGTTGGTCCGCTCGTTGGTCCACGATGGCGGCGTTCGTCAGCAGGACATCATCCTCTGCGAGCCCAGCCGCGCCATCACAGACAGCATCTACAACAAGGTCCATCGTGAATTCCCCGCCGTCGTATTCATCGACCATATCGGCGGCGACGGCCGCCAACGCTGCGACTACTACCCCGATCAGATTACCTACTCGGCCGAGAACGGAGCTATGGCAAGAGGGCTGGCACGTTGCATCGTCGATGCCACCTACGTCATCAACAGCGCCCTTTTGAAAACCCATAAGGGCCCAGGCGTGACGCTGACAGGCAAGAACTGGTACGGCGCTACCGACATCCACCTCATCTGGCGGCAGAACGCCCACGAACATGTGAGCCCAGACAAGCGCAATGGCCGTCCCGCTTACAAAACCTTCGTCGACTTCATGGCACACAAAGATCTCGGGCAGAAGACACTTCTCTTCCTCATTGATGCCACCTATGGCTCGCGCGATGTCAACGGAGCGCCAGCGCCCAAATGGGCACAGGCGCCCTTCCTTGGCGACTGGCCCTGCTCGATTATCGCATCTCAGGACGAACTGGCCTGCGATGCTGTGGGCATGGACCTCATCATCAGTGAGTGGCCGGAGTTCGAGAACCTAAGCTATTGCGATGAATACCTTCGCGAAGCGGCTATGATCCCCAACGCCCCCAGCGGTACCATCTACAAGCAGCAAGGCAAGGCTCTCACAGAGCCTCTCGGACTGTTCGAGCACTGGAACAACCGCGAGCAACGCCAATACACCAAGCTTGACTTGCGCTATAAGAAAATCGAAGAAGAGTGAATAACAATTCTACCTTATGAAGTTCAAGAGTTTACGCATATCGTTGGCAACCATCGCGCTCATCTTGAGTTGCCATGCCATCGCCAAAGATGCCTTTCAAGGCATCCTCCCGGTCACCGACCCCAAGATGAGCATGAGCCTCAACGGCACTTGGCAACTGAAAGTTCAAGAAGGCATTGCTCCATCCAAGGCGGTGCCAGAGGCCGATGCCTCATGGCGGTCAATACCCGTTCCCGGCTGTTGGGAGGCCTATGGTTTCTGTCCGCCAAGTTACGACAGCGCCATCCCTTTGACTGGCTACTATCGTACCACCTTCGCCATCCCCTCGCAATGGAAGGGGCAACGCATCGTTCTCCGTCTGGACGGCGTTCTCTATGCCTACGACCTTTGGCTCAACGGTAAATATGTAGGCGAGTGGCACTCAGCCTACAACAGCGCACTCTTCGACCTCACGCCCTTCATCGACAAGCGAGTCAAACAGCAACAATTGGCTCTACGTGTCATCACACAGCACATTTGTAGCGACTTTGACTACAACGACGACTGGGCTCCCTGCGGCATCTTCCGAGACGTGACACTCTTCGCCGTGCCCGACATCCATCTCACCGACCTCACCATCACGACGAAGATGAATGGCGACGTGGAGGTGAACACGCTCGTAGCCCATGCCGACAAGCATACCATCGTGGAACATACCATCGAACCATTAGGGCTCAAAGCTGAGGGGCCGCAAGCTCATCTGCACGTCGACAGCCCCCACCTCTGGACCGCCGAGACGCCCTATCTCTACACCCTCCACACACGCCTCATCCGCAAGGGCAAGGAACTACAACACTTCCGCCACCGTTTTGGCATCCGCGAAGTCAGCGTTGACGGCAAGATCCTGAAGCTCAACGGGCAGCCCATCAAACTCCGCGGCGTCACATCCCATGCCACTGATCCACGCACCGTCAAAGTCATCGGCGACAGCCTCACGTTGAAGGACATGCGCCTCATGAAAGCCGCATCGGTCAACTACATCCGCACCTCTCACTATCCCCGCGAACCACGTTTCTACGAGCTGGCTGACTCGCTCGGTTTCTACGTCATAGATGAAGTTCCTTTCGGCTATGGCGATAAGCATCTCTCCGACACTACGTTCTACGCCGAGCTCCATCAGCGCGCACAGGCGACCATCCGCCGCGACAAGAACCACCCCTGCGTACTCATCTGGAGTCTGGGCAACGAGAATCCGCTCACCGACATCTGCCTACGCTTGGGTCATGAAGTCAAGCGAGAGTTCGATGCCACACGCCCCATCTGTTACCCGCAGATCGGCAGCTATTTCCGCCGTTTCGACTTCAAGTTCCCCGACGTAGCTGACATCTACGCGCCCCACTACCCCACCGTGGGTCAGATCGGCGGGTTCTACCAACGCAGCGACCGCCCCGTCGTCTTCACTGAGTACTGCCATACACTGGGCATCTCCTTCGAGGACCATGACCGTCAATGGCAGATCATTGAGCGCACACCCTGGCTCGCTGGCGGAAGCGTATGGGAATGGGTTGACCAAGGAATGCCGTTCCACGAAGAGCGCGCTGATGCCTACGGATACGAGGAGCGCGTATTCACCTCGCCCCACGGAGGTTTCATGATGGCAGGTAACAAGGGGACTGACGGACTACTGTATGCTGACCGGACACCCCTACCGAATTACTATGAGCTACAACACAACTACGCCCGTGCCTTCATCACCGACAGCATCCTCCAGGCTTATCTGAACACCAACGCGGTTGCGGCTATCGATCTCAACATCTGCAATCGTTACGACTTCATTGACCTCAAGGACAATGTCACTTTCCATTGGACACTGACAGCCGACCGCGACACGCTGGCCACTGGAGCCTTCTCGCCCGCCTGCCCACCGCGTAAGCAGACTACCTATACGCTCTCTCTGCCTGTCAAGCCCGACACCGCACGCATCGGCCTGCTCAACATCGACGTCAGTGATGCCACCGGACTCGTATTCCTTCGCCAAGCCTTACCCATCGAGCCGCAGCCCTTGCAGCCACGGCTCTCATCCGTTTTCAGCCATCCCTCCGCTGATCCTCTCGCACTCCTGCAAGAGGGTTTCCTTGTGCGGGCAGGGCGCAAGGCGACCATGGCCGAACGCCTGAAAGTAGGCGACAAACGGCTCGAACGCTACCTCCTGCGACTCGGCCCTGATGGTCGCCATGCCGCCACCATTGCGACCGACATCCACACATCCCCCGCCGCTCATGCCACCTACGTCACCTTCGACCTCACCCCCGACAGTTCCGATACCTTCCTTTCCGAACTCGGTCTGGCCTTCCTACTACCCCCAGCCATTGACCGCGTCAGGTGGATAGGCCAAGGACCGTTCCCCTCCTACCCCGGTCGCTACCGCGCCAACCGCTACGGTTTCTGGGCTATGCGCCAAGGCGACCTCTACTTCGAGGGCAACCACCGAGGCGTCGATGCGGCCCTCTTTACGGACGTCGAGGGCAATGGATTGCTTCTTGTGTGCAGGCAGGGCGATGTCAACTTCGAGCAGACCGACCGAGGCATCGTGGTGACCTGCAATGCCGCCGTAGCCGGACAAGGACCTAAGTTTGCGCGCACGGCCTATCCTGTCACGGCAAGGGACATCGGAACAGTTCATGGTGATTTTTACCTCTACCGCGTCGAAGCCAAGGCTGTCCCTCAACTCTTGCAAACCCTCTTTGGCGATGCCGAAGACGTTCCACTGCCTCATCACCCATTCTTCACGCAATATGACACCTATCTGATGCGCTTCGCCGATATCGTACAATAGCGCAAGGGCACGCCTTATTTCCTCAATTTTCAAAAAAAGCCTTCGTTTTCGTCGGCGTTAACGTTTTTATTCCTACCTTTGCGGCGCAAAACAGAGAAAGAAGACAAGGCATGAAGGATTTAAGCAACAAGCGTGTGGCTGCGCTGCTCTCGGGCGGAGTAGATAGCTCGGTGGCTGTAGCGCTGCTGGTGGAGCAGGGCGTGCGCCCCGACTTGTGGTATATTCAGATAGGTCCCGACCGCGACCAGACCGACTTCACTTGCACCATCGAGGAAGACCTGGAGATGGCGCGTGCCGTAGCCTACAAATATGGCTTGCCGCTTCAGGTCATCGACCTGCACAAGGACTACTGGGAGAAGGTGGTGGACTACACGATGTCACGCGTGCGGGCAGGACTGACGCCTAACCCCGACGTGATGTGCAACCGCCTGATCAAGTTCGGCGTCTTCGATGAGCGCGTAGGCAAGGACTACGATATCATCGCCACTGGCCACTACGCCACGACGGAGGAAGAGGTGGTGGAGGTTAGCGGGAACGATAACGGGAACGGGAACGAAAACCATTCGTCAGCAGCAACCAACTTGTCAACTATAAAAGAAGGAAACAACTCGTCAACTTGTCAACTCGTCAACTCGTCCACTCGTCAATTAACATGGCTTTGCACGAGCCCCGACCCCGTCAAGGACCAGACCGACTTCTTAGCACAACTGCAGCCGTGGCAGCTACAGAAGGCGTGTTTCCCCATCGGCCATCTGCCCAAGGCTGAGGTTCGGGCCATTGCCGAGCGCGAGCACCTGTTGGCCGCTCATCGCAAGGACAGCCAGGGCATCTGCTTCCTCGGAAAGATCGACTACAACAACTACATCCGCAAGTTCCTCGGCGAGCAGCCCGGACAGGTCATCGACCGCAAGACGGGTCGCGTGCTGGGCATGCATCGCGGCCTCTGGTTCCATACCATCGGGCAGCGCAAAGGCCTCGGCTTCGGCGGCGGCCCTTGGTACGTGGTCGAGAAAGATATGGAGCGCAACATCCTGTGGGTAGTGAATGGCTATGACCCCATCGAGTCCTACAGCGACCACTTCCGCATCACGGCGCCCCATTGGCTGACAATCGACCCGTTTTGCTACGCCATGAGCCCGTCGAATGCCCCCTCCCCCACCCTCAGCATGACCATCAAGATTCGTCACACGCCTGACTTCTGTCCTGCCGAAGTACGCCTCCTGCCCAACGGCGACCTCGACATCCACACCGAGCGCCCCCTGCAAGGCGTAGCACCCGGCCAGTTCGGCGTCCTCTATGACACGCAGAAGCACCGCTGCTATGGTTCGGGAGAGCTGCGTATAGGCGAATTCAATTAACGATTTCCATTTACCTTTCCCCTCTTTCCACCCCCACTTCTACCCTATCTTTTTTCGGGAGAGCATGGAAAGAGACTTGCTTACAATCATTTAGCGAGCGCCCCATGGAATAAAGGTTTCCATGGGGCGCTTGCTGCATTTAAAACCGAAAGGCCGTACCTTTGCCGCCGAATCTAAATACGATTACGGCAATGAATGGAAAAAGATTTTTGGGGATGCTTGCCCTCGCGTGCGCGTTCCTTTATGTTAAGGGTGCTGTCCTGGGCGACAGCGACTATCGACCTGCACAGCCTTTGACGCTCTGGTATCTGCAACCCGCCGACGCGCACGGCGTCAGCAATGCCTGGATGGAGTATTACCTGCCACTGGGCAATGGTCACCTCGGCGCGATGGTGGGCGGCGGCACCGATACGGAGGCCATCCAACTGAACGAGAAGACGTTCTGGGAAGGCAACGCGCAGACGTATGGGGCCTATCAGAACTTAGGCTACCTGTACATAGAGAACTTAGCTTCTCACGGCAAAGCGACTGACTACCACTTCGCCTTGGACCTCACCACGGCCATCGCCGAGACGGCGTGGGAGGAGGGCGGCGTATGCTACTGCCGAGAGGTGTTGTGCAGTTGGCCCTCGCGTTGCCTCGTCGTCCATCTGAGCGCATCGAAGCCCGGTGCCATTGGCTCGTGCATCCGCATCGAGGGCACCCACGGCGAGGTCGTCAGCTACGCAGGTGCTACCGGCACCATGACAAAGCACTTGCAGACGATAACGGCTACGACAATTGTCGGCGTCTATGCCAACAGCGGGGCTACAATCGCGACCAACGACAAAGGCATCACGGTGAGCAACGCTACGGAGCTGACGGTCGTCCTCGCGGCAGAGACCGATTACGACGCTACAGCGGTAGGCTTCGTCAGCGGAACAAGCAGCCTGGCGGAACGAGCACGCAAGCATGTGGTGGAGGCAGCAGCCAAGGGGTGGCACCGACTGAGAGAGGAGCACATCAGCGACTATGCCTCGCTATTCAATCGCATGGCGCTCAGCCTCGAAGGCGATGCATCTAACCGCCCCACCGACGAACTAGTAAAGAATGCCGAGACGCTCAGCGACGAAGAGCACCGCACACTGACGGAACTCATTTTCGCCTACGGACGATACCTGCAGATAGCCTCGTCGCGCGACGGGACCGTACCGACAGGGTTGCAAGGCCTATGGTGTAACCACAACGACCCGCCATGGCACGCCGATATCCACGCCAATATCAACGTACAGATGAACTATTGGCCATCGGAGACGACTAATCTCGCCGAGACAGCCCTTCCATTATTGAATTATATCTTCACGGGCGCCATCGTACAGCCTTACTGGCGACAGTATGCGCGCGAGTATACGGGCACCGCCGCTGGATGGTTGTGTTTCTGGGAGAACAACATCACAGGCTTCTCATGGGTAGCCTCCCCCGAGCACTCCTACTGCGGCGCCCCAGCCTGGCTCTGCTGGCACCTATGGCAGCACTACCTCTACACGCAGGACGAGCATTTCCTCAGACAATGCGCCCTGCCCGTGATGCTGAGCTGCGTTGACTTCTGGATGAAACGGCTCGTCCGCGACCCGACCGATGGCACATGGGTGTGCCCAGGCGAATGGAGTCCTGAGCAAGGCCCCTTGGACGATGGGACGGCCCACACACAGCAATGCGTCTGGAATCTGTTTGCCTGCACACTCCGCGCTCTCGACATCGCGGGCGTCAGGGCGGATGCCATACGCGAGAAATTTGCAGAATTGGACACGGGCTTGCATACCGAGTCCTACGACGGAGCTTACGGCGACTGCGTGAACGGGGTGACGCGTGGTGACCTGCTGCTGCGCGAATGGAAACATCTGCCCTACACGAGTGCAGCCGAGCGCCAGCATCGCCACGTCTCGCATCTGATGTGCCTCTACCCTTTTAACCTGCTTGACGGCGATGCCACATTGACTCAAGCCGTACGCCATTCCCTGCTGCTACGCGGCGAGCGCAATACGGGTTGGGCGATGGCCTGGAGGCTCTGCCTATGGGCCCGTCTGGCCGACAGCGAACAGGCATACGCCACGCTGCGATCGGCCTTGCGGCATGCCAAGAGCTATGCCGTCAGTACGAATCCTGCCGTGGCCGGCATCTATTGCAACCTGCTGTCGGCCCATCCTCCATTCCAGATTGACGGAAACTTCGGCGTCACGGCGGGCATAGCTGAAATGCTGCTGCAGAGTCATGGGGGTATTCTGCGCCTATTGCCAGCACTGCCCGAAGCTTGGCGGGACGGCGGCATGGTACACGGTCTGCGCGCTGAAGGAGGATTTGAGGTCGACATCAGTTGGCGAGGCGATGACGTGGAGGCCAACGTCCGCTCGCTGGCGGGGCACGACTGCCGGCTGCACGTCCCAGCCGATCGGTACGTGACCATCACAGATGCCGACGGACAAACACTCTGCTGCAATCATGGCGAGAAAACGACCTTGGAGTTCGCCACCATCGAGGGCGAGAGTTACATCGTCTCGCTTACCAACACGGAAGGAACAGAGACGGCCAAGCATGAGATTATGGCGAGGCACGACTCATCTACGTCCAACCGCTACGACCTCGCTGGACGAAGACTTATGATTCGTCCCGTTCGAGGGCTTTACATCGAGAACGGGCGCAAGTGGATGGTCCGTCCACAATGAGACCGCTAGACTCTGACGATTTAGACTGTTGATGTTTATTCTTACACAAAGACGCGGAGACACAGAGTTCTTATGTTTTCTCTGTGTCTCCGTGTCCTAAAACTTATCACCTTTAAGAGGAAAAGTGAAGTCTTTACTTGACAAGGACCTTGCGACCTCCGACGATGTATACATCGCCTCGACGTGGCTGGCTGACGCGACGGCCGTCGATGGTGTAGACAGGCTGTCCACTGAGCGCGTCGGCCGAAGTGATGTCATGGATGCCGACAGCAGGATCGACCTTCACGCGGAGGATGCCTTCGGCAATCTGACTGTCGTCCCAGACGAGACCACGCTCGCGGTCGATGAGGATGGTCTCGAGGACAGGCGTGCCCGAGACACTGCTGACATCCTTCCAGAGACGTACGATATCGCCATCCCGGGCGCTTTCGATGAAGGCATCGGAGCAATAGAGTTGGAGGGTGCCGTTGATGGTGAGCTTCCCTATGTTCTGCAAAGAGGTGCCACCCGTGGACGTCTCCGTAGCCGCGCGGCTGAAGCCGAGTTGCAAGAAGGCGCCTTTGGCGATAGTGACATTCTTGCCGTCGAAATTCATCTGTCCCGTGGTGGCCGAGGCGGTAGCTCCGACGTGGAGCGTGCCGCCAGCCAGGACGTTGACAGCGCTATTGAGCAAGGGCACCGAAGCGGTGGTGACGCCTGAGAGGGTACCGCCTTTGGCAACAGTGAGGGCACCAGTGCCGAGCTGTGCGCCCGACTTGATGCAAAGCTCACCGGCATTGACGCGCGTGGTGCCCGTGTGGTTGCTCTTGCCGCTGACGGTCATCTTGCAAGTGCCGACCTTCGCGAAGTTGGTTTTGTTGCTGCCACCGCCATCGGTGAAGGTGCCAGCGAAGGTGAAGTCGCCGAGGTCGCTGTTACCTACGTTCCACGTATTGCTGCCACTGACGGCAGTCTGATTCTTGAAGTTGGAAATCGGATGAGCAAGCGAGCCCGTGCCAGAGAGGCGGCCGATAGTGAAGGACTGGGCCACGTTCGTGACAGTGCATCCTGCAGCGATGTCGAGGGTAGCCTTAGGCATGCCCGTGCTGGCATCGAGAGGCAACCAGATTTCCTTCGTGGTATGCTTGATGGTACCTTCGAACTTCGACCAGTCGCCGGTGATGCGCACGCGGCTGACCTTGTTGCGCGGCACGATGGTGAGCGTGCCTTCGCCCGTAATCTTATTGGCGTAGGCAGTGTAATAAACATCCGTCAGATACCAAGTGCCAGACTTGCCCTTAGGAACGACGATGGCGTGGGAGGCTGCTTGCGAGTCGTCGTAGAGGGCGCCGCCCTGGAACTCGACCGTCGCGGCAGGATTACCGCTGAAGGTGTTGACCGCACCGGCTGCGATGACCAAGCGTTGGAGCGAACTGTTGGCATAGACCTTCAGCCAGGCGTTACCTGTCTTGGTGAGGAGGGTTCCACTGAACCCGCGATTCATGTTGAAGTCGGCATTCGTATTGAGCACGCCACCCTCAGCCGTAAGGAACTGCATGGGCGAGCCCTGTGTGACGGTAGCTGTATTGCGCAACGTAGCGCCGTTCTCTATGATGAACTTATTGGCAGCGGTGTTGACGCCTCCGAGGTGGCCATGGGCTTGGTTCTCATTGCTGAGCGATGCAACTGAGAGCGTACCCTGACTGATGCGTGTACCGCCAGTGTACGTATTGTCGGTAGAGACGGTAAGCGTGCCCGTGCCGCGCTTGATGAGTTTGGACTTGCCGACGATGGCACCCGTGCCGCTGAAGGTATAGTTCTTACTGGCATCGACTATGATGCTATCGGCTTGGATGTCGCCCTTGATGCTGACGGCTACACGGCTGGCATCGTCGGTGAAGCGCACGATGTCGTCGGTGACGAAGCTCTCAGGCGTCGTTGGGCTTGCGGTGAGGGCGAAGTTCTCGTCGCCACCGAACTGCCACTGAGCGCTCTCGGCTCCCGTCCAGACGATGTCGCCAGCCGAACGGACGGCACTGACGACGAGGTAAATCTTGTCGTCCTGCTGCTCGAGCTCAGCCTTGACGGAGGTGCCCAAACCTTCGATGATGACATCTGAGAGCTTGCCTTTGATTTCTTCAACGCCCTCGAACAAGAGGTAGCGCCCAGCCGCGAGATCGCTGGCGCCATCGGACGTATGGACTACAAACTCCAGCACAGGCGCCAAGTACTTAGGCCCGTAGTTGAGCCAATTGCCAGTGAGGTGCGTCTCGATGTTGACAAGGCGTGCTTGGATAGCATCGGCAGCAGTACCCTCGCTGTAGACATCCATCTGCACGCGAGCACCGAAGCCAAGCATAAGGGAGTCTGTCTGAAGGCGTCCACGATGGTCAGCACCGCCAGGGCGAAGGATGGAAGCATAGTCCATCTTGATACGGCGGAAGGCACCACCGTCGGAATTAAGTTCGGCAAAACGGTTGAGCCAGAGGCTACTCTGGAGCATCTTGCCATTGAAGTTGACCGTGCCCGCCCAAACGTCGGTGCCCGCCGTGTGGGTGAACTCCGTGGAGGGGAGCGTCAAGACACCATCGCCCTGCTTGACAAGGCGTGCCTTGCCTGTAAGGCTACCGCCGCTGACAGTGCAAGCAAAGACTTCGGTGTTGACTTTGGCCGTAGCGTTGAGAATGTTGCTATTGGTGCCCTGCACCCAAGTGGGGACATAGAAGGTGGCTACGGCAGGTTGGGCTCCATCGGACATGCTGACGGTCGTATTGGCCGACTCACAGATGAGAACGTGCTGACCTTTCTGTTCGGCATTGATGGTAGCGCCATTGACGAGCACGACGCGGCCTGTAGTGGTCAGAGGTGGCGGAGGGGTGGTGATGCCTTCCATCTGCCCGAGGAAGTAACTCTTGTGAGGCGGTTGGTTGTAGCCCACGCACTGCCAGACCATAGCATTGCGATACTGATGGTCGTGCCAAAGGGTGTAGATGCGGAAGGTAGTGGGAATGGCGGTGGTCCAGATGCGGATCTTGGTATTGTTCTCGGCTCGCATGACCAGTTCCTCACGCCAGTCGCCGAAAATATCGGCAAGGGCGCTGGGATTGTTCTTGCTGCTGTTGCTGGTGTTGCATCCCGATGTGGTGAACAGACGACCACCTCCAGGCTTGTAGATGGCGCCCTCACGTGCATTGCTGCCTGGGCTGTCCATCACCTCATCACAGAGGTCACCATCCCAATAGATGCGCTGATTCAGATGGCTCCAGAAGAGGGCGTCGTTATCATTGCCTGTTGAAGGCCCGCCGTCGATGACCTTGTCGGCGGTGAGGGAGACGAGCCCTGTCTGCGTAGTGCGTCCCATCGAACCGGGGAAGGAGTTGGAGAAATTTGCAGCGAGGGCACGTCCGTCGTCAGCCGTGGACTGCAGGCGATAGAGGATCTTGCCCGTAGTGGCATTCCAATAGGTGCAAGCGGGCGATGTCTCGTTGCATGTGAACTGCTCGCTACCGTGACGATAGGGGTCGAGGTCGGCGCAATGCTGAGCATCGCCATGCCCGAGGCCCGTCGTACAGAGGCCCTTGCCATTGTCGTCGATGATCATGCTGCCGAAGATGATCTCGTCGCGGCCATCCCAGTCGACATCGCCGATGGAGAAGTTGTGGTAACCATTGCCGAACCAAGGCGAACCTCCGCTGTACTCGTTCCAACGCCAACGCTGCGTCAGTTCGTGTGTCTTGGGGTTAACGTCGAGGGCACACATCTTGTGACGCGTGTAGCAGCCTCGGCCAAGGAAGATGCTGGCATGGCGGCCATCAAGGAAGGGCGCTCCGAAGTAGTGCTTGGTGGCACGGTGACCGGTATCATTCTCGCCCCATACGGTCTTATAGTCGCTCTCGCCAGCTTCAAAGCGCGGCAGCGGATAAGCCATGGGCGTGAATTTGTCGGTCTGTCCGTCCCAACCATAGGGTTCGCCCGTCTCGCCGTTAAGATAGAGCAGGTATTCAGCGCCGTTGCGGGTATACTCGTCACGAGGGGCGTAGTAACTCATGTTGCCTATCTGGATGTTATGACCCGTAGCGGTATGGATAATCATGTTGTCGGCACCGCGCATAATGCACTCGGCCTTGCCATCCTCGTCCCAGTCGAAAGCCACAAGGTCCCACTGCTCATCAGGACCTGCCATGAGGTTCGGGCCGAGGTCGATGCTCCAGAGGCGTTTGCCCTCGAGGGTATAGCACTCATAGAGGTTGAAGCGCGTGCGGTTGCCTGACTCGGTGAGCGAGGGGTTGCTGCCCTTGTAGTTACGCTTGATGATGAATTCCACAATGCCATCGCCAGTCACGTCGCCCAGTGAGATGTCGTTGAGCTCGTACATAGCAGTGACGACGGCTCCGGCGCGGTCGGTCACGGCAGCCACGCTGACGTCCTTGTAGCCATTATTCCAGCGCGTCACCTCTGCGCACTTTTCCTGTTCGACACCATTCACCACGGCTGCCACCTGATACTTGGTGGTGGCACTACCTCCGCTATGGGAGTAGCAGCCGACGGTGAGGCCCGCCTTCAGGAGATTGCCGTTGGCATAGAGGTTGTAGGTCACGTCATAGTATTCCTCGCCGAAGATTTTCCAACTGACGAAATTGCCGCTGCCCGAGCCGCCGTTGACGTTGGCTGGCACTGCTACGAGGCCACGATCCAAGCGGTCGGTATGGCGTTGCGCAAAGAGGGGCATGAACGCAAACATGACCAACAAAAAGAAGATTGTTCTTGTCTTCATTGTCTTATCGTTTATGTTAGTAATCGGTAAATGAAAGCGCTTGAGGACATCAGAAGCGCCTTAGCGCTGCAAAAGTAGCAAGTTTTCATGAGGTAGGCGTTAAGTTATTTGTTTTTTAACCTTTGTTTTTTGCTCAAAGGCGACGCTTATGCGAAGAAAAAGGCCGTTTTGCTTGTACAACTGCAGAAAAAAGCCTTACTTTGTACTCCATAAAGCACCCGAAACGTATTTTGTATCACCGAAAAACCATCACCGATATGACATTCACAGAAAAAGCCTGGCCTATATTTGAGAAGGCCATTCGCGACTTCCATGTCACTAACGACGTCGATACTCCCATCCAGAACCCCTATCCCGAGGACTGCATCGAGCACGACCTCTATCTGAAGAACTGGATAGACACGGTTCAATGGCATCTGGAGGACCTCATCCGCGATCCAGAGATTAACCCTGTTGCCGCCCTTGCGCTCAAACGGCGCATAGACCGCAGCAATCAGGAGCGTACCGACCTCGTGGAGACCATCGACAGCTATTTCTACACACGCTTTCATGATGTAGAGCCTAAGTTTCAAGCGACCATCAACACGGAGAGCCCAGCTTGGGCAATAGACCGATTGAGCATCCTCGCCCTTAAGATCTATCACATGAGCGAGCAAACGAAGCGCACCGATGCCAGCGAAGAGCATCGAGCCGCCTGTCAGAAGAAACTGGATGTACTATTGGAACAGCAAGAAGATCTCTCGACAGCCATCGACCAGTTGCTCGCCGACCTCGCAGAAGGACGCAAATGGATGAAGGTGTACAAGCAGATGAAGATGTACAACGACCCATCTACCAATCCTGTGCTATACGGGAAGAAGTAAGGAGTGGTAACAAAAGAGATGTGAGAGCTACAATTTTTCAACAATGAAGCGCTATCTCCTTTTCCTCGTATTGCCTTTGCTTGCTGTGGCCTGCTCCGATGATGAGCGCGACGAACCCTATCCGTCACTCATCACCGAGATGGCCATCTTGCGTTCAGATGCCGATGGCGTCATCAGTCGCTTCACCACGGACGGAGGTGCTACCTATGCCCTCTCGAAGTCTCTCTCAGGCGTACATCCCAACGCGGCTTGGCGTTTTCTCGTTGGCTATGCCCTCGATGACAGCCAGCATGCCGCCATCTATGCGATGGACCCTGTCGTCGTATTGCGCGACAGCACGTCCCGCGCCAAGGTGTATCGCGACCCTGTGGCCTTCGTCAGCTCGTGGCTCGGCGGTGGTTTCGCCAATTTCCACCTGCTGCCGCGGACACAAGGTGGCACCCATGGGTGGGGTTTCCTTCGCGACAGCACGTCGACCAACACACTGGGCGGCACGACTTACCATCTATCGCTCTATCATCGCCAAGGTAAAGACCCAGCTGCCTATTCCGCTGATACTTACCTCAGCCTTGCCCTCGACAGCGTAACCATTTCGCCCACAGCATCAGATTCCCTCAACATCACGATTAACACCTTTGATGGCCAACGCTTGTGTCGATTCCCGATAGCGAAGAAGAGCGACTAAAAGAGAGGATATAAATAGAATAGAAAAAGCCCCTACTTGGGGCTTTATTCTTTTATAACTAAAATTCTTACGCTCAGTCTTGTTTCGCCCTTTCGTAATTGAAAAGGGGATTGGCGTACATCGTGAGCAGACGTTCACGCAGGAAGGCTGCATCGGGCTCCAAGCCACGTTCTGCCAAGTCCTTAACTGCCATGGCAAGACGCTGAGCGAGATAATCGTGGAACGAGCGCTCGGCAGCCTCATCGTAGTGCTCGGCATGGGCGCGGTTGCCCTGAAGCAAGTCGGCTGCGATGAAGTTACAGGGATAGAGACGATAAGAGCGGTGTATCTCGCGGTCGATGTGCTTAGCCACAAGCGAGAAGACTTCAGTTTTGTCTAATGTCACGTCGAGCGTATCGAGCCATTCATCCAGGCAAGGGGCTGCCGCGAAATGAACATGTCCTTTACGACCGAAGATGCCTGTCTTCATGTTGTCGAGGTCGTCCTGCTTGCTCTTCTTGAAGCCTTTGACATCGCGCTTCATCTGAAATTCAATCGCCTTGAGATAGTCGCAAGGATCAAATTCATAAGAAAGCGACAATGGCACGATATGCATGTGCCTCAGCCGTTCAACGACAGAGCCTTCACCGCCCAAGGTCATCATCTTCAGCACAGCTTCCTGCGTGCGGTCGTCCGAATCCTTGGCACGTCCTTCACGCTGCGCAATCCAGATGTTCTCCTGCTTTTCGTTGACAGCGAAATGCATGTAACGACTCATCGTCTGCGAGGCACGCAACTTCTCGCGCATCGAAAGCGAGCGCTGCACGACAAAAGCCTTATTCAGGCGCACCAATGTTCGGATCCAAGGGTAGATGAGCAGGTTATCACCTATAGCTATCTCGACGGTAGTGGGGAACTTGGCATCATGAAGCATAAGGTCAAGTATAGCACTATCAAGCACGATATCACGGTGATTGCTAACAAACGTGTAGCGCTCCTCACTTGGCTTAATGCCTTCGTAGGCAAAGGTATGACCTGTAGAATAGCGGTGCAGAATATATCGCACAACAGGCTTCATGAAGCGCATCTGGAAGTCCAGCGTAGTCTTGACGCCTATGCTGGCCAGCCGAAGTAGGCCACGGCTCCAGCTCAAAGGGAGGAAAGGCACAAAACTCTTGAGGAGACGTCCGAAATGGCGATCGTGCAGCAGGCTGTGAATAGCCCCACGTACCTCATCGTCTGCGTAGGGCCGTATGTCCTTGAATTCTTCGGGTATCTGTGAACTTTGCATAACCAGAGTTTTTATGACTTTTATATAATGACGAATGATGAATGACGAATGACTTTTAGAATGACGAATGATGAATGACGAATGATGAATGACGAATGACGAATAAGGATTGCCTTTAGAAATGGCAGGTAACTTGAATTCGTCATTCCGAGCGAAGCGAGATTCGTCATTCGTCATTAATTAAAAGTCATTCATCATTCGTCATTCATCATTCTAAAAGTTATTCTTACAGTTTATCTTCAATAATCTCCGTGAGGACGTCTTTGATGTCGAGTCCGGCGGCGCGCACCTGCTGGGGAATGAAACTCGTAGCCGTCATGCCAGGCGTAGTGTTGATTTCTAGCATATTGATGCGGTCGCGCTCGCGCCCGTCATTGCCTTTCGCCTTCGTGACGATGTAGTCGATGCGGATGATGCCAGAGCAGCCGAGTATGTCGTAGATAGCACTTGAGAGCGCTTGTACACGGTCGCGCAATTCGTCGGAGATGCGGGCTGGTGTGATTTCGTCGACCTCGCCTTTGTATTTGGCATCATAGTCGAAGAATTCATTATGCGTAACCACTTCAGTCACAGGGAAGATAACATCCTTTCCGCTTACCTTGTAGAGGCCGCACGTGAGTTCCGTTCCTGGCATGAAGGCCTCCACCATCACCTCGTCGCTCTCGCCCATGGCCTTGTGGATGGCAGGACGTAACTGGTCGAGGGTCTTCACCTTCGTCACACCAAAACTCGAGCCTCCGGCATTGGGCTTGACAAAGCAGGGCAAACCGATGTGCTCGATGATCTCGTCGTCGGTCACCAAATCCTCATTACCACGGCGCACGACAAGGCTCTCTGAGACGCTGACGCCAAAGCCCTTGAGATACTGATTCAGCGTGAACTTGTTGAACGTCATGGCCTCCACGAGCACGTCGCTGGTGCTGTAAGGCAGACGAATCAAGTCGAGGTAGCCTTGCAGGATGCCATCCTCGCCGGGCGTACCATGGATGGTGATATAAACGAAGTCGGGGCGAACCGTACGGCGTCCCACCTTGAACGTGAACTCGTTACGGTCTACAGTAGCACGTCGGCCGTCTTCCAGATGAGCCTCCCACGTGAGACCCGTGATCTCGACAATGAAGACTTCAAATCTCTCCTTGTCGAGGAAGCTATAGATGCCCTGCGCGCTACGCAGGCTTACATCGTGCTCTGAACTGTCGCCGCCACAAACGATGGCGACTATTTTTTTCTTGTCCATTGGTTATTATATAATTAATGTTCGCGCGTAAGTGCGCCATTTTTCTGTAAGTAAGGTCAAGTCCTCAGGCAACGGGCTCTCGAAATCCATCTCCTCGCCTGTGCGCGGATGGCGGAAGCCGAGGGTCCGGGCATGGAGCGCTTGACGCGGACAAAGGGCGAAAGCGTTCTGCACGAACTGCTTGTACTTGGCCGTGGGCTGTCCGCGCAAGATCTCGCAGCCGCCGTAGCGCTCGTCGGAGAATAATGGATGACCGATATGCTTCATGTGAGCACGGATTTGGTGAGTGCGCCCCGTCTCAAGTCGGCATTCCACCCACGTCACTGGGCCGAAGGCCTCCAAGACGCGCCAATGGGTCACAGCGGGCTTGCCCATCTCGCTGTCGAGCGGTAAGACGGTCATGCGCTGACGATCGCGAGGGTCGCGGGCGATATTGCCCTCTATCCGTCCCTCCTTCGCATCGAAGCCTCCCCATACGAGGGCGTTGTACAAGCGACGCGTCGACTTGACGAAGAACTGATGGCAGAGGTGCGTTTTCGCCTCAGGTGTCTTCGCCACAACGAGCAGGCCACTTGTGTCCTTGTCAATGCGGTGCACTAAGCCCACATTGGGGTCATTGGGATTGTATTTAGGGTCTTCACGCAGATGCCAGGCCAAGGCGTTGACGAGCGTGCCTGCGTAATTGCCCACACCAGGATGGACAACCATGCCCGCCGGCTTGTCGACAACGAGCAGGTCGCTGTCCTCGTAGACGATATCGAGGGGGATATCCTCAGCCGTAATTTCGGTCTCGAAACGCGGGTGGTCGAGCATGAGCGTGACCACGTCAAACGGTTTCACGCGATAATTGCTCTTGACGGGGCGGTCGTTGACGTGGATGCAGCCAGCCTCGGCGGCTCGCTGGATACGCGCGCGGCTGGTGTCGCGCAGATGCTCCATCAGGAACTTGTCCACGCGCAAGAGCGTCTGCCCCTTGTCGGCCACTACGCGACGGTGCTCATAGAGCGTACCGTCGGGCGCTGCCTCAAGGTCCTCAACGCCTTCGTCGTCATCCAACCCTAACACGTCGTCATCGAACGACAGGGCCTCACCGTCAAGTGGCAACAAGTCGTCCATCATTCCGAGAGAAAGTCAAAATCAAGCCCCAGTTCATCATCGACGGCATCAACCTCGGTGCTATCGCCCCACTCATCCAGTTCCTCAGCGTCGGCATCAGAGTTACCGACCTGCAGGATGAGCGGCACGTCCAGCGGCACCTGCTCGCCCGCATAGACGAAATGCCCACGGCTCTTGACACCGTAGACCCAGTCTTTGTCGCCAGGAATATACTCAACAGGACCCAGTTTGAAACCCAGGGCCGTCAGCTTGGCCTGCGCCTCACGCAGCGAACTGTTGTCAGCTACGTCAGGCAGAGGCTTTGTCGGGACATTGTCGGAGTTGGTCGTCAAGTAAATGACGCGTCCGGGCTTGACCCGCGCGCCCGCCACAGGCGACTGCTCGAGTACGCTACCCGCAGGCATACGCTTGTTGTAGCCCGAAGCAGTAGCCAAGACGTTCAGCCCCAGCTGCTCCAGTTTGTAGCGTGCATCATTCTCCAACATCCCCACCGCATTAGGCACCTCGACGCTCTCGCCGTGGTTCGTGTAGACAGCAATCCACTTCCAAGCTACAAACACGAACACCAAGGCCACTAATACCATGGCCAGCAGATTGCCCCACACGAGAGGGCTGAACAGTTTCTTGAAGAATCCCATCGCCTTAATATTATTTCGGGAACGTCCTCGCTCGCGTTATCGTTTTCGATTTCGTTCCCATTTCCGTAAACAAAGAAGCGCAGACGACGCAAACCCCGTGGGTGCATCCGTCTGCGCCTTGTACTTGGCTTCGGCTCCACGCCCGCTCGGGGCTAGGAAGCCTTCAGAAAGAATTACTTGCCGTGACGCTCGTCGGAGACGGTCAGCTTCTTGCGGCCCTTGGCACGACGTGCAGCCAGCACGCGGCGACCATTGGCGGTGAGCATACGTTCACGGAAACCGTGCTTGTTCTTTCTCTTGCGATTGTGGGGTTGGAAAGTTCTTTTCATTGCAGTATATTTATTTGTTTTTTATGCTTTGTGGGCTTAACGGGCTGCAAAATTAGATACTTTTTTTCATTCACGCAAGATTTCGCCCAAACTTTTGTGCTTTTTCCACTAATTTACACTATCTTTGCACCCACAAACAGCAAAAAAAGCATCTTAATTATTATTTTTACTCATAATTACACCAGTATGATCAATTCACAAGACATCAAGAAGGGCACCTGCATCCGTATGGACGGCAAGCTCTATTTCTGCATCGACTTCCTCCACGTGAAGCCGGGCAAGGGTAACACCATCATGCGCACCACTCTCAAGGACGTGGTGAGCGGCAACGTGCTGGAGCGCCGCTTCAACATCGGCGAGAAACTCGAGGATGTGCGCGTTGAGCGTCGCAGCTATCAGTTCCTCTACATGGAAGGCGAGGACTACATCTTCATGAACAACGAGACCTTCGAGCAGATTCCCATCCCCAAGGACCAGATCAACGGCGTCAACTTCATGAAGGAAGGTGAGAACGTCGAGGTCGTCACCGACGCCTCCACCGAGACCGTCCTCTACGCTGACGTCCCTGTGAAGGTGAAGCTGGCCATCACTTGGACTGAGCCTGGCCTCAAGGGCGACACCGCCACCAACACCCTCAAGCCCGCCCGCGTAGAGACAGGCGCCGAAATCCGCGTGCCCCTCTTCATCAACGAAGGCGAAATCGTCGAGGTCGACACTCGTGACGGCAGCTACCTTGGCCGCGTCAAGGCATAAACCCCTACACCATAATTTATTTCGCGCGCGCGAGGGAGACATCAACCCCTCGTGCGCGCGAATCGTTTGCAGGATATTGAACACCAGCCGCTGAGACAAATCGCGTATAAAGTTTGAAAATGAAATTTCACTAAATATGTCTTAAGCCCCTTACAATCAGTCAATAGAGCGAGTGAAAAATAGGTGAAAAACAGGTGAAAAACGGCTTTATTTAAGTGAAATAACAGTAATAAGGGCTGATTTTAAGTAAACAATGGCCTTAAATGGGCGAAAAAAACTGCATTTTTGACGCCAAATGAGCTATTTTATGCGTTTATTCTGCTCCATATTTCAGCATCTTTCCGCCATCTGCGCGGTCAAAATGCCCGCATTGCTCCCTTACAGATAACGAAAAACAAATAGCTAACCGATATGAATTCTAATGACCAATTTGAGTTTAACTCCCGTATTTACTTTCAGAGTCAAGAATATGAAAGAAAACTGCAAAATTATCCTTGAAAAGCGTTCTAAATAGCCAAGAAGGTCATTCAGATGGTCTAAAAGACGCTCTGAAAGCCTAAAAAAGAGGCTACAATCGGCATTATTTCCCTATAATTTCACCCTAAAAGGCCACTATTTAAAGCCACTTTTCACCACAATTTCAACAATTAAATGGCACTTTTCACTTCATTATTCCCCTATCATTCAATCAATTAATCCACTTTTAGTGAAAAATACAAAATAAAAACTCAATCACACGTTTGCGCGAAGGCATACACGAGCACGAACACGGTTTCTCTCCAGCATGCCCGCTCGGCCTCGCTCCCACGACCGCTTGTTCCCATTCCCACGACAATTCGTCCCCACTTCCATGACTATTCGCCTCCGCTCCCACGACTATTCGGTTCGATCCCCACGACTATTCGCCCCAGTCCCCACATCAAGCGGCAAACAGCAACTTATCCTGATAAAACCACCAACACATCGGGTCAAAAGAGGTGGACCACCATGGTGATCCACCTTATACGACCATTCGCATCGCATCACTCGACCGTTCACATCGCCCTTCTCGACCGCTCGCAACGCGTCACTCGTCCGTTCACATTGTCCTTCGCGACCGCTCGCAACGCGTCACTCGACCATTCGAGAACTCTCGCACGACATCCCATCCCCCGTGTTATATCAGCACTCAGCCCTCAAAGCAGAAAAAGGGGAAAAAAGCAGCTATATACTTTTAGCCCCTAATACATGCTTCGCCCCTTAGCGGCATCGCGTTGATTCACGACTCCACGATGAAGAGAGAGGAACAGACGAGGAGGGATTACGGCTGATTCCACAAAAGGTAAGAGGAACAGAAGAGGAGGGATTACGGCTCCGTTTCGCCTTCGATGTAGTTTTCCATCCACAGCCGCTCGCCGTCAAAGACGGCATAAGTGAACTGCGTGATCCAATCACCGAGGATGAAGAGGCGGGCATCGCGAGAGAGCATCAGGTCGAGCTCGATGTGGCGATGACCGAAGATGAAGTAGTTGACGTCGGGGTGAGTACTGAGATACTTCTTAGCGAAGAGCACCAAATGCTCCTTGTCCTCACCCTGATAGCTTGGCGGCTGTTCTGCTTCGTGCTCCAAGCGGCTATGCTTGGCCCAGGTCAGTCCGAGTTCCATGCCCCATCGCGGGTGGATAGCCGCAAAGAGGATCTGGCAGATGCGATTATGGAAGATGAAGCGTAGGAGCTTGAACTTAGGGTCGGGGTCGCCGAGTCCGTCGCCGTGTGCTAAATAGAAAACCTTGTCGCCCAGCTCGATGGTTTGCGGCTTACGATGCATGATGAGCCCGCATTCCTTCTCAAGATAATCGTAAGCCCAGATGTCGTGATTGCCGGTGAAGAAATGAACTTCAACACCAAGGTCGGTCAGTTCGCTGAGCTTGCCCAACAGACGTGTGTAGCCCTTCGGCACAACGAGTTTGTACTCATGCCAGAAATCGAAGATATCGCCCAGCAGATAGACGGCGCCAGCCTTCTCCTTGATGCTATCGAGGAAACGAACGAGGCGGCGCTCCTGCGTGCGTCCATGTTTGATGGCGCGACTGCCCAGATGGGCATCTGAGAGGAAATAGACTGGTTTCATCGTCGTTTATCTTTTGCTTCTGAGTGCAAAAGTAATACGAGGACGCTTTCCTGCCAAATAAACGCCATCGTTTTTAACGTTCTTTACCGCTTTGCGGGCTTCACGTCCATGCGATAGAAGAGCGAGAAGAGCACGTAACGCGGAATGCCGCGCTGCCAGGTGGAGGAGTAGCCGCTGTTGCTGATGTGGTAGGTGTTCAGTCGCACTTGTCCGAGCAGGTCGTAGGCTACCGCTTTCAGGGTGAAGCGCCCACGGCGGTCCAGCGCACGAGAGAGCTGGGCATTCCAGATGAGGTCGTTAGTGTTCATCTCCGCGCTGCCGTAGCCTCGGCGATGGTACATCTTAGCGTCCGTGGCCAATTGGATATCCAAGGGTAGCGTCCAGTGGAGGCTGAGCCCATAGCAGAAGTCGCGTGCGTTGACGGCCGTGCGGTTGAGCAGGCTGCTGCTGCCGTGGTCGAGGACGTAACGCATGATGGGCTGCATGTCGAAGCGGGTGCTGAGCCGATAGGTGTAATCCACTTTGGCGTCGAGGCGGAAGCGGTGGGTTACGGTACGGGCGGGTTCGAGGGCTGTTCTGTCTGAACTGAGATAGACGATGTCCTGCCACGTCAGGCCGAACGACGAGGAGAGGACGTGGCGGCGGTTCTTATCGACATAGAAGGTAGCGCCCGGCGTGAGGCTGAGTTGCCAATTGCCATTGACGTTCTCGGTGGTGCGAAGGTAGCCTCCCGTCTGGGGGTTGTAGCGCAGCGACGGGGCGAGTTGATTACGGGTGGCTTCTATGTGGTAGCCGACATTCACCGAACCTCGGTTGTTACCCTTGATGCCTTGACTCAGCTGCCCTTGGACAGAGTGTCGAGTCGTAGGACGCAGCGAGGGATTCGCGAAACTGACGGAGAGCGGGTTGCTGGTGTCGCGATAGCCTGCTTGCATGGAGAGTGACGGAAGCTGCTGGGTCAGTTCATAATTGGCACTGACATTGAAATGAGCAGGATTGTTCTGGTAGTTGAACGTGGATTTCACGGTGGGCAACCAGCGATGGCGGCGCATGAGGGTGTCCACGGCACCGCGAATGAAATGCTCGCTCTCGTATAAGTCCCTGACTCCCATATAGGTATAGAAGTCAAGGCGGCTTCGTGGGAAGTTGGCATTGTTGCCTCGATACGTCTCGCGCGAATAGCGCAGCCCTGCGCCTATCTGCCTTTCATTGTGCGTGTTGTCTGTCCACTGGCTATTCTCATCGTCCAGCAGACGTCCCATCTCGGCCGGTGTCTGTCCGAGGGCGGGGGCAGCACTCATGAAAACGGAATCCTGCTCCAGGCGCCACAGCGGATTGTCCTGCTGACTGCGGCCATGGTCGAAGTCGGCTTTCAGTTCCAGCTGCCACCAGGGCGGCAACACCAGCGTGTAGGTTGCGCCGAGGTGAACGTTGTGCACGGTGCCCTCGTTCCGGCGATAGTGGAGGCGGTGGTCGCGCGAGGCATCGTCGAAGAGCAACAGGTCGTAGTCCTGGAAACGGCGGTCGCGACTGCTGGAATAGCTGCCGCTGGCATTGAGCCCGATGTCATCGCCCCAAGGGAACTTGTAGCGCGCCCAAAGACGTTCACCAAGACTCCAACCGCTGCCATGATTGAAGTGACTGCTCATCGTGCGGTTGACGTCCACGGCATCGGTGCTCACTCGCGCACTGTCTTCCTCCCACGTGCGGTTGCGGTTCCATGTGAAGCTGGTGTTGGCATTGAGGAAGAAGGGTTTACGCATCAGGAACCGGTGATTGACGTTTGAGCCGAAGCGCTTGCCGAGGCTGCTGCCTACCGATGTGCTCTGGCGCATGGTCTGCTGATATTCCTGAAGCGAGAAGCTGCGCGTAGCGTTCTCACCGCGTTCCCACTCCACGCTGCCTTCCAGCGTCTGCTCCCAACGGTTCTCAGGGCCATAGAACTGGAGGTCGGCATCCACGCGCTCCAGACGTTTGACGCCTGTCGGCTGATTGGCAGGCGACCAATTGCCGTTGTAGCCCGGACGGCGGTTCTCGTTGAGGTTGTTTGCATTGGCAATGAGCGTCATACGCGAGGCATCGCCATAGCGCAACCCGAAAGCACGCGCCAACCAGCGGTCCTTAGTGCCGTAGCCTGCCTCGGCGTTCGCCATGTAGCCCCGACGATACTCGCGTTTCAGCTGCACGTCCATGACGTAGTCGTTCCGCTCTGCCTGACGCCCGAGGTAGCGGTTGAGCTCGCTCTCGCGTTCGTAGACCTTCAGGTCCTTGACCGTGTAGTACGGCAGGTTCTGCATCAACACCTTGTTATTGCCGCGGAAGAAGTCGCGCCCGTTCAGCGTCAGGCAGTCCACACGCCGCCCGTTGACCTTAATCTCGCCGTTGTCGTTCAGTTCTACTCCAGGCAGTCGGCGTATGAGGTCCTCGAGCATAGCGCCTTGCGGCAGGTTGAAAGCGTCGGCATGGTAGATGAGCGTGTCGCCGTGCCACACGAACTGCACTTTCGAAGCCTTGACGGCAAACTCCTTCATCGTCGTCTCCATCATCTCATCGGAGCCTAAGGCAGTGCGCTTCTGCTTGAGCTTCAGGTTAATGGGCGGCAGGTGCATCTCCGTGCTGCGTCCCTGGCGAGTGACAGTGAAGTCCACATAAGTGGGTTCATAGCCATCACATTCCACACGCACGATGTAGGTCTTGCCCAGTTCCATCTTGCCCAAGGAACTCTCGGCTGTCGAGCGCCCGCCCATTCGGCCCATGGAACCATGAGACGACCGCATGATGACCGTGCTGTCCGGGCGCATAACCGTGAGACTGTAGTTGCCGCCCTGACCGCTCTTGTTGAAAGAGTCCTGAATGGAGGCAAAGACCTCTATCCAAACGGGACGTTCCTGCTTAGTCGCCCTCTCAGTTTGGGCAGCGACGGGGAGGCTCATCCGCAGGAGGATGAGCGCCACAAATAGGCGTTTCATAAGATAATGAAGGGGTTAGTAAGTGGCTATTACTTGTTCCAGCGAGATGGCGGGGTCGGTGACACCGAAGCCATCCTTTTTCAGTTTCTGTTTACGATGCTGCACCGCCGAGATGGTGATGGAATAAATGCTGGCCAGCGCATTGTTCGAGAGCTTCAGCCGAGTGAGCATGCACAGCCGAATGTCATCCTCTGAGAACTGCGGGTGGTCATTGCGCAAGCGTTGAACGAAGCCGTTGTCCATGGTGTCCAGCGTGGCCTCAATCTCGCGCCAGTTGCGGACGTCGATGACGGTGCGCCGATTGCCACTTGCTCCCTGCTCAAGCATCTGCAGGATTTCACTCTTGTCCATAATATGACCTCGCAGCATGGAGATTATCGTGTCCTTCTGCCGCAGTTGTTCGGCCAAGCGCTCAGCCTGCTCCGCGGCGCGGGCTGATTCGAATGCACGTTCGGCCCGTTCCGCCTCATGCTTGCGACGCTGACGGTTACGCCAGTTCCAGAGAAGGAGCAGCAGGATAAGCAATGACAAGCCTAAGGCAGCAATGACAGCCGCCATCAGCCGCGACTGTAGGGCAGAGGCCTTGAGGGCTAAGCCGGCAGCGGTGTAGTTGCGACATTCGATGCCGAAAAGGCGGGCACACTTCTGTTGATCATCCCAGAACCACTTATCACGAGCCGACTGGGGGAGAGAGAAGTATTCCTTTGAGGCGATACGCGCCTCATATGCTTCCCGCTTCTGTTGGTATCTATCGAAGCGTAGGACAACTTCTAGGTGGCTAATACTCGAGCCCTTCTTGTCTGCAGTCTCGGAATAACTATACCATGGACTACACTGAAATAACAAGGCATGAGCATGCTGTACGCTGTCTATCAACTGGTAGACGGTTGCGTAAGGGGGATCGGAGAGTTGGTCACAAGTCAGTTTCGCCGCGCGAAGCAGAAGAGGGAAGTTGCGAGGGTCGGTTTCATGCAAATGCAGGAATAACCGGCCAAAGTCATTGATGAGCCACAGGAAATTCTGAGAGCAGTCTCGGCTGAGGTTATAGCACTTTAGGGCTTGACAGACCGACCAATAGGCCTCACGAAGTTTGGGATTTCCATGAGCAGAATAGCTATGCTCAGCCCATCGGTGATAAGCCCGATAGGCGGTTGCCCAGTCCTCAGCGGTGCAGGCTGCATGGGTTGCCTGATGAATAAGCATGTCGAACTGCAGGAGAGAGTCGGTGTCGTTGTAGCGGCGGCTCAGCGCATAGCAGGCGCGCCCGAAGCGGCGCACGACCTCCTTGTCGTCCGAGGTACCACAGAAACTCTTGCGATAATAATAATGGTACGCGCGCAAGAGCGAACTATCAGACAAGAGCGTGTCGTCCTCGGTGCTACCACCAATTCTACGTTGGCTACGGATGACGCGATGAAACTCCCAAGCCGTGTCTGTCACCGCCAGGCATACCACAGTGTCGCCTAAGCGGCGCTGCCATTCTTCCTCATGAATCAGTGCATGCGCCAACGCCAGATGAGCCCACTCATCCTCGCTAAGCGCAGAGGTGTCTGCCAATGCCAACACACGCGCGGCACTGTCGGGATTGACGTAAGCAAGCGCTTCGGCCTCAGCTATCAGCCGTCCACTGCGAGTGCTGCAGGCGGCCAAGAGCGAACTGCCTATGACGACAAGGGACAGGACGAAGAAAGGAATCTGTAGCTCTTTTCGTTTCATAAGATTTGCATTCGCTTAATATTGCGCTGCAAAGGTACGGCGAAATCCTATGCTCAGCAAATGATTGGGGTGGAAAGCTGCATTGCCAACAAAGATACCTTATTCTCAGCATAATAAGTCGGAATATTCCACCCTTTTTCCACCTTCCATGGGTGGAAACTTAAGAAAACAAGCTGCAAAAGCTGTGCGTATCTACGTGCAGAGCTGAGCGAATATACGTGCAGGGCTGAGCGTATATACGTAAAGGGCTGAGCGAATATACGTGCAGGGCTAAGCGAATATACGTGTAGGGCTTTCAAAGCAGGCCCAGTTCAAGCTTCGCTTCCTCGGTCATCATGTCCTGCGTCCACTCGGGTTCGAATACGAGGTTGACATTGACGGAGGTAAGGCCTTCGATGCTCTCGAGTTTCTGCCGCACGTCCTCAACAATGAAATCGGCCATCGGGCACGAAGGGGCCGTCATGGTCATATCGACGTCGAGCTGTGTGAGGTCGTCGTTCAATTCGATGCGATAGACGAGACCAAGGTCATAGACATTGACGGGTATCTCGGGGTCGTAGACCGTCTTGAGGAGTTCTACTATCTTATCTTCCAGTTCTATTTTATCCATTTAATCATTTACTATTTAATCATTTACCATTCCAAGACAAGACCCTCTCCCCGCTCTGCCCTCACGTGCTTAACGCCGACTGCTTCGATCTGGATAAACCATCTCGCATTCGTCGAGCACTGAGAAGTCTACTTCGGCAAAGACACTCAGTCTTTCCCTCGTAGCCACCCGTTAGGGGGAGAGCCTCGCTTCGCTCGAGAGGCTGCGCAATGTGGGTTTTGCATTTCCCATTCCAAGACCCTCTCCCCGCTCCCCCGTTAGGGGGAGAGCCTCGCTTCGCTCGAGAGGCTGCGCAATGTTGGTTTTGAATTTCCCATTGTCCATTCTCCATTGTCCATTGTCCATTGTCCATTTACCCCCTTTGCCATTTCCGTCTTCTGCGGCGTCCCGTCACTTCGCTCCGTGACTTGCACAAGCCGATGGCTGCACCCGTGCGCTTTCCGAGAACACTCAGTTCTCGGAAATGCTCCGCCATTGTCCATTTCCCATTGCCCATTGCCCTCAAATCTTTCCCTGTTCACGATAGCTGTAATAGTCGCCATCGGTAACGATGATGTGGTCGAGCAGGCGTACGTTCATGAGTTGGCACGCATGCTGGAGTCGCTCTGTCAGTTGGTCGTCATCGCGACTGGGACGCGTATTGCCCGATGGATGGTTATGGGCCAGAGCCAATGTCGGGGTCTGACGGATGAGCGCTTCGCGCAAGACGAGGCGCACGTCCACAGACGTACTTGTCAGACCGCCCTTACTGACGAGGAATGGAGTTCCCTCAAGGCTGTTGTCAGCTCGGAGGTAGAGGGCATAACTCTCTTCGTGAGCGAGGTCGCGCATACGCGGGTACATCAGATTATAAAGGTCCACGGAAGACTTGATGTACCGTTTCTCGTCCGCCACTTCCATCATACGGCGGCGGCCGAGTTCGCAAGCGGCAAGGATTGTGACTGCCTTGGCCGGGCCGAGTCCCTTGTAGTTCTTCGTCAGGTCATTGAGCGAAAGTTTGCCGAGCGCCTTCAAACTACCGCCACAATCCGTGAGCAAGCGCTGCATCAACTGCACAGCCGACTCCTCGGTGTTGCCTGAACCGATAAGAATAGCCAGCAATTCGGCCGGAGAAAGGGCTGCGGCACCCTGCTCGATCATGCGCTCCCGAGGGCGCTCATCGGTTGGAAGGTCTTTTATATTCATTTATATAGTCGTTCGTTGTCATCAAACCCCTCACCCTTCTGCTTCAATACCAGCCGATGCCAGGCAGCCGAGAGGAAGCCCGTGCCGTAGCCGATAAGTTGGATGAACGCAGCGGGCACCGAGAGAAGGCCTACGCGCAAACTGCGGTTCTGAAGGGATGAATCCACAAAGATGAGCAGAGCGTACAGCAATGGGAGCAGCACCGTGAGTTCGCAGAGAGCAAAACCAAAGGCTTGGTTCATGTGGTCCGGCCCAAAGAAATACAGAAGCATTCCAAACACGAAAAGGATGACGAGCACAAGGCAGCCCAAGGTGAAGAGAGCGGGCAGCATGTGAACCAGTTTCATCGAGCCAGGATGCAACAAGTGGAGGTTGATGCGGGCGGCGCCGGAGTTACGGACCTGACGGAAGAACCGACAAAAATCAGTGCGCCGCTTATGCCATACCCAAGCATCGGGAAACAGACGGCAACGCGCACCAGCCTTGAAGATGCGTATGCTGAAATCGATGTCCTCGCCGAATCGCATCTTGCGGAAACCACCCAGCTGTTGCCATAACTGTCGGCTAACGCCCATATTGAAGGAGCGGGGATAGAACTTGTCCAGTTTCTTCTTACCACCTCGGATACCCCCCGTGGTGAAGAATGAGGTCATGGCATAACTGATGGCCTTCTGCACAGGCGTGAAGTCAGGATGTGCACGGTCGGGACCTCCAAAGGCATCGGCAGGCTCACGATGCAGTTCCTCGTCGATAGCGGCGATATATCCTTCAGGCAATACGACATCTGAGTCAAGGACAATGAAGTAGTCGCCTTCGGCACGTTCAGCGCCATAGTTGCGTGCCGCACCCGGACCGCCGTTCGGCTTCACATAATAGTTCAAGTCCAAGCGGTCGGCATAGCGGTCGCAGACCGACTTGCAGGGAATATCGCTGCCATCCTCGATGATGTGGACGTTGAAGTTGCGGGACGTCTGCGTGCAGAGGCTCGCCAGCAACTCGTCCACCTCATCGGGACGGTTGTAGACTGGAATGATGATGGAATAAACAGGCCCTCCCCCCTGCCCCTCCTTTTCAGGGAGGGGAGTAGTCACCTGTGATTGCTTTGTCTTCATTGCATTCATGTCTTGACAGTAATTACTCACCTCCCTTCAAGGGAGGGGCAGGGGGGAGAGTCCCCCTACTTCTTTCAACTGACGAGTGCCAAGGTGTCGGTGGCGATCATCAGTTCCTCGTCGGTCGGGATGACGCAGATCTTCACGCGTGAAGAGTCTTTGCTGATGACTGCCTCAGTGGCACGACAGGCGTGATTCTTCTCGTCGTCGAGCTCCACGCCGAGGAACTCGAGACCCTTGGTAGCGCCTTCACGCACCTCCCACTGATTCTCGCCAGCTCCAGCCGTGAAGAGGATAACATTCACGCCGCCCATCGCGGCAGCATAACTGCCGATGTACTTCTTAATACGATAGGTATACATCTCCTTGGCCAAGCGAGCGAGGTCACTGCCCTCAGCAATACCTGCAAGAATATCGCGGAAGTCACTGCGCCCTTCGCTGACGCCAAGCAGACCAGACTGCTTATTGAGCAGGTTGCTGATGCCCTTGGTGTCGAGACCAAGTTTGTCCATGAGGAAGGTAACTGCACCTGCGTCGATATCGCCCGAACGGGTGCCCATCATCAGGCCCTCGAGGGGTGTAAGACCCATGGAGGTATCAACGACCTTACCATCCTTGACGGCTGCAATGGAAGCACCGCCGCCGATATGGCAGGTGATGACCTTGCTGCCCTCGACAGGCATACCGAGAAACTCAAGGACTCGGGCTGAGACGTAGCGGTGACTGGTTCCATGGAAGCCGTAGCGACGCACGCCATGCTTCTTGTAGAGCTCATAGGGGAGCGCATACATATAGGCGTAGTCGGGCATAGTCTGGTGGAAAGCGGTATCGAAGACACCCACTTGAGGCAGGTCGGGCAGCAGGGCCTTGACGGCATTGACGCCCTTGATGTTGGCAGGATTGTGCAGCGGCGCAAGGTCATTGCAAGCCTCGAAATCGCGCATGACCTCGGGGGTGAGGAGGACGCTCTTGGAGAACTTCTCGCCGCCATGCACCATGCGATGGCCTACGGCATCGAGTTCGTGGAGGTCTTTCAATACGGCATGTTCGCCCTCGGTGAGGAGCTTGAAGATAAGCTGCACGCCAGCGGTGTGCTCGGGAACAGGAGTCTCGAACTGGAATTTCTGGCCATCGGCCTTATATTTGATAAAGGAATCGGGCAGACCGATTTTCTCGATACCACCAGAGGTGATGACCGACTTGTCGGTCATGTCATAAAGAGCGTATTTTATACTGCTGCTTCCGCAGTTGAGAACAAGGATTTTCATTTTAAGTGAAAAGTGAAAAGTGAAAAGTGAAAAATAAGAGTTACCTCTAATCACTATTTCCTTTTCCGCCTAATTTATTGATTATTGTTATTTTTTGCTGTTTTAATTGATGCGACGAGGATGGCTATCAGTTCCTTACAAAGGGGATATAAGTTATTGAAGGTGGTCTCATCTATGCAACCTGCTTCGTATAAGACTTCCAACCAACCTTTTGTCTCATTGGCCTCTTTGAGTGAAATAGTGAGTTTAGAAATGAAATCTGGTGAACTTTGCGCGAACTCCGACTCCCGTACATTGGCATGAATGGAAGTGCCGGAACGTAGCATCTGCTGGAATAGACTATTCACCCGCCAGTCGTTGTTCTGCTTTACCATAGTCACGATACCTACAGCAAAAGCTTTGCTCTTCATATGCAGAGGGGAATCTGTGTTCTGACGTGCTATATGTCCCATCGCAACATTTCCTTTTATTTTTCACTTTTCATTTTTCACTTTTCACTCGATGAACGAGTTCAGCGCGCATCCATGGCCTGACAGGCCGTGATGGCAATCAGGTAGTAGATATCATCGACGGAGCAGCCACGACTGAGGTCGTTGACGGGACGAGCGATACCCTGAAGGATAGGACCGATGGCGATGGCGCCGCCCAGACGCTGCACGAGTTTGTAACTGATGTTACCCACCTCGAGATTCGGATAGACGAGGACGTTGGCATGACCCGCAATAGCGCTACCGGGAGCCTTCTTCTCGCCTACGCTGGGCACGAGGGCAGCATCAGCCTGCAATTCACCGTCGACCTTCAGTTCGGGACAACGCTCCTTGGCCAGACGAGTGGCCTCGATGACCTTGTCGACGACCTCATGCTTGGCAGAGCCCTTGGTGCTGAAGCTGAGCATAGCCACACGTGGGTCTTCGAAGCCTGCCACACTCTTGGCAGTCTGAGCGGTGCAGACGGCAATCTGCGAGAGTTGGTCGGCATCGGGCATCGGTGTCACTGCCACGTCACCCACGACAAGTACGCCGTCCTCGCCATATTCGGGACGATCGGTGATCAAGAGCATAGCGCCACTGACGCAAGTGATGCCAGGGGTGCACTTGATGATCTGAAGAGCAGGGCGTAGCGTCTCACCTGTTGTAGAGAGTGCGCCGCTGATTTGGCCGTCAGCCCCTTCCGTCTTGATGATCATACAACCGAGATAGAGGGGATTCTTCACTAATTTGCGAGCCTCCTCTATGGTCATGCCTTTCTTTTTACGTAACTCGCAAAGGAGCTGGGCCAACTCCTCAGAGCGCTCATAGTTCTCAGGGTCGATGAGCGTTGCCTCGTCGATGTGCGTGAGACCGTGTTTGGCAGCCAAGGCATGTACCTCATCGGGATTGCCAATAAGGATGATGTCAGCCAACTTGTCGGCCAATGCTTTGTCAGCGGCGATGAGCGTACGCTCCTCTGTGGCCTCAGGCAGCACGATACGCTGAGGATTGCTCTGCGCGCGTGCAATAATTTTTTCAATTAGAGTCATTGAATGTTATGGTTTTGATGAGTAATATGAATAATGATTTATTGTTTCAGCAACTTCTTTCCCTGCGTGATATAGATACCACGTCGAGTAGCATTCACGACCCGCTGTCCTTGCAGGTTATAGAGCTCAGGATGAAAGCCTTGGCTATCGGATGATGGCAACGACGGCACACCCGTTTGGATGCCATCAAGTGTCCACAACAATTGCGACAACTCTGCCCGCGAGATGACCAATACCTTTCCACCATTGGCATCTTCTGGGAGCCCTGATGTATTTCCGTTAAAGAGCTTCCAATCAATCTCCAACGGCTTGGCTGACAAGGCATGAAGGAGTGTGTGGCTACCGCTTTCCATCCCCAAAAGAAACCATCCCCGGCCATCGAAAGACGGATAAGTAGAGGCCGAGAGCACTTTCAAAGTGACGGATGAGGCTTTCCTGAAATTCTGAAAGTGGCCACGGATTGGGCTCAGACTGCGGCTGACGCCCGTGCAGAGGCCTTGATCGCCTGGATTCAGGAAGAGCGCGACATACTGATCATCGACAGGAAAGATGTGCAGGTCGCGTGCTTCGTAACCAGGGGTAAAATAAGAGAGTGCTCGTCCGAAGCTGGTGAGATCTTTCGAACGCATGTATTGGAGCTGCCACTGCCCGGAGGACTGAGCCGACCAATAATAGACAAAGTAGTTTGTCTGAGGGTCGTAAATAAGCTCGGGCGCATGCACACTAGCATCCAGCACCTTGCCATCAGCGTCCTTCACAGGCGTCCACGACAGCAGGTCGGTGGACGTCCAATGATACAACCCCTCGTTATTGCGGCCGCCGCCAAAGACAAGATGGAAGACATCAGTGCCTGCCGTCTCTCCCTCTTGCCGGTAGATAAAAGGGTCCTGCAAAGGCTGATTCTTATTCACACCTGCGAAGACGCTCTTGCCGCTATTCAATGGGAACCATGAGGCACCATCATAGCTATAGGAGTAGAACATCTGCTGTGAAGCCTCTTTCGAATAACAGAGGAGATAGGCTTTAGACGGGTCCTCAGTTGGTTGAGGGAATCTCGAATCGGCCATGGGTTCGATGGTCAACTCGTCATTGTCGGCATAAGAACGAAGGCTGAAGCCGGCGTCGATATACTGCCCGCCAGTCGTCTGCTTGGTGTGAATAGCGATGACGTTGTCGCCTCCAATGTGAAGAGCCTCACGCGCGGCATCACTGATATCAAAGAGTTGATAAGTGACATTATAGCCCGAAGTCGTCATAGCCAGCACACCATTGATATACACCTCAGAATCTTCGTCATAGAAAATGCGAATGCAAAGGTCCTTGAGCTGTTCTTCGCTGACGTTGTTAAGCTTAAAATGACGACGTATCCATATCTCAGGTGTGCTCCAGTCCGTACGAACGCGTGCATCGGGCTGAGATATTTTACCGAATCCCGCCGTCCCTTCGCGCCAAGAACTGTCGTCAAAATCGGGCTGGAACCAATCTCCGGCAGGCTTTGACGTCACATAATGCCACCGGACGGTCGATGCATTGTCGCCAGCAGAGACCACGTTGGTAGCGCCTATCAACCGCTGACGAATGGTCCGCTCGATATTGCTGCGGATGGAGGCCAACTGCTCCTCATTCACCTTCAACACCTTACGATCGTAGGTCAAGATGCCATTTACTTCCTGTTCCACATCAGTAATCTGAGTGTAGACGCCTGCCCAAAGGCCTTTGGACTGCTGCAAAGCCTGTAGAGCCGAGGTGTACTGATTGAAACGGATGGTATACTCTTCACTATTGGAAACCTGAGTGTAGGTCTGCTGACTGCCTGCCCAGAGATGACCATCGACCATCAACGTGATGCCTCCAAACTCACCGCAGACGTTCACGCGGTCGTTGTCCGTGTTGGCCATACCATTGGGCGAAGGATAGCTATGAGCATCCGTGATGTCGCTGATACCGAAATCCGTCCACCCAGAGGCTGCATTCATCAAACGTCCCATATCCGCATCTGCATTACGGACAACGAGATAACCGCGCATGGTATGACCTGAACCAGAGCCCGCATCCTGCCCCCAACCTTCATTGTAAGGCACCCAGACGCCAATGCTCGGATGCAGTTTCAATGCCGTGACTATATTCTCGCACTCGAGGTAGAAATTATGTTGAATCTCTGCTTTCGTTCCTATCGAACCGCCTTCACTACCGCTGGGCATATCCTGCCACACAATGAGGCCATTGCGGTCGCACCATTCATACCAAAGGTCGTTCTCCACTTTAATGTGCTTGCGCACCATATTCATGCCAAGCGATTTGATGGTCTGTAAGTCATAGATCATCGCCTCATAAGACGGAGGGGTCAGTAAGCCATCGGGCCACCAGCCTTGATCCAACGGGCCATACATGAAAAGCGGTTTGCCGTTGAGCAAGAAACCGGGATGCCCGTTTATCATTGCCTTCGACAGTGTGCGAAGCCCGAAGTAGCCTCGAGCGCGGTCACATTCCATACAATTGTCCGCGCTAAGATAAATATCAAGATTATAGAGGAACGGTGAATCGGGCGACCATAACTTGGCATTAGGGATTGCTATCGTGACATCTTCGCCTACAGGATATTTATCGGTTGTGACGACGGCCTTCTCACCATCACGTACAATGAAACTGACCTTGCAAGTTGGGTCGGAGGCTATGACCTTGATACGCACCGTACCGCTGGCGGCGTCTGGTACGACCTCATATCGCTCCACATAAGCCGCATTGACGGGCTCTAACCAAACCGTCTGCCAGATGCCGCTGCAACTGGTATACCAAATACCGCTGGGGCTTGTTGTCTGCTTACCACGAGGTTGACCGCCCTTGCTGCTGGGGTCATAGACTGCGACCTGCAGTTCTTGTTCACCGCCATCGACGAGATAGTCCGTGATGTCAAAAGTGAATGGGTCGCTACCTCCTTTGTGCTCGCCGACCTTCTTGCCATTGACATAAACGATGCACTGCCAATCGACAGCTCCAAAATGCAAAAGCGTACGCTTGCCTTCATAGTCCGGAGTGAGCGTGAAGGTTCGGCGATACATCAGTGCAGAGCTGGCCACAGTGCTCAAATCTGTGTGCATAATACCCGAAAGTGCCGATTCGACACCGAAGGGGACAAGGATACGCTGGTTGAAACGGCTGCCTGTGGGCTCATAGGCTAACGAGGAACGATTGGTTCGGCGGAAATACTCCCACACTCCGTTCAGATTCATCCAAGTAGGACGCACCAACTGCGGACGAGGATACTCCTCCCAAACATGATCAGGGTCGATCTGCTCGCCCCAAGGGGTCATCAGTTTAGCTGACAGACGCTGCCACTCCTGCGCCGGGGCTGTCACAGACATCAACAATGCCATAACAGCCATCAAAAGCATACTTTTCTTTCTCATAGCTTTAGGTCGTTTGAAGTGAATCCATTAGACATGATTATATTTTTTCGGTATTACGTCCTGACACCTTTATGCGATGGCGAGATATTATAAGAACGTTATACCACTATAACAGCACTCCCATCATCTATCCTTCGCTTTTCGCATTCATGCTGGCCTTCACCAGATACAGGATCAGCAACACGTACGCGATGAGGGAGCATACCTCAGAGAGGGGATTTGCCAACCAATCGGGATTGATGGGATTGAACTCCAAATAACGCAGCAGAGCTGAGACGACACCCATGAGTGCGCCACCGGCAATGAAACCGCTGGCCAAGAGCGTGCCACGCTCACCACGAGCCGCGTTGACACTGGCATCTTGAGAACGCGATGTGACAAACCAGTTCACAGCTCCGCCAATGAGTAGCGGCACATTCAGTTCGAGCGGGATGAACATACCTAATGCAAACGCCAGTGCAGGTACGCCGCACCATGTGAGGACCAGAGCCAGCACTGCTCCGATAGCATATAAGATCCAAGGGGCACCGACACCGCTCATCAAGGGTTCAATGACCGCTGCCATGGCATTGGCCTGAGGGGCTGCCAACTCGCCTGACGCGAAATCGTAAGTCTTATTCAGCAGGATCATCACACCACCGACTGTGGCTGCAGAAACGAGTACACCCAGGAACTTCCAAGTCTCCTGCTTGGCTGGAGTTGTTCCCAACCAATAGCCGATCTTCAAATCCGTGATGAACGAGCCTGCAACACTTAAGGCCGTACATACAACGCCTCCCATGATTAGCGCTGCGACCATACCGCCTGTGCCATTTAGGCCAACAGCAACCATGACGACAGAAGCCAGAATCAACGTCATAAGGGTCATGCCTGAAACGGGATTGGAGCCGACGATGGCAATGGCATTAGCCGCAACGGTCGTGAATAGGAAGGCGATGAACCCGACAAGGAAAATGCCAACAGCTGCATAAAGAATATTGCCTTGGAAAACGCCCAAATAGAAGAAAAGGAAGGTGAGAATGATGGTAATGACCGTACCGAAGGTGATAATCTTCATCGAGAGATCACGTTCGGTACGAGGAACAGAGGCACTGACCTGGATAGTTTTACCGCTCTCGCCAGAACCGCCGATTCCTTTCACTGCATTCAAGATAATGCCACGGCTCTTCCAAATGCCAATGAGTCCGGCCATTGCAATGCCACCAATGCCAATGCTCTTGGCATAGGCACGGAAGATTTGCTCGGGACTCATATCACCTACAGCAGTCGTGATGGAAGGATCCCACTGATTCATCACCGTATCCGGGAACAACAACGCCAAGCCTGGTACGATGATCCACCATACGGTGAGCGAACCGAATGTGATAATGGAGGCATATTTGAGGCCTACGATGTATCCAAGTCCAAGCACAGCTGCACCTGTGTTCACCTTGAAGACGAGTTTTGCCTTATCGGCCAAGGTCTCGCCCCACCCCACTACACGAGAGGTGAAATTCTCGTTCCACCATCCGAAAGTGGCCACAATGAAGTCATATAAACCGCCAATGAGACCCGCAAGGAGCAGCGGCTTGGCCTGTCCCCCACCCTGCTGACCACTCACGAGAACCTGAGTCGTCGCCGTAGCCTCAGGGAAAGGATACTTGCCATGCATCTCCTTGACAAAGTATTTGCGGAAGGGGATCATGAACAAGATGCCCAAGATACCACCGAGCAAAGAACTGAGGAAAATACTGACGAAATCAGCACTCATCTCAGGATACTTGGCTTGCAAGATATACAACGCCGGCAACGTGAAGATGGCACCGGCAACGACACTTCCTGAGCAGGCGCCAATGCTCTGAATAATCACATTCTCGCCCAAAGCACCTTTGCGGCCAGCTACAGTCGAGACGCCCACGGCGATGATGGCGATAGGAATGGCTGCCTCAAAAACTTGGCCGACCTTCAATCCCAAATAGGCAGCAGCTGCTGAGAACACGACAGCCATAAGGATGCCCCAGGCAACGCTCCAGACATTCACCTCTGGATACGTTCGGTCGGAACGCATGAGGGGCTCATATTGTTCACCTTCTTTAAGCTCACGGAAAGCATTTTCCGGCAATTGAGCCTGCACTTTATCTTCCATTTGTTCTATTATTTAGGGTTCTGCGCCGCAAAGATACAATATTAAAACGAAAAAAGCCGCCCCGGAGGCGGCTTTTTTCATTATTCTAATGAAAAGCTTACTTTGCGATGGCAATAGTAACACGGTTTTTGTCGTTCTCAGCAAAGGGCTGAACGGTGTCACCCTTAGCGTCGACAGTGATGCGACCAGCATCGATACCAGCCTCGGTCAGAGCCTTGGCTACGTTCTCAGCACGCTGAGTAGCATACATCTTGTTGATCTTGGCATTACCCGTGCCAGCGTCAGCATAACCCGTTACAGACACCTTCGTACCAGGGTTAGCCTTCATGAAGGCAATCAGATTGTCGATCTTTGCTTTCTCGCTGCCTACGGCAATTGTCTCGCGGATAGCATAGAAGATCTCTGTCTTCAACTCGGGAACCTTAACAACGGGCTTGGGTTCGGGCTTCTTCTCCTGAACGACAACGGGCTTGGGCTCCTCAACCACGACAGGAGCAGCAACAATCGTGCGCTTCACAGTGGGACCAAGGGCGACCTTCACACCGAGGAGGGCATTGAAGTACCAGTCGGCATTGCCAGCCTTCTTGGAGTTGTACTTATCGCTGAGGACATTGGCATTACCCTCAAGGGTGATAGCCACGCGGTCAGAGCAACGGAAATCCATGTCAAGACCAAAGCGACCCACAGCGCGAAGCTTAGTGCCGTCCCAGAGGTAAACAAGCTCTTTACGAACAAGTTCACTGTTTGAATAGTGCTTCAGCTCACCAGCTTCATCATTGCCGAAGCCAATGTTGGCAGCACCACCACCAAAAATGCCGAGGTTGAAGAAACGCTTAGGATTCCAACCGAAGATAAGATTTGTGAGGCTGACCTTAAGGTCGAGGCCTGCAGAAGCATAGTTCCACTTATAGGTCTGTGCAGGGCTAACCCAACCAGCCTTGCTCTCCCAACCGCTGCCCTGCAGACGCAGGCCGAGCACGGGGTTGAACTGGTAGCCAATGGCAATCTGAGCAGCGGGGCTGATCAGGTCGGTGAACTTAGCCTCGCCCAGCGTGTGAGCAGCACCGCCCTGCAACTGCAGGTACCAATGGGGCTGGAACTCAACTTTCTCTTCCTGAGCGGAAGCCGTAGTGAAGGCAGCAAGCATCAAGGCTGCCAACAGCATAAACTTTTTCATAGTTCTTTGTTTTTAACTGTTAAACATATTGTTAATGAAATCTTTTACTTAATAACAACCTTTCGGCCATTAACCACATAAATGCCCGATTGAGGTTTACCCAGAACACGGCGTCCAGAGAGATCATAAACAGGCTGTTCAGCATCTATCGAGACAGGAGAATGTTCAATTGACGTTACAATTGAATTGCTAACATTAAAGGTATAGTGCAGACGTTCATTGACGTGACACATATCTTTAGTAATTTTAGGATCACCCTGCAGATATTTGGCAAAATTAGCATCGCCAAACGTACCCGGCTCAATAACATAGGTATATTGACCATCCTTAAGGTCTCCCTTCTTAATTTCTTTGTCAAGGACAAGCTTGATGCGATATTCACCATAGGTAGCCCAGCTATTGGGGACAACTACAAAATGAGCATTTGTGATAAGCACATTGGTGTAGTAATTCCTCAAAGCAACCTGCTTATCAGTAACGCCAAACTCTGTTTGGTATGTACAATAAGTGAAATAGTTCAAATCTGTATCCTTTACATATTCACCTGTACGCTCCTGCAGTTCCTTGTTCCAAAGAATATATTCGTTCGTAAAATCGTAAATAAAGTCGACAGCCTTAACCGTATAAGTTGCTGTTATAGCTTGTACACTTGCTTCTTGTCCATCATATTGATAGGTGAATGAACCCTTGTCAATGGTCAGGGTATATTTCCCTGTATCAACATTGGGGAAGGAAAGGACGAACTTATCTTTCTCACCTTCAACTAACTGAATGGATGTTGCATCAATGATTTCGCCCTTCGCATTGGTTAGCGAAGCCTTGGCTGCTGCGGTCTTTGTTAGACCTTCCAATCCATTAAAGGTCAAAAAAATCTCCGCTAAAGTAGTAACCTCATCACCATCCTTAGGCGAGAGTTCATACTCTGCATCTGGAATAGGAATTTCAGGTGTCTCCTGCTTTTCAATGATGAAGGCATTACTGATATTCTCTTCAAAGAATTTCAGTCCAAAATCAGCGTTTGTCTGAACAGAAAGGTCTTGAACACCAACAAGACCATAGGCCATACGTTCTGTTCCTGAAAGTTTACCCATTGAACCTAGCATGCTGAAGAGACCAAAGGTCTGATCAGGATTTACACCTTCAACCTTCAATCTAGCGAGCGTAAGATCATTAATACTCGAGTTATACGACTCTGTGACGTTACTGGTTGAAGTACCTTCATAAACACTGGAATTAATGAGAAGGTGCAGATACTTGTTATCTGTAGTAGCAAAAGTCGTCGTACCATCAGAATTGGCCGTGGCCTTAAAACTAGCTGCTTCTGTGGCATCACCAGTCAGCGTGACAGCGCCATCATCATACTTCAAATAGGCTTTAGAACCAGTAGAGGAAATGGCAGCAATCGAGTAGTAAACATCTGTTGAAGGCAACTCAATATCACTTTCTTCGATGAAAGCCTGCATAGCCGCCTCATATTCGGCATCAGTAGCCTCCTCATTAGCAAACAAAGCATTGAGGGCTTCACGGCTCACACTGCTGGTAGCTGGATAACCTACACCTTTATGTTCCTCCAAGGATTTAGCTCTTGCAATAGTCTCCTCAGATGCCGGTATTTTAACATCGCCTACAATATACTGGAAGACTAACTCTGGGTTACAGCGAGCACCTTCAGAATAACCGAGGTCTTCGGCTTCAGCGTCATAATAGAAGTTCCAGATGTAACCCTCGGGAATCGTAATCGTATAGGTACCAGCGACTGTCACATCAGACTCATCATTGGAAGTAAAGTTGAGCGTTACGACCTTATTATCATGACTTAACGTGATAAAACGAGCGGGCTCCGTTTCGCCTTCTTGCAGAAGCTCAAACCGTTTAGAATTAACGAAACCAACTTTACTCGGGAATGTTAGCTGGATGCCATTAGGAATCAATTCGACCTTACCAGGTTCAAGGTCGATTGAACTATACATAAAGGAATTAACTGGTTCAACGACGGCAACTTGATAAGTCAATTCAGGGTTATAGAACTCACCTGAATATATCGACTTCTGAGGACAGGTAATCGTGTAGACCCCTCCCTTTGCAATGGTCTCGGGTGCAGAAAGAGTAACGACTTTACCATTAGCTTTTCCGGAAAGAGTGATTGGGCCGTCAAGGCCTTCGCCCGTAAGTGTGAACTCAGCATCCTTAGCGATGGTCACTACCTTATCGAAATTCAAGACAAATGAATCAAACTGAGATACAGTTTCCTCGTCAGCAGGTAACCATGAAGTAGGAATAACATTATCGAGAGGAACAATGTACGTGACCATGATCTGATGGATCTTAGAGGCCGTACCTCCATTCTCGAAAAGAAGCTCAAAAACATCGTCCTCTCCGTCTTCGGCATGCCAATGTCCAAAATAATCCCAACGCCCTCCAGACGACTTCATATCAAGGTCACCACAAGTACTGGACTCTGAGAATTCAAACTTGATTAAAGGGGCTGTAGACATAAGTTTCATCTGAGCCGTTCGGAAGATACCCAAATAAGGAACATAATTGTTTTCCTTTGAGTCGACAACGACACGTGCGCCCATAGGTTGGGAGCCGACAGCAAAGCTAAGGGTAACATAGCCATCATCGCTCTTGAAATTCCAACCAGTCACAATAACTTCAGAACCTGCTTCATTCCCTAAGTTGGTAATAGAAGGAATAAGTGTTTTCGGGTTAGCGAAATCGAAAGTATAAGTGACTTCCTTCTGAGCAAAAGTCTGCACAGAGAGCAAAGTGAAGAGAGAGAGTAAAAAATGCTTCATCGCAACATTTTAAAGATTAACGACGAGACTCGTCAATATCTTGGGTGGCCGTTTTCATGGTGACATACCATTGGCCATCAACTTTTACAGGGTTAAACATAAACGAAGTTTTATAAGGATTTGGCTCAGAAGGATCTTCCATAGCATCAAATGTTACCTCATATTTAACATCGTTACATCCTTCGAGCTGGAAGGAATAATAGGAACGCTCATATTCATAGACAGGGAACATCTCGAACATGTGGCGGTAAGAGTTACGGAATGCATCAGTCAGCTCCGTAACGTCATGTTTCTCCTCATCATAATAATAAATCATATCCAAAGCCTGATCAATCTTACCGGCTTTGAGTAGTTCCATACACTGATCACAAAGAGACAGCATTTGGGTGCTATCGGCTTCTGTCAGTTCTGTTTGGAATTCTTTTACCCGTTGTTCGCGAGTCTTTTCTTTGCATGACCAAACACAGCAAAAAATAGCAAGGACAGCAAAAGAATAAAAAAATTTTTTCATAGTGTTTGAATTTAAAAGAGAGTGCGCCTACTCTTTCGAGACGCACTCTCTTTGAAGAGCAAATTACATGAATTTGTTAATCGAAACTACATATTAGTTACCAAGTGTACGCTTGATGTGTACAGTGACATCGCTATAGAACGTACCCCACTCATAAGTAACCTCGACGGGAACCTTAATGTCAAACTCAGTGACGTTGTCACCATTGTTAGCATAGTAGATAACACCGAAGAGCTCCTTATTTGCCTTCATGTAATCAAGCAGAGCCTGATTCTTAGAATGGTTGTTGTACGAGCTAATGTCGAAGTTGTAGGTAACCTTAGAACGCTGGACGTTACCATCCTTGTAGCAACCGAGCTCAGCCTCAGTGGTAATCGTGTTCATGGGCACGAACTTGGTCAGATCAGTCTGGTGCATGTTCGTCTTGATCTTGCTGGGCGTGCAATCGAGAGTGATGCTCTTGATGTTGTAGTAAGCCCAGAGCCACTTGTTAGAGCCTTCCATGTCTCCCTCAACAGGACCGCGGAAGTCGAAGAAGCGGAGGAAGTCGTAAGCGTAGATGTAGTTACCATTGGTCTTGGCATCAACAACCTGCTGCTTGCCATTGTCGCGGAGGTTGATAGGACGCTGCCAGCTGACAACGAAGTTAGCAAAACTACCATCCTCAACATTCACAGCTGCGCAGTTCTGCTTAGCAGCAATACCAACGAAGGTGTGGAACTCAGTCATGATGTTAGCATGATTCTCAACATAACCGATAGCGTTCAGAACATCCTTAGCGGCATCATTCTGGATGAGGTTGATTTCACCGGTAGTCTGGTTCAAAGTAGCAATCTGAGTGTAGACATTGTTACTCATTGCATACAGAGCGTTGTTGGTGAAGACACCATCCTCATAGTTGATAGCGCACTTTTCAAGGATGCTCTTGTTCTGAGCGTCAGTGCCCCACTTGTGAGTGGTGTACTTACCGGGCTGATGGAGGTCATAGAGGCAAACGAATGCATTCCACTTCTCATCGGTAGCGCTACGCTTCGGAGTAATGGTATAAGTCTTACCATTGAGAGCCTTAATGCTGGTATTCTTCGGAGCGAAGAAGAACTTCTTAGAAGCGACAGCGGGAGCGACGGTCAGAGCATTGCCCTTGTAGGTAGAAAGGATTGCACGGTTGAACACCTTCGTATCCTTATCATCCAGAGGCTGATTAACGTTGAAGATGATTGCATCAAGTCCATCGTCATTACCATCCTGAGCGAACCAGTAGTTGGTGTTCTTCTCAGAAGTTGTGACATTGGCAACGGTTGCACGAGAAATAACAGTTGTCAGCTTGACATAGATATACTTGTACTTGGCACCATTCTGACCGATGAAGCGAATGTAGCGATTAACCGTCACAGGAGTCGTTGCATCGTGAGTCAGAGCTTCGAGCTCGCTCTCAGTGAATGCCCAACGCCAAGCGTGGTTGGTCTGTGACTCAGAGTTGAAGTAGTACTCAACAGTGCCGGCGATAGGAGCGGCAGCGCCCTTCACATCACCATAGACTTTGGCTTCCCAGATATCGCCACCATCAGCGAGCTGACGATTAGTAGGCGTGCCATCAATGACATACTGAGCGTCAAAATCCTCCTTCTTCATATTCTCAAGAGCTTTCGTGAGGACAAGATTGGAGAACTGGCTCCAATTGGTCTGCAGACCATCAGCAGCATTGCAAAGGTCGAAAGCAGCCTCACCGTTAGGATAGGTGTCGATGACGAGAGTACCGGGTTCTGGGCCGGGGCCATCGGGCTTGTCGGTAATGCGAATCTTGATGTAACCATCGAGGAGGACATCAGTACCGCGCATAATAAGTACACGTACCAGAGGCTCACGACCAACGGAAGTCTTAGACTGTTCAGCAATAAAGTTGCCCTTTTCGTCAACGTTACCAGGAATAATCTTAGAGCCGTCGAGCTTGGTATAATGGCTATCGATAGTCTTGTTACCGTCAATCTTATAATCAACGAGTGAGAAGCTATAGGTCAGGCCATAAGCAAGCTGTTCCTTATCACCATACGGCCAGGTGCCAAGTTCAACAGCATTCTTCGTGATAGCCTCACGTACATAGTGCAGACCAAGGTAGGGAGCCAGATCAAGGCCCTCGCTTGCCCAATAGAGCTCAAGGTCATGATCAGCATTCAGAGCGTCCTTCGGGCTCTTCCAGACGTGCTGCTTGCCCTGTTCGATGCAGACAGGCTCGTCTTTCTTGTCCTTCAGAGGATCCTTATTCCAAACAATACCCTCGACATAAGTCTTCTCAGCAAGCAACATAGCATAGTCAGAAGTAATTATGGTGTCCTTGTCAGCATAAACCTGCAGAGCGATGATATTATCCTGGCGGGATTCAAACTCATCAGCAAACTCAAGCTTCTCCTGAGGATAGGAAGCAAGAGCTCTGGGATCTGCGACCTTCAGACCGACGGTCAGGATGCCATCCTTGTTCTGGAACACAGAAGTCTTACCATCAGCATAGAATTCAGGCGAAGTAACGACGAGATTTGCACGAGTTACAACCTCCACGTTGCGGACGTTGAAGCCCTTCACATCTGCGTACTTGACGGGAGCCTTGCTGGGATTCATGTGATAATCAACAGGCCAAGTAGGACCAAAGTCCTTCTCCTTAGAAGCATTTGATACATCATAGTCGGTAACATCGAGGATCTTCTTATTATCGCTCGGACGAACCCACTCCATCTTGGCAGTTTGGTGAATCGTTGAGTAGTTCAGGAAGGGATACTCAATAGTCTCAATACCATCGACATAAAGTTCAGGCATATAAACGAGGCTACGGAGTTTCTTGGCAAGGATGTCAGCGATGACATCGATCTTAGCATCAAGAGCTGTGATCCTGTTCTCAGCCGTTGTCAAGCGCTGACCGATACCGATGAGCTGCTGCTCAATCTGGTAGGTGATATTGTCAATAGAATCTGCATGAGCTTCGAAAGCAGCCTTCAGAGTAGCGAGGTTGGCATTAGTCACGTCAATACGGTCATTCACAGCCTTGATAGACTCAGTGAGGCGCTTGCCGATAGCGTTGACGTCAACACGGATCTTGGTCAGAGAGTCGCGAACGACCTTGAGTTCCTTGTTGTGTGCGCCCTTAAGGGAGTCAATGCGGACGTTGATGGCAGCCATCTGAGCAGCAACAGCAACCTTGTACTGAGCATACTCCTCGAGGTGCTTGGTAACCTTCTGATCCAGAACGCCATACTCCTTAAGGTGATTTTCAAACTTCTTGACAAGATCCTCAAGGTCCTTCTTGTCAGCCTTCAAAGCGATGGCAGCTTCCAACTCTTTCTTAGCCTTCGTGAGAGCCTGGTCGAGTTCGGTAATCTTCTTGGTCAGGCTATTCACATCGCCATCATGCTTCTTCTCGAGCTTGTCAATCTTGTCGTTCAGCTCCTTCTGAGCATCTGCGACGAGTTTCTTGGCAGCTTCAATGGTGGCAGCATCGCCATCCTTGATAGCCTTCTCAAGATCTTTCTTAGCCTGCTCAAGGGCAGCACGCTCAGCTTTGTCGCCGTCAGAGATAGCCTTCTCGAGAGTAGCCTTAGCCTCAGCAACTGCCTGCTTGGCAGCAGCAAGAGTGGCAGCATCGCCGTCAGAGATAGCCTTCTCAAGAGCAGCCTTCGCATCAGCAACAGCCTTTCTGGCAGCCTCCAAAGTGGCAGCATCGCCATCCTTGAGGGCCTTCTCAAGGTTTGCCTTAGCGTCGTCGAGAGCCTTCTGGGCAGCAGCAGCGGTGGCAGCATCACCAGCCTTGAAGTCATTCGTCAGAGAAGTCTCCAAAGCCTTAATGGTGTTGTTGATGAGGGTCTCCTTTTGGTCGACCACACCCTGCAACGAGTTAATCTGTTCCTGCAAGTCATTGATGTCGTCATCATAATCCTTACAAGACACGAACGTACTTGTCGAAGCCAGCGTGAAGGCTCCGAACAAGATCGCGCTAAAAATTTTTTTGTACATAAATGTAAAACTTTTAAAAAAGGGTTATTGATAAATTAAACATTTGTTCTGTTTCGTTTCACAGTAAGAAGTGTCAATTCACTTTTGCTTCGCGGCCGCGGCTGCGGGCCGCTGCGCGTGGTGGATAGGGCGTAATCTCTCTTTTCTGTTTCTTAATGTCTCATGGGCCTCCTTTTACCCAGGTTAGCGTCTCGACGGCAGAGTGCTGTTTGCACAGCTATCCATGACGCCTTGACGTCGTTATGACCATCTCTACAGGAGAGACGGACGTCTAATTCGGTGCAAATGTACACATAATTTCATTCTCACCAAAAAAAGTTATTAAAAAAATGCGCAAAACACTGAAAAAATCCCGTATTTAGGGAGTTTTTATGGCAAAAACGGGTCTCAGAGCACATGTTTTCGTTGTTTTTAGCATTGGAAGATAAACGCCCAGCGCCCCTATTTTGGGCTTTTGCGAGCATAAAGCCAGTGATAAGGCTCCAGCTGAAGGAATATTTATAAAGGTACGCGCGCGCGTAGATATATTTAAGGTATAGACCCTCTGTTCAAAAACATGCAGGGTCTCAAAAGTAAGCATAGGTTCGTGTGATGATAAACATATGTTCGTGAGGCAACCAACATATGTTCGTGAGGCCATCAACATAGGTTCATATCTTAGAGGGCATTTTCGCGCTGTAAAGGGAAATCAGAAAGAATCTTCCGTGAGGATGCGTTCAAGGTCCTCAGCCGTGATGCGGAGTTGGAAATTCCCACGGAAAGCGACAGAGATGCTTCCGGTCTCTTCACTGACGACAATGGCAAGGGCATCCGTTTCCTGAGCGATACCCATTGCGGCACGGTGACGAAGCCCCAGTTCCTTGGGCATACTCATGTCATGGGTGACAGGTAGAATGCACCCGGCAGCCACAATGCGCTTGTGCGCAATGATCATCCCGCCATCATGGAGAGGAGAGTTTTTGAAGAAGATGTTCTCTATAAGACGCTGTGAGATGCGGGCATCAATCATCTCACCCGAACGAACGAAATCGTTAAGCGGGAGAGAGCGCTGCATCACGATGAGCGCTCCCACCCTCTGCTTGGACATTGAGAGGCATGCCATGACGATTGGGATGATGTCCTCGCGTGTATGCGACTGTTTCTTCTCACCACTGAAGAAACGGACAGCAGCCCGAACCCGCTGATGTGTGCCGATGGTGAAGAAGAACTTGCGAATCTCGTCTTGAAAAAGAATGAGGAGGGCAATGGCACCGACGCTGACAATACGATCGAGGAGTGTGCCAAGAAGGCGCATCTCCAAGACCTGGGAGATGAAGAGCCAAAAGACGACGAACACGAGGACACCGAAGAAGATGTTCAATGAACGAGACTCTTTCATCAGGCGGTAGCAGTAGTAAAGGAGTACGGCTACCAACAGTATGTCGAGGATGTCTTTTATGCCTATGGAGAAGAACATAAGGAGTGCTTACGATTTGACGATTAACAATTTATGATTGAACTGCGCTACAGATACGGACGGCCTCCACTGCTTCAGGGACATCATGAACGCGCAGAATATGAGCCCCAGCCTGAAGGGCAAGCGTATGGAGGACGGTTGTACCATTGAGAGCCTCCTCTGGCGTGGTACCAAGAAGACGATAAATCATAGACTTGCGCGAGACTCCGATAAGGAAGGGATTGTCGGGGAAGAGTTTGATCAGATCTGAAAGGCCATGAAGGAGTGCATAGTTCTGCTCAAGACTCTTGCCAAAGCCAAAGCCCGGGTCAAGGATAACATCCGAAACGCCAATGGCATAAAGCTGCTGAAGGCGCTCAGCAAAGAAGCGAGCAACCTGAACGGAAATGGGTTCAACCCGCCTCGAAAGGCGGGGCACTGCAGCAGAGTCTGGAAGAGAAGCAGCATCGGACCCGGCTATGCAGGAAGAAGGGGCAACGTCAGGCACGACAGGGTTGGAAGAAGAATCGGGAGACTCAGAGAAAGTCGCTGAATCAGGCACGACAGGGGTTGAAGAGAATGAATTATCGGGCATGGCGGATGAAGCGAAACCACCGCTATGGGTAAGGACGTATGGAACACGCAAATCCGCTACCGCCGCAAAGAGGTCTGGGTCAAGAGCACCCGCTGATACATCATTGATGATTTGCACACCATAATCACAAACCACACGCCGAGCGACAGCTGCACGAAACGTATCGACACTAATGATGGCATCAGGAAGTGCTCGACGTAAGGCCGTAAGAGCCGGGGCAAGGCGACTAAGTTCCTCGTCCGCAGATACGGGTGAAGCCCCAGGACGGGTACTCACAGCCCCAATGTCGAGAAGAGTCGCGCCCGCTTCAATCATGCCACGGGCTCGAGAGACGATGGCATCAGGCTCTACGGACAAGCGACTCCCTGCATAAAAGGAGTCGGGAGTGACATTGAGAATGCCCATGACGAGCGGGGCACTTAAATCCAAAAGATGTCCGTTGATATTGATGTCCATACGTCAAAAAAACGTTTGCTGCGGCACAAAGGTAGGAAGATTTTTTTGTTTCCTCTCAAAAAGTTTGTGAGATTTGCAGTTTATCGCTACTTTTGTCGGCGAAAACGCGACTAAACGCGTGAAAAGAAGTGATGAAACGAACAGTTTTACTGATTTTCATGCTCTGCGCCACCCTTGCCAACGTAGGAGCTAAACACAAGCCCAAGGTGGTTCGATTAGAGACTACTGCAGGCGTTATCCGCGTAGAACTAAGCGACGAGACGCCTAAACATCGTGACAACTTTGTGAAGTTGTGCCAGGAAGGTTATTACAACGGTATACTCTTTCATCGCGTCATCAAGGACTTCATGATTCAATGCGGCTCGTGCGACGCACGTGTCCTTCAAGTAGGCGATTCATTGATGTCACCACCGCGCGACAAAGTGCTGGGAGACTGCGACCCGGGTTACACCTTACCAGCCGAATTCAACCTCCCTTGGTTGTTTCATGAACGTGGAGCCCTTGCCGCCGCACGTGAGAGCGACGACATCAATCCCGAGATGCGCAGCTCAGGTTCGCAGTTCTACATCGTCTACGGTCGTTCGTGGGGCGAGACATCGTTGGGAAAAGTGCGTGCCGCATTGGACGAGAAAGGCGTGGAGATGAACCGCGAGATGTGGGACACATACCTCAGCCGTGGCGGTGCTCCTCATTTGGACGGCACCTACACGGTGTTTGGCCATGTCATCGACGGCATGAAGGTGGTAAAGGCCATTCAGGCAGTAGCTACGGACAAAGATGATCGTCCATTGGAGGACGTAGTACTGCTGCGCGCTACGATAGAACGTTGAACCCAAAAATGCGGTCATTTGGGCAAAAAAGACCAAAATTTCTTGCGAATGTAGGCTTGTGTGCTTACCTTTGCACCTTGAAAATCAAAGATAACTATATAGAAGCATGAAATTACGCTCTCTCCTACCCCTTCTAGGCTTGGCGCTATTGCTACTTCAAGGTTGCATGGCCGACGAGCCAGCCAATGCAGAATGCGACATCGAGAAGTGCTGGGTACACTTCGACGCACCCGAAACAATATTCTACCATGATTACGACACGCTCGCTGGCGAGCCCATCTCCGTGGACCGCCCGAATGACAAGATAATCCCGACATCGGTAGACAGCATTGTGTTCACCACGCGCTGGGATGCGCAAGTGGTGGGCAATGTCCCCCTGTTCATAGAAGTGACCCAGGGCGCTAAGCTGTTCCGCCTTGTGGACGGGCAGGAAGTGCCATTTGTCAGTGGCACGCCTGTCGACCTCTCGGCGACAGCCGTTGATGAGCATGCCGAGCAGCGTTTCATCGTCCGTTCTGAAGACGGGAAATGGAGCCGCACCTACCGCATCAGCATCCAAGTGCCGCCTATGCCCTCGTACCCTCCTGGAGGATTCCTATTCAAGTTCGACGGCTACGAGTTGAATAAAGGTAATCAATATTATGTGTGGGACGAGACCAACCCATTCCTGAGCGACACACAATGGGCCAACGGCAATCCCGGTTTCCGCATGAGCAAGAGTTCGGCTAAACCTGAAGAATACCCGACAGTGGCGGTTGCTGATGGCGGCGTCGATGGTGGTCCCTGCCTGAAGCTGACAACGCGCGATACAGGTGGCTTTGGCCTTATGGTGAACATGCGCATCGCTGCCGGCAACCATTTCATTGGTAGCTTCGATGTAGGGCAAGCCCTTAATGGACAAGCTGGTGCACTGGCTGCGACCCGCTTCGGACAACCGTTTACCCACAAACCCACACGCCTGACGGGCTACTATAAATTTACGCCCGGCGAAGTGAAGCAAGACCGTGCTGGTAAGCCGATGGACGAACAGGATATTTGTGATATCTATTGCGTCTTCTACAAGAATACCGATGCTGAAGGCAAACAGGTGCAACTGGATGGTGCCAACGTACTCTCGAGCGAGAACATCGTAGGTTTGGCCCGCCTCAAGAGCGAGGATGTCGATACTCATGGCGACCGCTGGCTGCCCTTCGATCTGCCCGTCATCTATTCCACAGAAGTCACAGAGGAAGACGTGAAGGATGCCCACTACTCGATGACGATCTGCTTCTCGTCGAGCATCGACGGAGCTTACTTCCGTGGCGCCGTAGGTTCTGAACTATGGATTGACGAGGTAACACTGGAGTGTGAATACTAATCAGAAACGACTGAAAGACAAAGCAATGAAACTCAAGACCATTATACTTTGTGCCGCGCTGGCCGTCCAAACGGGGGCTATGGCACAGACCGAAGACCGCTTCGAGGCCTGGGGGCCCACTAATCAGGAGACGCAAACGGGTTGGATTCTTCGTGCTGGCTATGTCCTGGGTGGCACTACGCCTATCCCCCTTCCTGCCGAAATTCGCCGTATCCGTGAATTCAAGCCATTAGGCGGAGCCACGCTCGGGGCTGATTTCTACCACATGTTCAACCGCCGCTGGGGCCTGCAAGTGGGATGGCATTTCTTCTACGAAGGCTTCCATACAGGAGCCAAGGTGAAGAACTACCGCATGGGTATTACCAAGGATGGCAACTATCTGGAAGGCAACTTCACAGGCACCGACGAGACCGACACGAAGATGCTCGGCGCTACCGTTCCCCTGACGGCCACCCTCCGCATGGCCCCACGTTGGAACGTGAGTGCAGGGCCCTTTGTGTCAATGCTTTACTACAAGACGTTTGAGGGTATGGTCTACGACGGCTACCTCCGCGAAGGCAATCCCACAGGCCAAAAGGTGGAGATGACACGCGACAACCCTGCCAACTATGACTTCAAGGACAATATGCTCAATTGCTATTGGGGCTTGGAAGTGCTCTTTGACTGGAAAGCGATGAAGCACATGAATGTGTTCGGCGGACTCGACTGGGCGTTCAGCAGTGTGTTCCCCGGCGACTTTCAGACGGTGGAATTCAAAATGTTCCCCATCTATGCAAAGGTTGGCATAGCGTATCGGTATTGAAAAGTTGAAAAGTTGAAAGGTTGAAAGGTTGAAAGGTTGAAAAGTTCTTCAGACTCGCTTGCGCTCGCGCTCGAACTGTTCGCTCATTCGAACGTAGTGGGTCTTGAGAAGAAGCGGCAAAGCCGAGCAGAAAAGCTGAAAGGTTGAAATCTATTGTTTAAACATTATAACCTATGAAGAATCGTTTATTATCGCTGCTCATAACGGCCATGATGACCGTAGCAGCTATGGCCGAAGGTCAAGTGAAATACGTTTTCTATTTCATTGGTGACGGCATGGGCGTGAATCAAATCAACGTCACAGAGACTTACCTCGCTGCCCTGAAGGGCAAGATTGGCATTGAGCCCATCGTGATGTCAAGTTTCCCAGTTGTGGGCATGGTAAACACCTACTCAGCCCTCAATGGCGTAACAGACTCTGCAGCAGGCGGTACGGCGCTGGCATGCGGCAAGAAGACCAAAAATGGTGCCATTGGCATGCTACAAGACTTGGAGACGCCTTGTACCAGCATCGCCGTGTGGGCGCAACGCGCTGGCAAAGCTGTAGGCATAGCTACAAACGTAGCCATCACCCACGCCACGCCCGCATCCTTCTACGGCCATCAGCCCAGCCGTAATATGTACTACGAGATCGGACAAGACCTCTGCAAGAGCGGTTTCGACTTCTTCGCCGGCTGTGACTTCCACCGTCCCAACACCAAGGAAGGCGAGCCCACGCTCCGCGAGCAGGCTAAGGAGGCTGGCTATACCATCCTCACAGGTGGCTATAAGGAATACATGAAGAAAGGGCGCAAAGCAGAGAAGCTGATCATGTTCCAAAGTGATTATCAGAACGATAAACTCGGCAGCGACCATATCCCCTACGCCTTGGATCAAGACAAGAACGACCTGACACTGGAACAGATTGTTCGAGCAGGCATCAACTATCTGATGGGCAAGCAGAAGGATGGCTTCTTCTTCCAGATCGAAGGCGGCATGATCGACTATGCTTGCCATCGCAATGATATCGGTAATGCCATCAATGAGGTCCTTGATATGGACAAGGCTGTAAAAGTGGCCTACGAGTTCTACCTGCAGCATCCCGACGAGACCATCATTGTCATCAGCGCAGACCACGAGACGGGCGGCCTCGTCATGGGTAAAGGTCCCTACGAGCTCCATACCGACCTATTAAAATACCAGCGCAAGAGCATCGACGAACTGAAATGGATGCTCAACCAGCAGTATAAGAAGAACCCCAAGGCTTTCACCAAGACAGCCGTGGAGAAGGTGCTGAAAGCAGAGATGGGTCTCTGGGACCACATCAAACTCACGGATCAACAGACAGAACGCCTCACGGCCCGTTGGAATGATATCGAGAAAGCAATAGCCGAGAACGATAAAGTGGGCGACCGCATCAACGAACTCTGCGAAACCACGAAACGAATCATCTCGGATGTAGCGCTCATCAGCTGGGCCAGCGGTGGTCACTCCAACGGTTATGTGCCCGTCTACGCTATCGGTCCCGGTACAGAAGTCTTCCAAGGCCGCATTGACAACATCGAGATAGCCCCTGCCATGGCTAAGATTGCCGGCTACGAAGCTGAATAAGGCAGACGAAAGAAGAAAAAGACAAGGAGTTAAGATATACCTTGCATGCAGAATTCATATATTCCGTGCAAGGTATATCTTAACTCCTTAGCTTTTGTCCCTATACACCTTAAGTTCCCCATTAAATCCTTACCAGAAGAGTTCGTTGAGGAAGATAAGGGCTATGGAAATAGGCGCCACCCAACGAATCAAGAAGAAAAAGGTCACGAAGAGCCAGCGTGGGTAGCGGATGGTGTGGTGATTCGTGAGTTCATCGATGACAAGACTTTTGGGCAGTCGCCAACCCACGAACAGACTCAGCACAATGCCGCTGAGGGGCATGATCCACAGAGCGGTCACATCGTTGAAAGCGTCGAAGAAGCCGCGTCCGAAGAAGGGGCGGAAGGAGGAAAGAGGCCCGAAACTAAGTGCACACAACGCAGCCAGACACATTGTAGCAAGCGTCATCCATGTGGCAGCCCACCGACGCGAGAGATGGAAACGGTCGACAAAGAAGGCCGTCACCTCCTCATGCATAGAAATGGTGCTCGTCAGTGCAGCCAAGACCAGCAAAACATAGAACATCAACGAGAAGATATAACCCAAAACAGGCGTTGAGCCGAACAGCGAATTGAAGATGTCGGGCAGCGTCACGAAGACTAGTCCCGGCCCTGCATCTGGTGCTACCGTCGCGACCGAGAAAACGGCAGGAAATACGATGAAACCGCTAAGAATCGCAACAACTGTATCGATTGCCACGACGTTAGAAGCGGTTTTCATCAACGGGACATCAGGCTTGAAATAGCTGGCATAAGTGGCCAGACAGCCGATGGCAATGCTCAGCGAGAAGAAGGCCTGTCCAAGAGCGCTGAGCACCACCGACGAGTCAATCTTCGAGAAGTCGGGGCGCAACAGAAATGCGACGCCAGCAGAACCTCCAGGCATAGACAGAGATCCAACTGCAAGAATGATCATCAGCAGTAATAGCAAAGGCATCAGGACCTTCGACACACGTTCGATTCCGTTTTGCACGCCACGGACGATGACAAAATGGGTCAGTAATACGAAGAGGAGCGCAAATACTGTTGGCGCCCATGCAGAGGTGCTGAAAGCGCTGAAATACGCGGAGGTATCTGTCACCACGGCCAGCGAGCCCGTGAGCGAATCACAAGCATATTTCAGCACCCAACCTGCTACCACGGCGTAGTAGCCCAGGATAAGCGTCACACATAGCATACCTGCATAGCCTGCCACTGGCCAGAACGAACGAGGCGCCAACTGACGATAGGCATCGGCTATGTTTTTGTGTGTACGTCGGCCTATGATAAACTCTGCCGTCATCATCGGCACACCGAGGCAGACGACGCAAACCAGATAGACTAAGATGAAAGCCGCGCCCCCGTTCAACCCTGTTTCGACAGGGAAACGCCATACGTTACCGAGCCCAACGGAACTGCCCGCTGTTGCCAAGACGATGCCTAATCGACTCGCAAAATGTCCTCTATGCGTATCCATTCTCGTGAGAAATCAAGAATCTAAAACACATTCAGCTCTTTCAAGAAGATAGCCATAATGGCAAGAGGAATGAACCACCTTAACAGGAAGAGATAAACGCTGAAGGCCCATCGGGGAACGTGTAGATGACCATGGTTGGAAAGTTCATCGAAGACCATATCTCTATTAAGGCGCCAGCCCACAAAGAGCGAAATAATGATGCCGCCCAAGGGAAGGAAAATCTTAGCCGAGACGAAATCAAAGAAATCGAAGAACGTCAGCCCAAACAACGGGCGGTAGTCAGCCAAAGGCCCGAAACTGAGCGAACAAAGCACGCCGATGCCAATGCAAACGGCGGTGACGATGGTCGTTGCTGTGCTGCGTCGCATGTGGAAATGCTCGAGCAAGAATGCCGTAGGGGGCTCATGGATACTTACCATGCTCGTGAGTGCTGCCAGCAAGAGAAGAAGGTAAAACAAGACAGAGAACAGCCATCCCAGCCACGCCACATGTCCAAAGGCTATTTGAAATACATTTGGCAGCGTGATGAACACCAGTCCGGGACCCGCATCTGGCGCAACGGCCTCGACCGAGAACACGGCGGGGAAGATGATGAAACCACTCATCACGGCCACCGTAGTATCAATTGCCGCAACGCTTCCAGCGGTCTTTCCCAATTTAGCGTCATCGGTGAAATAGCTCGCATACGTGCACAAGCACCCCATGGCGATACTCAACGAGAAAAAGGCCTGTCCCATAGCGCTGAGGACGACCGAGGAGTCAATCTTCGAGAAGTCAGGTCGCAACAAGAAGCGCAAGCCCTCAGCTGAACCTGGCATTGAGAACGAGAATACGACCAACAAAGCGATGATGAGCAGCAACAAAGGCATCATCAACTTCGAGAAACGCTCGATGCCCGTCTGCACCCCTCGCACGATGACCACATGGCACATCAGCATCACTACGACCATATACACGATAGGCGACCAGGCACTCGATGAAAACTGAGTGAAATAATCGGCGCTGTCCGTGATATGTTGGAGTTCACCTATGAAACCTGATACCAAATACTTAAGTGTCCATCCCGACACCACGCCATAATAGCAAAGAATAAACCAAGCCGTGAAGACACCGAGATAGCCTTGAAAAATCCACGCAGAGCCTGGAGCAAGCTCACGGTAGGCATCAGCTGTGTTCTTGTGGGTGCGTCGTCCAATAACGAACTCCGACACCATCAACGGCAACCCGAGAATGACGACGCACAAGACATAGATCAGGATGAAGGCTGCACCGCCATTCTCACCTACCTCAGTGGGGAAGCGCCATACATTGCCCAAGCCCACGGCAGAACCTGCGGAGGCCAAAACAATACCCAGTTTGCTACCAAAATTTGCTCTTTTTTCCATTTCGGCGGCAAAATTACAAATAAAAATTGTACTTTTGCAACAAATTCTCAACAAAGTGCTCAAAATGCTTACGAATTGGACGAAACGCTATACTTTAAGCCTCTTGACGACCGCTATTATTATTGTACTCTCATTAATGCCCATAGGGCGCGTTGAGTTGGCAGAGGACATTCCATTGGCCGATAAATGGACACACATGGTGATGTATGCCACACTTGTCCTTGTCATTTGGGGGGAGTATTGGCGGCAACATCAACACCCAGCTTGGTTGCGTTGCTTGGTATGGGCTTTCGTAGCCCCTATTGCCCTTGGCGGAGTGATGGAACTAATGCAAGCCTACTGCACCAACTATAGGTCGGGCGACTGGTTGGACTTCGCAGCCAATAGTATCGGCGTTGCCATCGGCAGTCTCATCGGAATTGCAATTTTGCCCCATTTCATCGAGAAAAAGTAGCCAATTGCCTAAACGAACTTAGCCCTTTAGCAGAACAATCAGACGCTGAGAATTGAGTGTCTATACGCGAAGCGCTATACGTATATACGGACGGGTTGTACGTCTATACGCGAAGCACTATACGTTTATACGCGAAGCGCCATACGTATATACGCGACGGGCTGCACGTATATACGCGAAGGGCTGTACGTATATACGCATGCATCGTTCGGTCGCGACCGAACGATGCATGCAAGCAATCACGTAAAAACAAAGATGAGGGGAGGCGACTCAATAGGTATGGCCGCTCTCCGAGATTTCTTCCTTGTCGATCTTCTTACGGTCCATAGCACGCCATACGTAGGCTATATAGCCAAGGACAAATGGGATGAGGAGGGAGACGTAAGCCATCGTGCGGAGTGTAAACAACGAACTGCTGGCATTCTCTATCGTGAGGGAACTCTGGAGGTCGGCAGTCGAAGGATAGAAGGCTGTATTATTCCAACCAGCAAGCAGCAGGAGAATAAGCACCGTGAGAATCGTGCCGACACCGACTGGCCAAATACCACCAATGTAGGTTTTGCTGCGAATCGTGCGGATGATGCCATAGAGGACGAAAGCGATGCCCAGAATGAGCACGATAGCCAACGGCCACAATGCGAGTAGGTTATGGAGGTACTTCATCGGCTCAAGCGCAATAATGCCCGTGGCGGGATCGTAGGCATAGCCGTCCTTCAGGAGTACATGAACGAGATAAGCCACGAAGAGGATCAAGAACGGAACCGTCTGCCCGATGAGGCGCACGCTGCCACGCGAGCGGATGTTCTCATCGTTGACGTTATTCATGAAATAGAGGATTCCAAGGATGCGCGCCAGGAAGACGACAGCGAAGCCGAGTACGAGGACCCACGGACAGAGAAGGGCATCGAGGCCATGACTGGCATTCGCCCACGAAGAGATGACCGGATTGCCCATACCCGTAAGATTCTCCTTGGCCACAATGAAATTGCTGCCCTCGAAGAACGTGGCTACGGCTCCACCGATAAGCAGGGGGCCAAGTATGCCATTGAGTTGCAGACAGAATTGGAATGGGCGTGCGCCGAGCAGATTACCCTGTTTGTGCTGAAACTCATAGCTAACCGCTTGTACAACAAACGTCAAGAGGATGAGCATCCACAACCAATAGGCACCTCCGAAACTTGTCGAGTAGAAAAGGGGGAAAGCAGCAAAGGCCGCACCACCGAAGGTGACAAGCGTCGTAAATGTCAGCTCCCACTTACGACCTGTAGAATTGATGAGCATGCGGCGCTCATCATCGGTAACGCCAAGCGAAAAGATGAGTGAATTGCCGCCCTGGACAAAGAACATGAACACGAGCAGCGCTCCTAGCAGGCTGACCAACAGCCACCAGTATTGTTGAAGGAAGAGGAGAGTCATAGGGCGGGTCCTTTCTTTATTTGTTTGAGCATGATGTTAATCTCCACAACGAGCATAGCCGTGAAGAGGATGAGGAATATCCAGAAGGTAGTGGCAACGGCACTGGAACCGATGTCGGAGACAGAAGCCGTAACAGGAAGCATGTCTTGAATGGTCCAAGGCTGGCGACCGAACTCAGCTACTAGCCATCCGCTTTCAGAACAGATATAGGCGCAAGGCAGCAAGATGATGGCGAGCCAAAGCAAGGAAGTGTCGAACTTCGAGCGTTGCGCCTCGAAAGAAGCGGGGGCGAAGATCGACTTCTTACGCCAATCAAAGAAAAGAAGGAGGGCAAAGAAGAGGATAAACAGCGAGCCCAGCCCAACCATTATGCGGAAAGCCCAGAAATTGACGGGGATATAAGGCACTAGTTCAGCTTCATCGCGGATGTAGCCATAACCGAAGTACTTGAAGTTCTCGGCGAGGATAGGTTTCTGCGCATCGGCTGCCGCCTCGTCGCCTTCAGCACGCGCCTTGCGATAATCAGCAAGGGCTTGAATGGCAATTCTGCCCCGTTGCATTTTCTCCTGTGCAGAGAGTTCTACGGTGCCATCCTCACGCGTGTATCCTTTAAGTATATCGTTCACGCCTGGCACGAAACCATGAAGGGTACGTGTAGCCAAGATGCTCAACCCGTGGGGGATGGCAATACGCAGTGGAGCCTCCTGCTCTTCTGTGTAATTGGGCTGTTGAAAGGGGTTGACCCAAGCTACTGCAGTGAGGCTCTGGTCGGTGCCGCCATTGTATAACGCCTCCATGGCAGCAAGCTTCATAGGTTGCACCTCAGCTATCTTGTAGGCACTCTCATCGCCCGTGATGGCTGCTCCGACCGATGCGATGAGACCAACGATGGCGCCTATGCGCAGACTCTTGATAGCCATCTGTCGCTCTGCTTCGCGACGTTTAAGCAGATACCAAGAGGATACAGCCACGACGAAAACGGCTCCGACGACCCATGCCGAGATGACCGTATGGAAGAACTTGTCGACAGCGAAGGGCGAGAGGGCAACATCAAGAAATGACGTCATCTCGTTGCGCATCGTATCGGGGTTGAATTCGCAGCCCACGGGATATTGCATCCACGAATTGGCAACGAGAATCCACCATGCTGAGATAGTCGCGCCGAGCGTCGTAAGCCATGTCGAAGCGAGATGGAAACCGCGTGAGACTTTCTCCCATCCGAAATACATCACCGCGACGAAAGTGGACTCAAGGAAGAAGGCGACAATACCCTCAATAGCCAGTGGCGCGCCGAAGATGTCGCCGACAAACCAAGAATAATTGGACCAGTTGGTGCCGAACTCAAATTCGAGAATGATACCCGTAGCAACGCCCATGGCAAAGTTGATGCCGAAGAGACGCTGCCAGAACTGCGCCGTACGCCGCCAGAAAGGGTCGCCCGTACGGTAGTACTTGGTTTCGATGATGCTCATGATGACGCCCAGGCCCAACGTGAGTGGGACGAAGAGCCAGTGGTAGATGGCCGTCAGAGCAAACTGCGCCCGTGCCCAATCGACGGCGGAGAAGAGGCCCTGAGCCTGTTCGCCCCCGAAGGGAACAGAGGATTGCAGCAGACTAATTAATGTTGTAGTAATCATTATGATATTAAGTTAGTTAAAGATGAATCTATTGTGGGTCCTGCGGTGCGGGAAGAGCCTGAGCAGGTTGGTCATGAGGAACGCTTTCAGCCTTACGCTTAGTCAGTTCGGTGGCCACGTATTCTGCTTCGTTGCCAGAGCCGGCATTCTGTTTGAGGAAATTTGGGAAGAAGAACACCTTCAGTATAGCGAACATGATAAAGAGCTTGATGCCAATCACGAGCCACAGCGTCCGCCCAAGTGTCATCGAGCGGAAGCCCTCGTAATAGAGGTCGAAGGCGCGTCGAAAGAAGCTTTTCGTGTTCATAACCGCCACAAAGATAGGTATTTTGTCGCACGCGCCAAACTTTTTCGCTAATTTATTAATGAAAAAGAGAGAAAAGGTACTTATTCATGGCGTTCCCCAAAAGAGTGGAACTTTTAAAAGACAAAGCGAATGAGCTTTGGGTTGCCAAGGAAAGGACCCATTGACAGCAAATAAAAGGGACCGTGCCAGCATGTGGCACAGTCCCAATGTAAAGGTATTAACCTTGTTTGATGCGAAGTCTTAGAGCTGAGGACCAGCAGCAACGAGGGCCTTACCAGCCTCATTGGTGGTGTACTTGCCAAAGTTCTTGATGAAGCGTGCGGCAAGATCCTTAGCCTTCTCTTCCCAGATGCTTGCGTCAGCATACGTGTCGCGAGGATCGAGGATAGCGGGGTTCACATTGGGCAGAGCCGTGGGAACCTCGAAGTCGAAGAACGGGATCTTCTTGGTCTCAGCCTTCAGGATGCTGCCATCGAGGATAGCGTCGATGATACCGCGGGTATCGGGGATGCTAATGCGCTTGCCCGTACCGTTCCAACCTGTGTTGACCAGATAAGCCTTGGCACCGCTCTTCTCCATACGCTTCACGAGCTCCTCTGCATACTTCGTGGGATGCAGCTCCAGGAATGCCTGGCCGAAGCAAGCGCTGAAGGTAGGCGTAGGCTCAGTGATGCCGCGCTCGGTGCCGGCC